>Ga0074197_1002109_pt1 | contig 14616 bp, 12 predicted proteins | sample EPASupsiteSAE305_FD_64526 | JGI IMG/M metagenome (GOLD analysis project Ga0074197, IMG submission 64526) | Bioremediated contaminated groundwater microbial communities from EPA Superfund site, New Mexico - SAE3-05 reassembly with SPADES | ecosystem: Environmental > Aquatic > Deep subsurface >...
AGCGGCGGCTTTAAGCAGCATGTGTGGGGTCTTTATGTTTTGAGTGTTTGGCTTAAAAAGTATCTGCTGTGATTACTCTTCCACTTTAAGTGAACTTAGAGGAAGAAACTGTGAGATTTCAGGATCGTAATACTCTATCTCGCCGCTCTCTATGTCGTAAACCCAGCCGTGAATCGCTATTTCGCCCTCATCAACTCTCTTTTTAACCGATGGGTAAGTTAAAAGGTTTTCCAGTTGTGAAATGACGGATAGCTTTTCCGTCAAACGATAGAGAGTTTCTTTATCTGCATGTAAACCCAAGGCTAAAATCGCTTGTGATTTTGCGCTCTCTCCAAGTGTCAGCCATGTTTTTGTATGGACAAGCTCTGGATTATTTTCACAGCTTTTTGTGTGGATTGCCTCTATTGCACCGCATTTTGTGTGTCCGCAAACAATGATATTTTTTACCTCTAAAACGCTGACTGCGTACTCGATAGCCGAAGCCGTCGAGTGAAAATCCTCATCCGGTTTATACGGAGCTACGAAATTGCCTACATTTCTGATAACAAAGAGATCACCAGGAGCACTTCTTGTGATAAGATTTGGCAAAACTCTGGAGTCTGAACAGCCGATATAGAGGGCTTTTGGAGTTTGACCTTTCTCTGCCAACTGCAAAAACTCTTTTTCATAAGCTTTAAAGTAACTCTTTTGAAATAGTTCATTTCCTAAAATCATATCGTTGTATGTCATATAGAAATCCTCAGAAATTTTTGAAATTATAGCTAAATAATTTTTCTAGCACTTAGAAAAAGATAATCTTTGCCTGTAACAACTACACGATATTTTTTTTGCTGCATATATTTCTTGCAAAAATGGATATCTTTTAAAACCAAGCTAAGTTCGCTAAAGCCGTAGTTTGGAGCTTTTGCCCCATAAATCATCTCGCTCTCTATCCAGCGGCAGTTTGGAAAACCAAGAACCATTGCTCCGCCGCTCTCTAAATGGTTTTGATAGATGGACATAAATGCGGCATTAAAGTTTATGTTTGAGCTTTGAAGCGTGCCTATAGAGATGATGAGATCAAACTTCCCCAAGTTCAACTCTTCAAGCTTATTGATATCATGATAGTGAAACTGCACATTTTCATCATGTGAAAAATCTCTCTTAGCGTACTCTATCGCCGAAGCGCAGTAGTCGATCCCCACAAACTCGATCTTTTTAAACTCCTCTTCTTCAAGCATCTCTTTGATAATTTTAAACTCATCCCCACGGTTTACGCCAAGATTTAAAACTCTTTTTTTGCTCTTTAGATCTACGAAGTTAAGAGAGTGGCGGTAATGGTACAAAAAGCTAAACTGTTTTGTTTTGTCTATGCTGAAAAATTCGCTCTCAATGCCGTACTTTTCGCTGCTTTTATCGGTTTTATGGAAAGAGCGCTCAAGACAAAGTTTTTGAAATCTAAGCAGAGTAACGCCATCATCTTTTTTTAGAGGAGTCAGCATCTTCATAAAAAAAAGCTGTGCCAAATCCACAAAAGCTTTGTAACCGAAACTCTCTATATCCGTATCGTAAAACTCGACTTCTACTATTTCGGCCGATTTGATCTGCAAAGTTTCAAAATACTCTACTATCTCGGTCGAACTTCTTTTTTTTAGATCTATCTTCATTATTCTACAGTGTTGTAAGATCTATCGCCTGCATCTCCAAGTCCTGGAATTATAAACTTGTCGTCATTTAGCCGCTCATCAATCTGCGCAATAAAAATATCCACCTCCGGATATGCCGTGTTAACTTTATCTAAACCCTCTGGCGAGCCGATAATATTGAGCGTAATTATCTTCTTTGCACCCCTGTTTTTAATGAGTTCTATCGCATCCATCATAGATCCGCCTGTTGCTACCATAGGATCTACCAAGATGACGGTTTTTCCCTTGCAATCAGGCAATCTGTCATAGTAGAGAACGCTTTTGTGTGTAACCTCGTCTCTCTTCATCGCCAGAAATCCGGCTGTTGCTCCGCTAAGGAGATCTAGCGCACTACCTAGCATCGGCATACCTGCTCTTAAAACCGTTGCGACTATGATATTTTCTTCATCTATCGTGTCGTATTTCCCTTCGCCTTGCCATGTAACTATGCTTTTTTGCACCAAAGTTTGCTCTTTTAACGCTTCATACATCAACTGTTTTGTAAGCTCTGCGACTATATGGCGAAAGCGAAGCGCATCGCTCTTTTGATCTCTTAAATGGGTAATCAATGTTTTTGTCAGAGGGTTTGATAATTCATAAATCACTGTTTTTGCCTTTGTTTAAATTTTTTAAAAAGATCTCGCTCTCTCTTGCCATTTCAAGCTCTTCATCCGTTTTTATAACAAATAGTTTTACCCTGCTAGAAGCTTTAGAGATCAAAACGGAATTTTCTATATTCGCCTTTTCGTCCAACTCTATTCCAAACAACTCCAGATCTTGAACAATTTTAGATCTCATAGTGTGCGAGTTTTCGCCGATACCTGCCGTAAAGACTATGGCATCTACTCGTCCAAGAAGAGCCATATAAGATCCTATATATTTTTTAACTCTTCTTGCCGTTATCTCTATCGCTGTTTTGTAGAGTTCGTCGCTCTTTTTTTCTATCTCTCTTAGATCTATGCTTCCGCAGATCCCCAAAAGACCAGAATGTTTATTTAAAAGAGCGTCGATTTGATCTATGCCAAAGCCTAGATCTCTTTGAAGATAGAGGACTATAGCGGGATCTATATCGCCGCATCTCGTTCCCATTACAAGCCCCTCAAGCGGAGTAAAACCCATCGAAGTATCGATGCTGATTCCGCCTTTTACGGCAGCCGCACTGGATCCGTTTCCAAGGTGAAGCGTTATTATATTTAGCTCTTTTGGATCTTTATGCATTATTTTTGCCGCCTCTTTCATAACGAATGAGTGCGACGTTCCGTGAAAACCGTATCTTCTAATCTTATGCTTTTCGTACATCTCGTAAGGCAGGGCGTAAAGGAAGGCTTCTTTTGGCATAGCGGCATGAAATGCCGTATCAAACACTGCTATCTGAGGAACGTTGGGAGCTTTTTGTCTGCTTAGCAAAATCCCCTCAAGATTAGCTCTGTTATGCAATGGAGCAAGTGGAATGAGATCTCTTATCTTCTCTATCGCATCGTCGTCTATAAGAGTAACGCCGCTAAAATGCTCTCCGCCGTGTACGACTCTGTGAGCTATGGCGTCAAGCGATGAAAAGTGTTCTACGATATGATGCTCTCTTAAGAGCCTGTTTATCAGCTTTAAACCATCATGATGAGTATTTGCCTTTTCTGCTATATCTATCTTTTGATCCCCGTACTCAAACATACTCTTTTGATCCGCCTCGCCTATCTTCTCGACCAAAGCATGAGCCAAGATCTCGCCGCTTGGCATAGAAAAAAGCTGAAATTTTATGGATGAACTTCCGGAGTTTATAACTGCGATTTTCATCTCTGCCCCGCTTGAATCGCCGTGATTAAAATGGTGTTTACTATATCTGCCACGCTGCATCCGCGGCTAAGATCATTTACCGGTTTTTTAAGCCCTTGCAAAACAGGTCCTATGGCTATCGCACCACTGGATCTTTGTACTGCTTTGTAAGTATTGTTTCCCGTATTTAGATCTGGAAATATAAAAACGCTCGCCTCGCCTGCTACTTTTGAGTTTGGAAGTTTTATCATCGCCACCTCTTTGTCGATCGCCGCATCGTACTGGATTGGACCTTCAATGTCTAGATCCGGTCTAAGAGATTTTACGATCTTCGTAGCCTCTTTTACTTTATCCACATCTTCTCCGCTTCCGCTCTCTCCGGTTGAGTAGGAGAGCATCGCCACTTTTGGCTCAATCCCAAAAGCAAGAGCGGTTGAAGCGCATGAGATGGCTATTTGTGCAAGCTCGTCGGCGTTTGGATTTTGGTTAAGCGCACAATCTCCGTAAACCAAAACTTTTGTCTTTAAACACATAAAAAAGAGGCTTGAGACGAGATCTACTTCAGGTATGGTTTTTATGATTTGAAGAGCAGGTCTTATGGTATCTGCGGTTGAGTGGATAGCTCCGCTCACCATTCCGTCGGCGTAACCCAAATGCACCATCATAGTTGCAAAATAGTTTCCATGTATCATTGCGTCTTTTGCATTTTGGTAGCTCAAACCCTTCTCTTTGCGCATCTCATAAAAAATATTTGTGAACTTTTCCATAAGTTCAGATTTGTCGGGATCTATGATAGAGGCTTTGCCGAGATCAAGCCCAAATCTTTGATAACTCTCTTTTATCTCCTCTTCATCTCCCAAAAGCACGATATCCGCCACGTCACGGCGAAGGATTATCTCTACTGCTCTTAAAATTCTCTCGTCGGTACTCTCCGGTAAAACTATCTTTTTTCTGTTTTGACGAGCTTTCTCAAAGAGTTTATACTCAAACATCATAGGGGTCATAACTTCACTCTGCTGGGTTTGGATCCGCTCTTCAATGGCTTTTATGTCTACGCTTGAGTTAAAGAGTCCAAGTGCGAGTGCTATTTTTCTCTCACTGCTCACTCTTAGTTTTGAGTAGATACGAGATAAGTTTTTCGCACTTTGGTAACTGTCCGTCGGTACAGATAAAATGGGGATATTGTAGTTTTTTAGTCCGGATATTATCTTTTGAATATTTGGATGGAGTTCCATTTTTGAGACAAGCAAAATAGCGCTTATTTTTGGAAACTCTTTTGAGTAAAATGCGCCTATGATCCCCAAAATGATATCAGATCTATCGGCAGGAACAATAATGAGATCATCCTCTTCCATGCAGCTCAAAAAGTTGTCAACTCCATGTGCGGCAATCTTGAAACCTCTTACGACTCTGGTGTTGCAGTTTTGGAAGCAGAGCTTCATTTTGGCGTCGAGAACTTCTACAACATCCTCTATAGTCGGGATATCAAGCTCTTTTATCTCTTTTAGAATATAGATATTCGAGTCGTTGTCTTTTAGTTTTTCTTTGAGTTCAAGATAGTTTCTTTCATCAAACCTATTTATAAATGTGGCAAAATGAGAACACTCATGAGAGAGTAGATTTTCTCTCTCTATCAATATATTTTCATAAATATCCTGCACCGATTTGTCTTTTGCGTTTATGATGTTTATGATCGAAGATCCGAAGTTTTGGGCAAGAAGCATATTTAGATCATAGTCTATCGTAGGTGTCAAAAACGCTCTTCTAATCCCCTCGCAAAGGACAAAATCATAGCTCTCTTCAAGCTTTTTAAACTTCGCAATAAGCTCATTTATAAGCTCGTCCGTACGTTTTGAGGCAATCATGTTCTCGACATAGTCTATATCAAAACCGTAAGCATCTTCATAATCCACATCAAGCTCATATTTTTCTAAAATAAAGTCGATATCTTTGTCACGAATATTTTTAGAGAGAATTATAGGGCGAAAAAAAGCAACCCTGTGCAAGTTTCTCTTTAGCACTTCCATCATGCCCATAGAAACAAAAAGAGCACCAACATTTTTTTCACCTGCAGATATATAGAGCGATTTTATCTTCATGCATTTACCTAAAAATTAATATGTTAAATAGTAGGATTTTTTTTGTTAAAAGCGGCTGTAAAAGCGAGTTTATCTCATAGACCTATAAGCTCTAAACCTTTAACAACACTTTCATCTAAAAATTTAGATTGAGTTACCTTTTAAAATGAATCAGCCATTTTATAAAAGATTTAAGTATTGACTTATACACACACTGTGTGTTAAAATGTAAATATATTATTAAAATGAGGAGTTATTATGGGTACAGCTGCACATAAAATCAGAACGAATGTCTATCTTGACTCTGATATCAAAAATAAAGCACAAGAGATACTAAAACAGTATGGGATTGGACTAAGCGATGCGTTTAACATATTTTTAGCCCAAACGGTATTTGAAAAAGGCATCCCTTTTGAGATCAAAATACCAAATGAAGAGACAAAGCAAGTCATCCAAGATGCAAGAAATGGCATCAATATGAGTAAAATATCATTGGAAGATTTGAAAAAACAAAGCAATGCTTGATCTTAGTGTTCATAAAATATTTTCAAAAGATTTAAAAAGAGCACAGCTCAATCCGACAAATATCGCAAAGCTTTTTATGTTTATATCGCTGCTTTTAAATGAAGAAGAGTTGCCTGCCAAAGCTAGAGACCATAGACTCTCGGGAGAGTGGATAGACATGAAAGAGTTTCATATAAGCGGCGATTTATTAGTCATATACAAAATCAATTTAGACTCCTTAGAGTTACTTAGACTAGGCACTCATTCTCAACTATTCAAATAAATGATTGTATTCAATCTAAATCAACTATTAGACTGTTTTTGAAAATTAAAATAGTATAACTTTATTTCAGGTGCAACTGTATAAATATTTTGCTAAAATAATCTACTCTGATATAATGCTTTGCACGTAATTATCGCTAAAAGGTATAAATTGACTAGTTTTTTTAAAAATATGTTTTCTTTTTTTTTAGATCATATAATATATGTGATTACTATGCTTGCTTTTATTGCCGCATTTTTTAATACTGATGTGTATCAAAATGTTAATATTGTTGAGATAAAGAAAGATAACATTGAATTAAAGATAGAAAAAATTATTGAAAATGAAGTTAATAGTGCATTGGGTAGACAGGTTTTTTTTGAGGTATATGCTGAATTAAACAATTTAATAAATGACAAAATTATACAACTGAGCTATAATAAACCGTTACAAGCATTAAAATACACTGACTTAAATATAAAACAAAATAATAAATTTAAAACATTTGAGGATACTCATCTTCAAGAAGTTATTAAGCGAGTACAGATGTATGCATATATGGAAAAATTGAGTGCTATATATGTGTTTCCATATTTTGCAGATAAGTTTTTTTATAAAATAATACCAAAAAAATTTGAAGTAGAGTTATTGCCTATAAGCATCAAAGAACAGTTGTCAAATGAAAAATTTTATAAATTTGAATTTCCAAATCGTACTGTTTATATTAATAAACAAGAGTTAATTGACAATTACATAAATTATATAAGTCCTATTATAGATGTTTCTAAAGCATTTGAAGACTCATATGATAGTAATATACTTAAATTGGAAAAAGAGATTGAACAACGCAGTAGAATCAAAGTAACATTTGCTTTCATCGCTTTCTTATTATTTTCAATAGCTTATTTTTATGTGATTAGTTCCAACAAAAGAAAACAAACAACAAGAGATAAAGAATTAATTGAGTCACAACTACTAAATATAAAACATAAAGAATCTAAACTTGAAGAATCTAGAAAAAAATTAGCTGATAAAGAAAATACATTAAACACTATGTCTCATATATTAACACATGATTTCAAAACCAATGCAGATAAATTGACAAATATCCTATATAAATTATTTAATATACTAGAGGAAAAAAAATGTTTGCAACATGAAGGTATAACATCATTATTGCTAGAACTTTATGGCATTGAATTAACTATAAAGAAAGCAAATGACTTTAGTAAACAATCAGGATTTGATAGATATGACTTTAAAAAAATGTTTTTTGATGAAGATATATTTATATTTTTTATGCAAAGTGAAAAAGGATATATCGATGAACTTTTAATAGAAAATATTTTTAATGTTAATATTAATGCAGATAAAATCAATAATTTCATTATGAAGGCTCCAGAAAACCAAAAATTTTACGATAATGAATTGTCCGGAGCGTTTTTTAGACTTCTAAATAACTGCCTCAAGCACAAAAAACAAGGTACGCAGGTTAACCTAGAGATTAAAGAAGATGAGAACAATGATTTTCATGTCATTATCTCAAACTATTTAATGGACGAAGCTGATTGTCATTACACTAAATATATGATTGATGAATCATTAAATGATAATGATGGAAAAAATTTATCAATTGTTAAAAATATTTTAGAAAAATATGGACTGATAATCGAAATTGAATGTCGTGATACTCAAGTTATAACTAGCATAAGAAGAGGAAAAGAAAATGTATAAAATTTGGTTTATTGATGATGAGCCTGCATTTAGGCGTGATGTAAAAGATTGTTTTAATTTAAAATCTGAATATGGAATATATGACAACTCTATTATGATGCGTATAATCTCAACTGGAATTGATGGAATGCAAGCTAAAGAAAGTATTACTACGGTTGTAATAGATGATATTCCAGATTTGATATTTGTTGATTTGCGTTATCCTATTGATATTACAAATAATGAAACTGATATTAAAAAGCTTCATGGTGTTAGTGTTTTGAAAAGTTTAACCGGAGATATTAGATATAAGAATACAATGATAGTAATATTTTCACAAGTTAGTTTAAGCGAAGATGAAAAGCAATATTTAATTGATTTACTTGGTTTTGAAAATAGAAAATCACAATTTTTACAAAAAACACACTTTGGCATGGATTCTATAAGTATTAATAAAATTGCTGGCATGAAAATAGACAAAAGTTGTCAAAACTTACGAAAAATAATAGACTTATTATCAAAAAACATTCAATGAGAAAATAGGTACCATTCACACTTTTAAAACTTTTCTTATTTTAGAATTGGCGGCTTTGTAAATTTACCTTACTAGCTTTTATATATTTTCTCTACCGTTTGCCAAAACTGCTCAAAGTTCTCGCCTAGTGTGTCCCATAGGACTTTATCATCCAAACCGAAATAGTGATGAGTTAAGACATCCCTCATTTTAGCGATTTCGCTCCATGGGATATTTGGATAGTTTTTGATAATCTCTTTTGGAAGCTGTTTTACGGCTTCGCCTATGTTTTCAAAGGCTTTTGCAACGGCATATACTTTTTCTAAATTTTCCGTGAACTCTTCGTATGTTACGCCATCTGTAAACTTTTTGATATTTTCACACTCTTGCAAAATATCTTTTTGGAGTTTTAAAATGGCTGGGGAGCCATTTTTTCTTCAAGCTGCATTTTAATTCATAAGCCCAACCAAAATTTAAGAGGTACCCCCCCCCTAAAATAATGCTAAAATTTATACAATATAAATCTATTTTTAGAATTAACGATATGATACAATATCACAATGTCGTATTGCACTTCATAATCTAGAGAAATTTTTTCAAAAGGTGTATAGTGAGCATTAAATATAAAATATTTATTCCTATTTTACTAATGGTTTTTTCAATAATTTCTTTGGTAGGTTACTTCAATATCCAAAATACAAAGAAAAATATTATAAAACTTTCTATTGAACACTTAGACTCATTGGGACATGTTACAAAAGAAAGAATAAACCAGTACCTAAAACAAACAGAAGAGCAAATCACTTCATTTAATAGTCGGGTACTATTAAAAAAAACTCTTGAAAATCATATAAATGAGCCGACAAAAGAGATATCTAGTATACTTAACGCAATTGTAAGATCTTCTTATACAAATAAAGGAACAATCAAAGATATTATTATTTTAGATACAAACGCTAAGATTGTTGCCTCTGTAAGCGACAATACAATTGAAAATAGTTTCTCTTTAGAAATGTTTAATAAATCAAAAAATGGGGTATATTCACATTTAAGCTTTATGGATAATAGCGAAAGTCCGGTATTGTGTATAGGGGCACCAATGTTTAATGACAATATATTTGTTGGCGTAAGTATATTTAAAATAAAACTTGATTATTTAAATGAAATACTACTGCAAAGAACAGGACTTGGTGAAACCGGGGAGTCATTAATTGGTGCATATGATGAAAATAATAATGTTGTTCTTTTTTCACCGTTAAGATATTCAGAATCAACATTGGTAATATCACCTTCTCAATCTAAGCAAGCGGCTCCTATGAGGCTTGCACTTGAAAATAAAGTTGATAAAATAGAAAATGGACTAGATTATAGAAATGTCTCTGTTATCTCATCAATGCATTACTATGAACCCTTAAAAATAGGTATAGTAGTTAAAAAAGATATCCAAGAAATCATGAAACCAATCAATAAATTAATAGGAGAATTAATAATAATTTCTATAATTGGATTTATTGCATCCACTATTATAAGTTTTATAATTGCAAGATATATTACTGTTGCAATCAATAGAGTAGTAAATATTGCGTCAAGTATATCAGAAGGAAATATTCATAAACGAATTGAAGTTTTTACAAATGATGAGCTTGGGGTGTTATCTCATTCAATTAATAAAATGGCAGATTCACTTGTAACTATAAATTTATCACTTGAAGATAAAGTTTATGAACAAACAATTAAACTTGAAAATGCCAATACTACATTGGAAAATATATTTAATATCACTCCTAATATAACATTGCTTACAAACAACAAAACTCTTTTAAAAGCAAATAGTGAATTTTATAACTTTACGGGGTATGCAACTTTAGAAGATTTTTTAAACGATTACAATTGCATTTGTGATATGTTTGTTGAGAGAGATGGTTATTTAAAACCCATAGTAGATGGTATGTCTTGGGTTAAATATATTGTTTTAAATAAAGACAGAATTCATAAAGCCATAATAGAAAAAGATGGTGAAGAATACTTATTTCTTGTAAATGCAACAGAATATTATGAAAAAGACAAAGTATATTTTATTATAGTTTTTGAAAATATTACAGAACTTCAAAAACTAGCTTATACGGATCACTTAACAAAGCTCATGAATCGTGTTAGAATTGATGAAATGCTTGAGCGATGTACCAATAGTTATAAACGATATAAAAATATTTACTCAATAATATTGCTTGATATAGATTACTTTAAATTAGTGAATGATACCTATGGACATTTGGTAGGAGATGACATTTTAAAGCATATAGCAATAATATTAAGTGAAAATACAAGAAATGTTGATTTAGTTGGCAGATGGGGTGGAGAAGAGTTTTTAATAATTTCAAGAGAAACAGATATAAATGGAGCTTTTGTGTTAGCTGAAAAAATCAGAAAAATTGTTGAATCATATAAATTTGAAATAGCAACCCATCAAACAATAAGCGTTGGTATTGCTCAAATAAAAGATAATGAAAGTATGGATGAACTTTTAAAAAGAGCAGATGATGCTCTTTATAAAGCAAAAGAAGGTGGAAGAAATAGAGTTGTAATTTCCTAAATAACTTCTCACTTTACCTAGATAACGCTCCCGACTTTTTTACATATATGTAATTATTAGCGCTAATTGTTAAATCCTTTTGGTTACAATAATATATGGCAAAGAAAAATAAGAAAAATTCAAAAATAAACCAAAAAATAAAACACTATTTTGATGATGACCCGTTTGATGTGGGGATTGCAAGAGTAAGTACGCAAACACTTAGCGAGCTTTTTACGACTCTTGGTATCTACGATGTTGACCAAAGCAGAGATATGCTTATAAAAATGGCACGAATGCTGTGGAGTGAGGCTGACAGCGACTTTCGCGTGGATATATTAAACTTTTTCGCACATGAGAACAAAATCTACAAATCAACAACCCCAAAAGAGCCTAGCTTGGAGAGGGATGACAAGATAGATGCGCTTATCGGCGAACTGCATGTAACGCATGAAGAGGCTGTTTTGCTTCATGAAGCGTTTGCGGATGTGAGAAGCAAAAAGATTACCATAGAGAAGATGGAATCAAAACTGCGACACATAAGATACAATCTAAAAAAAGAGAGAGTCCAGAAAAAAGCTGACGGTGTTTTTGACATTGACGACTCTTTAGAGTTCAATGCCTCTCTTTTCTATACTCTTTATGGGCAGAGTTTTCATAAAATACTGACACTTAACACAAAAAAATATGAGTACGAGTATCTGCAAGACAGTGATGAAGAGTCGATTATAGAAGATATTGGCAAAGAAAAAGAGCGTGCAGTAGAGAAAAAACAGCAGGAGATAAACAGCTTCATAAAAAACCTGCCCGATCCGCATCCCTATCTAACCCAAAAAGAGATAGCAAATGCGCTTCGTGCTTCACCACCTAAAACAAAGGTTTCATATCCGCTTTTAAAAGAGGGGATTTTATCTAGCATTATCACCGGCGAACTCACAGATGTGGAGATAGACCTTCACAATGAGGAGCTTTTGGTTCAAATGCAGCAACACTGCAGGCTTCCGTATACGGATATAGAACAGCCTTATAATTTAGAATTGCATGTGGAGTTAAACTCACTTTTAGAGGATATCTGGAAGGGCAACAAACTTGATTTTAGCGAAGTTATAAATGAGTCCAAAAAAGATCATGAAGAGCAGTTTTTAAGCGATTTGGCATCTTTGGTTGAGGAGTGCGGCTCGTATGCGGTTTTGCTTCATCTTGGCAGTGCCGATTTGTATGCAAAAGTTTATGATGTCATGCTTGAGATGTTAACTCCTTCACTAACTCTCTCAGCGAAAATTGCACGAAAGAGCGTCAAAAGATTTGTTCACTCCATACATGATGAGATAGCAAAAAAGCAGAGATACGAACTTCTGGCTAGAACGATAAGAGAGTTTAAAAATCTTTTTCCGTTGGCACGTGACATGCGAAGAAAACTCACTCTTCACATAGGACCGACAAACAGCGGAAAAACGTATCAGGCTATGCAGAAACTAAAAAGTGCAGGTACGGGATACTATCTTGCACCGCTTAGGCTTTTGGCGTTAGAGGGCTACGAAGATCTTATAGATAACGGCATTGAAGCATCTTTGATAACGGGTGAAGAGCAGATCGTAAGCGAAGATGCGACGCATATAAGCTCTACTATCGAGATGGTAAATTTTGACGTTGATGTGGATATCTGCGTTATCGATGAAGTTCAGATGTTAGATGACCGTGACCGTGGCTGGGCATGGGCAAATGCCATCATCGGCGCACCTGCAAAAGAGATCATAATGACGGGATCTCCAAACGCAAAAGAGGCGATAATAGCACTTGCCGAGTATTTGGGCGAAGAGCTGGAGATAATCGAGTTTGAGAGAAAAAATCCGCTCACACTGCTAGAATCTCCGGTACATGAAAAAGATGTAGAAGAGAGCACGGCGATAATCGCTTTTAGCCGAAAAGATGTCTTAAAACTAAAGCAGAGCTTTTCAAAATATTTCAGCGTAAGCGTTGTTTACGGAAATCTCTCTCCCGAAGTCAGACGGGAAGAGGCAAGAAGATTTAGAAGCGGCGAGACGCAGATCTTGGTTGCTACGGATGCGATCGCAATGGGGATGAATCTGCCCATCAAAACCATACTCTTCTCAAAAGCCGAAAAGTTTGACGGGGTAAACGATAGAAATCTGCTCCCGAGCGAGATTCATCAGATCTCGGGGCGTGCGGGAAGATACGGTTTGCATGAAGAGGGTTTTGTAGGAGCTTTGAGCAGCGATGTTTTAAGCATAATCAAAAAAGGTTTTCATAAAGAAGCAAAAACCATAACCATACCTTTTAAAGTAATGGCAAACTTGGATCATATAAAACTTGTAGGAAGCATTTTAGAAGAGAACTCACTACACGAAATACTAAAGTTTTTTGTGAAAAATATGGAGTTCGACGGTCCTTTTATAGCCACTAACTTGGACGATATGCTTGAAGCCTCCATTTTAGTTGACCAGTATGATCTTGACATCGCTACAAAGTATCATTTGGCATGCGCGCCGCTGACTCTAAAATCTCCGTATATCACGGCAGCGTATGAGAGTTACCTCGGTGCGTTAGAGAAGAAAATGCCCATTACCTATACGACTCCGCCGCTGCAAGGAAGCTATGCGCAAACGACAGACGAGCTGTTGCGTGCAGAAGATATGGTAAAGGAGATCTCACTCTATCTCTGGCTAAGCTACAGATTTAGCGACTACTTTGTAGATGCTCAAAGAGCGAGATCTTCAAGAGGGATTTTAAACAAATTTATAGAAAATTCGCTTCAACAAAGTCAGCTTGCCACAAAATGCAGAATGTGCGCCGCACCGCTTCCGCCAAACTCGCCGTATGGAATTTGTCAGGCGTGTTTTAAGAAAAACTATGCGGGACAAGGTATAAAAAGCAGAGGATACCGAAGCAAATAAGGCTAGTCCTTAAGTCTCAGCAAAGTCTCCAACGGCTTTGCTTGTTGCTCTTTTTGCATATTTAACATAAGCTGTACCATTGCGTTTTCGTTTATGGGTGCATTTTTTTTATCGTCGTTGTCAAGGCTGTTTTGAAGCTCCTCAAGCAGCTGTTTTTTGTAGTCTGAAACCATCTTTTCGATCTCTTGCATAGCCTCCGGAGAGTCTCCCATTTGATCTATAAGTTTTTGTTTATACTCGTCTACCATTTTCTCGATCTTCTCTTGGTTGAGATCTGCTAAAAATTTTGCCGCGCCTTTGGTTCTTAGATCATTTAAAAACTGCGTAACGTCGATATCGTCTTTGGTGGAAATTTCACTGTTTTTCTCGTTGCCACTGTAAGCGTTTTCAAAAGCTTCCCAAAAGTTGCCGATGCTCTCTTTTGCCTCAGGAGATGTGTATCCGCCGTTAGTTGGATTTAAGAGGCTATCGACTCTGCCCTTAAGATAATCATAATCCATCAAAGTCGGCTTATATTCACTGTTGCCCAGTGTGGCATTGAGCCTTCCCAGATCCAGCGTAAGTGAGAGAGCCATAAGTTTATCGCCGCCCTCCAGAGAGTTGATAGTATCGATAAACGCCTCT
>Ga0074197_1002111_pt1 | contig 14596 bp, 11 predicted proteins | sample EPASupsiteSAE305_FD_64526 | JGI IMG/M metagenome (GOLD analysis project Ga0074197, IMG submission 64526) | Bioremediated contaminated groundwater microbial communities from EPA Superfund site, New Mexico - SAE3-05 reassembly with SPADES | ecosystem: Environmental > Aquatic > Deep subsurface >...
GTTGGTCGAAGTGCGGGTGCTGTACACTCGCACCGGGGAAGTTATGGCTGAGGGCAATGGTTACCCGGACGGTCCCGAGTTCCGCTACACGGATGAAGTAGGTTTGGCGGCGGCCAAGGTGGTCCGCGCGGCCAGGAAGCTGGATGTAGGCCCGGAGCCGCTTTCCCTGAGGGGCCAGGCGCGTAAAACGGAGAAGGGCCCCGCTCCGTGGCAGGCAGGCAGAACAGTTTGTTCGGCGGGGGTCATCATGGGGGGCGGGGAACTGGCCTATCATCTGCAGCCGGAAACGCGCCTTTCCCTGCGCTATCAGCAGGGGAGCAGCGGTTCCGGAGAAGAGCGGATAACGGCCACGGTTGCGGGGTTGCGCGCAGCCCACCTCCTGTGGGCTGAAAGCGCCACAAGACCTTATTTCGGCTTGGAGGCCGACTACATAGGGTTGCGTAATGGCGGCGGCGGCCGTGCCGGCAGCGGAGGGGCTGTGGGGGTCTTCGCCGGAGCGGAGCGGAGGATACTCGGGGATCTTTGGTTCGGCGTGGATGCCGGAGAGTATGCGGTCTTTCTGCGCGATAGCGAGACCGGCGTGAGCATGAACAGCCTGGAGTTTGTGGTTAACGTGGCGGCGACGTTGTACTTGTTTTAACCAGGAAAGCGCCCGAAAGCGGGGAGATAGCGGAGGATCTATGTGCATGAGGTCTCTTGTGGAGTTTATGAGAAACAACTGGTTTGCTCCGTCGAGGATCGCGTTGCTGGTATTTTTGCCGGCTTTGCTGCTCTGTTCCTCACCCGCCGAGTGCAAGTTCAACTTTGGTTTCGGCCGCGCCGCCGCGAAAAAAGGCAAAGCCGTATTTGAAAAAGCCCGTGAAGAAGAAAAGAAGCGGCACCCCAAACCCGCGCCGGAACTGCGCCCCTCCGCGCTCCCCTACACGGCGCTCTCCGCCGGCGCGCTTACCGCCAATTGGGAATCCGGCGGCAATCCCGTCGGTACCGTGTATACCGCCCGGCTTTCGGTGGATAATTTCTTTTCAATAACCGCTTCCAGCCAGACCTCCGTCCTGCACGCCTCTTTTGGCGGGCTTTCCCCCAACCAGACCTATTATGGCCAGGTGCGGGCCGGTACCGGCACCTATGTGTCGCTTGGTACCGCGGTTACCCTGGCCAATGTGCCGGCCGCGGCGTCCTCCTCTTTCGGCAATGTGTCTTACAGTTCTTTCACCGCCTACTGGACTGCCAACGGCAATCCGTCCAGTATCACGGGTTACACCGCGCAACTGGCTGTGGCGCCCGACTTCAGCGGTTCCCTGTTTAGCGGCTCAGTATATCCTTCCGGCGGTCCCGCCTACACTTTTACGGGGTTGTCCCAGGGTACTACTTACTATTTACGGGTTAAATCGTTGAATTCAGCCGGCGCGGAAAGCGCGTATGTAAGTTTGGGTTCTACTGTCACGGCCGTGCAGCCGGGGGCGCCTGTGCCGCCCGTGGCCGCTACTTACAGCAATGTCACCGCTTCCGGGTTGAGGGCCAACTGGACCGCTAATGGCAACCCCGGCGGCACCAGCTATACCGCGCAGATATCCACGGATGGTTTCTCCACGCTGGTTAACTCCAGCCAGACCACCAACCTGTACGCTTCTTTTAGTGGTCTTGGCGCCAACCGCATTTATGCCGGACGCGTAAGGGCCGGGAGCGGTTCTTATGTGGCGCTCGGTTCTACGGTTACGCTGGCCAATGCGCCGGTTGGGGCTGCGTTCAGCGGGGTGGGCACCACGGCGCTCACGGCCAATTGGACGGCCAACGGCAACCCGGCAGGCACGCAGTACCTGGCACAAATCTCCGCCGATGGGTTCAGCAGCGTGCTGGCGTCCAGCCAGACCTACGGGACTTCCGCTGCGTTCTCTTCGCTGTCCCAGGCTTCTACCTATGCGGCGCGCGTGAGGGCCATGAACTCGGGTGGGACGCCTACTTCCTATACGTCGCTGGGCTCAACCACCACCAGTTCCGGCGCACCGCCTGCGCCCGCCATAACCAGTGCGCTTACCGCCTCGGGTGTTGTCAGTAGCGCGTTCAGTTACCAGATAGCGGCCACTAACAGCCCAGCTAGTTATAATGCTACCAGCCTGCCCGCGGGCCTTAGCGTCAATACCGGTACCGGGCTTATCTCAGGTACGCCGTCAGGCACTGGCACCACTAACGTCACCATCAGTGCCACCAACGCCGGCGGCACTGACACTGAAACGCTGGCAATAACCATAAACAACGCTCTGCCGGTGGCGGCTGCGTATTCGAATGCCACCGCGTCGGCGCTTAGGGCCAACTGGGCCTCGGGCGGCAATCCCGGCGGCACGGTGTATACAGCGCAGCTTTCAACGGATAGTTTTACCACGCTGGTTAACTCCAGCCAGACGGCCAACCTATATGCTTCTTTCAGCGGTCTGGGCGCTAACCGCGCTTATGCCGGGCGCGTAAGGGCCGGTGCGGGTTCTTATGTGTCGCTTGGGTCAACTGTGACCCTGGCCAATGCGCCGGTTGGGGCGGCGTTCAGCGGGGTGGGCACCACCGCGCTTACGGCCAACTGGACGGCCAACGGCAACCCGGCCGGTACGCAGTACCTGGCGCAGCTCTCCGCTGATGGGTTCACCAGCGTGCTGGCGTCCAGCCAGACCTACGGGACTTCGGCTGCGTTCTCTTCGCTGTCCCAGGCTTCTACCTATGCGGCGCGCGTAAGGGCCATGAACTCTGGTGGTACGCCTACCTCCTATACGTCGCTGGGGTCCACCACTACCAGCAGTTCCGGCGGTTCCTGTGTTACCAGCGCGGGTGCCTGGCAGAACGTATCCTTGGCCTCGCAGAACGGCACGTTCACGGTGGAATTCGACGCTACGCCGAGCATGGCCAACATGGACGCCGTTATAGGCGTTTCCACCGGGCCGGTCGCGAATTGGGGCCGCGTTACGGCTACGGTACGCTTCAACGATGCCGGCAGGATAGATGCCCGCAGTGATACGGATTATATAGCCGAAACTATAGTTCCGTATTCCGCCGGCCTTCCATATCACTTCCGTCTTCTGGTGAACGTCACCGCCCACACATTCACGGCATACTCAAAGCAGGGCGCGGCGGCAGAGCAGCTGATCGCCAACAACTACGATTTCCGCGACGGGCAACAGGCCAGTACGCCGCTTAATAATCTGACGATGTACGCCTTGTCGGGCAGTGTGCAGGTCTGCAATGTAGCCATCACGGCCTCCGCGCCGCCGCCGGCGCCGGTCATAACCAGCGCGTTGACGGCCGGCGGCAACGTGGGCAGCGCGTTCAATTACCAGATAACGGCAACTAACGGCCCAACCAGTTACAATGCCACCGGCCTGCCAGCGGGGCTTAGCGTCAACACGGGTACGGGGCTTATCTCCGGCACGCCGTCGGGTACCGGCACCAGCAATATGACCATAAGCGCCACCAATGCCACCGGCACCGGCTCGGCTACGCTGGTTATAACAATTAACGCGGCGGCGGCGCCGGTAATAACCAGCGCGCTTACGGCCTCCGGCACTGTGGGCAGCGCGTTCAGTTACCAGATAACGGCCGCCAATGGGCCCAGCAGTTACAACGCCACAGGCTTGCCCGCCGGGCTTAGCATTAACACCGGTACCGGCCTTATCTCGGGCACGCCGTCGGGTACGGGCACTTCCAATGTCTCCATAAGCGCCACCAATGCCGGCGGTACGGATACCGAAACCCTGGTGCTTACCATAGGAGCTTCCGGTTCCGGCGACATCTTGTGGACCGACGGGATCCAGGCGGGTGCTGCGGATTGGGGCTTTGACTACGTCATGACGGAATGTCCGATAGGGAATTCGGTCAGCCCGTCGGACGCCAACGGGGTGAATATCTCGCGCGTCGCCGATCCCCTTGGCGGCGCCGGCTACGCGCTCAGGTTCTACACGGACTTCAGCCGTTCTGACGAGGGCGCGCGCGCTGAAGTGGATCTGCTGAGCCAGGCGAACGCGACTTTCTCCGCTCAGGCAAAGAGCGCCGCGGGGATCTGGGTGGCGCAGGAGTGGTATTTCCCGCAGGCGTTAAGCGCCGGGAGCGACGATTACCCGTGGATGAACCTGTGGGATTGGCACTCGGTGGGCAGCGACCGCTGGCACACTTCGCCGGGCATCATGCCGGCGAAGGACGGCTCGATGCGGGTCCAGTTCGTATGGGGAGGAGGCTCCGCCGCCTACAACGAGACGAGCGGCTTCTCTTCTATCGCGCTGCCGGTCGGCCGGTGGTTCAATATCGAAATGCACTATACCTGGTCCACCAGTACGGTGACGTTGTCGCTTTGGATCGACGGGGCGCTGGCGCTTGAACAGACCGTCGCGCGGACGCGCGCCAACGCGCACACTATCGTAGAGATGAACACAAAGTCCTACGGCTCGACGCAAGGGCATACGCAATGGACGCCGACACCGACTATCCGTTATGTCCGGAACATCAGGTTCGCCGACGGACCGATCACTGTGCCGTAGAGCATGGCTGAAAACGGGCGTAGGCTTTGAAAACCATGGGGGAGTTTATGGCCATGGAGAATTATGCGCAGACGCGGTGATAGAAGGTTGGTTCAAGGGCTTGTTCCATAAGATCACAACCCCGGACGGCATAGCGGCCGCAGCAGGAAAGATATTAAGACGAAGCGCGAAACTGCGGCACGGTGTGGAGAGATAATGGAACGACAACTGAAAGTGCTGGTAGTAGAAGATGACCCGGGTTTTCGCTGTCTTATGCAGGAATTCCTCATCGCTTCAGGCTTTGCCGTGGAGGGCGCTGAAAGCGCCACGGAGGGAATAAAACGCGCGCTGTCCTTTAAACCCGACCTGATACTTCTGGACTATGAACTGGGCGATATGACCGGCTATGACGCCGCGTGTTCGCTCCGGTATATGGCGGCCACGCGCGACACGCCCCTGATGCTGCTGTCGGCTTTAGGCGCGGATCCCCTGTTGGTAGGCTGTTTCCGCCGGTTGAGAACATGCAGGGGCGTGCTGGTAAAGACGTTTCCCCTGGAGAAAATACTTATGGAGATCCGCAGGGCGCTGGCCGAGGGGGGCGGGATTTGAGCATGTACGGGATCTGTTTCTGCATAAATACCGCCGACAGGACACTGCTGACCCGTTGGACTTCCGCGTTCAGGAAGGAGGGGTGGGCGGTGTTGTGCCAGGAAGTGCCTCTGCGCGGCTGCCACTCCGCCGGCAGCGCCGAGCTGGACCTGGTGGAGGTGGGGCCCGGGGGGTGCCGTACGCCGGAAGACCTTGGCGCGCTTATCAGGATGCGCAAACCGTTCGCCACGCTGGCTTTTGCCGACCGCAAAAATGTCTCAGACCTGCAGATAGTCCGGTATCTGGAGTCCGGGGCGGACGATTTTGTGTTCAGCAACCTGGACGAGCGTGTGGTGGTGGCGAAACTAAAAGCCTACCTGCGCAGGCAGGAACCGGCCATGGACGCCGCGCAGGCCAGGCTGTCTACCGGCAGCGGCGACGTGGTGGTGGATCTCCAAAAGCGCACCGTAAGGATAAAATGCCTGGCTGGCGGGCCTTCCGAGATATTCGACCTGACCCAAAAGGAACTGGAGATCCTCGCCCTGCTGGTGGGGTGCGAAAAGAGGCCGGTTGCCCGTGGCGTCATACTGGAGCGGCTTTGGGGTGAGGAGGCCGGCGAAGTTTATCCGAATTGCCTCAGCAAGCATATCGAGATGCTCCGCAAGAAACTCGGCCCGTATGGCAAGCGGATACGGACCGTGTACGGTTCCGGGTACATGTTCACATGAACCCTGCCCTGCCAGATAGGGAAAAACTTCCGGCCTATGCTCTGCAGCTCCTGCGGGAAGGAGAATCCCTGAAAAATGAGTTCCGTTCAATGAGTTCCCGCTTCGGGAGGTATTCTCCGTGCCACCAGGGATATTCCCAATGGAAGAGGCGGGTCCTGGCGTTCGTAGGATCGCTTGGCGTGAAGAATCCATATCTGGCCGAATTGCTGGATACCGAGGCGGAATATTCCCACTCATGCCCGGCCCGGGTCTTCGACTCCTTCCTGAAAATAATGGGAACGGCTTCAGAGCTTGCCGATAGCGGAATATGCTGGGGACAGGCCGCCGCCGAGGCTCCGGAGGAGGTCGCGGAGCCTTTCACTCCCGTGGCTCCGCCGTCCATGCCGGTAGCCAATCCTGCGCCGCCGCCGGAAGAAAAAACTGTCTGTGCCGGTGATCCGCATGAAGCTATGGACAGTGAGGCCTTGGCGGCCTATTCCGGACTTCTTGCCGGCGCTCGCCGGATCATCGATCAGGCGGGAACCGTAGATGAAGTGTCATGCGGGGAACTGGACGGGATTTGTTCCTTTGTTCTGGCCAAGGCGGAGTCGAATCCGATGCTTCTCGCCTATGCCGCGGCGGTCACTACCGAGAACTATCTCTACGCGCACACCGTGAATGTCCTTATTCTCAGCCAGTTCATGGCCATGGACAAGGGGCTTTCGGAAGAAGAAAGGCGCCTGCTTTGCGTCTGCGCGCTGGCGCATGACATCGGAATGCGCGGGTTCCACGGACTTTATTCCCAAAAGGGGGCGCTGAATGACGCGGAGTTCGCGGAGATATCCGGGCATGTCTCCTGCGGCGCCAAAGAGTTCTGCCGGGCCGCAAGTCTGGAGGAGCGGTTCTCCGGGCGCCTCTTCGAGGTCGTCAGGCAGACCCATGAACGCGCCGACGGCAGCGGCTATCCGGCGCGGCTTGCCTGCGCGGAAACGGATCCCCTTGCCAGGATCATCGGTGTCGCCGACGCTTATGAGTCTATGACGCACGCGCGCAGCTGGCGGGAGCCGCTGCATCCGTGCGAAGCAATGAAAGAATTGGCCGGGCAAGGCGGGGCCATCTTCGATATTGACGCCACGAAGTCGTTGATCAGGGTGCTTTCATTCTATCCGCCCTCTTCCTGGGTGATGCTCATGGACGGAAGCATAGGGCGGGTGCTCAGGTCCCGCGCCGGCAGGGCGGCAAAGCCGCTGGTGGAGGTAGCTCTTGACCGCACCGGCGCTCCGGTAAAGCGAAAACTGCTGGATGTCGGACGATATCCCCTGTTCGCCATAGAGCGCCCGGTACAATTCTCGGAAATACGAAGGATCGCCCCGGAATTCGCCGGGTGGCATGAGGCCCTCTATACCTGGGCCGATCCGCCGCGGGAGGACGCGCGGTTGCCGGTGGGACCGGGCATGGGGTAAGAATATTCAGGGCCGTATCAGGGATGAACGGTCCGAACTGGAGGTTTTTGTATGCGCATACTTGTGGCGGAAGATGACGAGATCTTCAGGGCGCTGATAACCGAAGTGCTGGAGCAGTCCGGGCATACTGTGCTGCCGGAGCGGAACGGCCGCCTGGCCTGGGAAAGGCTGAACGCCGAGGGCGCCGATATGCTGGTGACGGACGTGAATATGCCGGAGATGGACGGCCTCCAACTGCTTTCCCTGGTGCGGAAGTCCGAGCGCTACCGGGGGATCCCGGTGCTTATGCTTACCATACGCGCCATGGTGGAGGACCAGGTTTCCGGTTACGACTCTGGGGCCGACGATTACCTTACCAAACCGTTCGATAACGGCGTGCTGGCGGCCAGGGTTAAAGTCCTGGAGCGCAGGATCATCAAGCGCGGTACCTAGCGCTATTGCCCGCTCCTGCGGCGCTACTCATTTTCACTTCACGATTGCGGCCGGGATACCCCGTAGACTATATCCAGGTATGGAACTGGATACGGGATACCGGAGAGGTGGCGTTGCCGCGGCGATACTCGCCTGCGGCTGCTCGTTCGCGTTGGTAGTCTGCGTCTCGGCCGGGGATGCCGGCTCCGCGGCGGCGGCCTTCCTGAAGTTCTCCCCCAGCCCCAGGGGCAGCGGCATGGGCGAGGCATATTCTTCCGTGACCGAAGATGCCTACTCCGCCTGGTGGAATCCGGCCGGCCTGGGCAGCGTGGAGGTGCCGGAAGTTGCCGCCACTTACAACGCTTCCATGGAGGATGTGGCCCATCAGTACGTGTCCGCGGTTTATCCGTTAAGGTATGGTTCTACGGTGGGGGTAAATATCACGCGCCTCAGCGTTGCCCCCTTCCAGGGCTATGACGCCCAGGGAACCAAGAATGGCGAGGTGGAAGCGGCGGACCTGGCCGTGGGCGCGGCCTACGGACGGACCCTGCTGAAGGATGAAATAGAGCGCCCCGTGCTGAACGTGGGCGGCGGCCTGAAAATGATCAGTGAAAGCCTTGCCGGCGCCAGTGCGAAGACGGCGGCGGTGGACCTGGGGGCCGTCTATTACCTGCGGCCGGCGCATTACTGGATGCGCAAAGTGCCGGCGCAGGAATTCCGGCTGGCGGCAGTTGTGCGCAACGCGGGGCCCGGGCTGAAGTTCGACCGGCGCTCTTCGCCGCTGCCTATGTCTGCCTCGCTGGGAGGGGCCTGGATCTCCCACCCCGGCGGCAGCGACAGCCTGACGTTCAGCCTGGACCAGGTCTTCTCCGTGGATGAAAAATACTATCTCGCTTTTGGAGCGGAGTACGTGGCTTTCCAGGTGATCTCCTTCAGGTCCGGCTACCGCACCGGCCAGGATATCGGCAGCGGCCTGCGTGTAGGGATGGGGTTCAAACTGTCCTTCGCGGACATAGATTATTCCATGTCTCCGTATGGGGAACTGGGTGCTATGCATAAAGTGGGAGTTTCAATGCGGTTGGGGGCGCCGGCGGCCGCGCAGCCGTTGGCCGGCAAAACCAGGCGCGTGCAAAAAGCGAAACTCATTGCCCCGAAGGCTAAGATAGATAAACTGGATGTTTTCGCCAACGATTTCCTGGAATTGGCGCGCAAAGACCTGTCGGCTCGCAGGTATGTATCCGGCGACGGCAACATTCGCAAGGCCTTTAACCTGGAGCCGGAACTCAGGGACGGGGATTGGGGGCGCAGGCAAAAGCGGCTCGCCGCGGTCATAGCCGGATTAAAACTGGCCGAGATGCCGGCAAGGGAGAAGGCGCTTGGCCTGAATATGCCGCAGTCCAACGCGGCCGCGGAGGCCATAACCGCCTACCTGGAGAGCAAGGACCTGAAGGCTCTGTTGCTGGCGCACGCGGCGCTGGGGGAGAACCTGCGCGGAGACCCGGTGTTCGAGGAACTGCTTTACATTATGAGTGACCTGGTCAAGATACATGTCAGGCGCGACGAGATCCTGCCCAGGGAGGCGCTCATAAAAGAGAAGCTCAGGAAAGCGGCCAAGGGGTTCTATATCCAGCAATTCGACGCGGCGGCCAAGGAATGCGAGGAGGTGTCCGTAATAGACGAGGAGAACCCCGTGGCGTGGACAAGGCTTGGTTCAGCCTACTTCATGATGGGAGACAAACAGAAGGCCAAGGAAGCGTACCGTAAGGCGCTGCTCCTTAATCCGGGGGACAGGGTGACCAAAGCGTTCATGGCCGAGCAGGGCTGGGATGAGGACGGCGGCAAGAGCCGGAATTGAACTATGGAGATAATCGTTGTCGCCATCATCCCGGTACTGTTGATCCTGCTGGGGGCCGGTTTCCTGGTGGTGGCGCAGGTTTCCGGTTTTATGCAGGCCACTTTCTTCAGGCAGCGCCAGAACTTTTCAAATATGGTGATACAGCAGTACATGGAGCGTATTGTGGTGGCCAAGGGGCAGTTGTTCCAGCGTAAGCAGGAGCTTGAGCTGATGTCGATGCAACTTTCCTTCTCCAACCAGGAACTGAGCCGGCTTAACGAGATGAAATCCAAATTCCTTTCCATGGTGGTGCATGACGTGCGTACGCCGCTGAGTTCGATAAAAGGATTCAGCCAACTGTTGATCGGTCGGGATGCGGGGACGCGCGAGGCTGTCTATCTTGGCAACATCATCAAATCCACCGACCAGCTGGGGCGGTTGATCTCAGACCTCACGGACTTGGCCATGATAGAGGCGGGGAAGTTGAAAATGGAGAATTCCCGCTTTGAGTTCTCCGAGATAGCCAGGGACATTCTCCCGGGTTTGGCCATAAACGCGCGAAACAGGGGGGTGGAACTGGCGGTGCGTGATCTGCCGGAGGGGGTTCTGGTGTACGGTGACAAATTCAGGCTGTCGCAGGTGTTCATGAACCTGGTGAATAACGCCATTAAGTTCACCCCGGAGGGGAAGCGGGTGGAAGTGTCGTTCAGGCGCGAAGGGAAATATGTGGACGTGCTGGTAAAGGACTCCGGCATAGGTATCCATCCCAGCGAAACAAAAAAGATCTTCGAGAAGTTCTACCAGGCAAAATATCAGAAGGATGAGAAACTGCGCAAGCAGGGGTGGGGGCTGGGGCTTTCGATAGCCCAGGAGATAGTGCACTCGCATAAAGGCGAGATAGGCGCTCATAGCCAGGGGCTGGGGAAGGGCTCCACGTTCTGGTTCAAGGTCCCCGTCGTCTGAGGCGGGCGCAGCAAGGAGGAAGTATGGATATTACCACGTTAGCGGGGATCGCGGCTGCGGCCGGACTCGTGCTGGCCGGTTTTTCGAGCGGGCAACTTTCGGTGTCGCTGATCAATCTGCACGGGGTCTTTGTGGTGTTGGGCGGGACTATGGCCGCCGCGCTCATAAATACGCCGCTGGACCATTTTACTCAGGCTATCTCCGGGCTGAGACTGGTGCTTGGCGGCGGCTATGGAACGCCGCCGGAGAAACTCATTCCGATAATGGTAACTTTGGCGGAGGATGTGCGCAAGCAGGGTATGGCCGCGCTCAAGGAGGCGGATCCTGCGGTGGCGAACGGTTTCCTGGCCCGGGCGGCGCTGGCGGCTCTCGAATATAACGATTTCAACTTTGTCCGGCAGGTGTTGGAACGCGAGATAAACCAGGGAGTGGACGACATGAACGGGGTCGCTAATTTCTACCGCACCATGGGGGTGATGGCACCAATGTTCGGTTTGCTCGGTACGCTGATAGGCATAATAGGCGTGCTGAAGGACCTCTCCAATCCGGAAACAGTGGGCCCCGCCATGTCGGTCGCAATTACGTCGGCCTTTTACGGCATATTCCTCTCCAACATGGTGTGCGGTCCCATCTCCGGAAAGATACGCGCCAAGATTTGGATGGATGTCCGGGTCAAATCCATGATCCTGGAGGGTGTGCTGGAAATAATGAAGGGAAGCCTGCCGCTGGTGGTGGAAAGGCGGCTCCAATCGTACCTGTAAGCGCTGGAGGATAAGGCCATGAAGACGCTTAATAGAGGATTCGCGGCGGCGGCGCTGGTTCTGCTGCTTCTACCTGGGCCGGAACTGGCCGGGCAGTCGCTGCCTTTTGAGGAAAAGGCCAGGTATGAGCGCACGCTTGAGCAGAAAGCGGATGAGGTGCTTGTCAGGCTGCTGGGGCCCAACCAGGCCAAGGTGGTGATAGAGGCCACCATGGATTTCAGCCGTACGGAAAAGCTGGAGGTCAGCGGGGAGCCGGCGGCGAAGGACCCGTTCAAATGGCAGGCGGCCGGAGGCGATGCCCAGTCCGGGGACTACCTGATGCCGGGGTTTCCGTCCTTCGCGGCCGGCGGCTCCGAGAATAAGACCTACAACAGGCAGACCATGTCGCCCTCCTCGTTCGTCAAGAAACTGGCGGTGAGCGTGATAGTGAACAAAGACCTGCCGGACGCCGCCGCCGATAATCTGCGCAGGGTGGTGGAGGAAGTTCTGATGATGGATACTGCCAGAGGCGACCAACTGTCGGTGATAAAGACCCCGTTCGCCCCCTTGTGGCGGACCATCTGGTATACGCCGGAGGCCCTCAGCATGGTGTTGAAGTACGTGATGGTGGCGCTGATGGGCATTATCGGCATGATAGTCGTATCGGTGGGGTTCCTGCGGCTTGCCGGGGCTATGAGCACCATGGCCAAGGTGCAGCAGAGCCATCAGATAACTATGGACCTGGGCAAAGGGGCCGCGCCAGGAGGTGGGGAGGCCGCCCTGGCGGCGCCGGGAGGCGCGGGCCTTCCTGCCGGTCTGCTGCCGGCTCCCGCGGGGCCGGGCGAAAGCGATGCGGGGGGTGATGGCGGAAGGGTGGTGTTTAATGTGACCAGCGCGCAGGTGCCCTTTCTTGTGAACATGATGTCGGGAGAGGCTCCTGATAACGTGGCGTTGATGGCCGCTCACCTGCCTGCCGCGGTGAAGACGGAATTTCTACAAAAACTGCCTCCGGCTTTTTCCTCGGAGATTTTTATCAGCATGGCAAAAATACGTTTTGTGGAACCCGAGGTGATTTCCACTCTCAAGGAGGAACTGGAACGGCGCCTTGCCGGCGCAGTGGGCGGTATAGAAGGGGTTCTCTCGGTCATGGAAACGCTGGGGCTGCGCGGCAAGCAGGGATTAATTGCGGAATTATCCAAAAAACAGCCTGAGCTGGCGGCTGAGTTGCGGCGGCATGTGCTGCTGCCGGAAGACCTCGGCAGACTTAGCGACAAGGAAATGTCCCTCCTCGCGGCGGCGTTAAAGCCCGAAGAGTGGGCTCTGGCGCTGTTCGCGTTGCCGGAGGACGCCAAGTTGAAACTTAGGGGGCAACTGGCGGATAAGACCTGGCAGATGATAGAGCAGAGCATGGGCTACGGCGCGCCGTTAAAGGAAAAGAGCGAGGAGGCCGTGGAACGCGTGATGGCCTCGGTTGTCGCCCTGATAAAAGAAGGGCGTATAGCCAATCCAGTGGCTGTGCCTTTGCCGCTTATAGGCGGCGGCCAGGCGGCGTAGCCGGACGGAGGAGTTATGGACAAGACGCATTTTTTTGGCGTGGACGGGGAAGCTGGTCGTAAAGACTCTTTGTTCTCCGTTATTAAGCCGCATGGCCCGGCGGTGAGCGCTGGGCGCGACGCGGGGGCCGTTCCCTCCGGGGCGGCTGCCGGCGCGCCTCCCCCAGCCGCTGCCGGGACTCAGCCTTCAACTCCCGAGCCGTTGCGCAAGGAAGAGCGGAACGTGCCCCGGGAACTGGAAACCAGACTGAAAAAGGCGGAAGAGCGTGCCGCCGCCGCGGAAGGCAGATGCGCGGAGTTAGCCGCTGCAGCCGGGGAGCTGAAAAAGGCTACGGAGGAGGAACTGAGGTCTCTGAAAGAAGGCGGTTCCGTCCCGGAGCGTTCTTTAAAACTGTTCAGGGCCGAGATGGCGGCACTGGCACTGAGGCTGTCGGCCGTAGAGAAAGCCGATGCGCTAAGTTCGACTGGCGGCGGTATGCCGGCGGCGGAGCTGGCCGGATTGGAACAGCGGCTGCGTGATATGGAAGCCCGGCTGCACGAAGGAGTGAGCCGGCGGCTTTCCGGAATGGACACGGCCTGCGGCGAAGCTTTGCGCAATGCGATGGCGGCGGGAGAGTCCTCCTCTGCCGCCTTGCGGAGGCTTGAAAAGAACGAAGAACGGTTGGCCCGCTTGAGTTTCATTGAGAATAGGCTGGATAACTTGGATCGGAAGTTGGAGCGCGTATATGAGTATGAGGGCATGGCTTCGGCCCTGAAAGCCGGGATCGACGAATTGGAGAGGACTGTGTCGGGAATAGCGCAGAAGGAGGGAAAACTGGAGGCTGATTATAAGAAGACGGAGTCTGAGTTTCAGACTATTTCCCACCAGGTGGGCCAATTGAGCGCGCTATTTAACCACTTCCGCAATGAACTGGCTTTCCTTATGCCCGGAGCCAGAAAGACAGATAGGTAGACGGAGATTCTATGGGGATATACCGCCAGCGGCAGGATGAGGTGGAGAACGATCTTAACAGGGGCGCGCTTTGGGCCGTCACTTACGGGGATCTGATGAGCTACTTGATGATATTTTTCCTTGTCTTGTTCTCCTTTAGCATGGTGCGCGACGATAAGCACAAAAACCGAAAATACGAGGAATCGATGGCGAACATCCAGCGCGCTTTCGGAGGCAAAGCCGACGCCAGGCGTCTTGAGCGGGCCGCTGTGAAGGAGCAGGAAGAGGCCGCCGCGGAGAAATTAAAAGAGTCGGTGCCGGCAGACCTGGTGCAGGTGGAATCCACTGAGAAGAAGATAAAACTGGTTCTCGGCGAAGGGGTCCTCTTTGATTCCGGGCGCGCGGACCTTAAGGGGCGGGCCAGGGAAGTGCTCAGGCCGATAGTGGAGGAGTTAAGAAAACTCCCTAATGAGGTGTTTGTGGAGGGCCATACCGACAATGTCCCGATAAAGCGCGGTGTGTACGCCACAAACTGGGAGCTTTCCATGGCGCGGGCATACAGCGTGATTGGTTATATGGAAAGCCTGGGAATGGACAAAAAGAAACTCGCCGGCATAGGTTACGGCGAAAACCGTCCTGTGGCTGACAACGCCGCCTCTGAAGGAAGAGCTCGTAACCGGCGCATTGAGATAACCCTGTTGAGGAGTGAATAGGATAGAAAAACGCAGATAACCCGAGGTTTTTTGCCTTGTTGCGCGCTCAGTTGGTCTTCACATCCTTGGGTTTCAAGCCCCCTGACGGGGAAGAAGGAGGAACTATATTGTCCAAGCCGGCCTGGGCCGGCTTGGACTCATCCTGCTTGCGGGGGAAGAGCGGGGGGACTTTCTGCGGCTCGGTGCCGTCGGCGGTCCGG
>Ga0074197_1002112_pt1 | contig 14595 bp, 10 predicted proteins | sample EPASupsiteSAE305_FD_64526 | JGI IMG/M metagenome (GOLD analysis project Ga0074197, IMG submission 64526) | Bioremediated contaminated groundwater microbial communities from EPA Superfund site, New Mexico - SAE3-05 reassembly with SPADES | ecosystem: Environmental > Aquatic > Deep subsurface >...
CGCTGTTGAGGAAGGAAAATTCCTCATGGCCTGGATCGGGATGGTCGACCAGGTACGGCGCAGCGTCAGCCCGGTTGCTGCCTGCGGGGATGAAGAAGGGTACCTGAGCAATATTTCGATCAGCGTTGACAATATTCCGCAGGGCATGGGACTGACGGGAACCGCGATCCGGGAGCGTCGTTCGATCATCAGCAATGATATTGAATCGGATCCCCTCATGGCACATTACCGGGACGAGGCGGCAAAAAGAGGCTACCGCTCTTCTGCCTGTATCCCTTTGCACTGCAATGAAAAAATGATGGGAGCCATGAGATTTTATTCAAGCGAAAAGAATTTTTTCAATGAACAGGAAATCCAGCTGCTCGAAGAGCTGGTTGCCGATATTTGTTTTGCCCTGGAGATCATGGAAAACACAAAGGCCAAAACCGGGCCGGAGTAACGCTCTGCCCGGGCCTGAAAATCCTGTTCCTGGTTTTTAGGATCCGCAAAAAAAACCCGGATGACAGCCGTAGATCCGTCCGGGCATTCTAGAGTTTTCCGGTATACCGGTACGTTCCTTCCGGGAACAGGATCTCAAACCGTGCACCTTTGCCCGGTTCCCCGGTCTCCCGTATCGTGCTTCCCGTAATAGCAAGAATTTCCCGTGATAGGAATAATCCAAGGCCGGTATGGTTCCCAAAACCACGGTCAAAGATCTTGTTCTTGTCGGCTGTGTCAATGCCGATCCCGTTATCCTGGCATACTATCACGAGACCGTCATCGCTTTTGCGGCTTGTGAACGAAATCGTGGTAACCGACTTCCCGTGCCGCAGGGCATTTTCAATGAGTGTGAAAAAAACTTTTTCAAGCAGGGCATCGGCATAACATTCTATCCCGGGGAGATCCACCGGGCACGAAACGGTAACGGGCAGCAGTTCCTGGCTGACATTTACGATTGTCTCCCGCAGGTCCTGCCATACGGGTGATTTGACCCCGATATCCTGGTACATCCGGGTAAATTCCAGGATTTCCTGCATGATCCCGGCAATGGAATCTGCCTCGCCAAGCTGGGTTGCAAGAGCTTCTGTGTGTGCATCATCTTTTGAAATTGAAATATAAGTCCGGAGAGCCGAGAGCTGGTTGAGGAGATCGTGGCGGGTGATCGTGCTGAGCAGGTTCAGTTTTTCGTTTGCCGAGCGATAGGATTCCTGTGCGGCCTTAAGTTCCCGGGTTCGTTCATCCACCATATTTTCAAGATCCGTATTCAGTCGCAGGAGTTCGGCTTCCGCCTTTTTCCGGAGGGTGATGTCCCGTACAAACGCAAAAGCATACTCATTCTCATTCTTTTTTACATAGGCAGACATAATCTCGACATCGATAAGTACCCCATCTTTGCGCCGGTGGCGGCTCTCGATAATCTGGTTCTTTTTCATCCGCAGTTCCCCGATTGCCCGGTTCCAGATCTCCGGCGAAAAATCCGGGTCGAGATGGAATATTTTCATGCCGGTCAACTCTTCTTTTGAATAGCCGGTAATCCGGCAGGCTGCATCGTTCACATACAGGATAGTACCTTCAAAATCCAGCCAGAATACTTCATCAGCGGCCTGGTCTACCGATGTTTTCAGGAGCTGGATCTGTTCATCGGCCTGTTTTTTTTCTGAAATATCCCGGGCAAGGCCGCGGAACCCGTGAATGCTCCCGTCAGCTTCAAATTTTGGTGCAGGCCGTATTTCCGATACGATAACCTGCCCGTCTTTTCGCCGGAGCAGGAGTTCAAACGACTTAGGTGGATCTTTTGTTTTCATTGCATGATCAAAGATCGTCCGCAACTCCGGGACTGCCTCATCCGGGACGATTGCGAAAACGGATGTGCCGGTTATCTCATCCGGGGTAAATCCCAGAAGACTGATACATTGCGGGCTCATGTAGGTAAAAATTCCCTGCATGTCCATCTCCCATACCATATCCGGGGATGTCTCGACAATATCCCGGAATTTTTCTTCGGATATCTTCAGCGCCGCTTCGCTTGCAGCAAGATCGTCAACCTGGTTCCGGAGTTCTTCTTCCTGCATGCTTATCCGTTCATACGCTGCCCTCAGGGTATCTTCGGACTGCTTTCTTTCCGTGATGTCCCGGATAATTCCCTCGGTCCCGATTATTTCGCCATAGATATCGACAAAGTACTGCACACTCATCGAGGCCCAGAATGTTGTCCCGTCTTTCCGGACTCCCTGGCCGATAAAATCATTTACCTTGCTGCTGTCCTTTAATTTTAAAACAATTTTTTCCCGGAGTTCCGGGTGGAGATATAATGAAGCTGCCGGAATGCCGATCATCGCTTCCGGGGATTCATAGCGGTACATGCGGGCTGCCGAGAGATTGACAAAGGTTATGTACCCGTTGCGGTCTACCCTCAGGAAGGCATCCTGCATATTTTCAAGAATCCGCCGGTATTTTTCCTCGCTCTCCTTCCTGAGCTTTTCATTGGAAACCAGCTCTTCGTACTGGCTCCTGAGTTCTTCTTCCGTTGCGGTTATCTGCTCGTAGGCAGCCCGGAGTTCTTCCTCGGATTTTTTTGCATCGGTGATATCCCGTATGGATTCGATAGCACCAGTAACCCGGCCTTCCTTATTGTAGAGCCGGGAAACTTTGCAGAGCAGGATCCGGGGCACTCCTTTTACCTGTGCAGCCCGGGTCTCGGCAATAATGACATTCTCCTCCTTTTTCTGGATTGTATACCTCTCCTGCCAGATGGTGCCTGCCGGGTCATTGATGAGATCGATCAGAATTTTGCGTCGCTCGCCATAGAAGGGCAGGGCATATTCATAATTTCCCTTCCCGACTATGTCCGCAGCAGCAATGCCGGTCTCTTCTTCGATTGCATGGTTCCAGGCTATCACAATTCCGTCGGTATTGATAACGAACGTTGCATCCGGCAGGAAGTTGATGATATCAGCGAGTCGTTGTTCTGAATTGCGGAGAGCATCCTCGGCATTGTGACGCTCGACTGCCATCCGGGTCTTGTACCCGAGTTCCGCAAACTGGGCTGTCGGGTCCCCGCCTTTCTGGATATACGAATCCGCCCCGTTGTTGATAGCGGCAATGACAACTTCTTCCCGGCCTTTTCCGGTAAAAAGGATGAACGGGATGTCGGAAAATTCTGACCGGACGCGTTTGAGGAATGCGATGCCATCCATCTCCGGCATCTGGTAATCAGAAATTACCGCGTCATACCGGGCAGTTTTTAGTTTTTCTATTGCCTCAAGAGCGGATATTGTTGTTTCGATGGTAAAATGCCCCTGCATTTCCAGGAAAACTTTTCCCAGTTCGAGAAGGGATTCTTCATCATCCACGTAGAGAACGAGATACATCGGGAACACGATTCCTGCAGGGTGCGATGGCGAAGGGGACTACCGGTTGCCATGTGATCTAATATTTCTAATTTTATAAATAGGTGAGTTATGCGAGAAGCCGGATCAAATCCTCCCCGGGTCATGGAAAATAATGAACGCACATCACGATCCGTCAACCGGGTATTCGCCCGGGTAAATCTTTTCCGGATCCGTTTTTAAAAACCTGCACCGGTTTTTTAGGCAACGAAAAAAATCCGTAAAAAAAATTTCTGAACATCAGGGAGCCAGTACCGCATCCAGCGTGCCGGCCTTCTCATGGCAGGAGATATATTCTGCAACCAGGTACGGGTTTGCCAGGTCATCTGCATCAAGGCCACGGAATGCAAAGAGTTCGTCCCACAACCGGCTGCTTCCTTCGACCAGGAAAAAACCCGTCTCCAGGTCCAGGCCGGCAAGGATCCGTATTCCCCGGAACAGATCGTCCTGGTTTTCGTACAGGATTTTTCCCGCGCCGGTATTTTCGATAAAGAATCCTTTTGGTACCGGTGATTTACCCGGAGAGAGTTTTTGGGCATGGCATTTGTTGAGAAGGATATTGTCCGAAACGACCGTCTGGATGGCAGTGCCGGTAATTTCCGTGAGGGAATAGTTCTGTTCAAGGTACGCGAGGAGGTCGGGCCCGGTCTTCCGGTCAGGTTTCAGCCGGTGCCGGTAGCAATCGAATGCAGCCTTCCAGGCCGCCAGCAATTCCGGGGTGACTTCCTGCGTGATCATACGATAGTACCGGTTCTGTGTGAATGCATATCAAACATCCTCCGGGATTCCGGTGTGCTGAAAAGAGTATCCGATCATAGCGGGCATCTGTACATCACACAACCATGCAAAAGATGAGATAAAAAAGATCGAGGGATTTGCGGTACGCACCTGACATACCACCTCCATGAAAAACCAACCCTTCGACGATAAGGAACCATGTTTCAGGATCCCTGAACCGGAGGGCCAAAACAGGGGTTTCTTTCACGTTGACCCTCCTGCACCCCATTCTCATTGAGTTTCGCCCTCCAAAAGGGTCTATTAGCGTCCATGTTCCGGGCCCGAATAACCCTGAATCCAGCCTATCGGGGCACTATACGCAGGATTCCAAAAACATTAGTCCCACGTTTTGGCGAATTTGTCCCACATCGGTATCCGGAATGGATAATCGGAGCCCGCACAGGGCCCGGTTGGGATCGGGAAAATGACGGTCAAATGATTCCGGGAAACCCTGTAATCGGGCTCTTTTTCCGGGAGGAGGGGGTCCCGGATCCTGCCGGAACCGGACCCCCAAAACAGCCCTTCTTTTCACCATACCCCTCCTACCCCCCCCAGACCCCTTGCGATTTGCCTTCTAAAAGCGTACATTAGCGTACATTTTCCTGCCCTTAAAAAGCGAATTTTCGCTTAAAATCCAAGAATTGAACCCGGTTAAAAATCTTGTGCCGGAATTCGGTGTTTTTTGCAGGTACGGCTGGAAAAGAGGGGTTCGGAGGGGGAATCCGGGCTCGTATGGGGGCCGGATTGAGGATGGAGAGAAGGGGTAGCCAATTGTGGGCCTTAGGCCGTGCGAGGAATATATCCAGCTTCACGGTGACGATTTTCCATTATCATTTCCTTTTTACGTAATACCCTGCCCAGCTGATAATGAGAAGACTAATACCAACCATGAGAGGATCGAGAGTCGCCTGTGCAAAAGTTCCCGGTACCACTGACACCGTTGAGGAGATATTTGATGAGAGTGGTGCAGTTGTTGCCGGGGGTTGAGTCGGAACGGGAAGCGGCATATACCAGATATCGCCAGAGATATCGCCATTATCCGTACCTCCCAGAACCCAGATCCCATTTTTGAATACGGCAACCCCATGAAGAAACCGTGGACTGAACCCGGCATCATTTTGTTCGAGGGTCCAGTTGCTGCCATCGGGTGATGACCAGACCTCGCTGAATGCATGGGGCGGGAGATGCTTTGGCCACATGGTTCCCGTTATCCAGACACCGCCGCCGGTAATCCACAGCCTGTCATCGTACGCGGTTACTGGGGGAAATTCCAGTTCATTGAATGGTGCATCCGAGGTTATGAGGGTCCAGTTCTTTCCATCCGCAGATGACCACACATCCTTTGACCCTCCCTCGCTGAGGTATGTGTAGCCCGTGGCGGGATCTGTATATCCACTTTCCCCGGTACCTCCGATAATCCAGAGACGGTTATCAAAGACCGCAACCCCCTTTCCATATCGCGGGCTGAAGCTGGCGTTATCCGTTATCAGGATCCAGTTTTTTCCGTCAGCAGAAGACCACACGTCATTTTTCGGACTGATTGGAGTACCGCCTCCAATGACCCAGAGCTCATCGCTGAATACAGCAACGCCCATGTCTCTTCGCGGACTAAAACCCGCATTATCCGTTACCAGCGTCCAGTTGGACCCGTCCAATGACGACCAGACATCGTTTTTCCCGGATCCCCCGATGACCCAGAGCCGGTTATCGAAAACTGCGACCCCCATACCGGAGCGCGGACTAAAACCCGCATTATCCGTTACCAGCGTCCAGTTGGACCCGTCCGGTGACGACCAGACGTCGTTCATGTCGCAGGTCTGGTTATCGGGGCAGGACCATAAATATCCGGACTGGTTGTGGCCGCCGATGATCCAGAGCCGGTCGTTGAATACTGTTGTGCCATAATCGTACCGTGAACCAAAATCCGTACCTGCAGTTATGAGGGTCCAGTTCCCGTACGTGGATACTTCGGCACAGGCAGTTCCGGTAAGACTTGTGCAAAGCAGAACTGCCAGGAGGAGTTGTGATTTCATACGGTTTTTCCCGAATTTATTTGTTAGCATTATCATTCCCGTTATTTTAAGATAATCAGTTTTTGATTATTTGCAAAATTTTTGCAAAAATGATTGTGTTGGGTTAATTATTACCGGTATTCAGTGCAATTGATGTGGGCCATGTCGAGTTGGTAACAGAGAGTCCATAATCCGTGATATCCCATGTGCCACTATTGATGATCCCTGGTATTGAGGCCGGGATAGCATTGTTCCCATATATGTCTTTAATTATGATATTCCCGAAGGTTACAGGGCCGGGAATATACCGGTGATCAAAGTCATCAGGATCCAAGCCAAGGATATATGGGTTCCATCCTTCCAGAACTGTGTATGCCTGAAGATTCGTGTAGGTCAGTTCCGATGACTGGTCTGAACTGAGGAAAAGCGTTGAACTGATTCCTAATGTCAGATCTGACACAGCCCCGCTCCATATCGCTCCAGAACGGATCATATTTCCCTGTACCTGATCCCCGGGAAGAATGAGTTCCTCTGTTGACGGGATCCCATATCTGCGTGTAGAATGAATTCCATCGCCAGGGGTTACCCACCATGTTGCAATACTCCAGTTCGCAATCGTCGGATTTGGGGCACTTCCACTATCCTTGACGTACCATTCAAGTACCGGCTGGAGGAGAAAATCACCGTCCGAAGTCTCAAGGCCGTTCCAGATCGTCGATACGGTCCCATCCATACCGTATGGGGGAGTGTATTCATCAATCAGCGTGGGACTATTGGGAACATTCCATCGCGCTGAGAACTGCCCGACAGTCGATATGGGACTCGTCTCTCCGTATTCTATCCATCGGTCCAGGCCCTGTTGCTGAAGAATGAGAGATTCCTTTTCAATCACAGGATTCCTGATGATTGTCAGGATGCGGCTTTTCTCATAGAATACATTGACGATGCTTTTATTCTCTATGATTAACGATTTGTCCGGGACCCCGAATACAGATGTAGCCGGAAGTTGTCCGTTTGGCGTATCGACCATTGCAGATTCCGAATCCTCTGCTGAGAATAATTGTTTCCCGTTCCGGTCAAATACAGTAGTTATGCCTTCTGGTGAATGATAGACAATAGCACCGAAGGGTATTCCCGATATGTCCGGAGTCTGCGATGCTGCAGCATCTTTTATAATCTGATCTGTTCTGGCATTTTCATCAAGAACGAGTTCATTGCTAAGAACAATGTTCTTTTGGGTTTTGTCATACTGGAGTTGCGGTAACTGCACTACACTGCTATCAGCTGCTACCGCAGCAATCTCATCAGTAATTGCGGTTTTCTCATTTTGCCCTCCCGCACTCACCATCGGTACCATTGCCATCGCTGCCAGCAGTAGTGTCAGCAGGATGATGCAAGTTTTCAAAGTTTTCATGCTTGTCTACCTTCCTTTATTTTTTCATCACGAAGGCACGAGCAAAAACTTCTTGAGATCAGAAGATAACATTCTCATGCCTACGGGCAGGACCGGGTTCATTTTAGTGTGCAAACTTTCCTGAACCCATCCTCACTTTTCCGGGACACCCTGTTGATGTCCACAGAATCTTGATTTCGTTACGGAGGTTATAAATTTTCTAGCCAGATCGTCTACCGATCCGGAAATTTTTTGATAAAAAATGAAAATGGTTTTGTACCCTATCAAAAAATTATCTCCTTACGCATACCCGAAGTTCCCGACAAAGATTTTAAAAAAAGGTGATTATTTTGGATCCCTGCTGATGCCGACCAAGGTCAATCAGGATATTATATGGAAACCCCTAAAACAGGCCTTCTTTTCGATCCACCCCTCCTGCACCCCATTCTCATTGAGTTTTGCCTTCCAAAAGGGTCTGTTAGCGTCCATGTTCCGGGCCCGATTAACCCCGAACCCAGCCAATCGGGGCACGATACGCAGGATTCCAAAAACATTAGTCCCACGTTTTGGCGAATTTGTCCCACATCGGTATCCGGAATGGATAATCGGAGCCCGCACAGGGCCCGGATGGGATAGGGAAAATGACGGTCAAATGATTCCGGGAAACCCTGTACCCGGGCTCTTTTTCCGGGAGGAGGGGGTCCCGGATACGGCCTGGACCGGAGGGCCAAAACAGGGGTTTCTTTCACATTGACCCTCCTGCACCCCGTTTCCCCTGAGTTTTGCCTTCCAAAAGCGAATATTAGCGTTTCTCAATCGCCACCAAAATGCTCCGTTTGCCCTGAATCGCTGGCAAAATGCGTATTTTTAAAAAGTGTGTAAAAGTGTACCTGTTTTTGCAGGTAATGCCGGAAATGACCCCTCCGGAAGGGGAATCCGGGCATTTTGCGGGCCCGGTTTGGATCGGGAAAATGTAAGTCAGATGACTCCGTGCCGTTCTGTATCCTGGCACTTTTCTGGCACTATCGGGTCCCGGATCCAACCTGAACCGGACCCCAAAACAGGCCTTCTTTTTACCGGACCCCTCCTACACCCCCAGACCCCCTGCATTTTGCCTTCCAAAAGCGTACATTAGCGTACATTTTACTGCCCGTAACAGGTGGATTTTTGCTTAAAAGCCGAAAATTGAACCCGGTTAAAAAACGTGTGCCAGAATTCGGTGTTTTTTGCAATAATTCCGGAAATGGGTTTGTTGGAAGGGCAATCCGGGGCTGTACAGGGCCCGGATTGGGGTGGGGGAGATGTGGCTTTTTCTTCGGTTGTATAGGGGTGGGTCTTTTTGTAGAATCAATCGAAGAAAGATTTTTTTAAAAGGTTCAGAAATTTTTTTTTTGATTTATTTATTTTATGCCGAAAAAATTTTTGCATTTTTTTTTTCGGAAATTTTTCCGGTTTGTTATGAGGGCTACCAAGTAAAATGATTTGCCGGGTTTTGGACTGAAATTGCATGTATGGGAAGTTGCGGTTGTTTATCAGGTTGCGGCCGTGGGTCGTGGAGTTATGTGAATAGGAAAATTGATTCGATCAATCCGCATTACTTCAAAAAATTCATGACCCATAAATTTGGCAAGGGAGAATCTCCGTCAAAAGTGCGGATTCGAACAAAACAGGAAAAAAACAAGAGGTGAAATGAGTTTCTAGGTGAACAAAGATCCACCACACCATCAACCCGGTCTCAGCCATGCACCCGTCACTGCGGAATAGTGAAAAGGAATTTTCAATGAGCTATGATGATTGTTTGACGATCTTTGATAGGTGTTAAGTATCCTCGAACGAAATGAAAATATTAGTAAATATTATCAACCATTATATTAGAATCGGTACTGAAACTAATGCGAGTCCTTTTAGATACTAATATTATCATTGATCGTGAGGATAGCAAAGAAATTTCTGCTAACCTCCAAAGATTGACGAGATTATTAAATGAAGTAAAAATTTTGGTCCTTGTCCACCCACGTTCAATCCCTGAATTGGAACGGAATAAAGATCCAGCTCATAAACAAATTATATTATCAAAAATTTTGGCATATACACCGTTAGAATTTCCACCAGATCCAAGCATTGATCCCCTTTTCCTATCACGGCTAAAACCATCTACTCGGATTAACGACTATGTTGACAACATAATTCTCTATGCATTATATCGAAATGCCGTTAATTTTTTAATAACTGAAGATCACGGGATTCATAGCAAGGCAAAATTATTAAATATCGATAATCGTGTTTTTTCAATAGTAGATGCAATCAGTTTTTTTGAGCAATATTCTCAGAAACATAATGTCATTTCACCACCTGCGTTAAAACCCGCGGTCGTTCATAGTTTAGATTTGAACGATCCATTTTTCGATTCATTAAAAGATAATTATCCTGAATTTGAGAATAATTGGTTCCCGAAAATTTGTCAAGAAGGCCGAAAATGTTTTGTGAATTATCAAAACGGTCAAATCGGAGCTTTGTTAATTTATAATATCGAGGATAATGATGGAATTAGCGACTCGCTTCCACCGTTACCAATAAGCCGCCGATTAAAATTATGCACATTTAAGGTATCACATAATGGACAAAAAATAGGAGAACTCTTTGTAAAACTAGCAATTCAAATCGCTTTAAAAAACGATATTTCTGAAATATATCTAACGTTGTTCTCTAAAGATAACGATCGGCTTATCGAATTGATTACTGAATTCGGCTTTTTTTCATATGGGAAAAAAATTAATGGCGAATCAATTTATTTAAAAAAATTAAGAGGGAACCAATTCGATGTGGCTGCATTATGCCCATTAGAATTCAATAAAATTTTTTACCCTAGTTTTTATGATGGCCCAGATGTGAAAAAATTCATTATACCAATCCAACCTGAATTCCATGTACGGCTGTTCACAGATTATCCGAAGCGTCAATCCGGTTTATTTGAGCATAATGGGGACTTTTATTCTGAAGGGAATTCAATAAAGAAAGCCTATATTACTCGAACCAAGTCAAAAAACATACATCCCGGGGATATTCTTCTTTTTTATCGTTCAGTAAAAGATCAAGCAATTACTACTCTTGGAGTTGTTGATGAATTTCATACAGGCATTTCTGACAATGAGACAATAATTGGATTGGTTGCAAAGAGAACTGTTTATTCCCAAGAAGAACTAGAAATAAAAGAAAAACCGGTGTCTGTTATTCTATTCAAATTTCATTTTCATTTCCCGAACCCTATTGATTTTAAAGAACTAATCAGAGAGAAATTGATAAAGGCTGCTCCACAATCCATCTCGAAGTTGGAGAATGAAAATTATCAAAGAATAAAGGAAATAGGTGGTTTCGATGAACGTTTTGCTTTCGATTAAACCAAAATATGTATATTCGATTATCGATGGAAACAAAAAATATGAGTTTAGGAAACAAATATTCAGTAGGAAAATGGCGGTAAATTTGGTTTTTATCTATGCTTCATCGCCAATAAAAAAAGTCGTGGGTTTTTTTACCATAGAAAAAATTATTGAGAGTTCCCCAGAAAAGTTATGGTGTCAACTATCGCAATCATCTGGTATGAGTGAAAAGGATTTTTTTGATTATTTTACTGGTAAAGAAATTGGATATGCAATTAAAATAAAAAATTTTCATCCATTTAACAAACAGATAGATCCGCATGAAGTCATAAAAAATTTTAGACCTCCACAATCTTATTGTTATATTGAGAATATGGATGCTTTTAAACCATTTATGGAATAAAATTTCAAAACCTCATGAAAAATTTCATTTCAATACATTTAATAAAATTTAAAGCATTTTTCGATTAAGGATGTCAAACGAAAGTACCTCTTCTGAAACTGAAAATTTCTGGATCCGTCGAATTCAATTTGATAGTGAAATAAAGGAATTTGAAGAATTACAAACATCTGCGGCAGTTTTTTGTAATCACTATCCAAATCATCGGCAATGGTTTAAACATGCGATTGATGATTTAAAACAAGGAAAACGCGTTGCGTTTGGAATCTATCAACCGATAATGAAAGATGAATTAAAGACCGGCACGAGATTGGTTGGTTCTTTAATGTTGAAAAAAAAATTATTCTCCGATGTTGTAGTTTTAAAAAATTTATTTATTCGAGCAGAGAATCGAGGAAAACATTTCGGAAGACCCCTTTTAGAACATGCAGAGCTTTATTGTGCAAAAAGAGGTTTTTCAAAGATCGTTACTGAAGTCCCGAGTAATGAGATCGATACGATCAATTTTCTTCTAAAAAGGAAATACCAAGTTGATCGTACTATTTCATCACCTTATAAGAAGGATGATTACCTTTGCCAAATGGTAAAGAAAATTTCACCCAGGTATCACGGAGATTCGTTTGATTTGACCGGTTTATCCGTATGGCTTCTAGAAAATGTTTATGGATTTTCTAATGTTAAAAAAATCAATTCACCCTTTTTTTCCTTTGATTTAGATTTAAAGTATCCATCTTTAGAAAAGATGGACATGGATATAATTCCTCAAGGTCTGGCGGCAATTTATGATGATGGAGTTGCATTAACGGATTCATTATGCACTACATTATTAGAAAAAGCAAAAGATTATCAAATTTGCTTTGCATTTTGTGATAGGTTCGATCATACGGCTGAAGAAAAATTGAAGAATCGTGGAATTTTACTTTTAGATAATAAAAAAATTAAAGAATCATTAATTGAATGTTTTGCATATAAACCACCACAATTTAACAAAGAAAATATCGCGGGAATGGTTGTCACAATAAAACCCGATTATCTTAATACCGCTATTACATTAACAACCCCTTTCACTTATTTTAAGGGAGGTAATGTTGGGAAATCATTAAAAGAAAATGATTATATTTTCTTCTATACGGATATTTCAGAAACGGATAAAGATACTGGAATTAAAGGATATGGTAAGGTTAAAGAAATCATTCCGGGCAATTCAAAAGAAATTTGGGAAAAATTTAAAGATAAAAATCCGTTATTCATAAAAAGTGACTACGATAAATTCGTTGAAGAAAAAAAGTCAATTCTTGCGATTGTTATAGATAAAATCCAACAAATTAATACAATTAATCGTGAAAACCTCGAAAAAATTATTGGTTCAAAAATTGATTATGAGGACTTTAATCAATATTATTTCAATCATAAGACTTTAAGCTCGTTTTTAGAATACAAGAAAGATATTGATAGCACGAAAACAACCATACGTTTTAGTAAGTTTATAACTACCGAAGTCAAAACTCTTGAAAAACCTGAAATAAAAATTGACTTTTTAATAATTACAGCGCTTACAGAAGAACGTGATGCGGTTCTTAGTAGATTAAAAGATAATGTGAAAGTACCTGCTTCAGATGAGGATATTTATACATATTTTCAAGCTGAATTACCAATTTTGTCATCAGATAAAAAAAACGAAAGTTATTCGATAATAGTTTTGCCCCTTCATGAGTATGGTCAAGTAAAGGCAGCTCTAGCAACATCCGCAGGGATACGAAGATGGAATCCGAAAAAAATCATTTTAGTTGGAATTGCCGGAGGTAGGCGGAAAGAGGATGTCCAACTCGGAGATATTCTTGTTGCAAATCAGATTATCGACTACGAATTGGCAAAGCAGACTCCTGAAGGAAATAAGCCACGGTGGGATTCACTTTCTGTTGATAAAAGACTATTCAACGCGTGTAAGAATTTTACCGATGATTCGTGGCAAACTCGAATTGGATTCGATAGACCAGATGACTCGATTCTCCAGCGTCACTATGGTCCGATCGCATCAGGGAATAAAGTCCTTGCATTTGAAGAACTTATCGAACAAATGGGAGATATCTGGGAAAAATTAAAAGGAGTTGAAATGGAAGCAGGTGGTTCAGCGAATGCGGCTCATGAGTCTCCTCAAAATCCAGGTTTTTTTATGATACGTTGTGTATCTGATTTTGCAAATGAAGATAAAGGTAAACCGGATGTTGAAAGATGGCGCGAATATGCATGTAATGCTGCAGCTGAATTTACAATATCTTTTTTACAAAGTGGACCGGAACCTCTTGAGTAAAATAAATTGGATTAATGATGACCCACGGCCTACTCTTCTGAATCATATATCCTGTGAACCCATGCAATAAAGGAATTGATCTCGCTTGGCGAGGATATGCATCTGATGGCATAGATATTCCAACCTTCAATTGTAAAACATCAGGAGTGAATATTGAATACGATGGCTTATCTCTCCCCCTTTCCTTATCACCATACCGGTGGACGAATGTCCTGGCTTACCCGGTACCTCTTTCTTTATGAGATCTCCCATCAAGGATTGGTATTGAATAAAGGAAGATTCCAACTGATTTGGAATACGAGGAGACAGGCTGCCTATGAACGATCTTGTCTATGTCAGGGAAAAACCGGGTATGGGGCGTGGAATATTTGCCGTGAGGGATATTGCCAGGGATGAGATCATTGCTGAATTTCGTGGCCCGCGGATCAAAATAGAAGATATGGAAGGTATTCCCCATGAAGTCTGGGACCACCTGCTCAACGTTGATGTGTGCGAATATATCATCGCCCGGGAACCCGCCGTCCGGACAAACCATTCATGCGACCCGAATGCCGGCATTACAAAGGACGTGTTCCTTGTTGCCATGCGGGACATAAAAAAAGATGAGGAGGTCACGTTCGACTATTCGATTGTTACTGCCGATAACTGGCAGCTCGAATGCAGATGCGGCTCCCCGCAATGCCGAAAAATCATCGGGAACTATCAGGATCTTCCTGACGAGATCAAGAGAAAATACGAGAAATATACTCCTGAGTGGATCAAATCTCTTCCGGCTAAACGGTAACAGGAACGATGATGCAGAGGGTCATTTTTCGGTAACGAGCCCTTTTAACCGACATTCGGCAGAAAAATCATCAGACATAATATTTTTCGAAATCCTTCCCGAAAATCCTTATAATCTGCTTGATCTCATCATTAACGTTCAGGATGTGGCAACAGACGTTTTCATCAACA
>Ga0074197_1002115_pt1 | contig 14580 bp, 9 predicted proteins | sample EPASupsiteSAE305_FD_64526 | JGI IMG/M metagenome (GOLD analysis project Ga0074197, IMG submission 64526) | Bioremediated contaminated groundwater microbial communities from EPA Superfund site, New Mexico - SAE3-05 reassembly with SPADES | ecosystem: Environmental > Aquatic > Deep subsurface >...
TCAGTGGCGCGGCGGTTTTTCCCGGGATTTCGACGAACTGAAACGCAGCGAAGGCATGCTGATTGTCACCCTGGCCTGGCTGGTCACCGGCGCGGTCGGCGGCATTCCGTATCTGTTTTACGGTCTGGGACCCATCGACGCCTATTTTGAATCGATCTCGGGATTCACCACCACCGGGGCCACCATTCTCAAAGATTTCAGCCCCTATCCGCACACCTTTTTCTTCTGGCGCAGTCTCAGTCAGTGGTTGGGCGGCATGGGCATCATCGTGCTGTTTGTCGCCATCCTGCCTCAGTTTGCGGTGGCCGGGCGGCAGATGTTTTTTGCCGAGGCCCCAGGACCCACCGAGGAGAAGGTCACCCCGCGCATCACCCACACGGCCAAGGCCCTGTGGCTGATTTACATCCTCCTGACCGTGATCGAGGCGGCGCTGCTGCGCCTGTCGGGCATGCCCCTGTTCGACGCGGTGTGCAATTCCTTTTCCACCATGGCCGCCGGCGGCTTTTCCCCGCATCCGCAGTCGATCATGGGCTACCAGAATCCAACCGGAACCTGGATCATCACCCTGTTCATGTTCCTTGCCGGCGGCAACTTCGCCCTGCAGTACCGGGTGCTTTTTCAGGGGAAGATCCGCGCGCTGGTGGAGAACGAAGAGTTTCGGCTGTACGCGGCCATCGTGACCCTGATGTCGCTTGTACTCTGCGCGGCGCTGGTTGCGGGCGGGGCGGCCGGCTTCAACGACGGTCTGCGCGACGGCTTCTTTCAAATAGCCTCAATCATCACCACCACCGGCTTTGCCTCGACGGATTTCGCCCTCTGGGCCGTTCCCGCGCAAACCATTCTCTTCACCGTGATGCTGGTCGGCGGCTGCGCCGGTTCGGCGGGCGGCGGGGTGAAGGTGGTGCGGGTGCTGTTCGGGCTGAAATATCTCAAGCGGGAGATTGCCCAGGTTGTCCATCCCAAGGCGGTGCTGCCGATCAAGATCGACCGGGCGCCGGTGCCGGAGGACATCCAGCGGCAGATCCTCGGTTTTCTCCTCTTCTATATCTCGCTGATGACCCTGTCGGCGCTGGCGGTCAGCATCATCGAGGCCGACGCCGCCGTCGGCATTGTCGGCACCGCCGCCACCATCGGCAACATCGGCCCTGGTTACGGCGCCATCGGGCCAATGGGCAGCTTTGGCCATCTCTCCGACCTCACCAAAATCATCTTCATTGCCGACATGGTGGTCGGGCGGCTGGAGTTGATTCCCTTCCTGGCCATGCTCCACCCTGATTTCTGGGTGTTTAAACGGTAGGGCATTTTTTTCTTGTATGCGGTGGGGCAAAAGACCGAAACTGCATGTGCTGTTGCAAACTGAACGAGTCAGCTCAAAGGGGGGAGGCATGCATACGGATTTTGCGGAACGAAGAAGGCATATTCGGGTCTATTTTGACTCCGAGGAGGAGGCTGGATGTGAATTCAGCAACGGCGCCGGGGCAACCGAGATGTTGAAGGCGTCGGTGCTCGATTTGAGTTTGGGAGGCGTGCATCTTTCCCTTGCCGGCGAGTTCAATTATGCGGTCGGCGACCGGATTATGTCGACAAGGCTGACGCATCGAACCGGGCTGGTGAGCGACGAGGCGATCCCCATGGAGATCCGCTGGGTTTTTGCGCAAGTTGAATTCAGCCGCCTGTACATAGGATGTCAATTCCTGGAACTCCCCGAAGAGAGCAGACGCAGTTTCGCCAACCTGATCAGCGTCAAACTGCTCGAATCCAGTTCGGCCCGTATCGCTCTTGCCGCACAGCGGGATGGATGAAGAAGAATGGAAACCTACCAAGGATTTGAGCAGGGGCCGATTCGGCCGCCCAGCGAGAGCGGCAGCCTGCTCATCCGGGTGACCAGGAACTGCCCCTGGAACCGTTGCACCTTCTGCGGCCTGTACAAGGGAGCGTTGTTCAGCCAGCGGCCGGTGGACCATGTGCGGCAAGACATCGACGCGGTGCGGCGCGCGGTGGAACTTTTGCGCGCGGGGCAAGGGAGCGTGCTGCGCGATACGGCCATGGACTGGAGCGAGCAGATGGCCCTGCACGCGGCCCGCAACTGGCTGCAGGCCGGCGGGCGTTCGGCCTTTCTTCAGGATTCCAATAGCCTGATCATCAAGCCGGACAACCTGATTGCCATCCTTGCCCATCTCAAGGCGGCCTTTCCCGCAATCGAACGCATCACCTCCTACGCCCGTTCGCAGACCATTGCCCGGATCAGCGAGGCCGACCTGAGCCGCATCGCCGCCACCGGACTCAACCGCATCCACATCGGCCTGGAATCCGGTTGCAACGCGGTGCTGGCCCAGGTGAAAAAGGGCGCGGACCGGGAGACCCACATCCTGGCGGGTTGCAAGGTGAAAGCCGCCGGGATCGAACTCTCGGAATACTACATGCCCGGTCTTGGCGGCCGCGCGCTCTCGCGGCAGCATGCCCTGGACAGTGCCGACGCCCTCAACCGGATCAACCCGGATTTCATCCGGCTGCGCACCCTGGCCCTGCCCGAGGGGCTGGAATTGGCGAGCGCGCAGGCCAACGGCGACTTTGTCAAATTGGGCGACCGGGAGACCGCCGAAGAGCTGCTGCTCTTTCTCCAGTCGCTCTCCGGGATCACCAGCCGGATCAAGAGCGATCACATCCTCAATCTGTTCGAGGAGATCGACGGTGTTCTGCCGGGCGACCAGGGATGGATGCTGGAGGTGATCCGCCGTTTCCTGGCCATGGACCCGGATCAGCAGGTCCTCTATCAAATCGGGCGGCGCGTCGGCCTGTTTCGGCGGCTGGACGATTGCCGCGACCCCGGCCTGCGGCGGCAGGCAGAGCCCTATGTCGAGCAGTGGATGGTCACCCCTGAAAACGTCGATGCGATCTGCGACCAACTGATGCAACGGTTCATCTGAACATGGTCGGTTCCCGCCCCGGCGTCGGCGCAAAGAGCTCCGTGAACGGCTTTAAAAAAATCTACATCGAAATCACCAACCGCTGCAATCTGGCTTGCCCGTTCTGCGCCCGGAGCCGCCGCCCCCGGACGTCAATGGAGGCGCAGGCCTTTGCCGAGGTGCTGAGTCGCATCCATGGGTTCACGCGGTTCATCGCCTTGCATGTGCTCGGCGAACCGTTGCTCCATCCGGAAATTGACCGTATCCTCGCGCTCAGCCAGGAACACGGCCTGCAGGTCAACCTCACCACCAACGGCGTTTTGCTTGGCCGTCATCGGCGCACCCTGCTGGCTGCGCCCTCCCTGCGGCAGATCAATTTTTCCCTGCACGGGCTGGCGCATCTGGAGCGCAGGGCCGCCGCCGCCCATCTCGAGGGAATCATCGATTTCAGCCTGGAGGCAAGTCGCGGGGCCGGCCCCTATGTCAGTCTGCGGCTGTGGAACCTCGGGGCTGCGTCTGCGTCTGCGGACACAGATGCTGCCGCCGGCTGGAACGACTGGCTTCTTGCGCGGCTGACCGCCGCCTTTGCCGCGCCTCTGCTTGGCAAGGGCGAACTCCGGGCCGAGCGCGGCATCCCCCTCGCGCCCCGCGTCTTTCTCAATCCCGAGCCGCAGTTTGCCTGGCCACATCCCGACGGGCCGGATCTGGGCGAGCACGGACATTGCCGGGGGCTGCGCGATCATCTCGCCATCCTGGCCGACGGCACAGTGGTTCCCTGTTGTCTGGACGCCGAAGGGCGGCTGGCCCTGGGCAACATCTTCAACCAATCCCTGGCCGGCATCCTTGCCGGGCCGCGCGTCCAACGGATGCTTGAGGGCTTTGGCCACCAGCGATTGGTCGAACCCCTCTGCCGCCGCTGTTCCTATCGGCTGCGCTTTTCCTCTCCTGTCCATGCCGGACCTCTCAGGCGCGCATAGAACCGCTTGCCTCTTGCGCGCGCCGCCTTTCCCGGCTATGTTGCGGCCTTTTTTAGCCGGCGCGTCGTGCCGTTCGGCAGTTCCATCCGTTCCTTTTCCTGTGAGTTTCCATGATCCATCTGACCAACATCACCAAGCAGCACGGGTCCCGGTTTTTATTCCGCGACGCCTCAATGCAGATTCTCCCCGCCACCCGCACCGGCCTGGTCGGTCCCAACGGGGCCGGCAAAACCACGCTTTTCCGGTTGATCACCGGCCAGGAAGAGCCCGACAAGGGCGACGTCTCCTGTTCCAAGCGGACGGTGATCGGCTATTTCTCCCAGGAGGTGGGCGAGATGTCCGGCCGTTCAGCCCTGGCCGAGGTCATGGCTGCAGCCGGAGCAATCACCGCCCTGGGCGAGCAGATTCGGGAGATGGAGGCCGCCATGTCCACGCCGATGGAAGACGACGAACTGGCCGCCCTGCTGGAACGCTACGGCAACGCCACCGAGGAGTTCGAGCATCGGGGCGGCTATGACCTGGAGAACCGGGCCCAGGCGGTGTTGACCGGGCTGGGCGTCGGCAGCGACCGCTACAATTTCCCGGTCGAATCCTTCAGCGGCGGCTGGAAGATGCGCATCGCCCTGGCCGGCATCCTCACCGTCAACCCGGACGTCCTGCTGTTGGACGAGCCGACCAACCATCTGGACGTCGAATCCATCGTCTGGCTGGAGGAATGGCTGGTGAGCGAATTCAAGGGCGCACTGCTGATGACCTGCCATGACCGCGAGTTCATGAACCGGGTGGTCGGGCGGATTGTCGAGGTGGCCAATCAGAACGTGACCACCTACAGCGGCAACTATGATTTTTATCTGCGCGAGCGGGAAATCCGGCGGGAACAGTTGCTGGCCAGCTACCGGCGCCAGCAGGAGATGCTGGCCAAGGAGGAGGACTTCATTGCCCGCTTCGGGGCGCGGGTTTCCCACGCCGCCCAAGTGCAGTCCCGGATCAAGAAGTTGGAGAAGATCGAGCGGATCGAACTGCCGCCCGAGCAGCGGATTATGAAATTCGAGTTTGCCGAACCGCCCCGCAGCGGCGACGACGTTGCCCGTCTGGACGGCCTCAGCAAGGTCTGGCTGCAACCCGACGGCACAACCCGCCAGGTGTTCAGCGGCCTTGCGGGCATGATCCGGCGGCGGGAGAAGATCGCGCTCACCGGCCGCAACGGGGCCGGCAAATCCACCCTGCTCAAGGTGCTGGCCGGGCAGGCGGAGCCAACCACCGGCACGGTGTCGATTGGGGCCAACGTCCTGGTCGGCTATTTCAGCCAGCATTCCATGGAGTTGCTCGACGGCGAGATGACGGTGTCTGAAACCGTGCAGGCGGCCATGCCCCAGGTCAACATCGGCGTGGTCCGCAACCTCTGCGCCGCCTTCCTCTTCCAGGGCGACGACGTTGACAAGAAGATCAAACTCCTCTCCGGCGGCGAAAAAAGCCGGGTGGTGCTGGCCATGCTCCTGGCCCGGCCGCTCAATTTCCTCATCCTGGACGAACCCACCAACCACCTCGACATCCAGTCGCGCGAGGTGCTGCTCGAAGCTCTGCAGCAGTTCGCCGGCACCCTGATCATGGTCAGCCACGACCGCCATTTCCTCCGCTCCCTGGTCAACCGGGTCTTTGAGATCGACCACGGCCAGATGCGCATCTTCGAGGGCAACTACGATTATTATCTGGAACAGATTGCGCCGGTCGAATTGCCGCGCGGGGATTGAAATGCGGAAGAGTTTATGGGTAGATAGGAGACACACCAGCCTCGACGAGGTTTCGCTGTGCAATCAGGCCTCGTTCGATGTAGAAATGGAATGAAGAGGGGTGCCTGGCGTTTTGCTTAACGCCAGCTTTTTGCGTCAAACGCATGTAGGTAAAAGCCGTAGCCCGGATGCAGTGCAACGGAATCCGGGAGATCTGGACGTAGCTCTTTATCCCCTGATTACGCTTTGGCTTCCTCCGGGCTACTTGCTCTGCCCCATCCTGGCAACTCGCCGAGGCATAAAGAAAAAGCCCAGCCAGAGTGGCCGGGCTTAAAGGCGAAGGCTGAAATGCTACTGCGAAACTACCTCGTCATTCAAGGAACCTTTTAAGCGCAACGAGGGTTATGATTATTGGTTGAATTGCTTCCCATAGGCCATGCGGCACAGTTATACTAACTGAGCCTCCCATGAACCAGGTAAATGAAAATTTCATCTTCACCTCTTTGTGTAAAATTTTACTTTACTTAGAGAAGTGAGTCACCTAAAGTGAAGCATATATAAGCGAGGGACCCACTCCTCGGTACTGAAACCGCCATGTGTTGCAAGCACTTGGCGGTTTCGCCGTTTCAGCCTTCTGTCAACAATTTGTCGCAATATATAGGATGCATCAAGTGTAATCTATTCCACATGTGGTATCCTTGAAGCCATGGCATTTCCAATAAGTTCAAACGAAAAGGTGTTGAATCGCCACCAGGGCCGGTGCCGAGAAAACACTTTTTGTTGCTTTTATACCTCAGAAAACCAGTCAGCTCCAGCAACTGCAAATTATCTTAGAGCAGGAGTCCGATTTCGGCAAGCATCGATTTGGCGCTTTTTACCAGTAGCGAGGTCTCTTCCTGATTGCGGTCCTCCATATATACCCGGATTCGACTCACTGATGAAATTCAAGAGATGTTTAAATTCTCTTAAGTTACGGTGAGATAATATGTATTGTTTGCTGGCGATACCGGGCAATCCCTGCGGGCTTTCCATTCTTTTCTTTGCGTGCCCAAAGAAAAGAACCAAAAGAAAGGGCAGCCCGGCCGCTGAGACTACCCCGTTCGCCGAGGGGCAGAACCGGCGAGGCAAAAACTCGCTGCGCTCAAACAGTTTGCCTCTTCATCCGGTTCCGCACCCCGCCGCCCGGCTCAGCGGCAAGGGCCCCGTCAGCCCCGGATACACTTCTTCCTTGAAAGTAGCTTCCCCGCGGGGCGAACATCGTGAACAGTCGGGGAGTCGGGTAAATGATTTATTTGTTTGTCCACTGATCCTACACCTTTCCATGTGGTTCAAGATACCACATCTCATCCCATCGACTCACCGCAACAACCCCGGCCAAAACACCATCACTCCCCCCAGCGCGACCAGCACCACCCCGCCGACAAGCCGGCAGTGACCGGCGTAACGCTGGCCGATGCTGGTGTCCAGGGCCAGCACCGCCAGGCTGAAGATGACCAGATCGTCGAGCATGAAGAAGAAATCGTAGAGCAGGATGTAGCCGTAGTATTCGAGGGTCGGCAGCTCGCGCAGGGCCAGGGTGTGGGTGAAGATGGCCGGCAGGGCGGCCGAACAGGCGAACTCGATTGAATTGACGATAAAGGCCAGGACGATGATGCTGAACACCGTGAACAGGGTCAGGGGCGCGTCAACAATGCGGTCGATCCGGTTCATGGTTCGTTTCTTGGTGGCGGCGTCGCCGATGGCGCAGGTGACCTGCCCCTTGGTCTGCACATATTCTCGGATGCTGAGGATGCCCGCGCCCAGGGCGCCAAGGCCGATGATCAGGGTAAGGCTGCGCAGGTAGCCGAGGAAAAGAAAGACGTTGAGCCAGGCGGTCATGAACAGGAAATAGAGAATGCCCGAACTGGCGACAAAGGTTCCAACCAGCAGCCAGATTTTGCGGCGGTCGTTCAGGCTGACGATCAGCGAGATCAGGTACACCAGCACCCACATGGCGCAGGGATTGAAGCCGTCGACCAAGCCAATGATCACTGCCAGCGCCGGCAAGGAATACTCGGCCAGTCGGATCGTGCCCACCAGCGGCAGGTCGAGGGTTTGGCGACCGCCGCCTGGGTCCGCTTGCGGAAACAGGGAGGGGTCGTTGGCCAGCAGAGCGCGGATTGCCTGCTCCAGTTGCACGCCCGTGGTTTCCGGAGCGTCGAAGCCGTCGATCACATAGGGGCCGATGAAGGTCATGGGCACGCCGACGCTCCGGTCCGGGCGGCTGCTCTTGGCGATGAAGTCGGCGAGCAGCCGGACGTTTTCCGGCCTTGAAGTGTCGTTGTGGACCCAGGAAAGTTCCGGATATTGAGCCTGAAGATAGGGGATAAAGGCCTTTTGCGCGCGGCAATGCGGGCATTGGGGGTGGAAGAAAAAGGCAATCTGCCGCTGGTGCGGGTCGATATGCCCGGCCCGCTGATATTCAACGCAGGAGAGGCCGACGCCAAGCAGGATCAGGCCGAGAAAGAGGCGTCTGCGGAAAGGGTCGCGGATGATTTCCCGCAGCCAGTCTGGAATTTTGAAGAAGGCGGCATGCTGCATGGGTTTTCCTGGGGGCGGTGGTGGGAACGGGGCGGTTCGGAGCCGTTGCGCACATCTGGCGCGCAACCTCGACGATGGTCTGAAAACAACGAAAAAATATGCGGAAGGGTGGCGATATGCAACATTTTTTTGACGATTTCTCCGGGGCCGTGGATACTGCCGTGCCGACGTTGCCCAGAAGGCTGCGCATGTTCGAGGAAGGTGGTTGCGTGCGGCTATGTGCACCAGAAGAGGGGTGAGGCAAAGTGACCCAATAGTGCATAGGGCAGGGCGCTAAGGGAAAAAATGACCTAGTTGCTCAATTTCAAAAAGGAAATTTACAACATCTCCCGATTGACAGGGGCTGTCGGCCTTCTGTTGAATATTGGTGCGGGGCAAAATGACCCGCGGATTGCTCTTTCTCCTGACTCAACCAGCTGGAAATCCATTCTTTTTTCGGGCACATTGTTTGCTTGGGGGGTGTTGCAGTCAAGAAAACCTCTAGGGTTCTTAGAGGGGGGAGGATGAAGCCTGCCCATCACTGTTCCTGCTCTACTCCTGGCAGGCTTCATCCATAACCGAAACAGAATCAAGCACTAATATTCCTTTTAGATCACAATTTATCCTCTATAATCTTGTATGCGGGCAAAGTGTCCGCGACGCGTATGCAGGGGCTTGTTTGGGGTCAGTGCGGTCAAGCTCTTTTTTGCAAAACCCAACGGTTGGCTTAGTTCCAAGGGGGTCCAATGAAATTTACATCCGTCCGAACAAAAATTGCTGGTATTGCAGGGGGCTGTCTGATTGTCTCATCCGCAGTGCTGGTCGGTTACAGCCTGTACACCGCTCGCTCGAATCAGCAGCTTGTCAACACGCGCGTGTCCCAGTTGATCGAAACGCGATCCCTTGACGGATTGAAAAACCTTGCCCGCGATTATGCCGGAAAGATTCAAGTTGAATTCCTCGTCGCCCTGGATGCGGCTCGAACCATGGCCGACGTTTTTATGCTTTCAAAAGCAAAGGAAAACGGCGGGCTTGAGTTGGGAAGGAATCAAATCAACGGCGTTTTGCTCAAGGTGTTAAAGAACAATCCCAACTTTAACGGCACCTATTCCTGTTGGGAGCCGAACGCCCTGGACGGGCGCGACGCTGACTTTACCACCGGCAAAGACGGCAACAACCAACAGACCGGGCGGTTCACCCCCTATTGGAACCGCGACGAGAAAGGCAATATCGCAGTGCAGCCGCTGGTGGAATACGACACCCGAGATCGCCACCCCAACGGAGTGCTCAAGGGCGGCTGGTATATTAATCCCAGTGAAAATCACACCGAGAGCGTGTTGGACCCCTTTCCCTACATCGTGCAGGGCAAGCAGGTTTGGCTGACCACGCTTTCTGTGCCGATTCTGGTGGACAACAAATTTTACGGCGTAGCCGGAACCGATTACAATCTCAATTTTGTTCAGGAATTGTCAAAGAACGTCGACAAGGAACTCTTTGAGGCAAAAGGCGAAATCATTATTGTCAGCAATATGGGGCTGATCGTTGCCCACAGCGAAAAACCCGATCTGGTCGGCAGCCATTTGAAAAACGTCATCGCTGAAGGATGGGAGCAGAACTTGCGGGACATCCAGGCGGGCAACAGCGTCGCCGTTCTGAATCAGAAGGATAAGCACTTTGAAGTGTTCGCCCCCATCGCCCTTGGCCGCACTGGCAAACCGTGGTCGGTTATGATTCGGATCAAGCAGGAGACGGTCCTGGCCGACGCCATTGCTTTGGATAAAGATTTGACCGCAGCCGGCCGCAAAAGCATGTCCATGTTGATCGGAACCGGAGCGGCAACCAGTGTGTTGGCCATCGCGCTGTTGTGGTATGCCGCCGGCGGCGTTGTTCGTCCTATCCGGGGCACGGTTGACATGCTGAAAGACATTGCCGAGGGCGAGGGCGATCTCACCAAACGGCTGGAAATCAAGGCCAACGACGAGGTCGGCGAAATGGCCACCTGGTTTAATCTGTTCATGGACAAGCTGCAGGAACTGATCAAGCAGATTGTTGCCGACGCCGGTTCGCTCAACGCCTCGTCCACGTCGCTTTCACGGATTGCCGTGGAAATGAAGGAAGGGGCGGATTCCATGGCGGAACGCTCCCGATCAGTCGCCGTCGGCGCCGAGGAGATGGACGTCACCATGAGCGGCGTGGCCTCGGCCTGTGAAGAGGCGGCCACCAACGTCAATATGGTGTCGGCGTCCACCGAAAACATGACGATGACCATCCGGGAAATCGCCAAAAAATCAGAAGAATCGCGCACGATCTCCGAGTCTGCGGTGTCCAAGGCCGGAGACGTGTCCGAGAAGTTGGGCAAACTTGGCCAGAGCACCTTGGAAATCAGCAAAGTCACTGAAGTGATTTCCGATATTTCCGATCAGATCAATCTGTTGGCTCTGAACGCCACCATTGAGGCGGCCCGGGCCGGCGACGCGGGCAAGGGCTTTGCGGTGGTCGCCTCTGAGGTCAAGGAACTGGCCAAGCAGACCGCCGAGGCCACCCAGGTGGTGCAGCAGCAGATCGAAAACATTCAGGTGTCCACCGACGAAACCGTGTCTGAGGTCGGCCAGATACTGGAAATTTTCAAGAGCGTCAGCGAAAACGTTGCGTCCATTGCTGAAGAGGTCGAAGGCCAGGCCGCCATGACCCAGGAGATTGCCGACAATATTTCCCAGACCTCGGCGGGAATACAGGAGGTCAATCATAACGTCAGCCAGGGATCGGTGGTGATTGGCTCCATCACCAGCGAAATTTCCGGAGTGAATCAGGCGGTCCAGGATGCGTCCATATCCATCGGCAAGATCAATGAAAGCGCGGTGGAATTGTCGAGCCTGTCAAGCAAGCTGCAGGTGCTGGTGGGACGTTTCAAGGTGTGAGTCGGAAGCGTCTCTGCCGTGCGTGGTCAGTCGGGACCATGCACGGCAGAGTCTTGAAGTGAAAACTGAAAATGGTCGGCCCGGAGGCGCTTGAAGCCTCCGGGCCGTTTTTTGTTGCGCGAAAGCGTTGCGGCAACAACAAAGCCGGTTGACGTGTCGGTGCGCAAGGCGCCTGCTTGGTTGGGTGTTGAACAACGGGAGGTGTTGCACAACCGGAGCGCCATCGACGGCGGGCAAAGGAGAGACTGACAGACCCGCCGCCAATGGCTGCAGATTGGGCGCTTATTGCTCCTCAGAGCCGATGTAGCGATAGACCATCGCGCCAAGCACGGCGCCGGCGATTGGGGCCACCCAGAACGCCCACAATTGCGCCAGTGCCCAGTCGCCGACATACAGGGCCACGCCCAGGCTGCGGGCCGGATTGACCGAGGTGTTGGTGACCGGAATGCTGATCAGATGGATCAGGGTCAGGCAGAGGCCGATGGCGACCGGCGCCATGCCCTGGGGGGCTCGTGCGTCGGTGGACCCGAGGATAACGAGGAGAAACATCATGGTCAGGAGGACCTCGGCGATCAGGGCTGCGGCCAAGGAGTAGCCGCCCGGCGAATGCGCGCCGTAGCCGTTGGAGGCAAAGCCCGCCGACAGCTCAAAACCTGCTTTGCCGCTGGCGATCAGATAGAGCGCGCCGCCGGCAAGCACGCCGCCGATCACCTGGGCCGCGATGTAGGGCAGCAATTGGTTGGCCGGAAAACGACCGCCGGCCCAGAGGCCAATCGAAACCGCCGGATTGAGATGGCAGCCGGAGATGTGGCCAATGGCGTAGGCCATGGTCAGCACGGTCAGGCCAAAGGCCAGGGAAACGCCGAGCAAGCCGATGCCCACTTCCGGAAAGGCCGCAGAAAGAACCGCGCTGCCGCAACCGCCAAACACCAGCCAGAATGTCCCAAAAGTTTCCGCTACATACCTTTTCATACGATTTTCCTCCTTGTTTAAGGTCCAAGTGCAACTGCAACAGTTAACGATGGAAGAGGATAGCACGGAACAACGGTGAGGTGCAGTAAGTTTCCGGTAATTTTTTTTAAAGAAGAGAGGGAAGGGGGCCGCCTGAAAAGCGACTTAGGCGAGTAGGGCGCGCAGGCGGCCAATGTTTGCAAGGTCTTCAGCCAAATCCGGGCCTTTGTCGGTTTCAAGCGTCATGGGATGACGGCGGAAACGCGGATCGTTGAGCAGGGAGCGAAACCCTTCCAGGCCGATCTGGCCATAGCCGATGTGCTCGTGGCGGTCGACCCGGCTGCCGCAGCCTTTTTTCGAGTCGTTGAGGTGGAAAAAGCGGACCTGGCCGCAGCCGATGTGTTGCTCCAGTTGGGCCATGGTTTGAGCATAGCCGGCGGCGGTTGTCAGATCGTAGCCGGCGGCAAAGATGTGGCAGGTGTCGACGCAAACGCCCAACCGCTCCGGGTGCGTGCTGTGCTGCAGCAGCCAGCCCAGCTCCTCGAATTGGCTGCCCAGGGCGGTTCCCTGGCCGGCGGTGGTCTCCAGCAGGATGGTGAGGTCGGCGTCGAGCGCTCCCGAACGCTCGAGCGTCAGCTCCAGGTTGCGCGCCACGGCGTGCAGCCCGGCCTCAACCCCGGCGCCGCCGTGGCTGCCGGGATGGATCACCACCAGCTCGATGCCCAGTTGGCGGCAGCGCCTGAGTTCCTCGGCAAAGGCGGTTATGGATTTTCCCGCTTTGTCCGGCTCCGTGGCCGCCAGATTGATCAGGTAGGAAGCGTGGGAGGCCACCGGCATGTTGCCTGCCGCCTGCCGTTTTTCTTGGAACAGCCGGACGTCGTCGGCGTGCAGCGGGCTTGCGCGCCACTGCCGCTGGTTGGCGGTAAAAATCTGCAGGGATTCGCCGCCGACCTGCAGGATGCGGTCAAAGGCCAGATGCAGGCCGCCGGCAATCGACTGGTGCGCGCCGAGCAGGGGCATCACCGGCCTCCGCGCGGGCGACGGTTGCGGTTTACATCTGCCATTGTCGCTCCAGGTAGGCAAGTCCGTCGTGGTTGGTCAGGTCGAGTTGGATCGGCGTGACCGAGATGAAACCGTTGCGCACCGCCTGCTCGTCGGTGTCGTCGCCGCCGGACCAGTGCACCGTGCCGCCGCCGATCCAGTAATGCTTGCGGCCCCAGGGGTCAAAGGTCTCCTGGATGGCGTCCCGGTAGAGTCTGCGTCCCTGGCGGGTGAAACGGATGCCGCCGATCTCGCCGGCGGCCAGCGGCGGGATGTTGATGTTGAGCAGCGCCTTGGGCGGCAGATGCATGGCCAGGGCCATGGAGGCCAGTTTCCAGGCCACCGCCGCCGCCACCTCGAAATCAAAGGGCGGCGAGCCGCCAAGGGAAAAGGCCAGCGAAGGAATGCCGTACATGGTCCCCTCGATGGCCGCCGACACCGTGCCCGAATAGCTGATGTCGTCGCCCAGGTTGGCCCCGGGGTTGATCCCGGACACCAGCAGGTCGGGCTTGCGGCGGAGAATTTTGTTGATGGCGATGGTGACGCAGTCGGTGGGCGTGCCGTCGATGGTGTGGATGTGCTCGTCGAGCTGCACAACCCGCAGCGGCCGGTTCATGGTCAGGGAATGGCTGACCGCCGAGTTGTCCCGTTCCGGGGCGACAATCACCGCCTCGCCCAGGGAGCCGACCGCCTCAAGCAGGGCGCGGATGCCCGGCGCGTACACGCCGTCGTCGTTGGTGACCAGAATCAGTGGTTTGGGCATGGCTATTTTGCGGAGGAGTGGCTGAAGGCTTGGATAAAGGCGCGGATGCGTTTGGCGTTGACGCCCAGATCGCTGACCCCGGCGCGGGAGGCCGAACGGAGATCAATCCGGCTGCCGCCGGCCGTGGGCGTGATCCGGACGACAATATCGTCGGCAAAACCAAAAATGAGGGTGCGGTCGACCGCCTCAATCACTCCCTGGTCCCTGTTCTCGGCAAGGACGCGCCAACCGAGCCCCATTGCTGCGGCGCGGCAGGCCTGGAACGCCTCTGCCGGGGGCATCGGCGTCTCAATCGGCGCGATGTCCGGGTAGGCTTGACGCTGTCGCTCGGCTATAACCGTCCCTGCATACTCGAGGCTGTTGTCGCCCGCTTTGCGCAAAGTTCTTGCCGCCGAAAAGGCCGGCGGGTTGACGGTGTCGGTGCTGATGTCGTGGATCGGCGGGGCCTTGGCGCCCTGCATGCCCAACAACAGGACGCCAATCAGGGCCGGGAGGGAAAGGGCGACCGAAATCAGACACTGCTTGCCGCCGCGACGACCCGCGCGCAACAGAACAAAAAGCAACGCCAGGCTGCAAAAACCGGTCAGCGCCAAGCCGCCGGCGGCGGCAGCCGTCGCCAGCAGGGCCGGCCGCCAAGGCAGCAACGACGCCCTGAAGCCAATCACTGCCGCCAGGGCCAACAACAGCCAGAATGCCTGCAGCTTTACCAGCCAATGGGTGTGGGGGGTGTTCACG
>Ga0074197_1002120_pt1 | contig 14551 bp, 11 predicted proteins | sample EPASupsiteSAE305_FD_64526 | JGI IMG/M metagenome (GOLD analysis project Ga0074197, IMG submission 64526) | Bioremediated contaminated groundwater microbial communities from EPA Superfund site, New Mexico - SAE3-05 reassembly with SPADES | ecosystem: Environmental > Aquatic > Deep subsurface >...
GACATCGCAGATGCCCAGCTGATGCGGCGTTGTCCGCGCCATGAAGGCACGGGGGACATGCTCGCCCTCGACCATGATCACGGTGCCCGGCTCCCGGTCGTCGCGCAGGGCGTCGATCAGGATAACATGGTCCTTGCTCGCCAGCATCGACAGCAGCTCAAAACCGGCTGTGCCGCCGTCGACGCATTCGACTGAGGGCGGCAGGGTGTAGCGACGGCCCAATGCCTCGACCGTCAGGCAACCGACGCCTTCGTCGCCGATCAGCAGGTTGCCGATGCCCAGCACCAGCGCTTTCACCTCATGCCCTCCAATCACAGCACCTTGACCTTGCCGAGCGGGGTCTTCTTGCCGTCGACCAGATGGATGGCGCAGGCCAGGCAGGGGTCAAAGGAGTGGACCGTGCGCAGGACCTCGAGCGGCAATTCGGGGTCGGCGACCGGGTTGCCGACCAGCGACGCCTCGTAAGGGCCAAGAGCATCCTCGGCATTGCGCGGACCGGCGTTCCAGGTAGAGGGAACAACCGCCTGGTAATTCTTGATCTTGCCGTTTTCGATGACGATCCAATGGGACAGCATGCCGCGCGGGGCCTCGTGGAAGCCGGTGCCGCGCTGCTCGCCCCTGGGGAAGACCGGGGCGTTGAAGGTATCGAGGTCGCCTTTGCCGATGTTGTCGACCAGGGCCTGCCATTGGACGTTCATGTTTTCGTAGAGCACGGCGCAGCGGATCACCCGGGCGGCGATACGGCCGATGGTCGAGTGGAGGGCGTCGATGCCCACCGTGGCGCCGGCCAGGGCTGAAACAGTCTGCAAGGTCTGATCGACATACTTCTTGGTGGCCGCATGGCCGGCGAGGTACATGGCGACCACGTGGGGCAGGGGGCCGACCTGGGCCGGCTGGCCCAGATAGGTTGGGGCCTTGACCCAGGAATACTTGTTGTCGGCATCGTAGCCGGTGTAGTTGGGTACCGTCTCTTCCTCATAAGGCGAGCGGTCCCAGTTGCCATTGTACCAGGCATGCTTGATCGATTCCTTGATGCCGCCGTACAGCGTTTTTTCCCGCTGATCGGCGATTTGGACGAACTTGCTGATGTCGCCGCCGGGGATGTAGCCGCCAGGCAGGGCGAAGACCGTGCCCTTGGTGTCCATGGGCATGTCGGGCACGGACAGGTAATTGAGCACGCCGGCGCCATATTCGGTCCAGTCGGCGTAAAAGGCCCCGACCGCCGCGACATCGGTGAGCATGGCCTGCTTGATGAAATCGCCGACCTCGTCGATCAGGGTCTTGATGTGGAACAGTTTCTCAACTGTCAGATTGGAGGGGCTGTCGGGATTGATCGGATTGGTGACGCCGCCAACCGCCAGATTCTGAATATGTGGTGTCTTGCTGCCGAGAATCGCCACTACCTGATTGATTTTTCGCTGATAATCGAGGGCCTGCAGGTAGTGGGTGGCGGCCAGCAGGTTGACTTCCGGCGAGAGTTTCATGGCCGGGTGGCCCCAGTAACCGCTGGCAAAGATGCCCAGCTGGCCGGTGCCGATGAATTTTTTCAGCCGGTCCTGGGTCGCCTTGATTTCCTGGGGGCTGTTGCCCTTCCAGTCGGACAGCTTCTGGCCCAGAGCAGCGGTGGCCGCCACATCGGCCGTGGTGGCGGAAACGATATCCACCCAGTCGAGGGCGCAGAGGTGATAAAAATGGACCATGTGGTCATGGATGCCATGAGCGCCGATGATCATGTTGCGGATATACTGGGCGTTGAGCGGGATCTCCATTTTCAGGGCATCTTCCACCGCCCGCACCGAGGCCATGGCATGTACCGTGGTGCAGACACCGCAGATGCGCTGGGTATAGGCCCAGGCATCCCGCGGATCGCGGCCCTTGAGGATGATCTCAATGCCGCGCCACATCTGCCCCGATGACCAGGCGTTGGTGATTTTGCCGTTGTCGACTTCGCAATCAATCCGCAGATGACCCTCGATTCTGGTGACTGGATCAATGGTTATTTTCTTGGCCATGTCTGTTCTCCTTTATGCTCTCCTGGCTGGGGATAGTTCGTCAATTTCGTTGAGTTTCGTGGGGCGGACTACCTGCGCGATCAAGACGCATCCCCTTTGTCAGCTTCATTCTTTTTTTTATCCAGCTTCTGGGTCACCACCCGCAACGCGGTGCCGGCGACCAGCAGGGTGCCGATCAGCGCCGGGACATGGGACACATAATCCCAAGTGAAGTCGGGATAGACTTGGTTGGTGATTTTAGGATTGAAGCCCAGTTTGTCGAAATTGACTCCGGCAAGAAAGAGATACTGGGTGCCGCCGGCTTCATCGAGTCCGTAGACGTGGTCAACGTAGGTGTCCACTACCTTTTCGGTCCGTTCCTCGCCGTCGACCCGTTTCACCGGATAGGCATAAATCTCGCCGGGCTTGAGAGCCAGCCGCCGTTTGGCTTCCGCCCGCAGGTCTTCGACCTTGCCGAAAATCGAGGCCCCGGTGGGGCAGAATTCGCAGCAGGCTGAATATTTGCCCTGGGCATAGAGGTGGTTGCACAACTGGCACTTGACCACCGAGGGCGAGGCCTTTTCCCACTCGTACATGGGGATGCCGAAGGGGCAGGCAACCTGGCAGTACCGGCAGCCGAAGCAGCGGTTTTTATTGTAGGTGACGATGCCGGTCTCCTTGTTTTTCTGCAGGGCCGCAACCGGGCAGACCGAAACGCAGGCCGGCTCGATGCAGTGCAGACAGTGTTGTTTGATGAAGGAGAAGGCAGGGGCGCCTTTTTCAGCGTGGGCTGCTTTATCGCCGTTTTTGTAGGCTTTGATCATACACAGGGTTTTGGCGGAGAGGCCATCCGGGGCGTCGTAAATTTTATCCTCTTCAGGGTATTCAAAGGGGATGGTGCCTGCGGTTTCCTTATGGTAGAGGGCGCCGCCCGGCTCCGAGTTGGCCTTCTTGCAGTTGACCATGCACGACATGCAGCCGATGCACAGGGTGGCGTCGTACAGGATGCCGACCGCCTCGGGCGGCAACTGCGGAGTCGTTGCCGCCTTGGCGGGGGTGGCGCCCGCCGACAGCAGCAGACTGGCGCCTGCCGAAAATTTGAGGAAATCCCGTCTGTTGATTGCCATGGCCTTACTCTCCCGCGCTTGAGGAACCGTCGCCCTTGCCGCCCCGCTGCGCCAGGGCTACCGCCGCCGCGCCGATAGCCGCACCGGCCACCCCGTAGGCAAAGTTTTTTGCACCACTGCCTTTCTCCGGAACAGCGTCAACATGCTGGGCCGGCGGGGTTGGGAAGATCACCTTGGATTTGGAGAACAGCGGGCTGTGGAACCCGACTTTTTCCTCAGAGCAGCCGAAGCAGGGTGATCCGGTGGCCACCGGCCAGCAGCCGGGGACGTCGTTGAACGGTAGGGTCGAACAGTTGTTGTAGGTTTCCGGGCCTTTGCAACCCAATTTGTACAAACAGTATCCCTGGCGATGGCCATCGTCGCCAAATTCCTCGGCAAAGCGTCCGGCGTCGAAGTGGGGGCGGCGTTCGCAATTTTCATGGATGAGCCGGCTGTAGGCGAATTTCGGTCGTCCCTTGTCATCAAGGGCCGGGAGTTTGCCGAAGGTGAGGAAGTGGATGACCGTGGAGAGAAAATTGTAGGGATTGGGCGGGCAGCCGGGAATGTTGACCACCGGGATGCCCTTTGCTTTCAGGATGGCATGCACCGGAGTGGCTCCGGTGGGATTGGGATCGGCCGCGGCGACCCCGCCCCAGGCTGCGCAGGAGCCGATGGCGATGACGGCGGCAGCGAGCGGTGCGGTCTCGTTGAGGATGTCGAGCACCGGTTTGCCGGCGATCATGCAGTAGACGCCCTTGTCCTTGACCGGAATGGCGCCATCGACCACCAGGATGAATTTGCCCTTGTTCTCCTCAATCGATTTGGCCCGATGGGCTTCCGCCTGGTGCCCGGAACCGACGTTGAGGGTTTCGGAATACTCGAGTGAAATCAGGTCGAAGATCAGCGTTTCCAGGGTCGGATGACCGGTACGCAGGAGACTTTCAACGCAGCCGGTGCACTCCTGACCGGACAGCCAGATCACCGGGGGCCTTTTTGGCGAGGTGACAGCCTCGGCGATTTGCGGAACCGCGGTCATCGGCAGCCCCATGGTTGCGGCGATCGCCGTGCAGAATTTCATGAAATCCCTGCGAGTCACGCTGCTCAACAGATTCTCGTTGCCGCCCACAACCTTTGACTTCATCTGCCACCTCCTTGATGTACAGTTAACTGCCTATGTACCCATAAAAACGTATCTATTTATCTCTGGAACAATAAAATGAGTAATTCTTACGATTTTTATAAGGATAAAAAAAGACCTGTGCAACAACTATTTAATTTTGCACAAATTGCACAGATTGATAGCGTTAGGCGTGGCTATAAACGATTGTGCTGTGCGGACCGTGCGTTTTCCTTGTGCAATGTCTTGGGCGGGAAACGAAAGCCCAGGCTGTGTTCGCAGGCGGGAGTATGCAAGGGAAGGCTGTCAGTTGGATCTTTAAAGGGGGATCCTATTGCCTGGGCTGGTGGCCGGTCGGGTGTGCTTTGCCTGCGCCAATTTCTTGAGGAGACGGGATAAATGAGGTTATAGTACAGGCCTAATTTCTGCAGAAGGAGCATGGGCATGGAGAATGAAATGAAGACCGGCATCGCTATCCTTGGCGGTGGGCCGGGCGGCTACACCGCGGCTTTCCGCGCGGCCGATCTTGGCCTGGAGGTCTGCCTGATCGAACAGGGGGGGCGGCTCGGCGGGGTCTGCCTGAATGTTGGCTGCATTCCCTCCAAGACCCTGCTGCATGCGGCGGCAGTGATCGAAGAAGCGGGAGCAGCGTCCGAATTCGGGGTGCAGTTTGGCGCGCCGCGCATCGATGTTGAGGCCCTGCGCAGCCACAAGGCCAGGATTGTCACCCAGCTGACCAACGGATTGGACAGCCTGTGCAAGGCCCGCAAGATCACCCGGCTCACGGGCCATGGCGCCTTTATTGATCAACAGCATCTCCTGGTCAGCGGCACGGACGGTGCAACCAGAGTCAGTTTCACCGATACGATCATCGCCACCGGATCGCACCCCTTTGTTCTGTCCGGTTGCCCCGACGATCCCCGCATCTGGGATTCCACCGATGCCCTCGCCCTGCACACTGTGCCCCGGCGCCTGTTGATCATCGGCGGCGGGATTATCGGACTGGAGATGGCCCAGGTCTACAGCGCACTCGGCTCCGAGATCACCGTGGTCGAGATGCAACCCCAAATCATCCCGTCTGCGGACCGCGACGTGGTGCAGCCGCTCTTCCTGAAGCTGAAAAAGGCATACCGGATCTGCACCGAAACCAAAGTGGCCGGGATGACCGCTGGGGCAGCCGGAATCGAGGTGGTGCTGGCGGGCAAGACAGCCGCAACCGAGTTTTTCGACGCCGTCTTGGTGGCCGTGGGCCGGCGGCCCAATACTCAGGGGTTTGGCTTGGAGCAAACCGGTCTCACCCTGGATGAGCGAGGCTTCCTTGCGGTCAACGAACTGCAGCAGACAGCTCTTCCCCATTTTTATGCCATCGGCGATGTGGTCGGTGAACCGATGTTGGCCCATAAAGCCAGCCATCAGGGTAAGGTGGCGGCGGAGGTGATCGCTGGACACAAGACGGCGTTCATGCCGATGGCCATCCCCTCGGTGGCCTATACCTCGCCCGAGGTCGCCTGGATGGGACTGACCGAAAAGGCTGCTCAACAGCAGGGGGTGGCCTATACAAAAGGCAAGTTTCCCTGGGGCGCCAGCGGCCGCGCCCTGAGCGCCGGTGCCGGCAATGGGGTGAGCAAGGTGCTGTTCGACCCGGCGACCGGGCGTATTCTCGGCGCCGGCATCTGCGGGCAAAACGCCGGCGAGCTGATCCACGAGGCAGTGCTTGCCCTGGAGATGGGGGCCACGGCCGAGGACATCAGCCGCACCGTGCACGCCCACCCGACGCTGGCCGAAACCTTCGCCTTTGCCGCTGAAATGGTCCACGGCTCGATCACCGATCTATTGCCGCCCAAAAAATGACGGCAGGTGGCGAGGGCTCCCGCTAAATTCAACCGCGCAGTGAATCAATGAATCTTGTGCTCGATACCCCGCTTGATATGCACCTCCACCTGCGCGAGCAGGCAATGCTGCGCCTGGTTGCACCCTTCAGCGCCGTCCAGTTTGCCGGCGGGGTGGTTATGCCCAATCTGGTGCAGCCAGTGGATTCCCTGGCCCGGATGCGTGCCTACCGCTCCGCCATCGTCGAGGCCTGCGGCTCTGAACCCTTTACCCCGTTAATGACCCTCTTTTTCCGCCCGTACAGCCGGGAGGAACTGCTGGCGGCCAAGGATGACATCATCGGTCTTAAGCTCTATCCTGCCGGGATCACCACCCAGAGCGAGGCCGGGGTCAGCGATTTTGACCGCATCGGCGCCACCGTTGCCCTGCTGGAGGAGCTGGATATTCCGTTGCTGGTCCACGGCGAGACGAATGGGTTTGTCATGGACCGGGAGCGGGAGTTCCTGGCGGTCTACCAGTGGCTGGCCGAGACCTTTCCCCGCCTGCGGTTGATCATGGAGCACATCACCACCGCTGATGCGGTCGAGTTTCTCGACCGGTTTGACAACGTGGCGGCCACCGTCACCCTGCATCACCTGATGATCACCCTGGACGATGTCGCTGGCGGCCTGCTGCGGCCGGATCTGTTCTGCAAGCCGATCGCCAAGACGCCACGCGACCGGGAAGCCTTGCGGCGAGCGGTCTTCGGCGGTCATCCCCGGTTGCTGTTCGGCTCCGATTCGGCCCCGCATCCGCAGCACAAAAAGGAATGCTGCGGCTGTGCCGCCGGGGTGTTCTCCGCGCCGGTGGCCCTGCCGGCCCTGGCGCAGCTCTTTGAGGAGGCCGAGTGTCTGGAGCGGTTGCAGGGTTTTGTTTCGGCCAACGCCCTTCGTTTTTACCGGATCGCGCCACCGGCGAAAACGGTGCGGCTTGAGCGTGTTGCCTGGCAGGTACCGGAACATTATGAAACGGTTCGGCCATTTCTTGCCGGTAAAACAATCGGTTGGCGTATGAAAATCGATGATCAAGGTCCGGTTTCAATTGAAACAGTGAGGTGAAAATGGTAACCAAGGGCGCACGGCAAGCTGTTCCAGTTTATTCCACCGAGCACGGCAGGATTTGCCCCGGATGCAGCCAACCGGTTGTCTCCTGCACCTGCAGGGCGAAAACCACCGTCCCGAAGGGTGACGGTATCGTCCGGGTGGGGCGGGAAACCAAGGGCCGCAAGGGCAGCGGGGTGACGATTATCACCGGACTCACGCTGGGCCTTGTCGAACTCAAGGAACTGGGCAGCCAACTGAAAAAGAAGTGTGGTACCGGCGGCACCGTCAAAGACGGTGTCATTGAAATTCAGGGCGATCACCGCGATCTCTTGGTGGCAACCCTGCAACAGCTCGGCTACACGGTCAAACGGGCGGGCGGCTGAATACCGCGCCCGACCCCCCATTCGCATCATCCGCCGCCCGCGGAGGCTGAATTCCTCCCGGCAACGACGCGAATCCCCTCGGCTGATTGTCGCGGCTCACTGAAGAGCCCGACCGTCCTTCCATCATTCTTTCAACCCAGGAGAAATCACGATGCCCCAGTCCTACCCCCAGGCCTTTGCCCGCAGCTTCCTCGGGAAAGCGCCGCTCTGGTACAAATTCACCATCCTGCTGTTTCTGATCGTCAACCCGTTCCTGCTCAACGCCTATGGCCCTTTCATCGCCGGCTGGGTGCTGATAGGCGAGTTCATTTTCACCCTGGCCATGGCCCTGAAGTGTTACCCTTTGCCGGCCGGCGGCCTGCTCGCCCTGGAGGCGGTTGTCATCGGCTTGACCAAACCGGAGACGGTTTTCAAGGAAAGCCTGGCCAATTTCGAGGTGATCCTCCTGTTGATCTTCATGGTGGCCGGTATCTATTTCATGAAGGATTTTCTTCGCTTCACCTTCACCCGCATCCTGGTCAAGGTGCAGTCGAAGATCAAGATTTCGCTGCTGTTCTGTTTTGCCGGTGCCTTCCTCTCCGCCTTTCTCGACGCCCTGACCGTCACCGCGGTGATCATTGCCGTGGCCTACGGCTTTTATGACATTTATCACCGCTATGTCTCCGGCAAGGATGGCGCCGTGACCCATGATCTGGTCAGCGATCTGGCCCTCAAGGAGCAAGAACAGGCAGATTTGAAACAGTTTCGTTGTTTTCTCCGTAACCTGATGATGCACGGCGCCGTCGGCACCGCCCTTGGCGGGGTCTGCACCCTGGTGGGCGAACCGCAAAACCTGCTGATCGCCAGCACCATGGGCTGGAGCTTTATGGACTTTTTCGTGAAGGTTGCTCCGGTGTCGATGCCGGTGCTTCTGGTGGGACTGGGCACCTGCTATTATGTGGAAAAGAAGAAGTGGTTTACCTATGGCTGTGAACTGCCCGGTCATATCCGTTCCCATCTGCTGGAAACGGAAGTCAAATTGGAGGCTAAGCGCGGCTTCAAGGGCAAGCTGCAATTGGTCACCCAGGCCGTTGCCGGCCTCTGGCTGATATTGGCCCTGGCCTTCCACCTGGCGGCGGTCGGTCTCATCGGTCTGTCGGTTATTGTGTTCCTCACCGCCTTCAATGGCATCACCGAGGAGCATCAGATCGGTCGCGCCTTTGAAGAAGCTCTGCCTTTTACCGCGCTCTTGGTGGTCTTTTTTGCCATCGTGGCCGTTATCCACGACCAGCACCTGTTTACGCCAGTAATCAGTTATGTGCTCAGCCTCCAAGGCCAGGCCCAGTTGGTCGCCTATTACGTCGCCAACGGCCTGCTCTCCGCCATTTCGGACAACGTCTTTGTGGCCACGGTCTATGTGTCGGAAACCAAACTGCATTTTGTCAACATGCTGGCCGCCGTCCCGGATATCGGCATGAGCGGTGAGCAGTTGATGGCCAAACTCACCGATCCCTCTATCCCCCGTACCGAAGTACTGGCCGGTTTGCCGCAGGCCTCGGCCCAGCAGGCGGATGCGTTGATGCACCAGTTCGACAAACTGGCGGTGGCCATCAACACCGGCACCAATATTCCCAGTGTCGCCACTCCCAACGGCCAGGCCGCGTTCCTCTTCCTCCTGACTTCGGCCCTGGCCCCGGTCATCCGCCTGTCTTATGGCCGGATGGTGCTGCTGGCCCTGCCCTATACCATCACCATGTCTCTGGCCGGTCTGGCGGCGACCTATCTGTTTTTGTAACATTCGTTTTCCTGGTAGATAAAAAAAGGCGTATCGATTGCTCGATACGCCTTTTTTTGCATTTTTCCGGGCCGATTCAGGGGCGACGTCTTTCCTTTGCTCTCGATGAACTCACAACCTGCGCTTGATCGACTGCGCCAGTTCATGGACCGCCATAGCGTAATAGGTGCTGTGGTTGTAGCGGGTGATGGTGTAAAAATTGGGGTGGCCAATCAGGTATTGATCAGCATTTTGGTGGCGGAGCAGCAATAAGCATAGCGAGCCTTCACCGCTGCAAGGGCGGGCTGGCTGCAAACCGGCTTGCTGCAAGGTAGTGAGGGTATACTTGGGTTCCAGGCCTGGCTGCAAAGTGACCGTGCCGTTCGTCTGCAAGGGTGTGATCACGGGATGCCCTGCCTTCCAGCCGTGGTGGGCAAAATAGTTGGCGACACTACCGATGGCATCTTCCGCGTTCCACAGGTCCCGGCGGCCATCACCGTTAAAATCGACGGCCCATTGCAAAAAGCTGCTGGGCATGAACTGCCCCAGTCCCATGGCGCCTGCGAACGAGCCCACCGGTTTGGCCGGATCCATGCCCTCATTCCGCGTCATCAGCAGATATTTTTCCAGCTCACCGCGAAAATACTCGCCGCGACGGGCGTAATCAAACCCCAACGTGGTCAAGGCATCGAGCACGCGGTGATTGCCCACATTGCCGCCGAACGTGGTTTCAACCGCCAGGATGCCGAGGATGTATTCTTGCGGCACGCCGTATTGCCGGCTGGCGCGTTGCAAGGTGCTTTGATAGCGCCGTGCAAATTCGATCCCCGCGCTAATGCGGCGCTCGTCGAGGAATTGCGCCCGGTACCGCGTCCACCCACCCACGGCGGGTTTGCCTTTTAACCCCTGATCCGATTTGGCGAGATAGTCGAGGGTCCAGTTTTTGCGGCGGGCCTGGGAAAACAGGCCCAACAGGTATTCACGGTCAAAACCGTGTTTCTGCACCATCTGATCAACGAATTGCTCCAGGCTGGCATAGCCGGCGAAATCCCCGGTAATCTGCTGCGCATTGTAGGGGCCAACACTTCGGCGCGAAGATCCCTCCCAGGTGTCGCGGCTTGCTGACCGGTTCGTTTGTGTGCTGGTTAGAGCCGGGGAAGCAATTTTGTTCGACTGCTCCGCGCAGGCGGTGAGGCCCAGCACAAGCAGCACCGCGCAGTGGGTGAGGAGTTTGCCGCGTGGAATAGGGGAGCCTTGTGAAAATGAGTTCGGCCGCTGCTTTTGGGCATTAGGCATCATTTGACGAGATTGGGTGTTCGTGGTCATGGTGGGGATGTCCTGAAAATTCGGTTATATATGAAGTTCTCAATCAATCAAGAAAAGAGCAAGGCGGCTATTTCCAAACAGGTTTATTGCCGTGTTAGGTTTCATTCTTTGATACAGGCGAACTCTCTATGAAATCAAGTTCTTCCTCGTAGTTGCGCCGCATGTCGACCCAAACTTCGAAGAGAAGGAGCAATGCGCCAATACCCGTAAACGACGTAGTTAGGACTAGCCATGGTTTTGTTGCGTCTCCGTACCAAAAGGTTGAGGTGACAAGGATGAGCACAGCAAAGCAAACTAGAAATATGCCCTTAGCTAGAGTCTCAATGAACGCTCTTGAGATTACTTGCCTTATTGAGATGAGCCCAATTCGATTCAATAAGTGTTCGATATATCCGAAATATATGATCGATGTGAGATAGAAGAGTTTCTGCTCATCGTTTTTGCTGTCCAACCCAGATTCTAGGGTGTTTGCATACTCTCGGTACTCGTCACCTCGATCTGTTTGCGGGATGTCGGACATGTCGAGCTTGTCCAACTCAAACACAAGCGCAAGGCAAAGTTCTCTCTCTTCAGAGTTTGGTTGGCTAAATAGCCACTTCTGTGCTTCGAGGAGTCGCTCTTTGAGTAGGTCATACGCAGTGACGCGCTCAGATTTGTTCTGCTGCGAAATGAATAATATCCAGGCAATCGATAGCGAGCAAAAGAGAGCGATGATCGAAGCGATTGCGGCTATCGATGTAATGAGCGTGGACCTGTCAAGTGAGCTTAAATCAACGCCCGAAAGCTGGGGTTGGAAGACACAAGCAGCTATAGCCGCAACACCGAGCGCGGCTATCGGCAACTGATATTTGAGTTGAGTGCTGACTCGGTATAAGAATGGATGCATGCGAAACCTATCCGATCAATAAACGGTGTTCAATTGATACACCTTTTGTTTGCTGCTACTCCTTCCAGTCACCGATGCCCCGCATTAATCGCCTCCAACGCCTCACTCCCCGGACACAAATCCTCCTCGCTAAAACTGTTGAGCGGCCGCTCGCTGGTATGGAGAATCTCGTGGGTGTCGGTCGATTCCGGATGCACGTACAACACCCCGGTGAGGATCACCCCTTGGGCTTTGTGGTCCTCGAGATTGTCGATGGCCTGGCGGCGGTCGGTAATATCCGGGGCGTCGTGGTGCTTGTGCAGGTGGATGATCGAGTTGTCGTGCAGGACCACATCCTGGACGGCGTCGTCCGGGTACTCGGCGGTGATGGTCTGGCGGAAGGGCACAAAGTCGAAGGTGTTGGTGGCCTCGCTGTGCTCGCGCACCCAGTGGTAGCTTTTGGTCGATTCCGGATTGTTGTTAAAGGTGACGCAGGGTGAAATGACGTCGATGAACGACAGCCCCTTGTGCGACAGCCCGGCCTTGATCAGCGGCACCAGTTGCTGCTTGTCGCCGGAAAAACTGCGGGCCACGAAACCGGCGCCCAGCTGGATAGCCAGTTCACAGAGATCGATGGATTCCAGTTCGTTGACCCCACCTTTCTTGCTTTTGGAGCCCTTGTCGGCGGTGGCCGAGTACTGGCCCTTGGTCAGGCCGTAGCAGCCGTTGTTCATGACGATGTAGGTCATGTTGAGGCTGCGGCGAACCGCATGGATGAACTGCCCCATGCCGATGGAGGCGGTGTCGCCGTCGCCGGAGACACCCAGGTAGATCAGGTCGCGGTTGGCCATGTTGGCCCCAGTGGCGATAGAGGGCATGCGGCCATGCACCGAATTGAAGCCGTGCGATCGGCCCAAGAAATAGGCGGGCGTTTTCGAGGAGCAGCCGATGCCGGACATCTTGACGATGCGATGCGGCGGCAGGGCCAGTTCAAAACAGGCCTGGATGATGGCGTTGCAAATCGAATCGTGACCGCAACCGGCACAGAGGGTGGAAATGCCGCCTTCATACTCGCGGCGGTGGTAACCGGCGGCGTTGGGCGGCAATTCGGGATGACGGAAGGTGGGACGAAAAAAGGTCATTGGGCACCTCCTTGGCCGGGGGCGGATTGCGGCAGGGCAACACCGCGTTCCGCGAGCGCCTCCTCCAGGGCCTGGATAAGAAAACGGCTGGCTACCGGCAGGCCGTCGTAGCTGGTGATGGGGATCAATTTGTGCGGCGGCAGGCTGCCCTCGTTGAGCAACAGGGTGCGCATCTGGCCGTCCCGGTTCTGTTCGATGATGAACACCAGTTCGTGGGCCTGGATGAAATCCACCACCTCCTGTTGAAAGGGGAAGGCCCGGATGCGCATGCTGTTGACGGCGATACCCCGGTTGCGCAGGCTCTCGATGGCCTCGTAGGCCGCCGGGGCAGTGCTGCCGTAGAACACGACCCCCAGCCGGGCCTGGGCGTTGGAAATGGTGACTCGGGCCAGGGGCAGCAGGCGTTTGGCGGTTTCCCATTTTAACAACAACCGTTCCATGTTGCGGACATAGGTGCCGCTGTCCTCGGTATAGGCTGAATAGTCGTCGCGGGAGGTGCCGCGGGTGAAATAGACGCCCTTGGTGGGGTGGGTGCCGGGATAGGTGCGGGAGCAGATGCCGTCGCCGTCGGTGTCGCGGTAGCGGCCCCAGGCGGTCAGCGCGTCGAGCTGGGCGGCGTCGAGCACCTTGCCCCGGTCGTAGCGGCGCTGCGGATCCCAGGAGAGCGGCGGGCCGTAGTGATCGTTCATGCCCAGGTCGAGATCGGTCATGACGATCACCGGGGTTTGCAGCCGCTCCGCCAGATCAAAGGCGTCGGCGGTCATCTCGAAGCATTCCCTGGGGTCACAGGGAAAGAGGAGCGGATTTTTGGTGTCGCCGTGGGAGGCATAGGCGCAGGCCAGCAGGTCGGATTGCTGGGTGCGCGTCGGCATGCCGGTGGAAGGGCCGGTGCGCTGGACATCGATCAGCACCGCCGGGATCTCGGCGAAATACGCCAGGCCGAGGAATTCAGCCATCAGCGAGATGCCCGGTCCCGAGGTGGCGGTGAAGGCGCGGGCGCCGTTCCATGAAGCGCCGATGACAATGCCGATGGCAGCCAATTCGTCCTCGGCCTGGACAATGGCGGCCTTGATGCGTCCGGTTTCCGTCTCGATGCGAAATTGTTCGGCGTAACGGCCAAAGGCCTCGATGATCGAGGTAGAGGGGGTGATCGGGTACCAGCCGACCACGGTAGCCCCGGCGTACAGGGCCCCGAGGGCGGTGGCGCTGTTGCCGTCCATCATGATCGCATCGCCCACCCGGTCGCTGCGGCGCACCGTGAGCTTGCAGGTACCGGGAAAATGCTCGTGGGCGTAGGCATAGCCCAGTTCGAGGGCCTGGATGTTGGGCGCGGCCAAGGTGGGATTCTTGCGGAACTGGGTGCGCAGGGAATCGGTCAGCACCTGGAGTTCCATGTCGAGCAGGGCCGCCAATGCCCCGACATAGATGATGTTTTTCAGCAAAGGCCGCATCTTCGGCGTGTCGAAGGTCTCGTTGCACATCGTGGTCATGGGGATGCCGATCGCCACCACATCGTCACGCTGAAAAGTCTCCGGCAGGGGTTTGGAGGAATCGTAGACAAAATACCCGCCGGAAGCGAGGCCGTCATAATCCTGGCGCAGGGTCTGGCCGTTGACCGCCACCACCAGGTCGACGCCGCCCCGCCGGCCGACATGGCCCTGCTCATTGACCCGCACCTCGTACCAGGTGGGCAGCCCCTGGATATTGGAGGGGAAGATGTTCTTCGGACTGACCGGCACGCCCATGCGGAAGACCGCCTTGGCGAACAGGTTGTTGGCGCTGGCCGAGCCGGAGCCGTTGACGTTGGCAAAACGGATGACAAAATCGTTGACGCCTTCCAGTTGCTTCATGGCTGTCCCGCCCGTGCTGAATGATAAAGAAACTTCTGCATCTCCCAGGCCGAGGTCGGACAGCGCTCGGCACAGATGGAGCAGTGCAGGCAGACGTTTTCGTCCT
>Ga0074197_1002122_pt1 | contig 14549 bp, 14 predicted proteins | sample EPASupsiteSAE305_FD_64526 | JGI IMG/M metagenome (GOLD analysis project Ga0074197, IMG submission 64526) | Bioremediated contaminated groundwater microbial communities from EPA Superfund site, New Mexico - SAE3-05 reassembly with SPADES | ecosystem: Environmental > Aquatic > Deep subsurface >...
GAGACGGCGGCGGCCGCCGCGGCGAAGAGCGAGACCGGGAACTGCACCAGGCGCGCCGCGTTGTAGATGGCGGTTATGGCGCCGGCCGGCAGGAAGCTGGCGTAGGCGGTGCTGATGAGCATAGAGAGCTGGTCCTGCGCCAGGGTGAAGGCCGCGGGCGCCGCGGCCAGCAGGGCCGGGGCCGCGGAAAAATTCCTGAACGGGTTCGAGAAAGAAAGTCCGTAGCCCTCGCGCTGCAGCGCCGGGAGCAGGGCCGCGGCCTGTAGCAGCCCCGAAGCGGAGGCGGCCACGGCCAGCGCTATGATCTTGCCCCGCTCGTCCAGGCCGGAGAAAAGGCCGAAATGGTAGGCCAGCAGCAGGGCGATGACGGTGACGGAAAAGGCCGCGGGGGCCAGAGCCGGCAGGAAGAACCTGCGGGCGGAATTGAGGGTCGCGGTGAACAGGGCGGAAACGTTCACGAACAGCAGGTGCGGCATCAGGGCCGCCATCAGCAGCGCGGTCAGCTCCAGCTGGCCTGGCGTGCCTTTGAAGCCCCAGGCCGCGAGCGTCACCAGTTCCCGCCTGAAGACCAGCCCGGCGACCCCCACCAGGGCCGAAAGCCAGAAGATCACCGTCCAGGCCGAAGCGAAGAACCCGGCCGCGTGCCCGCCGTTGCGGGCCTTCTCCTTCTCCAGCAGGGGGATAAAGACCGCGTTCAGGGCGCCTTCGCCCACCGTGCGCCTGAAGATATTGACTATCCGGAAAGCGGCGTAATAGGCGTCGGCCAGGGCCCCGCCTCCGAAAAAGGCCACCAGGAGTGCGTCCCGGGCATAGCCCAGGGCCTTGGTTATAAGGCCCGCCCCGGCCATGCCGGTCATGCCCCGGGTAAAGGCGGCTCCTGCGGCGTCGCGGCCGCTGGCGGGGGCAAAATTTGCTTTTTCTCCCATAGAATGATAAACTATGTTCACTATGGCAAAACTCAAGACCGGACGGCACACCAGCGCCATTAAAGCCTGGCGCAAATCAGAAAAACTCGCTTCCAAGAACCGGGGCGTAAAGACCCGCATTCACGACGCTTCCAAGGAATTCGGCGCGCTCGTCGCGAAGAAGGACATGGACAACGCGCAGAAGATGCTGCCCAAGACCTACTCTCTGCTGGACAAGGCCGCCAAGAGCGGTACCATCCACTGGAAAGCGGCCGCCCGCAAGAAGTCCCGCCTCGCGGCCCGCGTAAAGTCGATAGCGCAGAACCCGTCCGTAAAGTAACTTTCCTCTTCTGTGAAAGAGCAAACCCCGGCGCAGTCAGCCGGGGTTCTGCTATTTTGTCCCGGTGATCTCGTAGACCAGCTGGCGTATCACCAGCTCCGGGTCGCGGCCTGAGGAGGACTTGAGCAGCTCCTCCGCTTCCAGGCAGCGGCGCAGCGAGCGCAGCAGCTTGTCTTCGGAATAGGCGCCTGCGTCGCGCAGGGCGGCGTGGTACTGGCCCGGCGACATGCCGGCCTGGTAAGCGGCCGCGGGCCCGTCGCCCGCGGCGGAAAGGCGCTTCACCTTCAGCATGCGTTCCACGGCCCTGGAGACCTGCGACAGCAGGCCCAGCGGCTCGGCCCCGCCCTCCAGCATCTTGGCGGCCGCCTCGGCGGCGCGGGCCGGCTGCCTGGCGCAGACGGCGTTGGAAAGTTCGAAGGGATGCTGGGCCCTGGCGAAACCGGCGAGGGCCACGGCGTCCTCGGCGGTGAAGACGCGGTTCTGGCCGTGCATGAAGAGGATGATCTTTTCCGCCTCGCCGTCCAGGGTCAGCGAATCGCAGCCGAGCAGCTCCACCATCAGGTCCAGCGCGGCCCCGTCGCTCTTCACGCCCTTGGCGAGCAGCACGGCGTTGAGGTGGTCGGCCGCCTGTTCCGGGGACATGGCGGCAAAATTCACCAGCGCGCAGTCGCCCGTCAGGGCGGCGGGGATGGGGTCGGCCTTTTCCCTGGGCCAGTCGGCGAGGATGAGCAGGCAGGCGCTGGGGCAGGGATCTTCCAGGTAAGCGAGCAGCGCCTTCATGGGGTCTTTCTTGAGCTTTTCGGCGTGCTTGACGGCCACGAAACGCACGTCGGCCAGCATCGGGGCCGTCTGCGCTTCGTCTAGGACCTGGTGCATGTCGGAGGTTTCCGCGTCGCGCACCGAGAAGTTGAAAGACTCGGGCTTAAAGAGGGCCGCCAGCCGCTTCAGGGCGGCTTCTTTCAGGGCCGTTTCCTCGCCGCAGAGGTAATAGACGGGCCTGGTCTTTTTTTTAGCCCATTCGTCCGCGAGGGCTTTGGGCGACAGAGTCTGCATCGGCGTCCTTTTTTTACTGCGCGGTGCCCGTTGAGACCGGGACTTCCGACGGGACTTTTTTCTGGGAAGTGCTCGAGACCGAGCCGAAGCCCTGTACCGTGCGCATCACTACGTCCTTGGCGAGGATCTCCCAGAGCGCTTCGCGCGCCTGCTCCTCGGTAAGGCCGCCGGGCAGGTTGGCGGCGGAGTACATCTTGGTCACCTGCAGGGCCGGCTCCTCCCAGAGGTAGCGGTTATACTCCTTGTCCAGCAGGCGCACGCCGGCTATGACGTTGAGCTTGTAGACCGTGGGCACCAGGTTCACGTCGTACTGGATAGGGGTGAGGATGTAATGGCTGATCTCGCCCACTATCACGCCCTGCGCGGCGTTCTCGGGGGAAACGGTGTATTCGCCGTTCTTGAGGAATTCCTCTATGACCTTGAGGGTGATCTTCTCCTCCAGGCCGAACTGCTGGGTCTTGTTGGCGAAAGGCCGCACGGCTATGCGCTTGATGTGCTGCGGCAGCTTCTGCTCGGCCGGCTTGTAGATGATGTCCGACGACGCGCCGCAGCCGGCGAGCCCCAGCGCCGCCGCCAATAGAAAGGTCTTCTTCATGTGTCCCCCTGTCATTTTACCACTATGCTTACCAGGCGCCCCGGCACCAGTATCACTTTCAGGACCGTCTTGCCCGCGGTGTGCGGGGCGGCCTTCTCCAGCGCCAGGCGCTTGATCTCTTCCTGCGGCGTGGTTTCCTTCACGCTCAGGCGTTCTTTCACCTTGCCGTTCACCTGCACGGGTATCTCGATGTCGCGCGAGGCTATTACCGACTTGTCAGCCGCGGGCCAGGGGCGCGCCATCAGCGTGCCCTTGCCTCCGGCCAGCTCCCACATCTCGTCGGCTATGTGCGGCGCGAACGGGTGCAGCAGCGTTATGAAAGTCTCATAATCCTCGCGGGAGGTCTCTTTCTGCTCCGTCAGGCGGTTCAGGTAGATCATCAGCGCCGAAATGGCCGTATTGAACTTCAGTGCCTCTATGTCGGTGCCAACCTTGTCTATGGTCTGGTGGCGCAGGATCAGGTCCGGGCCGGCGGCTTTGGCGTCCGTCAGGGCGCCCGCGCGCTCCAGGCCCCAGGCGTAAGCGCGCCGCAGGAAGCGGTACACGCCCTCTATGCCGCGGATGTTCCACGGCTTGGAGTCTTCCAGCGGGCCCATGAACATCTCGTAGAGGCGGAAGGCGTCCGCCCCGTAGCGCTCCAGCACCTCATCGGGGTTTATCACGTTCTTCTTGGACTTGGACATCTTCTCTACCATCGGCTTTATGGTCTCGCCGTCGGCGGTCTTCGCCGTGCCGTCCTCGGCTATCTCCAGTTCCTTGTAGCCCCGGTAGACGCCCTTGGAGTCGCGGTAGGAGTATGCCAGGATCATGCCCTGGTGCACGAGCTTCTTGAAGGGCTCGCTGGTGGAGACGTGGCCCAGGTCGAAGAGCACCTTGTGCCAGAAGCGGGCGTAGAGCAGGTGCAGCACGGCGTGCTCGGTGCCGCCTATGTAGAGGTCCACCGGCATCCAGGCCTTCTCCAGTTCCTTGTCCACGAACCTGCCTGCGTTCCTGGGGTCTATATAGCGCAGGTAGTACCAGCAGGAGCCGGCCCACTGCGGCATGGTGTTGGTCTCGCGCTTGGCGGGGCCGCCGCAGGCCGGGCACTTGGTATTAACCCAGGCGTCGATGGCGGCCAAGGGGGATTCCCCGGTGCCGGTGGGCTCGTACTTCTCCACCTCGGGCAACAGTACCGGCAGCTCGCTTTCTGGAACCGGCACGGTGCCGCACTTGGGACAATGCACTAGCGGGAAGGGCTCGCCCCAGTAGCGCTGGCGGGCGAATACCCAGTCGCGCAGCTTGAAATTCACCTTGGCGCGGCCTATGCCCTTTTCCTCGAGCCATTTGGTTATCTTTTTCTTGGCTTCGGGGGTGGGCAGGTCGTCTATGATGCCGGAATTTATCGCGGTGCCGTCCCCGCAGAAGGCGCCCTCGCCCTTCCAGTCCGAGGGGGCTTTGAGAACCTCAATTATCTTCAGGCCGAACTTCATGGCGAACTCGTGGTCGCGGTCGTCGTGGGCGGGCACGGCCATGATGGCGCCGGTGCCGTAGGTGGTCAGCACGTAGTCGGCGGTCCAGATCGGGAGCCGCTCGCCGTTCACGGGGTTCACGGCGTAGGCGCCGGTGAAAACTCCGGTCTTGTCCTTGGCGAGTTCGGTGCGCTCCAGGTCGCTCTTGTTGCCGGCGGCCCTGACGTAGGCTTCTACGGCGGCCTTCTGCTCCGGCGAGGCCAGCTTGAGGGTCAGCGGGTGCTCGGGGGCGAGCACCATGTAGGTGGCGCCGTAAAGGGTGTCGGGGCGCGTGGTGAAAACGGTCAGTTTCTCTCCGCCGGGCAGGGCGAAGTCAACCTCGGCGCCTTCGGAGCGGCCTATCCAGTTCTCCTGCATGAGGCGCGTGGAGTGCGGCCAGTCGGTGCCGGCCAGGTCAGCCAGCAGGCGGTCGCCGTAGGCGGTGATCTTGAGCATCCACTGCTTGAGGCTCTTTTTCTCAATGGCGGTCTCGCAGCGGTCGCATTTTCCCTGGAACACTTCCTCGTTAGCCAGGCCGGTCTTGCACTTGGGGCACCAGTTGATGGGGCTGGTTGACTCGTAGGCCAGGCCTTTCTTGAAGAGCTGCAGGAAGATCCACTGCGTCCACTTGTAGTAGCCCGGGTCTATGGTCGTTATCTCCCGGTCCCAGTCATAGCTGAAGCCGAGCGAGTCTATCTGGCGGCGGAAGGTAGCGCAGTTCTTCTCGGTGGTGACGCGCGGGTGCACACCGGTGGAGATGGCGTAGTTCTCGGCGGGCAGGCCGAAGGCGTCCCAGCCCATGGGATGCAGCACCTCGAAACCTTTCATGCGCTTGTAGCGGCAGAGGATGTCGGTGGCGGTGTAGCCCTCGGGGTGGCCCACGTGCAGGCCGTCGCCCGACGGGTAGGGGAACATGTCGAGGCAGTAGAACTTGGGCTTGCCGGGCAGGCGGGCCGTCTTAAAGGCCTTTTGTTCCTTCCAATTCTTCTGCTGGCGCGCGTCTATTTCCTGGAAAGTGCGGGCGGTAGTCTCAGTGTTCACTTGGAAGCCTCCGTCTTGGTCTTGCCCTTCTTCAGCCTGTCGAAAATTATGCTGACGCGGCCGTTGGCCGCGCTGACCTTGTACTTGGCCGGGTTCGCGCCTTTAGGGACCGCCATCACGCGCGAGCGGCGCCGGGAGAAGGAGGAAGAAACGGTGCTGCCGTCCTCCCGGGTCTCCTGCCGGGTTTCCGTCTGCTCGTAATTCATCTTTATCCGGCTGCCGGCTATGTCCACTTTCATGGAGTCGGCGGCGTTCTCCGGGGCCTTCAGGTTCACGGTCACGTGCTCGTCGTCCGAGACCACTTCGGGGTCCAGGTCGGCGGGGGCCATGCGCTTGTTCATCCAGTTGCCGTAGGGCTCGTTGAATTTCTTGCTCTTGTCGCCCAGGCGCGAATTGACCCGCTGCTGCACCTTTTCCAGGTCGCCTATGGGGTCCTGCGAGCCGGAGAAGAAGGACTCCCCGAAGATGGAATCGAAATCTTCGGAAGTCACCGGCTTGTCGGAATCGAGCTTGTGGGCTATGCGGCCTATCCAGCCGTCTATGTCCTTTACCAGGTCCTGCCCCAGCTGTTCCGCTTCGGGCTGGGCGGGAGCGGTCTCGCCCGCCAAAACGGGAACTGCCGCGAAGACGGCCAGGGCGGCTGCCAGAAAGCGGGTAGATATCATAATTATCTATATTTTATCAAAATTAGCCGCCCGCCGGGGGGGCGCCGGCCCCTCCCGGGAGCGTAAGGGGATTTCGTGCGGGTGCGCCGCTTTTTGTATCATAGCGTTAGATGAAGATAGTTTCCTGCTTTTCCCGGCTCTCCGAGATAGAGCCGCTGGCCGCCGCCGGAGCGGACGAACTCTACTGCGCCGTGGCGGACCTGCCGTCGTTCGGCTACGGGGTGCTGAAAGGCGGCGGGCTGAAGGCCGCGGCCAGGAAGGCGCACGCCCTGGGCAAAAAACTCAGCCTGGCCGTGAATTCCATGCGCATAACCTACGCCGCCGGGCAGATGAAGACCTTCGCCGCCAGGCTGGAGCGGGCGGCGGCGGACGGGGTGGATTCTTTCATAGTGGCCAGCCCCTCCGTGTTCGAACTGTTCTCCCGCCTGAAGCGCCCGCTGCCGGGACCCGTCCACCTGAGTTCCGTCCAACCCTGCCTGAACTCGCTTACGGCCCGCTATTTCATACGCCTGGGGATCTCGCGGCTTATCCTGCCCAGCCAGGTGGCGCCCCTGGAATGCGCGGAGATCTTCAGGGAATGCCGCGCGGCCCGGGTGGAGACCGAGGTGTTCGATTACCGCTTTTTCGGCTGCGTCTACGTGAACGGCCGCTGCAACCTGCACGACCCGGTCTTCCACACTTTCCGCGAGGGCGCAGGCCAGCCAGCGCTGTGCCGTTGCGCGGCGGGGAAGGGGCCCTCGGTGAAGCCCGTGGGGATAGCTCCCGGCTCGGGCCCCGAGGCGCTGCGCCTGACGCGCCGGCTTTACGCCCGCATGACCTGCAGCGGGCCGCCGCGCCTCAACAACGCCGCTGCTTTTTTCGATTTCTTCACCATGGGCACTAATTACCTGAAGTACGGCACCCGCGCCGATACGCCGGAGGTGAAGGTCCGCAAAGTGAAGGAGCTGCGCGCCATGCTGGACCTGGCCGAAGGGCTTTCCCGGGACCTGCCGCGCTCCGGCGCCAGGGCCGCTTTTATAGACCGCATGACCAGGTGGCGGGGCCTGGAGGGCGGCAAGCCATGATAGAAAGAGGCCTGAAAGTGGGCGGGCTCACCCCCGCGCAAATGCGCGCAGGCGGCTCACTGGACGAAGCCCTGGGCAAGTTCGAGCGCTTCTACGTAGGTGCCGAATTCTGCGAGAACCTCCTGCCCGGCGCCGAGGAGTTGAAGCGCTCCGCCGGCTTCTTCCTGGGAAAGGGGAAAAAGGTTTCCGTCGTCACTCCCCCGCTGACCGAGCGCGGCCTAAAAAGCCTGCGCCGCGTCTTCAAGGCCCTGCGGCCGCTGGCCTGCCCGGAGCTGGAATTGACCGTGAACGACTTCGGCGCCATGGAGCTGGCGCAGGAGGCCGGCCTGGACCTGAAGGTCAGCGCCGGCCGCCTGATGTACGAGAACCTTTTCCGGATACGCGCGAGCGTCTTCCAGGTGGTGAATTCCTACGCCCTGCATTTTTTCACCGCCCGCGGCGTTAACAGGTTCGAGGTTTCCGCGGTAGGCGCCCGCCAGCTGACCAACTTCGGGAAAGCCGCCGCCTTGGGGTTTTCGCTTTCGGAGTTCAACCTTACGCTGTATTATCCTTACCTCAACCTGTCTAGCACGCGGACCTGCCTGCTGGGGACCCCGGAGATAGGCCCGCAGGATTCTGTGACGGGGATAGACTGCCGCCGTGAATGCCGTACGGCGTCCTTCGAAGTGGCCTATCCCGACGTAAAGGAAAAGATGCTGGTGAGGGGGAACACCGTCTTCCTGCATTTCCCCGGAAAGCTGTATCCCGCCGAGAAAAGCCTGGCGGCCAGGCGGGTGGACCGCCTGGTCTATTGTCCGCTCCCCTGAGCGGCCGCGTTAGTCCGGAAATACCGAAAGTTCAGAGTTTTTTCAGGAGCGCAGCCGTGCGCAGGTTCATGCGGCGGCGCTGCTGCGGCGTGGCGTCGTCCATGCCGGCCAGGTGCAGCGCGCCGTGCGCGGCCAGGACCAGCAGTTCGGTGAGCCGCGAGTGGCCCATCGCCTTCGCCTGCCTGGCCGCCACCGGCACGCAGACGTAGATCTCGCCCCAGGGGGAGCCCGGCACGGGCGCCTCGGGGAGGTTGAAGGCGATAACGTCGGTAAGGCGGTTTTTGCCGAGAAAACGGCGGTTGAGGGCCTTTATGCCGGGGCCGTCCGTGAGGACCAGGTTCACTTCCCGGCGGGCGTTCTTCGGCCCCAGGCCGAGCGCAGCGGCCTTCGCCAGCGCGGCCGCGGCGGCGGCGAGTTCTTTCGGCGCCTTCAGGTCGAAGAAAACGTTCACCGCCATCAGGGATGCTCCTCTTCCCAGCTTTCGTAGGCGGCCAGGATGTCCTTCACCAGCGGGTGGCGCGCCACGTCCTTCGCGGAAAAATTGACGAACTTGACCCCGGGCACCTTTTTGAGGATGCCGCGCGCCAGCACCAGGCCGGAGCGGTCCTTTTCGCGCAGGTCTATCTGCGTCACGTCGCCGGTAACCACCATTTTAGAACCCAGGCCCATGCGGGTGAGGAACATCTTCATCTGCTCGGGCATGGTGTTCTGCGCTTCGTCGAGGATTATGAAGGAATTTTCCAGCGTGCGGCCGCGCATGTAGGCCAGCGGCACGGTCTCTATCACCTCGTCGGCGCGCAGCGCCCGGAACTTCTCGGGGCCGAGCAGGGCGTAGAAGGCGTCGTAGAGGGGGCGCAGGTAAGGGTTGACCTTTTCGGCTATGTCGCCTGGCAGGTAGCCGAGTTTCTCGCCGGCCTCCACTATGGGGCGGGTGAGGATTATCCGCTTGACCTCCCCGGCGCGCAGGGCGCGCAGGGCGCAGACCGCGGCCAGGTAGGTCTTGCCGGTGCCGGCGGGGCCCACGCCCACCACCAGGTCGCGGGACAGGATGGCCTCGACGTATTTGCGCTGGTTCTCGGAGCGGGGCTTAACGAGCTCGCCGTAATGGGTCTTGTAGAGGGCGCCGTCGGGCGGCGGCGCGGGGACTTCCTGAGGCTTCGCCTCTTCGGGCGCGAGGCGCACCGCGTAAAACTCCTCGAGGGTCTGGCGCAGGCGGCGCACGGTCTTCTCGGCGGCGGCCGGGGAGCCTTTAATGGTGAGGTCGGCGCTTTCCGTTTCCGGGTGGTGGCGCACGTAGATCTGCACCTTCATCGCGCGTTCGAGTTCGCGCAGGTCCTCGTCCTGGGTGCCCAGTATGGCGAGGATCTCCTCGCGGTTCTTCAACGTGAACTTCCTGCCGTTCATTGCCACTTCGAAATGCCGCGGGGAATGACCACGATGCCGTCGGGGTCGATGTAATAATGCTGCGCGTCCTGGTCGGCGTTGTAACCTATGGTCGTTTTGGCCTCTATGGTGTTGTACCGGTCCATGATGACCTTCTTGAGGCGGCAGCCGGCCTTGATCTCGCAGGCGTCCATGATGATGCAGTCTTCGAGCTGACATTTCTCGTGCACGATCACGTCGTGGGAGAGTATGCAGCGCTTCAGCGACGACTGCGTTATCATGCAGCCGTCGGACAGCATGCAGTCCTGCAGATTGGACTCTATAACCTTGGAGGGGCCGGCGGTGTGCTTGGAGTCCTGGATGGGCCAGAGCTTGTTGCTCAGGTCCATCTTGGGCTTGGCGCCCAGCAGGTCCATGTTGGCCTGCCAGAAGGCCTCGAGCGTGCCCACGTCGCGCCAGTAGTTCTGCTCTTCGAAAGGCTTGCTGCCCGGCAGCACCTGCTCGGCGTAGTTGTAGCCGAACACGCGGTAGCGCTTGAGGATGTTGGGGAGGATGGTCTTGCCGAAGTCCAGCGCGGCCGTTTCGCCGGACTCCTCGTGGAGCACCTTTACGAGGGCGTCGTAACTGAAGATGTAGTTGCCCATGGAGGCCAGCACGGCGTTGGGGTTGCCCGGCATCGGCTTGGGGTTCTTCGGTTTCTCCTCGAAAGCGGTTATGCGGTTCTTCGCATCCACCACTATGGTGCCGAAGCGCGACGCCTGCTTGAGAGGGACGGTCAGGGCGGAGACGGTCACGTCGGCCTTGTTGGCCACGTGGAAATCTATCATCTGCCGGATATCCATGCGGTAGATGTGGTCCGCGCCGAAGATGGCCACGAGGTCCGGCTTGTAGTCGTTTATGAGGTTGAGGTTCTGTTTGACGGCGTCGGCGGTGCCGCGGTACCACATCTCGCCCAGGCGCATCTGCGGGGGGACCACAGTGATGAAGTGCTCCTTCGTGATGCCGCCGAGGTTCCACGTCGAGCGCAGGTACTCGATGAGCGACTGGGACATGTACTGCACCAGCACGTAGTTGGAGTAGATGCCGGAGTTTATGAAGTTGGAGAGGACGAAGTCTATGATGCGGTACTTGCCCCCGAACGGGACGGCCGGCTTGGACCGCTCTTTCGTCAGCGGGTAAAGGCGTTCGCCCTTGCCGCCGGCCATGATGATGCCTATCGTTTTCATTTTTAACCCCTTTTAAGTCGCTCTGGTCCGCCGGTCAGCTGATGGCGTCCATTATCTCCCGCAGGTCCCGGCCGAGGCACAGGAACACGGGTTTGTCGTCGAAGGTGTAATGCTTGATGCGCTGCAGGCGCAGTTCGTGCGTGGCCGCGGTCAGGTCTTCCAGGGCCTTGGCCTCGCGGCAGACTATCATGTCCGGCTCGTCCAGGCCGCAGGAGGTGAAGATGTTCTCCTGGATATCCTTGTAGCGGCTCACTACCGCGGCGCGCTCGGCCATCAGTTTGGCGCGCTCGGCTTCCGCGAGCTCGTACCAGTTGTGCGTTTTCACCACCGGGTGCAGCAGCATGTAGCGGTGGCGGCCGAAAGTGTCCTTGGGCAGGAAGCCGAATTCCAGGTCCTTCCTGGGTATCGAAGGGTCCTGCCCCTGGTGCACGCCGAGATAGCAGTAGGAGGGAGTGAAATACCTGCCGGCGCCGGCGGAGAAGGTGCGCGCCCCGACCTCCTGCAGGTAGGGCAGGTCGTCGGACATGCGCCAGACCAGGATGTCGGCGTCGGAGCGCAGCCCGGACGTCAGGTAGGTGCGCAGGAACAGCTTCTCCTGGGCGGCGCCGACCATGTTCTCGAATTCCTGCTTGGCGGCTATTTTCTCGTTGGAGATGAGCCGGCGGAATTCCGGCTGGAGCTTCACGAACATGAAGCTGGAGTAGATATTAGCGGTCTTTTTGGGTTTTTCCATCTTTCTCTCCCCGCGCTTTCGGCTCAGGCGCCAGATAGACCGAGGTGTGGTCCAGGATCTCCAGCTCTTCTTCGGTCTCCAGGCCTGTCTTTATCTCGGTGATGAGGAAGCGGCGGCCGCCGTGCTCCAGCAGCTCGCTGCGCGGCAGCAGCATGGCGTTGGCGCTGCGGCCCACGAAGAGGGTGCCGTCGAACTGCTCGCCTATTTTGATGCCGCCTTTCATGTCGGTGACTTCCAGCCAGAGCCGGTTGAAAAGGGGGGAGGCTTTGAGCGCCACGAAATCCGTCAGCACGGTGGAATACTTGTTGTCGGGGTCGCGCTTGTGCTCTATTTTGGCGGTCATCCCTTTGCTCAGTTTGGAGTAGAGCGGCTCGGTGTTCTTGGCGATCATGATCACCTTGCGGGCCACCGTGAAGAGCCGGTCCCCGCGCAGCACCCGCGTCTTGGGCTGCACGTAGATATTGGTGAGCACCCCGGCGGTCTCGGGCTGGATCTTGAAGTACTGGTAAACGTCCTTCCAGCGGCGCTCGGTCTGGCTCTTGTCCTCCTCGGTGGAGGCGTCGAGCAGGGCGGCCATCTCGGTGGAGACCATGCGGCCTATGATGGTCTTGGGGGTGACGTATTCGAACAGCTCCGCCTGCATGTCCTCCACGCGGCCTTCGAAGGGGGCGAAGATGTCGTAGGTGTCCTGGGCGGTGGTCACGCCGGTCACCGGGGTGAAGACCTCTATGTCGCCGATCTTGATGTTCTTCTGGAAGAGACCGTCCAGGTCCAGCCAGGGCGGGGTCTTGGCGGGTTCCTGCGGCTTTTCCGCCGGGGCCGCGGGTTTCGCAGCCGCTGCGGCCGCCGGTTTCACGGGGGCGGGTTTGGCCGCCGCCGCGCGGGTCTTGGCCGCCGGCTTTTTTACGGAGCGGGGCGCGGTCTGGGCCGCGAGGGGCGCGGCCAGCAGCAGCAGGGCGGCGCTAAGCAGTCTTTTTTTCATTGAGTTTGGAGACCGCGGCCCAGGTCCAGGGCATCTTTTCGGCGAAGATCTCGCGGATGGCGAAAGCGTACTGCTGGATCTCGTACTGGGCGTGGCTGTCGGTGCGCAGCTCCAGGAAGTTCAGCAGGCTGCGGGCGTTTATGGTCCAGTGGAACTGCGTGTACTGCGACACCGGCAGCACCATGCGGGCCATCTCGCGGGCCGCACCGGCGTCGAGCAGCTCCTTGTAGATGTCGAACGAGGCCTTTATCGCCTTATCGTAGGCGGCGAGCATCTTGGCCTGGTCCAGGCCGCCGGAGCGCACCGAGCCCTGGCGGTTGATCTTGTCCTGCCCGCGGAAGGCCGCCGGCACGTAGAATTCGTCCTGCACTTCCGTGTAGCGGGCGGAGATCTCGTTATAGGAGGCGATGCGGTGGCGCATCCATTGGCGCGCCACGAAGATGGGGCACTTTATGTGGAACTGGAAGACCGAGTGCTCGAACGGGGAGAAATGCCCGTGTTCCAGCAGGTACTCTATGAGCTTGCGGTCCAGGGCCTCGCCCTTGGAAACGGAGCCGAAAGAGACCCGGGCCGAATCCACGGCGTTCTGGTCGCCGCCCATGAAATCTATGAGTTTTACAAAGCCTTTATCCAGGACCTTATAGAGGCCCTTTTCCTGTTTTAGCACGGCGTCCGTCATGTGTACCCTCCGCGGCCGGGGCGGCCGCACCTTTTTGGAAAACTGACGTAAAATTATATACTTTTCAAAGTCTTATTAAAAGGGAGCTAAAGTGAAAAAGATCTCGACCCGGACTTCCTCCGCCCTGGCCCGCAGCGGCAGCCTCTCCTCTCTGGCCCGGATAATGCGCCGGCTGCTGGCGCCTGACGGCTGCCCCTGGGACCGCAAACAGACCCATTCCACCCTGCTGAAGTACCTGCGCGAAGAGGCCGGCGAGGTGAGCCTGGCCGTGCGCCGCAAGGACTGGCGCAACCTCAAAGAGGAACTGGGCGACGTGCTGCTGCAGGTGGTCTTCCACAGCGCCCTGGCCGAACAGGCCGGCCGCTTCAAGCTTTCCGACGTCATCCGCACCATCAACGCCAAGATGGTCCGCCGCCACCCGCACGTGTTCGGCGGCGGCAAACTGGAAACCTCCGCGCAGGTGCTGCGCCAGTGGAAGAAGATAAAGCTGGCCGAAAAAGCCGCGGCCCGGGGACGGCGCCGTTGAACGCTTCCAGTCTCGCCCGGCTCATCTATCCGGAATACCGCTTCGGCAAGACCGACCCCGAAGAAGCCGCCCGCCTGGTGCAGCTGGGCGTGGGCGGTTTCTGTTTTTACGGCGGCACGGCCGACGAGGTCCGGGAGGCTTCGCGTTCACTCAAGTCGCTGTCGCGCACGCCGCTGCTGATAGCCTCCGATTACGAGAACGGCGCCGGGCAATGGGTGCGCGGCGCCACCGAATTGCCGACCAACATGGCCATAGGGGCCTCGGGGTCGGAGGCGCTGGCCCGCCGCAAAGGCGAGATCACCGCGCTGGAGGCGCGGGCGCTCGGCGTGGACTGGGTGCTGGCCCCGGTGGTGGACCTGGCGTCCGTGCCGGCCAACCCCATAGTTAACGTGCGCGCCTACGGCGCGGAGCACGGCCTGGTGACGCGCCTCGCCGGGGCTTATATCTCCGGCCTGGCCTCGCAGGGCGCCCTGAGCTGCCTCAAACATTTTCCCGGCCACGGCGCCACCGCTACCGATTCCCACCTAGCCCTGCCCGTGCTGGAAAAGAACCTGCACGGCCTTGAGCAGGACGACCTGCGGCCTTTCGCCGGGCTGGGCCGCGCCGATTCGGTGATGGCCGGCCACCTGGTAGCCAGAGCCCTGGACGAGGCCGCGCCGGCGTCCCTGTCCAAGGCCGCGCTGACCGGGCTGCTGCGCGAGAAGCTGAAGTACGGCGGCCTGGTGGTGACCGACGCGCTCAATATGAAGGCCGTCTCCGCAGACCCCGGCGCCGGCGTGCGCGCTTTCCAGGCCGGGGCCGACGCGCTGCTCTGTCCCGAAGACCCTTTCGCCCTGCACGAAGAACTGGTGCGGGCCTCCAACGACGGCCTGCTGCCCGGAGCCGCCGTGGCGCTGGCGCTGGGCCGCCAGGACCTGCTCGCCCGCAAACTCTCGCCTTTCCGGTCCCAGCCCCAGCCCTCCGACGCGCTGCGCTGCCCGGAGCACCTGGCCTTCGCGGCCGAGGCCGCCCCGGCCTGCCTGGCCTGGGCCGGTGAGAACAAGTCCTTCGCCTTTGCCGAAGGG
>Ga0074197_1002123_pt1 | contig 14539 bp, 13 predicted proteins | sample EPASupsiteSAE305_FD_64526 | JGI IMG/M metagenome (GOLD analysis project Ga0074197, IMG submission 64526) | Bioremediated contaminated groundwater microbial communities from EPA Superfund site, New Mexico - SAE3-05 reassembly with SPADES | ecosystem: Environmental > Aquatic > Deep subsurface >...
CTCCTCTGACGGCGGGGTGTTCAAGGTGGAGAAGTTCGCCGAGAAGCCGGACGCCAAAACCGCCGAGAAGTACCTGGCCGACGGGAATTACTACTGGAATTCCGGAATGTTCGCCTTCACCATAGGCACCATGCTCGCCGAGTTCAAAGCGCACGCCGCCGAGATCAGCCGCAAAATGCCGCAGACCTTTGCAAAAATGGTGGCAGACTTCAAGAACATGCCTTCCATCTCCATAGACTACGCGGTCATGGAGAAGTCCCGCAAGGCGGCGGTACTGCCAATAGACATCCTCTGGTCCGACGTGGGTTCCTGGGATTCCCTGCACGAGGTGATAGACCCCGACGGGGACGGCAATGTGAAAGTGGGCGACGTGCTGGCCCTGGACACCAAAAGGACCATAGTGATGGGCGAAAAGCGCCTCATCTCCACCATCGGGCTCAAGGACCTCATCATAATAGACACCACCGACGCCCTGCTCATAGCCAGGCGCGGCCAGGCCCAGCGCGTGAAGGAAGTGGTGGACATCCTAAAGGAGCGCAAGCGCAAGGAAGTTGTGGAACACACTACCACCTACCGCCCCTGGGGCAGCTACACCATCCTGGAAGAGGGCCCGCGCTACAAGATAAAGCGCATAGTTGTGAAGCCCGGCCACAAGCTCAGCCACCAGCTGCATTACCACCGCAGCGAGCACTGGATCATAGTGAAAGGCACCGCCAAGGTTACCCTGGGAGGAAAATCATCTCTGGTCCATGAGAACGAGAGTACCTACGTGCCCAAATCCACGGAACATCGTTTAGAGAACCCGGGCAAGGTGTCCTTGGAAATGATTGAGGTTCAGAACGGTGAATATGTGGGGGAAGACGACATCGTGCGGTTCAATGATAAATACGGAAGGGCGTGATGGCTAAAACATTAACATACGTCGCGGGACATACCGGGCTGGTAGGGTCGGCGCTTTTCCGACGCCTGCAAAAAGACCCGTCTCAGGAACTGTTGTCCGCGGATTTCGGGGAACTGGACCTTTGCCGCCAGGCCGAGACGGAGCAATTTTTCTCTGCCCACAAGATCGACCGCGTGTTCCTCGCCGCCGCTAAGGTGGGCGGGATCATGGCAAACAATACCTACAAAGCCGAGTTCATTTATGACAACCTCGCTATAGCGATGAACGTCATTCATGCGGCTCATAAGACCGGGGTGAAAAAGCTCCTTAACCTCGGCTCCTCCTGCATCTATCCCAAGCTGGCTCCGCAGCCGATAACGGAGAATTCACTTCTTACCAGCGCGTTGGAACCCACCAACGAGCCATATGCCGTGGCCAAGATAGCCGCGCTGAAACTCTGCCGCTACTACAACGAGCAATACGGCACCAACTATATTTCCGTGATGCCTACCAACCTTTACGGGCCGCACGATAATTACAACCTGGAGACGGCCCATGTGCTCCCCGCCATGCTGCGCAAGTTCCACTTGGCCAAGCTCCTGCAGGCCGGCGACATGGAAGGCGTAAAGGCTGACCTGCGGCGCTTCCCGCTCGGCTTCGGCCTGGACAAGGGGACGGCCTCCGGCGAGGCCGGCCTGAAAGCCGCGCTGGACAAGCTGGGGATCTCCGGAGATAAGGTCACCCTGTGGGGCACGGGCGGCGTCTTCAGAGAGTTCCTCTACGTGGACGACCTCGCCGACGCCTGCGTTTTCCTGATGGAGAAGCGCGATTACAAGGACATAGGTGAGATCATAAACGTCGGCACCGGGGAGGATATCCTCCTGCGCGATCTTGCCCTGAAGATACGCGAGATAGTGGGCTTCGCCGGGGAGATAGTCTATGATTCCTCCAAGCCGGACGGCACCCCGCGCAAACTGCTGGACACTTCCCGCCTGAAGAACATCGGTTGGAAGCCGAAAACTTCCCTGCAGGAGGGGATAATGCACAGTTATGACTGGTACCTGAACAAGGCCGCGGTTGCAAGGTGATAAACTACCGGGGACGGATCTTATGAAAATACGAGTTGCCGATTATATCACGAAGAAGGTCCAGGAGGCCGGCTGCGGCCATGTTTTCCTGATAACCGGCGGGATGATAATGCACCTGACCGATGCGTTGCTCAAGAACAAAAGACTGAAATATGTCTGCTGCCATCACGAGCAGGCGGCCGTAATGGCCGCGGACGCTTACGGGCGTTATACCGGCAAACTGGGGGTGGCCTACGTGACTGCGGGGCCCGGCGCACTTAACACCATCACCGGCGCGGTAGGGGCTTACGTGGATTCCGCTCCCTGCCTTATAGTGGCGGGACAGTCCAAGGCCGCGCTGGCCAAGGTCAAAGGTGTCCGGCAGTTCCCTTTGCAAGGTTTCGATAATCTGCCCATCTTCAAGCATTTCACCAAGTACGCAGTGATGCTGGACGACGTGAAACGCGTGCGCTACGAAGTGGAGAAGTGCATACACCTGGCCCAAGCCCACCGCGTCGGACCGGTTTATCTCGAAGTGCCAATAGACGTGCAGGATATGGTTTTCGACCCGGACATGTACGAAGGCTACAGGCCTCCGACCCTTAAGCGTGCCGACCTGGGCAAAAAGATCCGCCAGGTCATGGCCGCCCTCAAGTCCAGTCGGCGGCCCTGTATATTGGCAGGCGCCGGTGTGCGCCTTGCGGACGCGATACCGCAACTCCACCGTTTCGCGGCCAAGGCAGGCATTCCGATAGTAACCTCGCGCCTCGGCATGGACCTCATAGGGCATGACCATCCGCTTTTCGTGGGCCGGGCCGGCACTTACGGGGACCGGGCCGCCAACTTTGCCATACAGAACTGTGACCTGCTGCTGACCATCGGCTGCCGCATGGGCATCGGCCTGGTCAGTTATGACTACGCTGGCTTCGCGCCGCGGGCGAAGAAAGTGATGGTGGACATAGACCCCTCCGAGATCAATAAACCCTCTGCGAAGATAGACATCCCGGTCATAGCCGACGCTGGCGAGTTCCTGCGCAAGGCGCTGGCCGCCATTCCAGCCCTGCCGCGCAACAAGGCCTGGCTGGCCAGGGCCGCGGGCTGGAAGGAGAAATACCCGGTGGACCTTCCCGAGTACGCCAAGGAGAAGAACGGCGTGAATTCCTACCATTTCACCCGCGTCTGGTCCGACATGATGGGGCCGAAGGATATTTTTCTGCTGGACACGGGCTCCTGCTTTCACGTGCATGCCCAGGCTTTTCGCGTGAAGTACGGGCAGCGTCATGTGATAACAGGCGGCCTTTCCACCATGGGGTACAGCCCAGCCTCCACTGGCGTGGCCGCGGCGGCGGGCGGCAGGGATGTCTATTGCGTGACCGGGGACGGTTCCCTGCAGATGAACCTCCAGGAGTTCCAGACCGTGGTGCATAATAAACTCCCGGTGAAGTTCGTGGTCTTCAATAACAACGGCTACCTGCTCATCCGCCTCACGCAAAAGAATTTCTGCGGCGGCCGTCTCATCGGCGAGGCACCTGACACCGGTGTAAGTTTTCCTGACCTGAAAAAGATAGCCGCAGCCTACGGCATGGGTTATTTGCGCGTGGATTCCAACAAGGGCCTGGCCGCCGGGATAAGGAAGCTTAAGAAAGCCAGGGGCCCGCTCATTTGCGAGGTCATCACCCCGGCGGAGCAGCTGCTTATTCCCCGGGTAGCGTCGAAGAAGCTGGATAACGGCAAGATGGTCTCCATGCCCTACGACGATATGTTCCCGTTCCTGCCGCGCGAAGAATACGAGGCCAATAAGGCCGGACTGAACTGATGGCTATCAGGAAATTAAAGACGGCCATACTCGGCAGCGGCCTGATAGGCACCGACCTGCTGGTAAAGATCATGCGCTCTCCTTACCTGGAGTGCACGCTCTTCGTAGGGCGCAATCTCCAGTCAAAAGGCATGGCCAAAGCGCTCAGCCTGGGAGTGAAGATCTCCGACCAGAGCCTGGATGCCATAACCAGGGACCCTGCGGCCTGTGATTTGGTCTTCGACGCGACTTCGGCCCACGGCCACAAACTGCACGCACCGGTCCTGGAGCGTCTCGGAAAGCTGGCCATCGACCTCACTCCTGCGCAGGTGGGGGGGATGTGCGTGCCCGGTGTGAACCTGTCTGAATGCCTGGGCCAGAAGAACGTGAATATGGTCACTTGCGGCGGCCAGGCCTCCATCCCGCTCGCCTACGTGGTGGGGAAGGTCCATAAGGACGTGGACTATATAGAGGTGGTTTCCACCATCTCCTCGCGCAGCGCCGGCCCGGCCACGCGTGCGAACCTGGACGAGTACATAGAGACTACCGAAAAGGGGCTCAAGCACTTTTCCGGCGCCAGGCGGACCAAGGCCATCCTGGTCCTTAACCCCGCCCAACCCTGCATAAACATGCAGACCACCGTGATGGCAAAGGTCGCCAAGCCGGATATGCCGGCGCTCAAGGCCGGCATCGCGGAGATGGTGGGACGCATCCAGAAATATGTCCCGGGTTACAAACTGGTGGTGGAACCGGAACTAGAGGGCGACAGGATAATCATGATGGTGCGCGTACAGGGGCTTGGCGATTACCTGCCAGCCTACGCGGGAAACCTCGACATCATCAATTGCGCGGCCATTGCAATGGCCGAGGAATACGCGAAAAAACTGAACGCTTAGCGGAGAAATATGCAAAGCCTTCTTATACACGATGCAAGCCTGCGAGACGGTTCCCACGCCGTGGGGCATAAACTTTCTGCGGAGCAGGTGGGCGCCTACGCCGAAGCCGCAGACCGGGCAGGGATCCCGAGCATAGAGGTAGGCCATGGCAACGGGCTGGGGGCCTCCTCCCTGCAAGTCGGAGAAAGCGCGGTGCCGGACCTGGAGATGGTCCGTGTTGCCCGCGGGAAGATAAAGAACGCCAAACTCTGCGTTTTCATGATACCGGGCTTCGCTACGATAAACAAGGACCTGAAGCCGGCCATAGACGCGGGTGCCGACGTAGTGAGGGTGGCCGCCCACTGCACCGAGGCGGACATAACCGAGCGTCACATTTCTTATGTCCGTGAACGGGGAAAATCTGTTTACGGAATACTTATGATGACGCATATGGCTTCGAAAGAAGTCCTGCTCGAAGAAGCGCAGAAAATGGAATCCTACGGGGCGGAGGGAGTGGTGCTGATGGATTCCGCGGGCGCCTTCCTGCCGGGGGAAGTTAGAGATAAGGTCGGATTGCTTTCGTCGAGGTTGACTATTCCGGTGGGTTTCCATGCTCATAATAACCTTGGGCTAGCCGTGGCCAATTCCGTTGCTGCAGTGGAGGCCGGCGCCACGATAGTAGATGGTTCCGCCCGCGGCTTTGGGGCTGGGGCCGGAAATACTCCGCTTGAGCTCCTGGTGGCGGTCTTTAATAAACTGGGTTACGACACCGGGATAGACCTTTATAAAGCGTTGGATGCCGCCGAGACGGCGGAGAAGGCGCTTATCCAGACCCTGCCTGCCGCCAGGTCCATGAGCATAGTCAGCGGCCTTGCCGGGGTGTTTTCGGGCTTCGCTAAGCACGTGGAGCGGGTAGCCGCCGAATATGGAGTGGACCCGAGGGATATCTTTTTCGAACTTGGCCGCCGCCGCGTGGTGGCGGGACAGGAAGACCTGATAGTCGAAGTTGCGCTGCAACTAACCAAAGGAAAGGTCTCAAAATGAACTATTCACCTCAGGACTCCGTACGCAGGGACCTTTCCGAATCCTTCCAGGAAACGTCTGGCCTAGCCCTGCTGAAAGGCCGCAAACTCTACATAACCGGAGGTACCGGGTTCATGGGGACCTGGCTTCTGGAGGCCCTGGCCTGGCTCAACGATACCGCCGTTTTCGGCGTTTCCGCCGCAGTGATCTCCCGTAACGCCTCGGAGTTTAAAGCGCGCCATCCGCATCTGGCCTCCCGGAAGGAGTTCTCCTTCGCGGACCGGGACGCCAAGGATATAATCGAGATCCCCGGGGACGTTTCTTATATTGTCCACGCCGCGGGCAGCCCCGACAACCGCTTTCATTCTTCGGACCCGATGCGCGCCATGGGCGCTATCTCCAAGGGAGCAGAGGCGGTCCTTGAGGCCGCTGTGCGCTTGCCGGACCTAGTGAAAGTGCTCCATATCAGTTCCGGCCTTGTCTATGGCCCTCAGCCCATGGACCTCGAGCGGATCCCTGAGACCTATCCCGGCGGCCCCGACTGTTCCTCTATCACCTCAGTCTACGCTGAGGCCAAGCGTTACGCTGAAACCCTGGTGGCTGCCTACCGCAGCCAGTACAAACTGCCCGTTGCCGTGGCCAGGCCTTTCGCCTTCATCGGGCCATACCAGTTCCTTGACAAGCCATGGGCCGTGAATAACTTCATAAATGACGCCATGCGCGGGGGGCCGATAGGCATACTGGGCGACGAGAATACCGTGAGAAGTTACATGTATCCAAGCGACATGGTCCATTGGCTTTTGACCATGCTCGCGGCTCCCGGGGCCCTGGGAACCTACAACCTTGGGAGTCCTGAGGCAGTGACCCTGCTTTCCCTGGCAAAGAAGGTGTCGGCGAACTTCACTCCCGCCCCTGAGATAATCACTGCCAAACCGGGGCAGAAGCGCCACGGGGTCTCGCGTTTCGCGCCGGATGTCTCCGTGGTGCAAAAAAATCTGGGGCTAAAAGTGCGTATAGGCCTCGATGAATCTATCCGCCGGACGCTGCTTTGGAACAAGGCTTTTAAGGCCTGATCACGAAATTTACATGTCAAAAGACTTTGAAAAGAAATTGAGCGAAACTATCGCGGCATACAAGAACCGATACCATGAGGCGCCGGACAGGTATTCCGTCCCGATAATCGGCCCTTCCGGGACTGTCGGCCGTCTGCGGCCGGTGCCGGTCCAGCTTGTCGGCGACGCGGCTCGTGATGCCGCCCTGCAGACGGACTGGCGCAATATGCACAAGGATTCTTTTCTGGTGGACCCATTCACCGCAACGGAAGAAAGGACGATCAATTGGATGCGGGCGACTTATTTTCCGGACGATGGGATGATAATTTTTATGGTGGAGGACCTCGCGAAAACGGCGGTGGGCCACCTGGGGTTCGAACATTTTGATTGCGTGGAGAAGGTCTGCGAATACGGTCGCCTGATCCGGGGAGCGGTGTCTTCGGTGGAGACCAAGCAAAAGATAAATCTCATGGAACTGGCCCAGTCCTGCGCTCTCCGCTGGGCTTTCGAGACCCTCGGGGTGCGGCGGATATATGCCAGGTTGTTCGCCACTAACTGGCTATCACTGAAATTGAACCTTCGCTGCGGTTTCCGTGAGACCGAACGATTTTACGTGAAAAAGCACGATGGAACACATGAGATGGTCAGGATAGACATTTCTCATGAGGAGTTTCTTGCGAAAGCAAAGGGGCGTATATGAACGAGCGTGGGGAAGACAAGGTAGTCGCCTTGCTGTACAGGGCCATAGACGAGGTGAACGAGTATCTGGGAGACGACAAGAAGATAGTGAAGTCTCTTTCCACGGAACTCCTCGGGGAGAATTCCGGAATAGATTCCGTCTGGCTGGTAACGCTGATATCCGCCGCAGAATCGCGGATCGAGGATGATCTGGGCGTCAGGCTTACTCTCGCGGACGAAAGGGCGATGCATCACGTGAAGAGCCCTTTTAAGACCGTCGGTAGTATGGCTGAATACATAAACGGCCTCCTGAGAGGAAAATGACGATGGCGGAGAATGTCATACTCTTAACGGGGGCGCGGAAAGGTATCGGCCGGTATCTGGCCGAATATTACTGCTCCAAGGGATACCTGGTCATAGGCTGCAGCCGGCAGGCCAGCGATTTCTCGCACGCGCGGTATGAGCATTTCCAGACCGACGTCTCGGATGAAACGCAGGTGGTGGATCTCTTTTCGACCGTTCGTAAAAAGCATGGCAGACTCGATGTGCTCCTGAACGTGGCCGGGGTCGCGGCCATGAACCATGTCCTCACCACGCCGGTGGCGTCTTTTCAGAAGATCCTGGGCACCAATCTGCTGGGAACATTCCTTTTTTGCCGTGAGGGCGCGAAGCTCATGCAAAAGCGCCACTATGGCCGCATCGTGAATTTCACCACGGTCGCTGTTCCCCTTAAACTGGCGGGCGAGGCCGCGTATGCGGCCTCCAAGTCGGGAGTCCAGACGCTAACACAGATACTGGCCAAGGAGCTGGCCGAGATGGGGATAACCGTCAATGCCGTAGCTCCGAACCCTATAGCTACAGACCTCATCGCTGCGGTTCCCAAGGCTAAACTTGACGCATTGGTCAGCCAGCAGGCGATAAAGCGTTTTGGAGTTTTCGAAGATGTGTCCAATGTCGTGGACTTTTTTATCAAGCCGGAGAGCGGGATGATAACCGGGCAAGTCATCTGCCTTGGGGGGATCTCCTGATGGTAGTGAAATTCCTTGTGGAGGCGTTCTCCGCCAACTCCGCCAGTGAAGCGGTGATATGGAAAGACGTCAGTTACAGCTATTCCTGGCTTCTGGAGAGGATAGTTTATTGGCGGTCGGAGATACGTGCTCGCGGATTGAAGCCCGGGACCGTGGTGGTGATGGAAGCCGATTTTTCCCCTAACGCAATAGCCTTGTTTCTCGCTCTGACGGAGAGTTCGGCTATCCTTGTTCCATTGACGAGTTCGGTCAGGGCCAAGCGGGAGGAGTTCATCGGGATCGCCCAAGGGGAACTGGCGGTCACGCTGGATGCGTCCGATAAAGCCGCTTTCACGGAACTGCCTGGAAAACCCTCCTCCCCGCTGTATGAGATCTTGCGCGAACGCAAAAGCCCCGGTCTGGTCCTTTTCTCTTCCGGTTCCACTGGGAAAAGCAAAGCGGCGGTTCATGACCTGGCCGGGATACTGGAGAAATTCAAGGTCCCGCGCCCCAGGCAGCGCGCCATTTCGTTCCTGCTTTTCGACCACATCGGCGGCATCAACACTATGCTGCACATATTGTCGAATGGCGGCTGCCTCGTGGCGGTGGAAAGCCGGAAGCCGGACGATGTCCTGCGGGCGGTGGAAAAACATTCCGTGGAACTGCTGCCGACCTCCCCGACGTTCATCAACCTGCTGCTCCTAAGCGAGGCGTATTCCCGCCATAGCCTGAGGTCCCTTAAAGTCATTTCGTACGGCACAGAGCCGATGCCGGAAAGCACCCTGAGGCGATTCCATGAGCTTTTCCCAGATATAAAGCTGGCCCAGACCTATGGCCTCTCAGAGGTGGGAATACTGCGTGCAAAGTCCAAAAGTTCTGAGTCTCTATATGTCAAGATCGGCGGCGAAGGATTCGAAACCCGCGTGGTGGACGGCATACTTCATATCAAGGCCAAGTCCGCGATGCTGGGATATATAAATGCCCCTTCCCCGTTCACTCCCGACGGCTGGATGAATACCGGGGATTCAGTCCAGGTCGACGGCGAGTACCTCCGGATACTGGGCCGCAAATCGGAATTGATAAACGTAGGCGGGGAAAAAGTATACCCCGCGGAAGTGGAAAGCGTCATACAGGGGCTCGATAATGTGGCTGATACCGTGGTGTACGCGGAAAAGAACGCCATTACGGGGAATATCATCTGCGCGAAAGTGAAGCTTTTGAGCGAAGAAGACCCACGGGTGTTCGCTACGCGGCTCAAAAAACACTGCCTCTCCCAACTCCAACATTTCAAGGTGCCGGTCAAGATAACGGTGGTCAAAGAAGACCTATTTACCGAAAGAGTCAAAAAGGACCGCGGTTCCACAAGATGACCCCGATAATTCCCAGGCGCGCGCTCGAAATAGTGCAGTCAGATATCCGCTCCATGTCGGTGGAGTGCGAGAAAGCGTGCGGGCTGAATCTTTCCCAGGGTGTTTGCGACTTGGCCCTCCCGGCCCCGGTCAGAAAGGGCGCGGAAGCTGCCATGAGGAAGGGCCTCAACCACTATTCCAGGCATGACGGGATAGCGGAACTGCGCATGGCGATAGCCGCGAAGCTTTCCAGGGATAGCGGAATAAAAGCGGACCCAGAGCGGGATATCGTGGTATCCTGCGGCTCTACCGGCGCTTTTTACTGCGCCTGCCTGGCCCTCCTGAATCCCGGGGACGAAGTAGTGATCTTCGAGCCCTACTACGGGTATCACGTAAATACATTGCTGGCCGCTGGACTCAAAGCCAAGTATGTGCGCCTAGAGGCCCCGGACTGGACATTCAGCCCGCGCGAACTCGAGAAGGCTATTACTCCACGCACCCGCGGTATCATGGTCAATACGCCGGCCAATCCCTGCGGCAAGGTTTTTACGCGCGAAGAATTGGAGCTTATCGCGGATCTGGCCGTCAAACGCGACCTGTTCGTTTTTACCGACGAGATCTACGAATATTTCATTTACGACGGGCGCAGGCATATAAGCCCGGGCGCCATAAGCCGAATAAAGGACCGGACCATCACGATCTCCGGGTACTCCAAGACTTTCAGCGTGACCGGCTGGCGCATAGGGTATGCCGCCTGCAACCGGAAGTGGGCCAGTATAATCGGCCACATGAACGACCTAATCTACGTCTGCGCGCCAACTCCTCTGCAGGCGGGTGTGGCCAAGGGGATATCTTCCCTGCCCCGCTCTTTTTACGACAAACTCTGCGGCATATACGCGGCCAAGCGGGAGATCATGTGCGGCGCGCTGCAAAAGGCCGGGCTCCACCCTTATGTGCCCCAGGGGGCCTATTATGTCCTGGCGGATGCTAGGCATCTCCCGGGGCGCACAGCCAAGGACAAGGCCATGCATATACTCAGGCGGACCGGAGTGGCCTGTGTGCCGGGTTCCGCATTTTATCACGACCGCGGCGGGGAGCACCTTGTGAGGTTCTGCTTCGCCAAGGATGACAAGGTGCTCGATGAAGCCTGTTCGCGCCTGCAAATACTGGGGTAGAGGGATAATATGGCAATAACTCTTGCGAGAAGCGGGAAAAAACTTGCGTTCGCGGGGCCGTCAATGACGCAAAAGGAAGTGGACTATGTTACCGACGCCGTGAAGAACGGCTGGTATGAGACCTTTCATATGCATGTCCAGAAACTTAAGGCCGCAGTTTCCGGATACCTGGGCATGAAGTACGTGCACCCGACCCATTGCTGCACCTTGGCGCTGCATCTTTCCGCGGAGGCGTTGGGACTGAAAGAGGGGGACGAGGTCATCTGCACCGACTCCAGCTGGGTCGCCACGGCCTACAGTATCTCTTATACAGGTGCGACCCCGGTCTTCGTGGATATCGACCCGGAGACCTGGTGTATAGATCCTGAGGCCATCCGGAAGGCTATAACCCCTAAAACCAAGGCTATAATGCTCGTGCATATGTTCGGGCACCCGGCCCGGATGGACGAGATAATGCAAATCGCCCGGGAGCATGACCTGAAGGTGATAGAAGACGCGGCGCCGTCCCTGGGGGCGGAGTTCAAAGGCCGCAAGGTCGGCACCTTTGGAGATTTCGCCTGCTTCAGCTTTCAGGGAGCCAAGATCGCGGTCAGCGGCGAGGGCGGAGTCCTGGTGACCAACGACGAGGCGCTTTATAAAAAAGCCGTGCTCCTGTCTGAAATGGGCCGGACGGACTCCCGCTCCATATTCTGGTCGGACCAGATCGGGTACCAGTATACCATGGGCAATATTTCTGCGGCGCTCGCCCTTGCGCAAGTCGAGAGGATCGACGAACTTGTGGCCATAAAGCGCCGGATCTTCGGCTGGTATCACGACAGGTTGAAGGATATCGATGGCCTCCAGGTGATAAAGGAAGCCCAAGGCTGCAAGAGCAACTACTGCTACCCTTCCGTGCTGCTGGGGGACAGCATTACCGTTGAACGCGACGCTTTGCTGGCAAGGTTCAGGGAACTGAACATCCACGCCCGCCCCGGGTTCCCCCGGATGAGCAAGTTCCCAGTATATGAGGAGCGGTTCCCCAATCCCGTGGCTGACAAGGTCTGGAAGCGCGGAGTCTGCCTGCCCGCCGCCGCAAATATCGAAGAGCAGGACGTGGATTTCATCTGCAAAGCCCTCAGGGAGACCATCTCCAAATGAGAATACTCATATCGGGCGCGGCCGGGTTCATAGGCAGAAGCCTCGCGGAACATTTTTTGCACCAGGGGGGCCACTCCCTGCTGGTCCCTGAAAAAAGCGGGCTGGATTTCCGGGACTCCGAGGCGGTGCGGAAATTCATGGCTGTCAGCAAGCCGGATGTGGTCATACACGCGGCCGCAGTGGGCGGGAACAGAAAAACCGGATATGACTCCGGGAGTACTGGGGTATTCTCCGACAATGTCCGCATGTTCCTTAATGTGACGCGCAGCCTTGCCGCCGGTGCGCGCCTGATAAACCTGGGGAGCGGGTCCGAATACGATTACCGTGCTTACACGCCCAAGATGAAAGAGACGTCTTTTGGCGGCAGCGTCCCGCAGGACCCTTATGGTTTCTCAAAATACGCCATATCGCGTTATGTCGAAGCCATGCCCAACGCGGTCTCACTAAGGCTTTTCGGACTTTTCGGCCCCTACGAGGATTACACCTACAAATTCATCTCCAACGCGATAGTGAAGAACCTGCTGGGAATGCCGATAACCATAAACCAGAACGTCCGCTTCGACTACCTGTATATAAAGGATTTTTGCCGGGTCATGGAGAAGTTCGTTTCCGGCCCTTGTTCGTCGCGTCACTATAACGTGACGCCTTCCGACTCCATAACGCTTCTGGAGCTGGCGGGCCTTATCAATAAAGTCGCGCAAAAGCCTTCCGAGATAGTAGTCCTGAATCCGGGGATGAACAGGGAATACTCGGGAGATAATTCCCGGCTCATTTCCGAATTCCCGGATTTGGCCTTTACTCCTTACCAAGAGGCTGTTTCGGAACTTTATTCATATTACCGCGCGAACCTGCGCTCGCTGGACATCGAGGCCGTAAAAAAGGACCCGTACTTGAAAGTCTGTAGAAAAATATAAACTTACATATGGCTAAAACCAAAGTTTTACTCACAGGCGGTTCCGGTATGGTCGGTCGCAACATACTGGAACATCCGGCCGCTGCCTCCTCTGAATTTTTCGCGCCGGATATCCCGGAGTTGGACCTTTTTGATTTCGGGGCGGTCAAAACTTATATTGCCAAGGTTAAGCCAGACATCGTCATCCACGCCGCCGGCAGGGTGGGAGGGATACACGCCAATATGGCCAACCCCGTGGCTTTTCTCGTCGAGAATCTCGACATGGGGCGGAATCTCGTAATGGCCGCGCGGCAATGCGGTGTGAAGAAGTTGATAAATCTGGGCAGTTCCTGCATGTACCCGCGCAACGCTCCCAATCCCCTGAAAGAGGAGATGGTCCTGAGGGGGGAGCTGGAGCCCACCAATGAGGGCTATGCCATAGCGAAGATCGCCGTCTCGCGCCTGTGTTCGTATATCTCCAAGGAAACCCCGGAGTTCCGGTATAAAACTATTGTTCCCTGCAATCTTTACGGCCGCTGGGATAAATTCTCTCCGGAACATTCGCATATGATCCCGGCGGTTATTCGCAAGCTTTATGAAGCTAAGGCGAAGGGTCTTAAATCCATTGATATCTGGGGGGATGGAATGGCCCGGCGTGAATTCATGTACGCCGGCGATGTCGCGGATTGTCTCCACAGGGCGGTCGCCGATTTTGACGCGCTCCCGGAACTCATGAATATCGGATTGGACGGCGACCATTCTATTAACGAGTATTATCAGGTCGTGGCGGAAGTTGTTGGATACTCCGGGACCTTTACCCATGACCTTAGCAAGCCGGCCGGCATGGCGCGCAAGCTCGTGGACACCTCCCGTATGCGCGCCTGGGGCTGGGCGCCTAGGACCTCCCTGAAGGACGGGATAGCGGCGTCGTGCGAATTCTTTAAAACTCACTACGGAGATAAAAAATGATCCCATTGATGAAGAACACGTTCCTCAACGAGTACGAGACCAAGAAGGAACTTGTGGATTTCATAATGAAGGCGAAGGTCCTCAGTATGGGGGAGAAATGCCTGGAGTTCGAAAAGGCCTTCGCTAAAATGCAGGGGCGCAAACACTGCGTCCTATTCAACAGCGGCGGCAGCGCCAACCTGGCCCTGCTCCAGGCTCTCAAGAACCTTGGCCGCCTGAAGGACGGGGATACAGTCGGATTTTCTGCGCTGACCTGGTCTACGAACGTGATGCCCATACTGCAGCTGGGAATGAAAGCCGTCCCGGTGGATTGCGACCCCAGGACGCTGAACTCCATGGCGGCGAACCTCTCCGAGACGCTTAAAACGGCCAAGCTTAACGCTTTTTTTATCACCAACGCACTTGGTTTCGCCGGGGACCTCGGCGAGATAAGGGAATTGTGCCGCAAGAACAATGTCCTTCTCATAGAAGACAACTGCGAGTCCCTGGGGACCGCCCTGCCGGCGGGCCGCACCGGGAATTTCGGCCAGGCCGCTACGTTCTCTTTCTTCGTGGCGCACCATATGTCCACCATAGAGGGCGGGTGCTGCTGCACGGACGATCCTGATCTGGAGGAGATGCTGCGCATTACCCGCGCCAA
>Ga0074197_1002125_pt1 | contig 14529 bp, 13 predicted proteins | sample EPASupsiteSAE305_FD_64526 | JGI IMG/M metagenome (GOLD analysis project Ga0074197, IMG submission 64526) | Bioremediated contaminated groundwater microbial communities from EPA Superfund site, New Mexico - SAE3-05 reassembly with SPADES | ecosystem: Environmental > Aquatic > Deep subsurface >...
TGTTTTCACCTGCCAAGTGAGTTTTAGGGACAGGTGAATACTGCAATATTTATACTTAAATTTCAATATGTTAATTGCTGATTAATGCTTTTTCTATTGATGATTTGTCACTGAACCAGGGAAAACTTTGAAATCATGAGAAAGTATAAAGATGACGCAGAGGGACAGGCCCTAGCTGGATTGCTCGGGCAAGAAAATTCAATGCTAGCGCGTCACGCATCTGAAATAGTTGATCGATTTCCGAATGCGATATCGTCCAGCGAATATTTATCTGTGGCCCACGCTCTTATGACCGCCTCCGACCTTGAGAAAGTTCCCGTATATCTTGACCGTGCGTTGTCACAAATATCGGACCCAAACGTCAATGTTACGGCCCTTCGTAGCTATGGCTTACATCTCATCAATACTGGGAAGGTTTCAGAAGGCAGGAGCAAATATGAACAGGCGCTTACTATCTGGAATGAATATCCAAACGTGACCAACTATTTCAAGGGGTACACGGATACGCTTACTGAGATGTATTGGGCGCAGACGGAATTTGGAGTCAATAATTTAGAGGCATCGAAGGAACACCTTCGGAAGGCATTTCAGAGATTAAACTCGATGCCCCCGGGGCCAACAACAAGTCAACTGCGAGGACAAGTATTATATACTCAAAAAATCGTCGAACAAGGCGCTCCAGTCGACCCTCTCACTGTTCCACGGCCTCATGGTGACTGAGCTTGGGCGTTCGGCATATTCCCGCAGCGTCTGTTCCTCGTAGCGAGTGTAGCCCGGACGCAGCCGGAGGAATCCGGGGTTTGAGGTGATGTAGGTGATGTGTTCCCGGATTCCGTTGCACTGCATCCAGGCTAGGGGTAGGGCGGGGTTGTTGGCGCCCCCGGAACCTCACATTTTTTGGGCCAGTTCGATGATGTCTTGTCTCTTGGGATAATACAGAGTCATGGCCGCCGCCGAGAGGGCGGTCAACAGGTAGAGATCAATCTGGTTTTTGCCCAGAATGTAGAGAATGAAACCATAGATGCCGATGGCTTCGGACAGGGCCATGGCCGTTATCATGATGGTGGTGTAGCGGGCCACGGCGGGATGGTGGGGCGTGCTTTTAGCCTTTATGGTCGCATCAACCGCATCAGCCGCTTTAGCTGCGACTTTGGCCGACAAAAGGTGTTTGCGCACATACCAGGTAACAACCAGGGTGACAAAGGCCAGGCCAAAAAGGATCAGCCGCAGCGTGTTGTATGCCTCCGGGGAAAAGGTTGTGTGGGCGGAGCTTTTGATCTGCAGCGCGCCCAGCACGTATAGCGCCAGCGAGGCAAACAGGGCAAACCAGAGGCTTTTCAAGGTTGTCATCCCTTTGTTCAATTCCTGCTCGGTTATCATCGGCATTCTCCTGTCGCGGGTTGCATGGCGTCTGAAACGCGTGGTCCGGCCGCCGGCCAGCGTCGCTTTATCCCTCCCTTGTAGCATTTCCCTTGTTGGTTGACAATCCGGGCAAGCGTGTTCGGCATGCAATTGTCTGTGTTTTCCGTGGATTGTCGCCCAGAAAGCTCGAGATTACGGCGCGGACGGGGTCTGCTTTCGATAGAGCAAGGCGGCAATCACCACTGTGCAGGGCGCAACCGCAATGACTCCGAAACTGCCGACCAGGATGTTGAGGGCCTCGGCGGCGACAAAGGGGGCGTTGAGCAGATTGGCCGGCGGCAATCCCTTGGCGAGAAAGACCATGAACATGGTGATGTGGCTGCCCGAGTAGGCCAGCAGCAGGGTGGTGGTCATGGTGCCGGTGACCGCGCGGCCAACCCGGAGGCCGGAGCGCATGTGTTCGATCAGGCCCATCTCGGGATGGCGGTATTTGAGCTCGTCCATGGTGGCGGCGATGTCCATGGCCAGATCCATAACCGCGCCCGAACAGGCAATAAAGACGCTGGCAATGAAAATATCGGTGAGGTTGAGGTTGTAATAGCCTGAATAGAGCAGCATTTCGGCAAAGGGGCGGACTGCGCCGTGGAGGCGAAACCCGTGGGTGAACAGGGTCGCCAGGCCGCAGGTGAGCAGCAGGCCCAGCATCGAGCCGGCAAAGGTGGCCAGGCCCCGCCGGGTGAGTCCGCCCACGGAAAAGCAGATCACCCCGGTGAGCAGGGTCACCACGCCCAAGCCGGTGGGCAGGGGCGGATAGCCCATCAGCAGCAGCGGGAAAAAGAGCTTCCACAGCACCAGCGCGGCAAAGACAAAGGAAAGCCCGGCCTTGAGCCCGGTGACGCCGGCAACCGCAAACAGCAGCAGGCCAAACAGGATAATCAGAAAAAGCTGCAAGCCCAGCCGATACGAGCCGCGCGCCACCGCATTGACTGGTTTGCCCTCCGGGGCGCTGTACTCAACCAGGATGGTTGCGCCTGTCTCGTAGAATTCGTCCAGTTCCATCTTGCCGGTGAGCATGTTGACCACCGGCATTGACTGCCCTTTGTGGGGGCCGGAGAGCAGTTGCACCTGCAGCAGTTGCACGTTTGTTTTGACGATCAGATGGGTGCGGACCTTGGAATTGTCGACTTCGGTGATCCGGGCGCGGCAGCGGATGCCCTCCGGGGCCGGCGGAATGTGGGCAAGGTCGAGAAAGAAAAGTCCGGTGCAGAGCAGGGCGATAATCAGGGAAAAGAGCAGTTCGCGGCGGGGTGGATGCATGCGGTTCCTATCAAAATGCCCGCGACGCCGCAAGGGGGCTCGGCGTCGCGGGCTGGCGGGGGCAGGAGAAGGGATCAGTTGGTTGTGGTTGTCTTGACGATGGGCAGCGGCGTCCACACGCCCATGGCCTTGGCCATTTGCTTGGCGATGTCGGTGTTGTCGTAAAATCCGGCAAAGCGCCCGGAATCAGCGCCAACGGCAAAGACCGGCACCGGAACGCCGGTGTGGGAATACGAGGTCCAGCCAATGCTGGCGCGCTCGTTGAGGATATGGGTGATGGTGACGATGATCGGCTCATAGCCGCCGTAGAGCAGTTTGTTTTCGTCGTCGTTGTTGTCGTTGGCGGCGACCATGGATTTATCGTAGGCGTCTTCCAGCTTTTCTTTTTGATATTCGTTCAAGCTGGCCCACTCCAGGCCAAAGACGGTTTTCATCAGGCCGATCATCTCGCTGTTGCTCTCCAGATTGTTGGGAGCGCTCCAACTGTAGCCTTCCTTGTTCTTTTCTTTGTGCGCCTTCCACTGATCCATGCCAAATGCCTGAAAACTGCTGGTCTGGCCGAGCAGCCGGTCGTAATAGCCGGTGTAGCCGGTGGTGGCGTGACCCACCGTCATGCCGCCGGTTTCATGGTCGCCGGTAACCACGATCAAGGTCTGGTGGGGGTATTTGCGATAAAACTCAAGAGCTACGCCGACCGCGTCGTCGAAATCCAGGGTGTCGCCGATGGTGGCCATGGCGTCGTTGGCGTGACAGGCCCAGTCAATCTTGCCGCCTTCCACCATCAGGAAAAATCCCTCGTCCTTGTTGGACCAGCCCCCTCGTTTGCCGCTGTTTTTGCGGGTAAAGAGCGAATCAATGGCCACCTCGGTCATTTCCGCCAGGGACAGGTTGGTCTCCGGCTGGTCAATCGCGTAGGGCATGGCGGCGCTGTCCTGCAGATAGGGGTTGATGCAGAGCACCTTGCTTTTCGGCTCTTTTTTCAAGGCAAGGATGGATTCCCGGTCGTTGAGAATGGTGTAGCCCGCGGTTGTCATCTGGGCTTTGATTGCGCTGGCTTCGCTGGCCGCCAGGCCGCCGCCGCCGAAAAAGTCGTATCCCGAGGCCGCCATCTGCTTGGCAATGGCGTTCATTTCGCTGCGGTTGGGCACGCTTGCGTAAAAGGCGGCCGGGGTGGCGTGATCCAGGGAAACGCTGGAAATGACCCCGATCCGTTTGCCTTTTTCAGCGGCCAATTCGGCGATGCTTTTGTAGCGGATCGTTTTGGTTTCATCCATGCCAATAACGCCGCTGTTGGTTTTGACCCCGCAGGCAAAGGCGGTGCCTGCGGAAGCGCTGTCGGTCATCAGGGCGTGGGCGTCATAGGTGGTCTGCATGCCCAACACCGGCAATTTGGACATGTTGAGCCGGTTTTCACTTTTTGCCAGGTCAACGGCGTCGGTGGACTTGCCGCCGTTTTTGGTGGTCAGATAGGCCTCGGTGGCCTGAATCTGGGCGCTGGACATGCCGTCTCCGACAAAAAAGAAGACGTATTTGGGCGTGTTGTCGGCCAGCGCCGCGCCGGCCGCAAAGGCGGTGACGACAAAAGCGGCGCTGCAGAGCAATTTCCTTCCTTTCATTGATTCCCTCCCAGGGTTTGCATTCTTTGGCGTGTTCTCCGGCGCCTGTGCCGGCGACAGGACATCTATGCCGGATGCGTGTTAGGCAATGATTTGCGCACCGATAGAAACCGGTCAGATTTCGGATAAAACGGCAAGGCCGGCGCGCATTGCGGCACAGGTACGCTGCTGCACAGCCAGCACTTGACTTTGGCGCTTCGCCGGGTTATTTTTGATTTATTGAAAGTATGAATATATGTTCAAATATTAATATTTAGAAAAGAGGACCTATGACTGAACCATTCGACGCTGACGAACAGCAGGATCTGTGCGGAGTCCGTTGCGTGCATAAGGAGCGGATCGCCTCAGCCCGCAGCATCGCCTTGCCGGCAGGAGAATACGAGGCCATGGCGGCCCTGTTCAAGGCCATGGGCGATCCCAACCGGCTGCGGATTCTCTGGGCGCTCGGCCACGGTGAGATGTGCGTCTGTGATCTGGCCGCGCATCTGGAAAGCTCGGAATCGGCGGTCAGCCACCAGTTGCGGCTGCTGCGGCAGATGGCCCTGGTCAGCAACCGGCGACAGGGGCAGGTGCTCTATTACCGACTCAACGACGATCATGTTCACACCCTGATCCACATGGCCCTGGAACACATCCGGGAATAATCTCCTCCTACGGCAACACCATGCATTTCATTTACGACATCGCAGTTTCGGCCTGGACCCTGCTTGAACAGTCCTCGCTCTATATTCTCTTTGGGCTGTTGATCGGCGGGCTGCTCAAGGTCTTTCTCTCGCCGGATTATGTGGCCGCGCATCTGGGCAAGGGAAGCGTCAAGTCGGTGTTCAAGGCGGCCCTGCTCGGGGTGCCGATTCCGCTTTGCTCCTGCGGCGTGTTGCCGGCGGCGGCCCAACTCAAAAAGCAGGGGGCCAACAACGGCGCCACCACCGCTTTTCTGATTGCCACCCCGGAATCGGGCGCCGATTCCATCGCCGTTTCCTGGGCCTTGCTCGATCCGCTGCTGACCGTGGCCCGACCGGTGGCCGCCTTTATATCGGCCTTTGTGGCCGGGGTGCTGGAAAATCTGCTGTCGTATCGGGAAAGTCAGTCAACGCCTTTATCGCCTTTGCCGCCTTTGCCGATGGCGTCCCCGGCGTTGGCTTCCTGCGAAGGCGCGAGTTGCGGTTGCGGCGAGGAGCATCATACGCACCAGACGACTCAGGCTCAGGGGTTGTGGAACAGATTGCTGCAGGGAACGCGCTATGCGGTCAACGACATCTGGGGCGATCTGGCCGGATGGTTTTTCGTCGGCATCGCGGCGGCGGCCTGCATCACCGTGATGGTTCCCGACGATTTGATTACCCGCCATCTCGGCGGGGGACTCGGTTCCATGCTGCTGATGCTGCTGGTCGGCATTCCGATGTACATCTGCGCCACCGCCTCCACCCCGATTGCCGCCGCCCTGATCCTCAAAGGCGTCAGCCCGGGGACGGCGCTGGTCTTCCTGTTGGCTGGTCCGGCCACCAACATTGCCGCCCTGGCGGTGCTGATCCGGATTCTCGGCAAGAAAGGGGTGGTGGTGTATCTGGCCTCGATTGCGGTGGTCAGCGTGCTCTGCGGTCTGGCCCTGGACGGCGTATACTTTGCCTTGGGCCTCTCTGCCATGGCCACCATCGGCGTGGTGGCCGAGACCCTGCCGCACTGGCTGATGCTTGGCGCCACCGGCGTGTTGCTGCTGTTGTCGGCGCTGATCCTGGTGCGTCGCTTTTCGCGCAAAGCAGACGGATGTTGTTGAAAGGGGCCGAACTGGGAAGGCCGATAGGCCAGATGGTGCTGTAGTTTTACAACAACACGGCTGAAATCGCGGTTCCGGCCAGCACCACCCAGAGCAGGTCCACCTTGCGCCACAGAGCGACCAGGGCCAGCGCCGCCAGGCCGATCCGCCACGGTTCCCAAGGAATGGCCAGGGCAAAACGCAGGGCCACCGAGAGCAGCAGGCCGGTGAAGGAAACCAGGGCGCCGTGCATAGCCCGCTGAAACAGCGGTTTGTGCTGGAAGCGGTCAAAGGTGGGGACCGCCGCGGTCAGCATGATCAACGACGGCGCAAAGATGGCGGTGGTGGCGGTGAGCGCGCCTGGCAAACCGGCGTGGAGGTAGCCGACAAAGGTGGCGGTAATAACGATTGGCCCCGGCGTCGCCTGACCCAGGGCAATGCCGTCCATGAAGGTCTGGCTGGCCATCCACTGCTTGACGCTCACCACCTCGTTGAACATCAGCGGCACCGAGGCGTAGCCGCCGCCAAAGGCAAAGCAGTCGACCTTGACCATCATCAGGGCCAGCGTGAACAGGTCGCGGTTATGCGCCAAGAGCAGCGCCAGCGCGGCAAGCAAGGTCAATGTCAGCAGCAGGGCAGGGGTGAGATCGGCCAGCGCCAGAGGTTTGCCGGTCGGGCGCTGGCACTCCTGTGGTTCGATGGTCCGGCTAAAGAGCGCCAACCCCAGCAGAGCGGCGGCGCCAATGGCCAACAGCGGATTGCCGCCGGCAAAAAGAAAACCCGCCACCGCCAGTCCCAGTCCCAGATCCCGCCAGTCGTGCACAATCGAGCGGCCGAAGCTGTAAGCGGCATGCGCCACCATCGCCACCACAATCACCTGCAAACCGGCAAAGATCGAGACCACGGTGGCGAGATCGTGGCTGCGCTGGTAGAGCGCGGAAAGCACGGTCATCAGGATAAAGGCCGGCATCCCGAACCCCACATAGGCGGCAATGGCCCCCCAGGCGCCGCCGGCGCGCAGGCCCACATAGGCAGCCGCCTGGATGGCGGTGGCGCCGGGGATGCTCTGGCAAATCCCCACCCCCTGTTGAAACGATGCTTGACTCAACCAGCCCTGTTTGTTCACCGCCATGTCGCGGATATAGGCCACCATGGCCGGGCCGCCAAAGGCGGTGAGTCCCAAGCGGAGAAAACGGAGGAAGAGCGCGATTAAGGAGGGCGCAGCGGCGCTTGCAAGTTGACCAGAGGCTGTTTGCTGGGCGTCCTGGCCGGTGCTTGTTGTCAACGACTTACCTCTGTAAGAGTTTTTGCAGGCTGTCGGGAAGAGGTCTCTGGGGACCGCTCGGGTCCATGGCGGCAGTAAACTGACTGACAAAGTTGAGATATTCCCGGTTGCCGAATGATCTTCTTTTTACCGAACGGTATATAGCGGCAATAATCTTGGTTTTCACCTCGTCGGTGATGTCCGAAAAGGTGTTGAAAGCGCGGTCGACCATGGCGACGCCGTCTTTTTCCAACGTGGTTTGGTACACGCTGATTGCGTCGCCGAAAAAATACCGATCCATCAGCAGCTCAAGTATCTTAAGGACGTGTTTGTCGGTGAAGTGCTGATGCTGTCGGTCGATCTCGCACAGGGTTGACTCCACGCTCTCGGCACAGTTCTGCAGGCTCAAATTGGTGGCCATTGTTTCCGTGCCAAAGTGGGGGACCTTGCTGTAATTCCTGGACAGGTCCGCGTTGCTGAAAAACGAGCAGGTCCCGCATTTTTCCTGGCTGCGGAATTCGCCGCAACACGTGCTGCAGACAACTCCATCAATGGCCGGACAGGGCCTCTTTCCTTTTTTGACGGTGCACATCGCGCATTTCGCCATTTTTTTCTCCGTTATGCCTCTGTGTTTGTAAATAAACCTGGATCGCGCACGCCAGCGAGCAGGGGTGCTGTGAACAACGAAATCGCTAACGTACCACGGTCAGAACGGCTGTCAATGCGACAGAAGAGGCGGGGCAAAATGGGTCTCAGTGCAAGCGGGCATTGCGCATTCAGCACATCCCATCTGGGCGCAAACAAGGCTGTTGCGGCATACTCTCATTCCATTTCTCCATCAAACTTGAAATGGAAATGGAAGAACGCTTTTACCAGAGCAGGGCGCAGGCCCTTTTGCCGAGCACCTGATCGTCGAACACCAGACGGGCCTGGGTTTGCGCCATGCCGTAACAGACATGCAGGGGCAGCAGATGCTCCTCACGGGGGTGGCAATACCGGGCGTGGGGTGCGTTTTGCCAGTCCGTCAGGCGCTGTTCCCGTTCGCCCGGCGACAGGGAGCTTGCGATGCAGGTTTCGATCAGCCATTGCTGGAAGGCCTCGTTGCGTTGATCCGGCGCGCCGTGAGGGCTGGCGAAAAAAGCCCGCATGTTGTGGAAGGAAAAGCCGGACCCAACGATCAGGACCCGCTCACGGCGCAGGGGCGCCAGAGCCTTGCCCATGGCGAGATGGGCGGCAGGGTCGAGACTTGCCAGCAGCGACAGCTGGACGCAGGGAATCCCGGCCTGGGGATACATCAGCGCAAGCGGCACAAACAGGCCGTGGTCAAAACCCCGCCGCGCGTCCACTTGCGGGCGCAGACCGGCTGCAGCCAGCAGGGCGTGCAGCCGGTTGGCCAGATCCGGCGCGCCGGGGGCCGGATACTGGATGCGGTAGGATTCCGGCGGGAATCCGGAGTAATCGTAGAGCAGATCGGGCCGTTCGCCGCCGGTGACGGTCGGTTGCTCCGCTTCCCAGTGGGCGCTGATCAGGATAATGGCCTCCGGGGGCGGCAACGATGCGGGCGCCTGTCGCAAAAAATCAACCAGGCGTTGGTGGCTCGGCTCCCCCAAAAGCGGCATGGGACCGCCGCCATGGGGGATGTAGAGCACCGGGGCAAGCGGGGCGTTGGTCATGGAGAGGTTGGTCATGGCGATTCCATTCTCCCTGTCCGGGTTCAGGGCCTCGGATCGGTCACTTCGTCGACCAGCGAGAAAATCGAACGGTAGGGAATCTCGGCGTGCAGAGCCAGGCCGATCTCGCAGGTCTTGCTGGTCGAGTAACCGGCCTCGCAGCCATGCACCTGTTCCTTCAGGCCTTTCAGCGCCGATTGGTTGAGTTCCGGAAAGTTGAAACCACGGTCGCCGGCAAAGCCGCAGCAATAAATGTCCTCCGGCATCACCACCTCCTGGGCGCACATCTGGGCCAGTTGGCGCAGTTTGCCGTCCAACCCCATCTTGCGGGTGCTGCAGGTGGCGTGGATGGCGATCCGCTCTTTCTTGCGGGCAAAAACCAGGCGATCCTGAAGGAATTCGAGGATGAACTCGACCGGTTCATAGAGCCGCAGCCGTTTGTCCAGGGTGTTGCGCATCCGTTGCAGGCAGGGGCTGGTGTCGCACAGCACCGGCAGCTCGCCGTCGCGGGTGGCCTTGAGCAGGGCGGCGCTCAACTCCTCGGCCTTGCGGTCGGCCTGCTCCCTGAATCCCTTGCTTTCAAAGGCCTGGCCGCAGCAGAGGCCCTCTACACTGTCGGGAAGGATGACCCCATAGCCGCCCTTGGCCAGCACGGCCAGGGTCTGCTGCGGCAGCGGGGTGCGGTGGGTCTCGTCTCGCGGCGGTCCGCCCATGGCCCGACTGGCGCAGCTGGGGAAATACACCACCAGCGGCAGGTCGCCGCCAGGGGCGGCAACAGGGCGCAGGGCGGGCACGCCGGCCGGCATTTCCCGGTTCCACAGCGGCAAGGCTCCGCAGCTGGCCGTGCGGGCCGCCTGGGACACCTTTTCCATCAGCGGCGTGCCGGTGAGCTTGTGGAGCGCGTCCACCGTATTCAACACACCGCTCACCGCACGGGTGACGCCCCCGAAATGATCGCCCACAGAGTCGGCCACCTTGTTGGCCAGTGGGCCGTTGGCCTCCTCGCGCAGGCTCTTGACCATCTTGCCGGTGTCGATGCCCACCGGGCAGAGGGTGGAGCAGAGGCTGTCGGCGGCGCAGGTGTCCATGCCCGGATAGCGGTAGGCCTTGACCAGTTGTTTCAGATCGCTTGCCGGCGCGCTGGCCGCCATCTGCCGACTGATCTCCCGGCGGCCGACGATGCGCTGCCGGGGGGTGAAGCTGAGGTCGCGCGAGGGGCAGATCGGCTCGCAGAAACCGCATTCAATGCATTTGTCGACCAGTTCATGGGTGGCGGGCAGGGGTTTGAGGTCCTTGATGTGGGCCTCGAGGTCGCTGTTGAGGATGACGCCCGGGTTGAGCAGCCCGTGCGGATCAAACAGCGCCTTGATTTCCTTCATCAGCCCAAAAGCCGCCTCGCCCCACTCCTTTTCGACAAAGGGCGCCATGTTGCGGCCGGTGCCGTGCTCGGCCTTGAGACTGCCGTCGTATTTCTCCACCACCAGCCGCACCACCTCGTCCATAAAGTCGCGGTAGCGCACCACCTCTTTCTGGATGGAAAAGTCCTGGGTAAAGACAAAATGGAGATTGCCCGCCAGGGCGTGGCCAAAGATGATCGCCTCGGTGTAGCCGTACTTGGCAAACAACTCCTGCAGATCGAGGGTGGCGTTGGCAAGATGTTCGATGGGAAAGGCGACGTCCTCGATGATCACCGTGGTCCCGGTCTGGCGCACGGCGCCCACCGCCGGGAACAAGCCCTTGCGGATCTTCCACAGCTGGTTGAACTCCTCGGGCACGGCGGTGAATTCTATGGGGCGCACGGTGGGCAGGGGCGCAAGGCCATTGGTGATCTGCTCGATCTGGGCCGCCAACGCTTGCGCTGATTCGGCCCGCGTTTCGATCAACAGGGCGGTAACCGGCGCATCGAGTTCGGCAAGGAAGACCGGCATGCCCGGTTTGCCGGTGACCGAGGCCAGCCCGGCGCGGTCGATCAGTTCCGCCGCCGCAACCGGCAGCTTTTGCAGGACGACCACCGCCTCGCACACAGTTTGAATATTCGGGTAGAAGATTAAGGCGCTGGCCTTGTGGCGATGCTCGATCACCGTGCGGTAGACCACGTCGGCAATAAAGCCCAGGGTCCCTTCCGAACCGATCATCAGATGCTGCATGACGTCAAAGGGATCGGTGAAATCGATCAGGGCGTTGAGGCTGTAGCCGGTGGTGTTCTTGATTTTGAACTTATAGCGGATGCGCTCGCTCAGTTCAGCGTCATTCTGCACCCGGTCGCGCAGCGCCGCCAAGCCTTCGACCAGCGCGGGATGGCTGCGTCTGCAGGCGGCCTTGCTCTTGTCGTCGCCGGTGTCGACGATGGTGCCGTCGGCGAGGATGATGCGCATGGCGTCCAGGGTGCGGTAGCTGTTCTGCTCCACCCCGCAGCACATGCCGCTGGCGTTGTTGGCGAGAATGCCGCCGATCTTGGCGCTGTCGATTGAGGCCGGGTCCGGACCGATCTTGCGGTCGAACTCCGCCAGGATGCGGTTGGCCTGACCGCCGATGATGCCCGGCTGCAACTGGATCTTGGCGGCGTTGTCGAACACCCGGTAGCGGTTCCAGCCCGGACCGAGCCGCACCAGAATCGAATCGGAAATGGCCTGCCCGGAGAGACTTGTGCCCGCGGCGCGGAAGGTCACCGGCAGCCGCAATCGGCCCGCCTCGCGGAGGATCAGCTGCACCTCCTCTTCGGTGTTGACGTTGATCACGATTTTGGGAATCAGCCGGTAGAAACTGGCGTCGGCGCCGAAGGTGATGGTGCGCAGGGGATCGGTGATCAACTGCTCGGACGGGATCTGTTTCTTGATGCGCTGGAAGAACGTCTGGTATTTTCCGGGTAGCATGGGCGTCTCCTTGTGAATAGGAATGATACCTAATTCATAGGGATCTTCGGCGGGAAAAGCCACAGAAAACTGTTCGTCAGGCTTGGCGGACGAAAAAACAGGAGATTGCCGGTGGAGTCCTTTGAGCGGGAAGCAGCAGCCCCGCCTCATTGTGCCGCACCCACTCGCTGCACAGGGGCAATATCGTATGCGGCATACGCCGTTGATCGACTCAGCGGAAAAAACTTGCGCCCAGCCAAGCCAATGGCTGCAAACCTTCCAGGCTTTGGCCTGCAATGCCGGCCATTTTCCGGTTGATTTTCTCTTGTATTTTGTCGATGCTGCCGGACGCTGCCTGACAGCCGTTCTGCTCGTGCTCGGAACGCAATGGGAGTATATCATGGTCGTTTTGATGTTGGCATGGCCCAACAGTGTCTGCATGGTGCGGATGGTGTCATTGGCTTGCAAAAGGTGGGTGGTACTATTCAAAGCCTGCCATGAAGTTCGGCTGCCTCAAGGCACAGGTCGCTACCGCAACAGGATTGCACTATTTCACCGGTGAGCAAAATCATGCGGCAAATGGAATTATTCAAAATTCAAGATCTGACCCTTGCGCCTAGAGCATCGAAGAAGCGGGAATTTATAAAAGCGCTAACCAGTCATGAACCTGACCGGAAATAACTGCGTTCTAAAAGTGGGCAGTCCCTCGGCCGGCAGATTATTTCACAGTTATGCTGTTGATTCAGCATGTTGTAGCAAATATTATACAAATCAAAGGATGAAATGGCTCGCAAGATAATAGATGAAATACTGGACATCAAATCACGATTTGATATTTCTGAAGATAAGTCCGCTCGATTTTTTAACAAATATGGACCATTGTTGAGAAGTTTTAGTTACGTTAAGAATAATATTAATCAAAAAAACATCGAAATAAAGAATGAATTGCTAAAATATTTTCCTATAGCTTTGGTGGCAATTGTAGAAGGATATTATCGAGAAACAATTAAAGAAATGATCGATAACAATAAATTTTACAGAGATAAATTGTCGCGATTCAATCATCTTAAGTTCAGCATAGAGCCAATTTTAGCGATAGATGCAAACAGTGTATCTATAGGTGAGTTAGTGTCTCATCTTGTTGCTATTAATAATATTAGTAATATAAACGACACAATGAAGCTGTTCACGGATAGAGATTTTATTAAAGATATTAAAGCGTTAATTAACATAAATTATGAAATAAATACAAAATCAAAACAAGATAATGCAAAAATAATTTTTAAACATCTGAACAATATGTTCGAAATGAGGCATATTTTTTGCCATGAACTGTCAAATTCGGTAAGTGTAGATGAAATTGAATTAGAACAAATGTTTACTTCGGTTACTTGGCTCTATTTGGCGACAGAAGTGTATGTAACTCATATTCCAAATGGAGAAACTAAAGCTTATGACATTTATTACAAAAATAGAGAAGCATAACCAGTCAATAAAGTGCGCCGTGCAAAGGTGGTACTTCTCAGCGGGTGTGAATCCCGCCCGGCAACTTTCGCTCCGGCCGGCAACACAAGCAACGTAACGCAAGGGGGTCAGATCTTGAATCTTGAACCACTCTGGAGTATCTTCGCTTCATGTCCCGACCACTCCGCATAGAATTTCCGGGAGCCATCTATCATGTGACCTCCCGGGGCAATGCCCAGGCTGCCATTTTCCTGGACGACATCGACAGAAAAACCTGTCTTTCCGTCCTCAATCTGGCCCTGCGTCGGTTCAACTTGATTTGCCATGCATATTGCCTGATGACCAATCACTTCCATCTGTTGATTGAGACGCCGGATGCCAATCTTTCCAACGCCATGCGCCAGTTCAACAGCGTCTACACCCAAGCGTTCAACCGTCGACATGGCCGGGTTGGGCATGTGCTGCAAGGGCGATTCAAATCCATAGTCATTGACCGGGAAGCCTATCTGCTGGAACTGTGCCGGTACATTGTCCTGAATCCCGTCAGGGCGGCAATGGTCAAGGACCCAGGTTCGTATAACTGGTCCAGTTACCGAGCCACAGCAGGGCTCGACAAGAAACCCGACTTTCTGGCTGTGGACTGGATTCTGGAACAGTTCGGCGCTGATCGCCCTCAGGCGCGGCAAGCGTACCGACGTTTTGTCATGGCAGGTTTAGAGTTGGAGTCACCCTGGAAAAATCTGAAAGGTCAGTGCCTTCTCGGAGACGAGGCGTTTCTGGGAAAGCTCTCCCCCCTGCTCAAAAACAAAAGCGTTTTCAAAGAAATCCCTCGCGTCCAACGCTTTGCTGATCGACCACCCTTGGAAGAGATTGTACCTGTCACAGGAAGCCGTGCAGCCCGTGATGCAGCCATTCTCAGGGCCTGCCAGGAGTTCGGCTACACCCAGACACAAATCGCCGCCGCAACCGGCTTGCACAATTCAACGGTGAGTAAAATTATTCGGAAAATGGAACAATTCAAGATGCAAGATCTGCCCCTTATCCCGCTCCTTATCCCGCTCGCGGCGGAGTTCGACTACCGGCGACGCAATGGCTGGAACTGCACCTTGCTGACATTCCGAGACGGGAAAGGAAGCCGCGCATGACGAACCCGACCGAACGCAACGAGCTATTGCGGGAGCAGGAGCACTCGATGCGCCTAGTCGTGATCCTCACCCTGATCAGCCTCGTC
>Ga0074197_1002126_pt1 | contig 14521 bp, 11 predicted proteins | sample EPASupsiteSAE305_FD_64526 | JGI IMG/M metagenome (GOLD analysis project Ga0074197, IMG submission 64526) | Bioremediated contaminated groundwater microbial communities from EPA Superfund site, New Mexico - SAE3-05 reassembly with SPADES | ecosystem: Environmental > Aquatic > Deep subsurface >...
ATGCATTATATACAAGCGCTTTCCTCTAAACTTCTCTCCTTAACATCACAGTAACTTTTCTAGAACTTAAACCCTGTCAAGATACCTTCCTTCCCATAGCTATGCGACGTTCATAGATGACAAATGGGGATGGATTCCGGGCGTGAGCGAAGTTGAAAGCGAGAATGACAACCTTTTCAACTGAATAATTAATAAATTCGTTTCATTGATAATTTATTGTAAACTGATAAATGTAAATTGATTATTATCTGTTATGAGTCTTACCCTAAAAATCCTCATCATCACCATCGTCTTCCTGTTAGTCTCCTACGCACTCTTCTCCGAAGTGTACTTCAAACGAAAGCCGGAAAGGATAATCCCAACGGGTGATGTAATCGTCTCTCCCGCCAACGGAGTCGTTAAGGAAATCGTTGATTTTTCAGATCCGGAAGTGACCATAGAGAAAGGTTATTTAGGCAGAATAAAAACTCTGGTTAGTGATGTGTCCGATAAAGGGAAAATTGTCTTGATTGTAATGAATCCTCTTAATGTACATGTGCAAAGAGCGCCTTACGATGGCGAGGTTCTTTCTCATAAGCATACTGCCGGTAAATTTCTAAATGCGGTGAGTGAAGAGTCCTTTAGAAACGCTATGATTGAAAACGAACATAATGAAATATTGTTTAAAACCAAATCTGGGAATAAATTCAAAGTGATTCAAATTGCTGGAGCTTTAGCAAGAAGAATCAATGATTATACGGAGGTTGGAAAAGCTTTTAAGAAGGGTGAGGAGATTGGTTCTATCGATTTGGGAAGCCAAGTCGCGTTGGTTTTGCCGGAAAATGTCTTAATTAAGGTAAAAAAAGGCGAAAAAGTCATTGACGGGGAGTCAATCATCGGTCAGAATTTATAGTATGAAAAAATTTCTGCCCAATATAATTACACTCCTAAGTTTGGAACTTGCATTTATCGCAATGGTATGTGCTAATTTGGTGCAGACAAATAAGATAATTCTGTTGATTCCGGTTATTTGTGTTGTCTTGGATTCATTAGATGGAATTGTTGCAAGAAAACTTAATGCAACGAGCGACATTGGTATGAATCTTGACTCGCTCTCTGATGTTGTTTGCTTTGGTGCGATGCCGGCAATTTTGCTGATAAATTATTATGGGCTGACAACTATGAATCTTTTCATTTTCTCTTTTTTGATAATTTTTGGAGCTTTAAGGCTTGCCAGATTCAATTCAAACCCAACAACTCATGGTAAAAATCCTTACTTTGAGGGCATCCCCATAACAACAACAGGTTTAGTTGTTCCGTTGATATTATATTTACAATTGCCTCTTTTTGTTGCGATAATTATAATAGAAGCAATGAGTTTTTTGATGGTGAGTAAAGTCCGAGTGCCTAAGTTATCTCTATAAACATTTTTTTAATCCTAATATAGATGCCCGAAAGTACAATTTTTGAGAATGCATATCCCTATACTCTACCGGAGGACAAGTCACGCAAGATTAGTTTAGAGGATATTTCCATACCACCGAATAACATTGTTGCCAGACTTAATGATCAATGGGTAAAAGAAATTGGTTTGGATATTAGTAAATTCGGTTATACCCAGACTTTGAAAAATCTGCTAGAAGCCAAACAAGGAGAGCTGGTATTTAAGGAAAATTTGATTGAGAAAATAAGGATACTACAGACAATCGGAGCGGTTTTCGCTTATTTGGATATCAAATCTCGTAATGAAGCGATAGCTTTTATTGAACATGAGCCGGTTTTGTATAAGAATTTAAGAGGAAGTCGGGATCAAACTACTTTTCATCACAAGAAACAGCTTGCTGTTATTTTATTAGAACTTATTCCTCATCTGAAAGGTGATCCATCTATTAAATCCGTTTTGGATTTATTGCTGGATATTCTCAGTGATAATTATGATGTGGTTAAAAGGAAGACTTATTTTGATGAGTATAATTCCTATACTTATTCAGAAGAGCAAAGGAGTATAGCTTCGACAATTGTAACCGGAATAGAGAGAAAAATAATTTCTTTGTTGGAATGTTTTGAAGATCCGGAAAGAATCAAGATTCTACGAACATTGTGGACATATCCGCTTCTGAGTAGCGATAAAGAACTGGTCAAGAAAACGGTTAGAAGAATATATATAGATGGAAAAGAGGTGTCTTTGGATGACGTTAAAGAAATTATTCATAGTTTGGAGAGAGATTCTGCACCGGAACTAGAGTTTTTCAAGGAAATTGTTATTTCAGAGAATATTTGTACTGATTGCGTGGATAGCGAGAAAATGTTGACCTTTTATAGTAAAGAGCTTTCCAAAGAACACAATGCGTCGCAGATTAAACTTTTGTCTAATAATATTCATAAAGTTTTTACAGAAGCTAAGACTTTTTTTGATAAGAAAAAAATCATTCAGATGATTATTTTCCCTAAAGAAGAACTGGATGATTTAATCGGTTATGATGAATTCGAAAGGGAGTCCAAAAGTGCTCTTCCTTTAGCGATTTTGCTTTCAGAGAATGATCAAGCCATGGAAGTGTTCTTTGAGATTCTACGAGAAAGTATTTTGGAAGATAAAATATTGAAAGATTTTTATTCTAGCTTGCATGCCAGAGGAACTCTTCTGGATAGTTTTCGGTCTAAAGTTGTAGATCATCTCCTAGCCACTTTTTCTAAAGCTCCGTTGGCGTTTAAGGAGGAGTTGGCGATGAATATTGTCGGATTAATGAAGAACGAACTTGTGCAAGAGAAGAAGGGAGAAGGTTTTATTAATATTTTGTTGGAAAAAAGAGGTGAATGCAAAATGTGTGATTTCATACTTCAGAAGACTTTTCAGAAAGCATACGATAGCACCTTGGGCAGATACTTGAATTATAATTTATTGACCAAGGGAATTGGAACAAATATTTAGATACACAGTTTTCGATACTTCCGATATGATTTATCCCTATAATTTCATTTTATACGGGGTAATTTTTGTATCGGTTTTTTTAATTGGAATACCGACAATTTATGCCATGCTTTTTGGAGCACCTTGGGTGCCGACACCTATACTTGCTGTTAGAAGGATGGTTATAGAAGCAAATCTAAAAAAAGGAAAAAAAATTTATGATTTGGGGTGTGGAGATGGAAGATTATTAATTGAATCTACCAAAAAAGGAGCTACGGCTGTCGGTTATGAAATAAGTCCATTAGTGTATATAGCGGGTTTTTTAAGATGTCTTTTTTATCCAAATGCGACAATTTTATTGAAAAGCTTCTGGAGAGAAGATATTTCCGATGCTGATGTGGTTTTCTTTTATTTATTACCAAAATCGATCAAAAGTTTATTGGAGAAATTTAGAAAAGAATTAAAAAAAGGAACTCTGATTATTTCTTATGCTTTTGAGATCAAGGATTTGAAACCAATTAAGAAGATTGAAAGGGATAGAGCTAGAGGGCTTTGTCCGATTTGGGTTTACAAGATTTAAATGCGAGGCATTTAAATAAATTATCAATTTACTCCACCAAGGCGGACTAAAGAGTTTACAATTTCCAATAAATTTACAATTATTTCAATTTTGCAATTGGAGAATTGTTTCATTGATAATTTAATGTAAATTGTAAATTGAGTATTGTAAATTGATTTAAGTCCGTCTCTTCAAAAGACTTGAATTTTATGTTATTATGTACGGACTTAAATAATTTATGGACTATTCAATTACTCCAAAACCAGCAGATGAAGTAATCGCCAATGAGACGGATTCACTTATGAAAACGACTCCTTCCGTGCCAGTCCAGGAGAACAGTGCTACTGTCCCTGACGATAAAAATCCTGAGACTGTAGAAAATCAAAGTAATGATAATGTTGTTGAAATTAGAGAGGTGGCTGAGCCATCCAGGTTTTTTGTTCCTTCGGGTTCAACTTCAAATGAAAAAGTTATAAATGCCGTTGTTGAAGATAGGCATAGTGTGTTGAAAAGAGAGAGAAATGAAGTAATGATTCAACAACAGAACATAGTGAATAATGGAGGTTTGGATTTGAATGGAGGAATAACTCCTCAAGATCTTGTAGCGCTTAATAATACACTCATGCGTACTTATGATGAGAGTTTAATGCAGACCGATTTATCCAGAACAAATGTTTATTATACAAAGAAAATTTTTGAGGAGGTGGAAAAAATGAGAAAGACATTGCAATATCAATCAATTGTGAAGATTAGCTTTTCGGTTGTGATGGTTGTTTTATTCATCGTTTCTGCTATTTATAGTCTGGAGATTATAAAGGGAATCATGAATGGAGGTTTGTCGGATATATTGACCAAGATGCAAGGTCTAAACAGTCTGATCCCCGGTTCCGGTGGAGAAACGAGCAATCTTTCGGGGAGCTTAATGAAAGGTCTTTCGACTTTACTTTCCGGATTTGGACAGGGTGGAGGAACTGTGAATGCAAGTTAATAGTTTTTTAGTTTGATTGGTTTTTAAGCTTACGCTAGAATAGGCATTGGTATTTATTACTCATGTCTATGAAAATTTATTGGTTAGGTGAAGGTTGTATTCTGGTAGAAGATAAGAAAGCAAATATATTGATTGACCCTTTTAAGGAAGATCAGAAAATTGAAAAAAACGTTGATGTTGTCTTATTAAGCGAAGAAAAGCTCAAATTTAACCATGATCTTGTTTTTGATTGGCCGGGAGAATATGAAACAAAAGGCGTCGGAGTACGAGGCTTGAGTTTTGACAAGAAGAACGGTGAAAAAACAACAGTTTTTATTATGGAGATGGCGGGGATGAGAGTCTGTCATTTGGGAAGGATGGATAGAGTTTTAGATGACAGTGAGGTTTCTCAGCTGGGGGATATTGATGTTCTGACTATTCCGGTAGGAGGCAAGGATGTTTTGGATGCAAAGAGTGCTCATAAGATTATAGAGAGCGTTGATCCTCGAATGGTAATACCTATTCATTTTAGTTTGCCTGGAGACGAAGGAGGATATGCTCCGATTGACGATTTTAAGAGAGAAATGGGACTAAAAGAAGATTATGAGAGTCAGAAATCCGTGGAAGTCAAAAATATGCCTGAAGATCAGACCTTGATTGTCATACTGGAAAAGTAATTTTTTCTTGCAGGAGTTTTTACTTTACGTTAAAGTAGTTTAGCACTTTTATATGGCGTGGTGTATTTAAGCGGTGGTAGCTCAGTTGGTTAGAGCGCTGCCCTGTCACGGCAGAGGTCGCGGGTTCGAGTCCCGTCCACCGCGCCAGTGCACTCCAAGGAGTGCAAGGAATAGGTAATAGGAATTAGTTTATTTTTGGATTTGAGTTACCTTTTTTCGTAATCTGTTTTCCTCGATTACCAGTTTAAATCGATGAAGCGGTATTTCAATACCGGTATTTGGATAACTATGACGAAGGTTGGAAACCAAATGTAGAACGTTTTCTATTTTATCCGGTTTATGAATATTGATACCTTGTTTGATGAGGTCATTGCATTTTTTAATGTAGGCTTTGTAGAATTCTTCCGGGGATTTAAATTCCTCAGTTTGATCTAAGACTATCAGTGCAATGATTTCGGATGGATGTATTGTTATTTTTTCTTTATCCGGCCCATATACAAAACCTGAAATATCCTCGGTATTAATGAATACTTTCCCTATTCTTGTATTGTAAATCATTTGTTCTCTTTTTAAGTTATATGTTCCAATTCTTTTCTCTTTATATCTCTCTGTATGTCTGTCATCAAATCCTCTCCTGTCCATACCTAATTCGTCCATCAGTCGAGTTATGGCATTTTTATGAATATGAGTTATAGAATTCACTTGTTTCTGATTTAGAAAATCGAAACGTGCAGACGGGCTGGTTCGTAGTGAGCCGAAAAAAGCTGAATCAATTCTTTCTTTTGTCACTTCTTTTGAATCTTGGAAAAGATCAATGATTTCATTTCTGATAGAAGTAATAACACTATTTATTTGACCTTCATCATTATTTATTATCTCTAAGACATCTTTATTTAAATCGGATGTTATATCTCGGATGCTTTTTTCTTCACTTAGATGCTTAAAATTTAAATATTCTTCCAAATCTTGATTATTATGCATTTTGAGCAGGGCATCCAGTATGGCAAATCGTGCTAGTCTTCTAACTCTAAGAACTGTGACCACGATACTATTTTCGTCCGGGAGATTGATTTCAATGTTTTTCCCCAGTTTAGCTAGGATTTTAGACTCTGCTTGTTTCATAATGCGATTATTCCAAAACTTTTATACTAACTAATACGAAATCTATGTGGGTTTTGTGTCAAAGTCAATATGTAAATTCAAAGGAGAAGGTTCAGATAGGCTTAGAAGGAGGTTTAGAAAGGGTTAGAAAAGTTTAAAAAGGAGTTTAAAAGTTTAAAGGAGTCTAGAAGGAGTCACTTCTTAAACTCTTAAACTTCTTAAACTCTCTGTTTAGGTTCTTTTAATTAAATGAAAAATCTGCTATAATACTAGGATTTCTCTATCGAAAGTTGACAAAAAAGAGTATTATTCTAAAACAACAAAAGAAGAAATCGCTCGATTGAAAGCCAAATAATATATAAATAAAAAAACATAAAACAAAAATATGAACAAAGTAAAAACATTTGATCTTTCCCTAAAAAGAATAGTAGCCTTTTTTGCAACTACTCTTTTAATTCATTCCGTACTTAATTTGCCGGCAATATTTCTGGCTAATGGCGTATTTGCTGCAGCAACAGCTTCTTATCAGATTTCGACATTAACGACTACCGATATTGGAATTGGAGCTACGAACTTCAAATTAATGGAGTTTGTATTGCCGGATTCTAGCACCAGTGTAACTCAAGACTCACTACTGCTAGACGGTTCGGTTAAAACCTATAGCACGAATGTACTAACTTCATTTCCCAGTGATGTTAGATACATTGAGCAAGGAGGAGGAACGGGATTTAATTCCGGTGATGATGTAATTAAAGATTTGGATAACGACCAGGTTTATACTTCGGCTGCGGACTTCCTAGTCGATGCCAATGGCACAACAGATACAAGTGCCGGGACAACTTCTGTGGTTGCCGGAGCAACACTCTATGATGTAGTTACTTCAGATTATGTTTTGACAAACAGTGTTACCGCTCCTGCTCAAGTTTGGCATAGCAAAGACATGGATACATACTTTACATCCCAAGCTGATATTTTCGTTGATTCCGATGGATATGCTGATCTGGGTTCCGGAACGGCTAGCGGAATTACTGTCGGGTCAACTTTTAGTAGTTTTGCTGAGAGTGACAAAGTTTATTATTACAATACAGCCCCAACAACAGTGATTGACAGTCTAGATGATGTAGAAGCATTATGGTTGTCAGGTGATGGTGGAACATACACTGCGGCACGAACCGCTTATAGTAATGGTACATCACTGGATTTCGGAACAGGCGTAACATTGACAAGTGTGACTGATGCTTTGACTTTGAGTTATACATTTCCTGATGGCAGTTTTGCTCCATCAACAATTACAGGAACTCTAGACATTGGTGTTGTGGACTCAACAACATACAACGATGTCGCTGTTTTGGCAGGTGATATCAATACTGCCATAGCAGGCGGTTCATGGGCCGGTAAAATTACAGCCACAGGAATGACTGATAATGGAGATTATATAAAACTATCAACAGTAGGAACAGGTTATCCATACGCATTAACAGTGACAGGTGGAACAGGTTCCGCTCTACTTGGATTTACAAGCCCAACACAAGCTGACGGAGGAGATTCTGTAATCTATCAAACTGTTGATCCAACCGGACAGACCGGAACTCTTGTTTCTACTACGACTTCAAACAATCTGGTCTATCTAAACGCTACTCCAACGGGATATCAATCCGGTGAAGATATCTATATTGATCAAAAAGGAAGAACTTATTCCGATTCAGCTGATGATGTTGTCCTTGGTACTGTTACAGCCGGAACAACGGGTATAAATGTTGCTTCAACGGTTAAGTGGGTAAAGGAGCTTAATGCAACATATAATCAAGGTAATGATTTGTTTATTGAAAATTTTGGTGGAGAGCTTACTTATTCATCAGCAGCTGATACGATGATTGTAAATGGTTCTTATGGAGCGGCAGCAGCGGGGAATGCCTTGGTTGCTTTTGGAACTGATGATAAATTCGTAGATAGTGATGTAAATAGTACATATACTGCCGGAGAGGATATTTATAGAGAGGCTGCGGGAGCAGGAGGAACAGTCGAATATGACGCTCTAAACGCCATGACACTATCCAATGCTGCGGCAACAAGTGCTGTACCAATTGAAAAAATCACATCTCTAAAGATGTACTATGAAACTAATACAGGATCTCCAACATATGGTGGAACTGAGAGTTCGGTAACCTTCTCTGCTTATCCTTCTGGAACTCCTACTCATTTCAGAGTAGTAGATCAAAACATTCATATTCCGGACACAACAGGTTTGAAGGTATACGTTATTGCTAACATTGCTTCTACTGTAACCGAAGGTCAGAAGATTCAAATGCAAGCGGATCTTCTAAGTGACGTCGGTGCTACACCAAATAGATATGATGATGGTGAAAGAGGTATTTTCGTCGCTAACGCCTCTGACAATGGTCCAACCGGTACGGCATTGGTTTCAACTACCGTTACAGTTTCCTCATTTGGGACACTTCTCTCCGACATGGCTGATTCTATCGATGATTTCCAAGAGCAAATAGAGGATGTTATGTTGAGTTCGAGTGATGATTCGTATGACGATTATAATGAGGACATTTCAGATTCTATTGATTCTCTAGAGACACTTCTCTCTCAAGCAATCGATAGTGATTCAGATGTCGTAAATATTTTCGATGAGTTAGGAACAATTATCAATTCAATGGATAGTCTGTCCGGATTAATCCCCACAACTGGTGATAATGCGATTTCCGATAAAGATTTTGAAGATACGGAAGAAACATTTAGAGACGCAAAGAACAGTATGGATGATTTGGTAAGAACACTTGGAGATGTTGTTTTGACAGCACAAGAGGCTAAATACGAAGATGAAAAAGATGATTATGATGACAATTGGGATGATGTGGAAGACACATTCAGAGAGAAGAATCCTGATAGTGGAGATCTGACCGGAGCAATCGATTATATTGATTCATTGGTTGAAGATTTAACAGAAATGAAAAATAATGATGTTTCTGCAATTGATACGGTCTCTGAATTAGAGTCATTTATGGACGACTTTAATGATATAATTGATAATGCTGAGACTGAGATTAGTGATTTGGACATAGCAGAAGAATACGATGAAGATGATTTAGATGAGTTGTCCGATTCAGTCGATGATCTTCGAGATGAAGCTGAGAGTCTAATTACGGCTTTGGAAGACAGACTGGCAACTGTTGATACAGCCAACGGTAACAACAGTCTAAATGACGAATACGAAGATGAGGACTACGAGAATGATATTATGGACAGTCTGGATAACGTTGATGACTCTTATGATGAACTTAAAGGTGCGGAAGTACAATCGGAAGATGTAGGTGGAGCTTTGAGTGACATCGAAGACATCCAAGACGATGTCGAGGAATTATCCGATGATATTACAGATATTCCTGCAAGCCCGACAGAGCTTCAAGCAGAATCAGAGATGAAAGATATAATGGGCAATCTACAAGATGCTTATGATGATGCTACTGATGTTGTAGGGGATGTTCCTTGTGTAATTGCTGATGATGATTTCGATGAATTGGAATCAGCTATTGATGATCTTAGAGATGCGATAGGTGATATCAAATCAGAATTAAAAAGCGGACTTCAAAGCAGAAATGCTTATACAGCTTTAGAAGATGATTTCAGTGATGAAGAGGATGACTTAGACAGCGCTGAAGAGGATTTGGATGATGCGATTGCCGAAATTGAAGATGTCGAAGGTCGATGTGAAGGTTCTGATTCGGATGGCCCTGCTTCAGTTGTCTTGGTGGCTGATAATTATAGTCTAATTATTGATTCAAAAGGTGTAGATACAGCGAAAATCACAGCAACCGTTCGAGATAAGACGGGCGCTGCAGTAGAAAACAAAGTCATAACATTTACAATTTCTTCTCCACTATCCAACCAAGGTTCACTATCCGGGACTTCACTTAGAACAAGTGCGACGGGACAAGTCGAAGTTGAGTACACTCCAAGTGCCAATACTTCCGGGAAAGTAACAATTAAAGCCTATTCGGCAACCAATACTGATGTAGCGGGAACGGTGCAATTCGATGTATACAACTCGGTAACCGGAGAAGGAACAAATACTGAGCTTGAAGAAGGTGAAGGGGATGATGATACAAGTGGAGAAGTGGACAATACTGGAGTAGAACAAACAGGTAATGTGCTAGATGGATCTGATGCGGATGTTGTTGCTGCAGAGCTTGAAGTCGTTGAATCTGTACTTAATCCGGCTGAAGGAGGTATTGTAAAAGTAGAGGTAAAAGACGAAGAAGGAAATTTGATTTCCAATGAGACGGTTACTCTAAGTCTTAGAAATTCCAATGGTGACATTAATTCTTATACTGCAACATCGGATGATACGGGCACAGCAATCTTTTTGATTCCACAAACGGATTTTGCACCTGATCAAACATATGCGGCGGTTGCTTCACTTGCAGATGGAGAAGTGTCATCAGGTATATTTGATGTCAAGTCCGCCAGTAGTACGGATAACACTGGAGACGGCTCTGTAGCTCAAGAGGTGCAAGGTACAACTGGAGGTGATGGTGGAGGTCAAGTTCTAGGAGAGTCGGTAACCAATCTACCTAACACCGGATCTTTTCAGATATTTACTTTCTTGTTTTCACTATTTACAACCTTTCTGATCTTTAGAAAAAAGAAGGAATGCATAGCATAAATTAGTTAAATTTTCATAAAACGGAAAAGGGGCTTAAGTAACCGCCCCTTTTTTATTTCAAAAAAATCATTTTTCTGCTATAATGAAGCGATTACCGTAAAAAAATGTTGAGTAAAATAAAAACAATATTAACTAAAATTCATTATTTTTTGATCAAAGAAGAAGAGTTCTTGATTCAAGAGGAAAAGACTTTGAAACAATACTTTTTTGAGTGGTTTATACCGCATTCGGTAAACAACCATACTCCTCATGCAACTCATAGAAAAACGCTCTGCGCAGTTTTTGCTTTTGTTTTTATTTTTAAAGTTGTGGTGTTAAGTTTTTTTATTGATGTTAATTTAACTTACTCCGGCGGAATCAGTTCCAATGATATAGTTGCAATGACCAATAGTCTTAGAGCTGACAAGAAATTGGTGACTCTAACTGTTAATCAAGATTTGGTTATGGCTGCTCGTCTCAAGGCGGAAGATATGTTTTTAAGACAATATTGGAGTCATGAAGCTCCGGATGGCACGACACCCTGGCATTGGTTTGATGAAGTTGGTTATGTATATGAATATGCGGGAGAGAATTTAGCTATGGATTTTCATACTTCTGATGGAGTCTTCAAAGGATGGGTCGATAGTAGAACTCATTATGAAAATCTTGTTAATCCAACTTTTAGAGAGACGGGAGTTGCGGTTCTGCCAGGTATTTATGAAGGTAAGAATACAACTATAGTGGTGCAACTTTTTGGAACGCAGATGAAATACGGGACTCCGGGAGTCTCTAAAACTCCGGTACCGGCTAAAGAAGAAACGGATAATATTCCATTAGTTCAAGAATTGAAGAGACCGACTATTGTACTACCCAAACAAGGAGCGTATGTGAATAGATCACAATTAATGGTTAGAGGTGAAGCGGATCAGAATGTGCTTGTATCAATTTTGGATGATGATATGAATTTGGGCAAGGTGCCGACTGACGATTATGGCTATTTTAGCTTTAGGTCACCGGATCTTTTTGACGGGACTCATAATTTTAAATCCAAATCGGAAGATAGCGGAATAAACAGTGATTTCTCTGATCCTGTAACTGTCATTGTTGATACACTCCCGCCGATAATTGTGGAAAATAGTTTGGATGTAATTGATGAAAAAGATGATTCGGGAGACGACATTTTTGATATAAGAATAAATGTTATGGAAAATCCTTCCAAAATAGAGATAGTTTATGGAAACAAGAGAAGGATAATGACCAAAGTAAAGAACGATACTTATGGGGCGCAGATTTGGTTTGAAGAAAAAAAAGATGTTTATGAAGCTACTATCTATGCGAATGATGAAGCCAATAATAGTTCAATTTTGGATATATCTTTGAGAAAAAAGAAAGATGTTGTAGTGGCATCCAATATTGAGGATATCAATAAAATTAATGTTAATACGGTTGAGACAGATATAGCTGACACTATTACTGTCGAGACAAGCAAAATTGGAGGCGAATATGTTTCTGAAGCTAAACTACGAGAAAAAGAAAATGATGTGATTGAAGTACCTACCAATGTCCAGACCATTACTGAAGATGATGAAAAGTCGGCGAAAGTAGAGATGCTCGAACCAAAAGTGGAAAAGCAACTTTCGAAAGATATTAACTACTGGATTTACATCAGTAAATTTGTGACTTTCTTCATTGGTTTTGTGATGTTCTTGGCTTACTTAATGCAAGCTTATGTTATAGCGCACAAGGGATTGAAAGAAGGAAATACTCATCCGGTTTTTCATGCTTTGTCCGTATTGTGTATTATGATTGTGATAATAATTATCTAAAATGTTTAAAAGAAAAAAAGAAATAGATCTTCTCGTTTTATCAACTCTTATTTTTGCTTTTCTATTGGAGCTTTTCTATTTCCGGCCGTCAGTTATTATTGTTATTCTCGGTTTCTTCGTCTATGTTGCCCTAATCCTCATGCATTATGACACGCATATACAAGACCAAATCAAACATCCTTTTTCTTATGCGTTAGCTGAACTGAAAGATACAAATAATTTTTTGGAAAGATACTCACATGCTTTTATCAGAGGTTTTTATTATCGATTTTCGCATTTTCTTAAAGGATATTCGATGAAGAAACACCTGCATTTCTTGATACAGCCAACTTTTCTTTATTGGAGTGTTTTTTCCTTACTTTTTTTCTTTGGTAATTTTTGGTTTGATCAATTATTAATTCTTTGTACTGTCGCTATCTTCTTTATGATTATGGCAAGCGTAAGTCATATTTATAAAAATTCTTTCAAAATAGAAGATAAGCATTTGCATATTCTTGGAATGACTAAAATGGTTGTGGTATTCCTTGCCATGATGGCCAGTTATGCATATTACCATTTTGGCTATGTCCTTGCTTACGAGGGGATGATGCTTTGTTTGTCGGCTACTGTTGTCCTGCTTTATCAATATGCTTGGAAAACGGGAGAATTATATAAAAAGATTTGGGCTTGGCAGGCTATTTTCTGGTCGGGATTACTTAATTTGGGAGTTTATTATTTGCTAGCCAGAAATTCATTGAACTTTTTCCTTTCGGTTACCGTTTTGTTTAGCATTTATTCAATATGTTTTGGAATTTTGAAACATTATTTGAAGGGAGATCTAAATAAGAAGATTGTTTATGAATATTTGGTGGTAGCTTTGGTTATTTGTTCTATCATTTGGGCAAACAGCTTCTTCTCAGAGCGGGTGCTCTGAGACAATTTTCAATTTCTAATTTTGCAATTTTACAAATAATGACAAATATTTAATTACAAATGTTCATGTCTATACCGCTTCGCTTGATTTAATCATGTCTGACTTTGAAATTAGATATTGAGTCATTGTAAATTATTTGCAAAATTGCCTTTGGTCCTGCGAAGCGTAGCGAAGTAGGAAAAATTGTAAAATTGATAATTGCAGAAATGCTCCTGGTGTTTCTGCAGGGTTTTAGGTAAATTTGAGATTGTAAATTAAGCTTTTCGTATGAAATGCACTTCCTGTGGCAATATCGAATCCAAAGTAATAGACTCCAGGTCATCAGCAGATAATACTGCAATTAGAAGAAGAAGAGAGTGTCTTTCTTGTGGTTTTAGATTTTCTACTTATGAGACAATCGAACTATTGAATATGTACGTTATTAAGAAATCGGGGGAGAGAGATATATATAAGAAGGAAAAGCTTCTAAGCGGTATCAAAATTGCTTTGGAGAAGAGGCCTGTTAAAGAAGATGAAGTAAAGAAAGTAATCTTGGCGATAGAGCAGGAAATTCAGACAGAAGGTCAAAGTGGAGAAATCAAAAGTAGAGCTATTGGAGAAATTGTGATGAAACATTTGAAAGGTCTCGATGAGGTGGCCTATATTCGTTTTGCTTCCGTTTACAGAAGTTTCAAGGATTTGGAGACTTTTAAAAAGGAGCTGGCTAAGTTGATAGAGAAGTAAAAACGACTGAACTAAATGGAGACCATTGTCATCCTTGGGGCCGACGAAGGAGGAACCCGGGGATCTACTTCAAATAAGCAGAACTTCAAGAAGGTTCTTTTGAAAAACTTGCGTACTTAATATAGGTCCCCGGGTCTCCGTTACACTACGCCCGAGGAAGTGTCCATGAACGTCGTGTTAAGATATAGACGTAATATTTAACACATTGATCATGAGT
>Ga0074197_1002127_pt1 | contig 14511 bp, 10 predicted proteins | sample EPASupsiteSAE305_FD_64526 | JGI IMG/M metagenome (GOLD analysis project Ga0074197, IMG submission 64526) | Bioremediated contaminated groundwater microbial communities from EPA Superfund site, New Mexico - SAE3-05 reassembly with SPADES | ecosystem: Environmental > Aquatic > Deep subsurface >...
AAAGCCGTTGAACTGGGGTCGGAAACCGGCTACCGTAACCATGCCATTCTTGAAGTTTTATATGGATGCGGGTTGCGGGTGTCGGAACTGGTCAACCTGCGTTTAACCGATGTTCACTACGAGGAAGGTTTTATCAAAGTTCAAGGTAAAGGAAACAAAGAACGACTGATTCCATTTGGCAAAAAAGCCAAGGAAGCCATTCAGATTCAGATACGCCACTATCGGGCAAATTTAAAAATTGATAAAAAGGATGAGAATATCCTTTTCCTGAACCGCAGGGGCAAAAAGATGACCCGGGTAATGATTTTTACCATTATTAAAGATTTGGCTGAAAAGATTGGTCTGGCTAAGAATATCAGTCCGCATACCTTCAGGCATTCGTTTGCCACCCACTTAATGGAGGGCGGTGCCGATCTCAGAGCCATTCAAGACATGCTTGGTCACGAATCAATTACCACCACCGAGGTTTATACACATCTAGATAAAGAATACCTGAAAGATACCATCTTAAGGTTTCACCCAAGATCGTAAACTATTTAACATTTTATTTTCATAAAGGCTAATCTAACTTACAATAGATTAGCCTTTTTTATTGATTTTTATTTGTTATTAGAAACAAATTGTTGAACATTCCTTGTAAAGAATGGTTTAATTTATTCGAATGTATTCAACTGCTAATCAACATGTTTTAGAAATATTATTAATAAATTGTTATTTTATCTTTCAATTTGAAATTAAAACACCAAAATTATGATAAAATTCATATTTTTAGACCCGTGAAATTACCATCCGGGTATTTTTTTTCTGCTAAATTTGGCACCTTGTTGCAAAATAATTTAGATAATCACTTATAAAATTTAAATACACATTTATGGAGACAATCGATTTAAAAAAGTACGGCATTAAAGATGTAAAAACCATTGTTTATAATCCAACTTATCAGCAATTGTTTGTTGATGAGATGGATCCGGCTAACCAAGGATTTGAAAAAGGAGTTGAAACCTGCACAGGTGCAGTTTCAGTGGATACCGGTATTTTTACGGGACGCTCGCCAAAAGACAAATACTTTGTGAAGGACGAAATTACCGAAAAAAACATGTGGTGGGATGGTACCATCAACCGCCCTATCAACACTAATGTATGGAACGATTGTAAAACTTTGGTGACTGATCAATTAGGTTCAGCTAAAAAACTTTATGTAGTAGATGTATTCTGTGGAACCAACGTAGATACCCGCATGAAGGTACGCTTTATTATGGAAGTTGCCTGGCAGGCCCACTTTGTAACCAACATGTTTATCCGCCCTTCGCACTATGAATTGGCAAACTTTGGAGAACCTGATTTTGTGGTCATGAATGGCTCAAAAGCTACAAACCCAAAATGGAAAGAACACGGCTTAAATTCCGAAGTATTTGTACTTTTCAATTTAGGCCAGAAAATGGCTGTCATTGGAGGTACCTGGTATGGTGGCGAAATGAAGAAAGGTATCTTCTCTTTAATGAATTTTTACCTGCCCTTACGCGGAATTGCTTCAATGCATTGCTCAGCCAATGTGGGTGAAGATGGTGATGTAGCCATATTCTTCGGCTTGTCGGGGACCGGGAAAACCACCCTCTCGGCCGACCCAAAACGATACCTGATTGGTGATGACGAGCATGGATGGGACGATCATGGGGTATTCAACTTCGAAGGTGGTTGCTATGCAAAAGTGATTGACCTAAGCAAAGAAAACGAACCAGATATCTGGCGTGCCATCAAACGTGATGCGCTGTTAGAAAACGTTATGGTAAAAGCAGATGGGGCTCCCGATTTCTCAAAAGAAGCTTCAAAAACTGAAAATACAAGGGTTTCCTATCCTATCAACCACATCAACAAAATTGTGCTGCCTTCAAAAGCCGGACATGCCAGTAAAATCATCTATTTAAGTGCCGATGCGTTTGGTGTATTGCCTCCGGTATCGATCTTAGACCGAAACCAGGCTCAATACCACTTCCTTTGCGGATATACCTCGAAACTGGCCGGAACAGAACGTGGGATTACAGAACCCGTGCCATCATTCTCTCCTGCCTTTGGCGAAGCCTTCTTAACATTGCATCCAACCATTTATGCTGCTACCCTAGGAAAAAAAATGGATAAGCATAATGCCAAAGCTTACCTGGTAAACACAGGTTGGAATGGAACCGGCAAGCGTATTTCAATTAAAGATACCCGTGCCATTATTGATGCCATTATCGATGGTTCCATTGAAAAAGCAGAAACTGTAAAAATCCCGATCTTAAACCTGACTGCTCCCAAAGCACTAAAAAATGTATCGGAGGGCATTCTTGATCCACGTCAAACCTACGCCAATCAAGGTGAATGGGAGAAAAAAGCAAGAGATTTGGCTGCCAGGTATATTAAAAACTTTGAACAATATTGTGATACCGAAGAAGGAAAATCTTTAATTTCTTCCGGCCCACAATTGTAAGATTATATTACTCAAAAAGAAACAGTTGCAACCCCGCCATTTTTATGGCGGGGTTTTTGTTAAGCGTGCCTATTTATCATAGTAATATTGCGATTTATACAAAATTGTTACATTTGTGCAGAACTTAAAACGAATGATATGAATACAGTTTTATTAAGCATCATCCTTTGCATTGTTGCCTATTTACTGGGTTCCGTACCATCTTCAGTTTGGATAGGTCGTTGGTTTTATAACATTGATATTCGCGAACACGGAAGCGGAAATGCAGGTACAACAAACACTTTCAGGGTTTTAGGCACTGTCCCCGGTGTAGTAGTTTTTGTAGTAGATATTTTAAAAGGATGGATGGCTGTAAATCTGGTCCGTATGGTTCATACCCTTCAACCCGATACCGCACCCTTTGTTAATTTTCAGTTGTTTCTTGGCGGACTGGCGGTTTTAGGCCATATATTCCCCATCTATGTTGGCTTTAAAGGTGGAAAAGGTGTAGCCACGTTACTTGGTATCGTGCTGGCCATACATCCTGCTTCGGCATTGGTTTGTTTGGGTATTTTTGCGTTTATGTTGTTCCTGTCAAAATATGTGTCGCTAAGTTCGATGACCTCGGGGGTGATTTTTCCTTTTCTCATTATTTTTGTATTTAAAGAAACCATTCCCTCCCTTATTATTTTTTCAATCCTCATCAGTGTGCTACTGATATTCACTCATCAGAAGAACATCATCCGTCTATTGGCCCGTGAAGAAAACAAGGTCCGTTTCAGAAGGGATCGCGATCGGTTTCCACAGAGGAACCGGAACAAAGGGTTTGATAGGTAAGAATTAAGCTACATTTGTGCATAATGCCTGAGAGTGGCGAATCTTAACAATATTAGGTTGCTCTCCAGCAGAGACTAAGTCTCTCTTTTACTCCAATAGTTTTATAATAAATAAAAATATTATAACAGGAATCAACAATCAACTAACTATTGATAGTTACCATAAACTCTTGCACCAAAAAGGCAAACAGGGTTTCCTGGCTAACATCGGTATATAGTTGCGAACCTTTGGCATAACTGATTTTACCGGTTTCTTCAGATACGGTAACTACAATAGAATCGGTTTCCATTGACATGCTCAATGCGGCCCGGTGCCTCAAACCTAAATGGGCAGGTAAAACCAGGTCGTCGTTAATAGGAAGCACGCAACGTGCTGCCTTAAGCTTATTTCCGATGATGATTACAGCTCCATCGTGCATGGGGCTGTTTTTAAAAAAAATGGCCTCGAGCAAACGGTGCGAAATATCGGCATTCAAAACATCCCCGGTTTGGATATAGGTAAGCAATTCCGATTTATTCGAAATAACAATTAATGCACCCGTGTTTGATTTTGACATGTTGCGGCAGGCACGTGTAATTTGTTTTAACGATTGCGCAGATGTGGTAACAAAACTTTTAGCAAAATATTTCTGGAAAATGTTTTTCCGGTTAAAAAACTCATGGTTGCCAATTAACAATAAAAACCGACGCACCTCCTGTTGGAAAACAATAATGATTGCAATGGCCCCCACCCCGATAATCGAACCCAAAATGGTAGATAGCAAACTCATATTTAATAAGCGGACTACCCACCATAAAAGCATCACCACCATAATACCTAAAAAAATATTTATGGCTACTGTCCCTTTTATCAGGCGATAAAGCTGGTAAAACAAAAATGCTACCAAAAGAATGTCAACGATGTCGAAAAAACGGATAGAGATAAACAAAGGCATCATGAATCAAATTGTTTTTTACAAACCTACACTTTCTTTAGAAATTTTCAGAATGAGAATCATCCAATTTATTGAAAACTTTGGGTTTTCTGGTATAGCTGAACACATTCTCTGGCTTGTTTTACATCGTGAACCCTCAAAATTGATGCTCCTTTGCCAAGAGCCAGTGTATTTAATACTGTGGTACCATTAAGTGCCTCATCAGGCGTTGATTGGAGATGTTTATAAATCATTGATTTGCGCGATAATCCCACCAAAAGGGGTTGTTCAAATATCCGTAATTCATCGAGCCTTGCCAATAATTCAAAATTCTGATCAAGGTTTTTTGAAAAGCCAAAACCGGGATCCAGAATGACATCGGCCACACCTAAAAGATTCAACTGCTCCATCTTTTGGGCAAAGTAACTGATGATGGCTGATATAAGATTATCATACCTGGTTTGAGATTGCATATTTTGGGGTGTCCCGACCATGTGCATCAGAATGTATGGCACTTTTAAACCAGCAATGGTTTCAAACATGGCAGCATCCAAACCACCTGCAGAAATATCGTTTATCATGTCAACCTGATATTTTTCCACGGCCCATTTTGCAATGGATGACCGAAAGGTATCCAAGGAGATTACCAGATCAGGAAATTCCGTCCGCAACTTATCCAAAAAAGGTTCAAGCCTTTGCTGTTCCTGCTTTTCATCAATATGCTCCGCTCCCGGGCGCGATGAATAGGCTCCAACATCAATCATGTCGGCACCTTGCTGAACCATCTCCAGAATACGCTGTTTACCATCACTTAGGTTAGCAACCCTACTCGATGCATAAAAACTGTCTGGGGTAACATTAATGATTCCCATCACTTTGGGTTGCGAAACATCAATCAACTTTCCTCTACAATTGATATAGCTTTTTTTTTTGAAAAAATTTGGTGAATCCATGCACAGATTTTTTTTCAAAAGTAAAGAAATAAAAGGCAATGTTGTTTTGATTCCGTGTAAGAATAATGACCCATAGCTGGCTCAAACAACATTTTTATGGATGGTTTGGGGATGAATCAATATTGTTTAGTTAACTGAAAGAATATTTTAGTATCAAGTAGTCAGTATCAAGATATGAGATTGAGAGATATGGGACACGAGATAATATGCTAATGAGCTATGTATTAATAAACTATTTAACCATTCACTGCTCTGCGGTTCTTTGCATATTCTCTGGGTTCTTTGCTGTTAATTTTCCTTGACACTTAATAAACCTTATCTAGTCGTCATTGATTTGCTCTATGTAAAAAGTATTAACAAAAACATTAAGTGATGATTTCCAATAAGATATGTTTTATCTTGTGTCTTGTATCTAAAAATCTATCGATCTAATGTGATTAAATGTTTTGTATTTTGCAACTATTACGATGCCTCCCGAAAGAAAATTTTATTTTTGTACCACAAAATTAAGAACATGTCATTTATCGTAATTGAAGGGTTAGATGGTTCCGGAAAATCAACCCAATTAAAACTTTTGAAAGATTACCTTACCCAGCAAGAAGTTGCTCATCAATACCTGCATTTTCCGAGAACTGAAGAAGGAATATTTGGCGAGTTGGTGGCAAGGTTTTTACGTGGTGATTTAGGAAATATTGATCAGGTGAACCCTTACCTGGTTGGTTTAATTTATGCCGGTGACCGCGAGCATGCCAAAAACCAGATAACCCAATGGATGAATGAAGGTTATCTGGTAGTGGTTGATCGATACGTGCACTCGAACATGGCTTTTCAGGGCGCAAAATTAAACAGCCAGCCCGAAAAAACAGCTTTACGGAAGTGGCTCATAGAATTGGAATATGAATATTTTAAGATTCCGAAACCCGGATTGAGCCTGTTTTTAGATGTTCCTTTCGATTTCACTTCCCGCAGTTTGGGCAATCAGCGCGCAGGAGACGATCGTGGATATTTGCAGGGCAAACAAGATATTCATGAGGCTGATTTGAGTTTTCAGGAAAAAGTCCGGCAGGAATATTTAGAATTGGTTCAAATGGATGCTGATTTTGAATTACTTAAATGTTACAACCCGCAAATGCAAATGTTAGCTCCCCATGAGATTTTTCAATTAATTTTGAATCAATTAACACTGAAACAAATTATTTAATGCCTATTTATGAATAAATTACAGCGCAATTTGGTTCTAATCAGCCGCCTGATAGTTGGATTGGTATTCATCTATTCCGGTTTCGTGAAAGGGGTCGATCCTTTGGGTTCCACCTACAAGTTTACCGATTACTTCAATGCGTTCCATATAAGCTGGGCCACCGGCTTGGCTTTTGGTTTGGGAATTTTGCTATCTACCTCAGAATTTGTGATTGGAGTAGCCATTTTATTGAACTTGAAACCCAAACTAGGTACTTTGGGAGCATTGTTGCTTATGGCTGTTTTCACACCCTTGACCTTTATTCTTGCCTTAACCAACCCGGTTCACGACTGTGGTTGCTTTGGCGATGCACTGATACTTACCAACTGGCAGACCTTTTGGAAAAACATCGTCATTGATATTCCCATTGTCTATCTTTTTTTCATCAGAAAAAGATTGGCAAACCAGCTAAGTGGCTATGAACAGTGGGCAGGGATGACCTTTGCTTCGGCATTTATTCTTTTACTCAGTTGGTATTCAGTAAAACATTTGCCTTTACTCGACTTTCGTCCATATAAAATCGGGACTTATATCCCCGATGGCATGGCTTTCCCGGAAAATGCCCCAGCCGATGAGTGGAAAAGCATCTTTATCTATTCAAAAGATGGCAAAGAACAGGAATTTGGTTTGAACAACCTTCCGGATTCTACCTGGTCCTTTGTGGACTCCAGGCACATTCTGGTAAAAAAAGGGTACGAACCTCCTATTCATGATTTTACTATTACCAACCGGGATGGTGAGGACTTTACCGACCAGTTGCTTTCCAGCAGTGGTTACAATGTGGTTGCTGTTTATTACAATCTGGAAAAAGCCGATTTGAAAAACCAAGACCAAATAAACCAATGGGCGGATTATTGTACAGCCAATGGAATGCCTTTTTATGCATTAACTGCATCTACCGATGTGGCTATTGAAAAGTTCAAGAACCAGAGTGGGCCCGGTTTTGAGTTTTATGCCACCGATGAGATTACCCTAAAAACCATCATCCGGGCCAATCCCGGAGTGCTGATTATTAAAGATGGAACCATTGTTGATAAATGGAATGCCAACGATTTACCCAAGATTGAAGAATTGCATCCAAATTTAATGCACCAATCGCTCCTGAAATACAAGAAACAAGCTGATAAATATTATATTTACACGCTTATTTTGGCAGGCAGTTTATTCATAGCTATCTATTTACTAATCAAAATGAAATGGAAGCCACTGCCTCAAAATAACGATTAGAAAACATTATGCACAAAATAAAAACAAATGGTATGAGAAAGAAAATTGTTGCCGGTAACTGGAAAATGAACACTACTTACCAGGAAGGCATTGACCTTGCGTTAGAAATCAACAAACTGGTTATTGAAAAAGCCAATAAAGATGTAATTGTAGTTGTTTCTCCTCCCTTTACCCACATTTCGGAAGTAAACAAAGTAGTTGACAATGATCGTGTTTTTGTGGCCGGACAAAACTGTGCCACCGAAACTTCCGGAGCTTACACAGGTGAAATTTCGGCTGAAATGCTTTGGTCGGCTGGAGCCGACTTTGTGATTCTTGGGCATTCCGAACGCCGCAGCTATTATGGCGAAACCAATGAGTTGCTGAAAATCAAAGTAAAAAAAGCCCTGGAATTTAATCTGACCCCCATTTATTGTGTGGGCGAAATTTTGGCCGAACGCGAAGCCAACAATCACTTTGATGTGATTAAAGAACAAACAGAAAAGGTTCTTTTCGATTTATCGAAAGATGATTTTGAAAAAGTGGTGATTGCTTATGAACCTGTTTGGGCCATCGGAACCGGAAAAACAGCTTCGCCCGAACAAGCCCAGGAAATCCATAAATTTATCCGCGACTTGTTGGTAAGCAAATTTGGCGAGGCTGCCAAAAACACCAGCATTCTTTATGGTGGAAGCTGCAAACCTTCGAATGCCAAAGAACTGTTTGCCAATGCCGATGTAGATGGCGGTTTGATTGGTGGCGCCGCATTAAATGCCAATGACTTTTTAGCCATTATCAACGCTTTTTAATAACTATTTGATAACTATTTCAGAAGGTATCTGTAAATCAGGTACCTTTTTTTTATTTTTATACAAAAACCTACATCCGTCAACATGAGCTACCTTGAAGTAACCTTCACCTTTGAACCCGCTACCCCGGATAACCGCGAAATCGTGGCTGCACTGCTTTCGCAAATCGGGTTCGATAGTTTTTCTGATACATCTAAAGGTATTAATGCCTACATTCCTCACAGCCAATTCGATGAACAAGAAATGAAAGATATTCTGATTCCTTTGCATGAGGTTCTGGAAAATTTCAACTACAGTATGAATCGAATTGCCGAACAGAACTGGAACGAGACCTGGGAGAAAAGTTTTGAACCCATTGAAATTGGAACCCAATGCTGCATCAGGGCCCCATTCCATCCTAAGAACAATGATTTTACTTATGATCTGATCATTGAACCCAAAATGTCGTTTGGTACAGGCCACCACCCCACCACGGTATTAATGATTGAACAGATATTACAAATTGAATTGCATGGCAAAACCGTTCTGGATATGGGTTGTGGAACCGGAGTATTGGGGATTCTGGCATCGAAAAAGGGTGCAACAAAGGTCGTTGGCATTGATGTGGATGATTGGGCTTATACCAATAGCCTGGAAAACTGCCAACGAAACCAAATTAACAACTTCGAAGTCTTGAAAGGTGACGCTTCGTCGCTGGTGGGCCGCTACTTTGATGTGATTTTGGCCAACATCAACCGGAATATCCTTTTAAACGATATGGAAATTTATGTAAACAGCATGAATAAAGGCAGCCAGCTTGTTCTGAGCGGTTTTTATACCCAAGACATCCCTATCTTATCTACCCGGGCCAGCCAACTAGGATTGTCATTAACATCGCATGTAGAAAACGACAACTGGGCCGCCGTGTGCTTTACCCGAAACGCATAAACAACACAACATGAAAAAACCGCTACTTTTTTTGATTCTACTCATTGGTATATTTTCATCAAAGGCGCAGCAATTTAAAGAGTTCTCACCGGAACCGGAACAATACCTTGAAGAAATGGTGAAACTTTTTGCCCGAAGCGAAACCAATGTCGAAAAAGGAAAGGATTTACTCAAACAGTTTGAAGAACCCTGGCTTAATGGCGGTTTTTCAACAGGGAAACAAAAGAAAATTATTGAAACGTCAAATCTTTTATTGAAGCGGAATGCACGCAATTACCCCCATTTTTTTAATTACATCTATACCCTGCTCCTTTTTAAAAATGGAAAAGCCGATTCATTGAATTTCCAGGAATGGGAAGATGCTTTGTTATTCCTGGCAAAGGACCACAAGTCGAAATTGAGCCAGATGGAAGATTTTATGAATAGTACCATCCAATTGCTCGAAAACAATGCCGTGTACGATTCTCCTTCCATTACCTGGTATGCCAACAACAACCAATACCAAATCAAGTTAGATGGCGATACCATAAAATTCATCTTTGATAAACTGGATATAACCGGGAGACTCAGAAACGACAGTATCATTATTTACAATACTTCCGGGGTATTTTACCCTTTAACCGATGAATGGAGAGGAAATTACGCGACCGTATATTGGGACAAAACAGGTATATCGCGCGACACAGCTTGGGCCGAGATAGGCCCCTATCGGTTCAATATGAGCAAGTCGTTTTATTCCATTGATAAAGTGAAGTTTTACCACAAAGTATATTTTGAACATCCTTTGATTGGGACTTTGACCGATAAAGTAGTAGAAATAACAGAAAATACCAAGCCCAGTTACCCAAGGTTTGATTCTGAGGAGAAGGAATTTGTTATCGAAGGAATTTTTAAAGACATTGATTACCAAGGTGGTTTTTCGATGCAAGGAGCCAAATTATTGGGCTCGGGGTCATTGGATAATTTTGCCTCGCTTTCCATTTTCCGTGATGTGAAAATTATCCGGAACAACGACACGATTCTTGAAAAACAGCTATTTATGAAGACATCTTCACTGTTTTACGCATTCTCGGCAAATTCCATTATCTCTAAAAATGCACGCATCAGCATGAATGTGGCGGGCGATTCCATTTTCCATCCGGGGCTGTTATTCCGCTATTTTGATGCTACCCACGAAGTGAACCTGATCCGCGACAACGACCCCGAAAACATGTCCCGGAGCCCATATTACGATACCTACCACAAAATTGAAATGGATTTCCAGCTACTTATATGGAAACTGAACGATGACAAGATTGGTTTTGCCATGCAACGTGGGAGTTCGCTGAACATTGCCAAATTCGAATCGGCCGACTATTTCAGTGCATCGCGCTATTATGAGATTCAAGGACTGGAGAACGTTCATCCTTATATCAGCCTCAGAAAATATGTGCGCACTTACAATACTGAAACCTTTACCGCCGAAGAGTTTTCAAAATTTTTAAAACTCCCGCTGGCCATTGTAAAGCGATTGTTGATTGAGTTGACTTTTAAAGGCATCGTCTATTTTGATTTCGATACCGAAATATGTACCGTAAAACCCAAACTATATAAATACCTTGATGCCATTGTGGGAAAACGCGATTACGATTTGATCCAGTTTGAATCGAGGACCGAAGCCCCGCTACAAAACGCCATTCTGAATCTCCAAAACATGGATTTGGCCATTCAAGGTGTTCCTGAGGTAAATGTGAGCGATAGTCAAAATGTGATTTTTTATCCAAAAAACCAGCAAATTATATTAAAAAAGAACCGTGATTTTGACTTTGGCGGCCGCATCGAAGCTGGTTTGTTTACCTTTTATGGCGATAACTTTCAGTTCAAATACGATAGTTTTAAAATTGCGCTCAACCAGGTAGATTCCCTATCAATACAGGTAAAAGCAGGTATCGACAATTGGGGCCGGAGGGTTCTGGCCAATGTGCAAAACGTGATTGAAGAGGTGACCGGTGATTTGGTAATTGACGACCCCAGCAATAAATCGGGGATTAAAAATTTTCCGAGATACCCGACCTTTGAAAGCAAGAAAAATTCTTTTGTTTTTTACGATGCCCCATACATCCAAAATGGAAAATATACCCGCGACAAATTTTATTTCACAGTATATCCCTATGCCATCGACAGTTTGAACAACTTCTCGACCGAAGGGATGGGTTACGAAGGAGAATTGCGTTCTTCGGATATCTTTCCGGTAATTAAAGAACGGTTGGAGTTGCAGCCTGATAATTCCTTAGGTTTTCATCACGATACACCGCAAAAAGGGTTGCCCATTTTTAAAGGCAAAGGACAATATTTTGCCGACATTCATTTGAGCAACCGGGGGTTGCGGGGAAATGGACATTTCACCTACCTCACTTCCGATGTGGTTTCCAACGATTTTATCTTTTACCCCGATTCAGCCAATACCCAGACCACCAGTTTCGAGATAAAAAAACAAAACTTAGAAGTGCAATACCCCACCGTTAAAGCTGAAAATGTATATGTGCATTGGATGCCCTATTTGGACGAACTAAATGGCAAGGTGATTGAAAAACCTTTTGTGATGTACGAAAAAAAAGCCAACCACAATGGAGCTTTGTTATATACACCTAAAGGTTTAACCGGGAGTGGAAGAACCAGTTACAACGATGGAACATTGGGGTCGAAACTTTTCACCTACCAATCGGAACGCTTCCAATCCGATACGGCTGATTTTGAGTTAAAATCCTTCAACCCCGACATGCTGGCTTTATCTACGGTCAATCTGAACGCAAAGGTCGATTTCATTGAAATGAAATCCACGTTCCGTTCCAACAGTGGCTCATCGAAAGTTGATTTACCCGAAAACCTTTACCAGGCTTATGTAGAAAGGTTTGTCTGGTTAATGGACAAAAAAACCATGCAGTTAAGCACTCCCAATACCGTTCAGGTATATGAATATGGCCGTAGCCGTATTGTTACCCGCGATGAAGCCGGTTTAAAACCTAAAGGTTCGCTATTTGTCTCGGTTCATAAAGGACAAGATTCATTAAATTGGGTTGCACCGGAAACCGATTTTGACTTAGCTACCAATATTTTATCGGCTCACCATGTGAAGTTTATTGAAGTAGCCGATGCTACAATCTTCCCTACCGATGGCGAAGTAACCATTGAACCCATGGCATTGATGCGGACCCTTAAAAAGGCTGAAGTGTTGGCCAACAATACCACCAAATACCACCGGTTTACAAAATCAACCATCAACATCAGTTCACGGAAACGCTACCACGGTGAGGGAGTATATAATTATCAGGATGATTTGGGGAGATTGCTGCCCATCAATTTCCAGTTGATAGCCGTAGATTCTACCGGGCAAACCTATGGGAAAGGCAAGGTTAAAGGCATTGAAGATTTTAGCCTTTCTACAGCGTTCAAATTCCAGGGAGATGTCTCACTTATAGCGGCAAATCCTTACCTGCAATTCGATGGTAACACGCAAATCAATCATGAATGCAGCCAATTGGCTGAGAGCTGGATAAAATTCAATACCGAGATTGATCCTAAAAACATCTTTATCCCGCTTTCGGACCCATTGCTGGACATCAATGACAATTTCTTAGTATCGGGGGCTATGCTTGCCACCGATTCCATTCATGTATTTCCTTCGTTTGTTTCGCCCCGAAAAAGATATAGCAATTTGGCTGTTTCAACGGCTGGAGAGTTCCTAACCTATAATTCCAAAGATAAAAAGTATAAAATTGGCTCCAAAACACGGATTGCCAATGAAGATACCACCGGAAATTTCCTGAGCCTGCAAAAGAATTTCTGTACCCTTTATGGAGAAGGCTCCATTGATATGACCCAACGATTGGGACAGGTGAAAATCATCACTAAAGGAAATTCATCGTACGATTTGAATCAAGACAAACTGAAGCTGGAATTGATCATGACCCTTGACTTTTTTATTCCCGAGGCTTGCATCAAATTTATTGGCGACACCTTGGCTACCATGACCGGATTAAAACCGGTGAACCTGAAAAGCCGGGTTTATACCAAGGGGGTGAAAGAACTTCTAAAATATAAAGATGCCGACCAGATGCTAAAGGAACAAAGTATTTTTGGTACAGTGAAAAATGTTCCCGATGAACTTAAAACCAACTTCGTTTTTACGGAATTGAATATGGTTTGGAACAAAAATGAAACCTCCTGGCAATCGGTTGGCGACATTGGTATTGCCAATATTTTAGGCAACCAGATCAACCGGAAAGTAAAAGGATACTTAGAGGTTCAACGAAAGCGGAGCGGCGACAGTTTTACCCTATACATAGAATTTAGTGCCGAACATTGGTATTTCTTTAACTACAAACGGGGTTGGATGCAGGTTTACAGCAGCGAAACTGCATTTAACGAAATCATTGCTGCCGTAAAAGGCTCCGACCGCAAGAAAGAAATTGAACAGGGCGAAGATTCGTATGTGTTTTTTTTATCGGACAAACGAAAAGTGGATACCTTTTTAAAACGGATGAAAGGCGAAAAAACCGATGAAATGACCGAAGAGGAAGAAGAGGCTGAAATCAAGAAATACGAGGATTTGAATTAAGTTCTTATCGATAGCCATTAATTGATTTAATTTTTCCACTTAGCATCATTGCTATTTCGTCGTGCCCATCTTGGCTTATATGCTGACCATCCGGGAAAAACATGGGCCTGTTGTTTATTGTTTTCTCACCCAACAATTCTAAATAATTGATATTATTTGCCTTAGATAAGTTTTTAAATATAGAATTCATACTATAAGACAACTTATTCTCAAATTTGGAAAAAGGACGAGAAACTGGGCCGCATAGAATAAAATCAATTGAATTTTCATCACAATATTTCATTATTTTAAGAATAAATTTAGAATAGAAATTAAATGCATACTTTTTATTTCCGATAGCGCTGCCAAGTAAGTAGTTTAGTTCTCTTAAATAGTGATATATATTTGATTCGCCATTACTATTTTCAATATGATATATTCTTCTAAATTCAATCATATCAAACTTTTCAGATTTAAGGATTTTAATCAAGAGAATTCCTCGAGGCTTGCCTCGGGTTGTATAGAGGAAAGTTTGAAAACCTAAAGGTTTTCATGACGCTTTGAAAAAGCGTAAACTTGTAGAATGGAAGATCAACATATCTAT
>Ga0074197_1002129_pt1 | contig 14507 bp, 11 predicted proteins | sample EPASupsiteSAE305_FD_64526 | JGI IMG/M metagenome (GOLD analysis project Ga0074197, IMG submission 64526) | Bioremediated contaminated groundwater microbial communities from EPA Superfund site, New Mexico - SAE3-05 reassembly with SPADES | ecosystem: Environmental > Aquatic > Deep subsurface >...
TCCATTCATTCAAGGGAAAAAACCCGCCTCGCAACCCTCTCCAGCAAGGATTTCAAGCATGTCCTCAACCGGTATCCGGTGCTTCAGGTCTTTTTCTACCGGATGCTGGTCGAACGCGCCCAGGCCAACACCATGCGGGCCGGCACCATCAGTTCGGGCATGACCGGCAAGCTTTCGGAAATCAATCCGGTCGAACTCTTTCAACTGATCAATTCCAGTCAGAAAACGGGCAAGGTGCAACTCACGCTCGACGACGGCAACGCCGTGGTCACCTTTTACGAAGGAGAACTGGTTGAAACCCAGTACAATGATCTCTCCGGTAAGGATGCCTTCTTTGCCCTGCTGGCAAAAGGCGAGGGCAATTTTACCTACACCAGCGGCCTCACCTCCGAGGAAAAGGAACTGCCGGTGATCGGCGGTTTCATGGGCTTGATCATGGAAGGCATGCGGCGGGTGGACGAACAGGAGGTGTAAAGCACAGAAGGTGCTTCGCCATACAAGAAGTTCACCAATACGTTCTCGCCCGCATCAAACCCGTCTCCCTGTTTACGTGGGAACCTCCTGCCCGCCAGTGTTTCAAAGCGTTTCGGGCTAAGGGTCTGTCAACAAACAACCTGACCATCTTGCATTTTATCTTCGCACTAACTTTGGTTGTTCCTTTCTTTTTGGGCGCATTGTCTGCCGCTCCGCCTTCCATGCCTGCAATCAGGCGCAAAAATTGCAATCATCTGGTAATTTCCTCACTAACTAACGTGCAAATCAAATGAGTTGCTGCGCATAAAGGGGTACCTTGACTGGTTCTGTTACCCGCATAGCAAAGACAGAGACCGAACCGTTATCCGCCGGATCACCCGCCGGAACGGCAACCGTCTTTGATGCTTCCCTGAAGGCCGAACAGGCAGATACCCTTCTGCGCCGAACGGATCAGTACGCCCAGTGGCAGCGCATCCGGCAAAAAAACGAAACTGAGGCGCAGAGGCTTGCTGATATTTTTCTTCATCGGGAAACACTGCTCAAGGAGTATGCCGGTGGCAAGTCAATTAATTGGCAAGATTTCGACCGGCTGACCGCGCAACTGCACCAAGCCGGCCTCACCCTGCCCAACTCCCAAGATATCCAGAGCCAGAAGAACGGTTCTCCCGCCTCATCCGCCCCCGCAACAAGCCCCGCTCAAACCGAGGCCGCGGTACCGGCCGCTCCGGCCGACACCCTGGTCAACGATGAAAACATGCTCATCTTGAGCGTAACCTTCCCCGCGATCGGACTGAAACAGGAAATTGTCGGCTACGGAGACCAAGAAACCACCCTGCTGCCGCTTGGCGGTTTTGCCCAGGCCCTTGATTTTGACCTCAAGGTTGATGCGGCCAAGGGCAATGCAAGCGGTTGGTTCATATCCGAAGACCGCACCTTCTTCCTGGATGCGGCCCAGAAAAAAATACGAATCAACGGCGAAACAGTCGATTGGAACGAGAGTCAAATCTTTGTCGGGGAAGACGACATCTATGTTGATAGCCGGTTGCTCAGTCAGTGGTTCCCCGTCGATGTCACCATATCGACCGGCGAGATGACCGCAGAGTTGAAGCCGCGGGAAAAATTGCCCATCCAGCTGCAGTACGACCGGGAGCAAAAGCGCAAGGGCCTCTCCGGCAAAGAGGATATGAGTCTGAAATACACGCCGACCCAGGCGCCGTACGAACTGTACTCCTTTCCGGTGATGGATGTGTCCCTGGCAAGCGGTGTTGAAAAAAATGATCGAGACAACAGTGAACTACGAATGAACCATTCGGTTGTGGCCGAAGGCGACCTTGCTCACATGGGTGCCAAGGTTTTTCTCTCCGGCGATGAGGAAGAACCGTTGGACCGCGCCCGCATCACTCTGGAGAGGCTGGACCCCGAAGCCAAACTACTGGGGAAGATGCGGGCCAGCCGAATCACGGTGGGCGATGTCTCGCCCGTCACCCTGCCTATTCTCGGCAGCAGCAGCATTGAGCGTGGTGTTTCGGTTGCCAATGGCGAGATCAACCGCAGTCGGGATTTCGACACTACCCGGTTTGAAGGCAACGCCCAGCCTGGCTGGGATGTGGAACTGTATCAGAATGGCAACTTGATCAATTCGGTGCGGGTGGGCAGCGATGGTCGCTATCTGTTCGAGGACATCCCGGTCTACTTCGGCCCCAATGCCTTTCAGCTCCTTGCCCATGGCCCTCAGGGCCAGCGCCGCATGGTCGAGACCAAGAATATCAACGTCGGCTCGGGAATGCTCAAGGCGGGTAAGGTGGAATACGACTTCTCCGCCACCCAAAGAAAAAATACAGTATTCGGCATTGATCAGGAAGAGAGCAGCGAAGGAGAGGGAGAACGGCTCCTCGCCAAATTCTCTTACGGCCTGACCGATTATCTCTCGGCGACGGTCGGCGCCTCCACCGTCGAATTTGACCAGACGCGCCATAATTACATGCAGGCCGGCTTGAGCGGCACCCTCTCTTCCTTCTATGGCGAAATGAACGCCATTGAGGACAGCGCGGGCGGTAGCGGCTACTCTGTCCAGGGGCAGACGGCGCTTGGCCCGATCAACCTCCGAGGGAAACATGAAATTTTTTCCGATTTTATCGATGAAGATACCCCGGACAGAATCCTTAAGGACAGAACATGGTTCGGATTGAACGGCAGCAGTCCGAAGTTCACCTTCCTACCGGTGGTTTCCTATACCCTGTCCAGGGAGGATACCACCTATAAGGATGGGAAAACCGGCCGTACCAGCGCCCGGGTGGCCAGCTATGTGAAAGGGGTACATCTCTCCAACGTGCTCAACTGGAATGACGGCGAGACGAACACGGGTTCAAACGCCCCCATGGACGGAGAGTTTCAGGCCAGTGGCTCGATCGGTCGGGGACGGATAACCGCTGGCCTCGGGTATGATTTTGGCGACGAGAGTGGCATTACCGAATACAAGCTTTCCAGCCACTGGCCAATTTCTCAGGGCATCAGCGTCGGAGGCAGCCTTATCCAGGATGTTGAGGACGAAAATAAAGAGGTAACCAGGGCCAGGGTGAATCTCGATTTCGATAACGGCAAATATACCCTCTCGCCCAGCCTGACCTATGATTCGGAAGGAAATTACGGTGCCTTTCTCGGCCTCTCCTTCTCCCTGGGGCAGGATCCGGTGAGCGAGGACATGGTGCTGCAATCGGAAAAGCGATCCGGACGAGGGGCAACCACCGCCCTTGTCTACCATGACGCCAACAACAACAAGGTTTTTGATCAGGACGAAACACCCTTACCCGAGGTCAGGGTGGTCGCCCGGCAAGTTCGGAAAAACACCCGGACCAACGACAGCGGCGTGGCCCAATTCACCGGATTAAAGGCCTCGGACCCCATCGACATCGAGGTCGACGCCGAAACATTGAAAGATCCCTTTATGCAACCGGCGGTCCCTGGTGTGGCGGTGGTGCCCCGATCCGGGAGCGTCCATACCCTTGAGTTTCCAGTGGTCAGCACAGGCGAGATCGACGGCGGCGTCTACTTCGTCAATCCGAATGGCGTGAAGGAGCCTCTCGCCAAGGTGCGGCTGGAAATACGGGACGACAAGGGGCAGCCGGTCCAGACGACCATCTCCGAATATGATGGCTTTTATCTGTTTGAGAAAGTCTTTCCCGGTACCTATACCCTGCATGCCGCAAGCGAAGATCCACGCCTCCAGGCATTGGCCGCCGGATGGCATAAAGAGATTGTCATCGGCAACGATGGCACCATCGCTCGAGGCAACGATATTATTCTGCAAGAAACCGGCACCAAAAATCGTGAGAAGACAAACGATATTTTGCGGTCGCCGTTACCCTCCGGTTCCTCCAGGGAGGAGATGGGAGCAGGCAACCCGGTCATCGCCGCCGTTGGAAGCACCTCCAAACCTGCGGCCTCGGCTTCCATCAAGCCACTGAAAACCAGCAACAAGGCGGGTAAAGAAATCCCGATTGCCCCGGCCATCGCCATGGCTTCGAGCACTCCACCCCCGGCCGCGGCTATTTCCTCCGAGGGGGAGCCATCCGCTGTTTTCAGGCCGACCTCCTCCATTTCCATTGCCCCGCTGACCGTAGTGCAAGCCTCGCAACAAGCCTCGACAACGGCCAAGGCAACCACCCCGCACGAAAGAAGCGACGAATCCTCCGAAAATAAAGAGGCCATGTTACCGAGCGCGCAACCCCTTGTCCCCGGTCGCCAGCCGCTGGATCGAGGCATGCCGGCCCAAGCGGCCCTGGCTAATTCGCAGGGAGTGGCTTCCTCTTCAGCGATCCGCCAGCTTTCTTCCTTGGTTGATTCGCCGGTCGTCAAAGAGAGGCCAGCCGTTGCCAAACCGGAAGCTTCGGCTGTTGGGACGGCAAAAAATGGACAGGAACGACTCTTTGCCGTCCATCTGGCCTCGTACAAATCCATGGAAGCGGCGCAAACCGGCCTACAGGTTCTTGCCAAGCGGTTGGCGGGCATTGTCACCGCAGCCGAGCTCAGCGTAACCAAGGTCGATCTGGGCCAGGAGAAAGGGGTCTATTACCGGGTGACCTGCGGGCAGTTTGGGAAGAAAGCTGACGCTGACCGGCTGGCCGCGCGCATGCGACCCAGAACCGAGTCTGCGATGAGCCTGCCGATCAACTATTCAGCCGGGGAGAGTCAGCCTGTGGCGAGCCTGCCCGTCCGCCGGCTGCCGCCCGGTCCTGATCCCAGGATCATAGCGCAAAAATACGCGGCCATGCAGCGCAGTAAGTTTTGATAGTTTCATAAAAAGGGAAAATTCTACGTTTCGTCATTTCGAGCGTGGCGAAAAGTCTCTAGAATTATTACGAGATTTCTCCTCGCTGTGCTCGTCGAAATGACAGGAATTGCCTTTTCACTAATTTGTCAATTCTGACCAGCCCAATTCGGCATTATGTGTTGGGCTTCCCCACGCCTCCTGGCGGGAATTGGGTTGTGGCGGTGGAGGTGGCAACGGGTTACGGTGTAGAGTCTGCCGGGGCGGTATGGTGTTCGGCGCATGAAAAAAGGTAGGCCTAGTTCTTCTGCAAAAGGCAACCAAGCAGACTGAAATAAAAAAACGGGAAGGCGGCGAGTGCCGACGCTTCCCGTTTTTTTATTTGAAGAGGTGGAGGATGTATTCAGCGTAGCGGGAAGTCTTTCACGCTCTGTTGTCCTGATTGTTCCCGCGGGTTGTTGGAGCCGGTACTTGCCTGGTACGATACGCGCACCGTCCCGGACGCAAGCTCCTGGCGCGAAATATTTTCCAGGGGAATGGGCATGGTCCGCTCCGTCTCCGGAAGATAGATGGCCATGCCTAGCATCTTGCCGATTTCACGGATGGCCTTCGGATCATTGGCTGGGACATAGTGGAGGCGGATATTGCCGAAAGCGGAAGCATTGCCGCTGCGCGAAAACTTGACCTCCGCCGCCATGCCCGAGGGACTCTCTGTCATCGGCTTCACCGCGAGAGCGACGGGCGCGACCTCCGCGGCGATGCCTCCATGCTGGATAATAATGGGGAAGGTCGAGTTGACAATAATATCCAGGTTAATCATTGAACCTCCCTGGACCTTGACGCCGGGACCGGTGTTCGTTTGCTTGTCAACCTGGGGGCTTAATTGCAAGCGGGTCTGGTATTCCCCCTGGGGGAGATCGCTGGGCTTGTTGACCATCAACTTGATGATCTGACGTTTGCCCGGCTCGATGGTTGCCCGGCGCGGCGAATAACGAATCATGTTTCTGATCGACCGTTCCGCTTCCGTCTCGTTGGTTGCTTCGCGCAACTCGCCCTTGGCATCCTTACGCATGGTGATTGTGGCGATGCTATAGGTTATGGTTTCCTGCGTCGGATTGACCACATGGACATCCATCGTGCGCTGACGATCAGTGAAGATCAACCGCGTAGGATTGAGCATCAGCGTTCTCGTCGCGGCCAAGGCGGAATCAGCCAAAGTAAGCAGAACAAGGACGCCGATGGTCAAGGACGCAACCATCGGCATCAGGCGTTGTTTTCCGATGAAAAGGGGTGTGCGAAGCATAGATGATTTTCCGATTTAGAAAAAATTTAATTGGATAGACAAGAAACCGCTGCAACTGACCGAGGCTTCATCGCCCTGCAGCTTGAGACTCCCGCCAACGCTGATGGTACGAGTCACGCCCCCACCGGGCAAATCAAGGCCGGTAAGGTGATATTGCGAATGCGGACCAATATCTTTGATCGTAAGGGAATGGCTGCCACAGACGAGCGGCGCGGAATCCGGAAAGAGGATTTCAACATGCTCCGCCTCGGTGGAGGTCACCTGGATCAGGCCGCTGCCGCCGCCGGTGACTCCCGAGCGGCTACCCGCAGGAGAAGCCGGGCCGTTGTGCGCGGCGATAACAATGGTGTCGCCCCCGGGATTGAGATCAATGGAACCGAAATCGACAGGGGCAACAAGCGTCACTTCCCCCGCCGGGACTGCGGGAGAAGTGACAAGCAGGCAGAACAACATGATGGCAAGGTGGAACAATCCATGGGAATTATCCCGTTTTTGCCGGACTGTCGGCATTACGTGTAATTGAGCGTAATGAGTATGGAGCCGTTATAGGTGTCATTTTCCGTGCCGGCCGGAAAGGTGACCACGCCGCCAACATGGATCAAGGCGTCAACATTCGCCACCTTGGCAAGGCCGGTGGCGGTTGAGTTGGCGACAATAGCCGTCAGGTTGATGGTGTCACCCGAAACAGCACCTAAAAGCGGTTGCGCTACCGCCGGATAAGTAATGCCGATCGTCATCGCGCCCACAGAGGAGACCGTGATCAAGCCGCTGGTCGATCCCACGATCGTCGAACTGCCGGTTGCCGCCGCTGTGGCCGCGCCAGCCGAGGCGTTTATGGTGACGACATCACCTTGCGGGACCAAATCGATGGTGCCGAAGTTCAGGGGGGTAGTCACTGTTTCGGTCAGGGTCGAGAGCACAACCGCGGTAACGGTCATGTTCAAGTCGCCGGCCATTGCATTCGTCCCTGACAGGGCTACTGCCCCAAGCATTGCGGTTCCGAGCAGAAGCACACTGCTTTTCCAAGTTTTTTTCATAAAAATCCTCCATTGAATTGGTTGTGGCGCTTCCCGCACCTGGGCTGCGCTATTATGGTTGCTACGAGTAACCTTTTGTATCTCACCCGTATGATATGGTATCGGCGATTGAATACAAAAGGTTAATTCCATTTTTTCTTTTTTCTGAATTTTTTAACCCTCGACACCAATGCGAGGTAACGATCCGCCCAAGTGGTGTTCGCTTTACGATAGAGCGCTCAACCAATGAACCACGGACCGTCGATTCCCGCCGCTTCGGGTGAGGAAGGCCGCCGTTCGTTTTATAACGCACTGAAATTTTAATTAAAATGTAGAGAAACCATGCTGGAGGACCAGCATCAAACAGGGGGATAGGGAAGAGAAAGCCGACTTGTACGCTGCCGCTCAATGGTGAGGAACACTGAAGGAAGCTACAGCGTTCCTGGCAATTGGCGGTTGTGCGGGGTGCGCATGGAAGGTGTGCGGCGGATGGACGAACAGCTGCGGTGGCCGTCTCCGGTCGCCCTTGTGCCGGGTAGGGGAACGGTTATTCGGGATCTGGTGGCGATTCGGTTATAAATCTGGACAGATAGAAGGATTGCAGCACAATGAACAACAGAGTCAGGCCGAGCATGCCGAAGAGTTTGAAATTGACCCAGGTGTCGCGGTCAAAAGCCTGCATGACATAAAGATTGGTTCCACCCATGATGAAGAAAAAGGCGGTCCAGGCAAGGTTGAGGCGCCGCCATACCGGCTGGGGCAGGATCAGGTTGGAACCCAGCAAGCGCTCGATGGCAGTTTGCCGGCCGACCACCTGGCTGAGCAGAAAGGCCCCGCCGAACAGCCAATTGATCACGGTGGGCTTCCATTTGATGAACTGTTCGTCGTGGAGGAAGAGGGTCAGACCGCCGAAGATGAGGATAATGGCCAGGGTAACCAGTTGCATGGTGGCAACGGTCCGCGTTTTCATCCAGGAAAAGGCGCACTGGGCCATGGTGGCCACGATGGCTACCCCAGTGGCAACGTAGATATCGAACAATTTGTAGGCGATGAAAAAAAGCAGGATCGGAAAGAATTCAACGAGAAGTTTCATGGTGGCGAGAGTACGGAGTTGCGGTGGTGAGTGTTGGTGGCGCCAGACTGTGGACCTGCGGTAGCAAGAAGATCAGTGGTGGCCAATATCGGTCGATGCGCCACGTGGTCCGGAATTATGAGCCAATCCGTGGGGCATAACGATCAAAAGGGTCACGGTTCGCTGGTAAAGCGGTCAATCTATTCGGTCCACTGGTCATCGTCAACCGGTTTTCCTTTACCCGGCCTGTTCGCCTTTCGCCACTGTATCTTGAACTCTAGTTGACAAACGCATCGAATGGTTCGTCGAGTTCATAATCGTGGTTTACGCGGCCGCGCAAACAGTGCGCCAGATGCGCGGTCGGAGAAAGGTTAATCGCGGGGGGCCTGGACTCCATGCCGGCCATAGGTGTCCACCAGTATCTTGACCATGCCTTCAATGCCGTAGCGACTGGCGATGATCTGGTGCTGCCGGGCCATCCGTTGCGGGTCGCGTAAGGGTAAACGAGCCAATGCAGCCAGTTCCTGACAGGCGGTGGGGACATCGTCATAGTCGACCAGGCGGTAATCCTCGACAAGACTGAGCGGTTCCATGGTCGAGGGTATTCGGCAGGCCAGCACGGGCAGGCCGTTCAGCAGACTCTGGATCAGGGCCTGGGAAACCCCCTCCGCCTCGTATGAGGCAAAGAAGAAGAGGTCAAAGGCGTTGAAAAAAAGTTCTGGCTGCTCCTGGTGGCCAGTGAAAATCAACCGGTTTTCGACGCCCAGCTCGTGGGCCAGCGCCTGCAGGGCGGGCAATTCTTCTCCGCCCCCTCCCACAATCATGCACCGGTAGTTGGCCGGCATGGCCGCCATCGTTTTGATGATAAAACGGTGTCCCTTGTAATGCCGGAGAAAACCGACGTTGCCCACCAGGACTTCCTCGTCGCCGATCCCGTACTTGTGCCGGATTATCCGCCGGTGCTCCGGGGAAAAAAGAAAGCGGGGGGCGTCGTTGCCGGTCGAGAGGACCACGGTTTTTTCAGGCGATACCCCTTGAGCAATCAGCTGGTCGGCAATGGATGCGCTGCAGGTGAAGATGACATGCGGAAAGAGATTGTAACTCAGCGCCGAACAGATCGGGGCCAGAACGTGGCGGGTGCGGATGATCAACGGCACGTGGCAGAGACGGGCAACGGCCCCGGCCATCCATGAATCTTCGGAAGAATGGGTATTGAGCACCGTCGGTTTGATGGCCGTGATGATGCGGATCAGCTGAGTCCAGGAACTGGGGCTGAATTTGGCGAAGGAGGTTATTGCATGGACGGGAAAGCCCTCCGCTTCCCCCCGCCGCGCCAGTTCGGAATCGGCAGGCACGATCAGGGCGACGCGGAAACCGAGCCGGCGCAGTTCCCTGAGTTCGGTCAGGGTGCGAATTTCCTGCCCGCCCCAGGACCGGCTCCCGTCGGTATGCACCACAAGGGGCTTTTGCGCACTTGGATAATCGGCCATCATTCTGTCTCGTACCCCATGAAAGGTGTCTCCGGAGCCCTATCCCGCAGCAAAGACAGATGGCCTTTCCAAAGGAGGACATGATGCATGGGCGGTTGCGGGAAGCAAGCGGCAAGGGAGAAGCAATACATAATGTAGCAACCCTTTGTCCTTTCGGTTGCTCTCGCCAGGAAAAAGTATTGCAAGTCTCTTTTCTGACTCTGCTAGGTAATAAACACAATCTTGAAAAGAAATCGAGAGGATATCGCTTTTTTTGTCCATCAAAATGCATTGAAGAGTGTCTTCGACCGCGCTCTTCCCATGCGTCCGATGCCTCTACCATGAGTCCTAGAGCAGTTTTTCTGCTTCTTCGACAGCCCTCCTGAACCTCTCCGACGTACACTGCAAGCCGCATCCTGGGCAGGATTTACCCGGTTTTTTGAACCATCCGACGGTTTCGTTGATCATTGTGCCGCACTTCGGGCATTTAACAGTGAGTGTTCTCTCGTCCTGCATGGGTCCTCCTTGAGAATGTTGATCAGTCGCCGTACTGAAGCACAACAAAATTAGACAATCAACCGAAAAATCGGCACGGCACACGGTGGTATTTCGCGACCCTGCGAGAATGGACGTGTCGGGTTGTTTGCTTATCGGCTGAACGTGCAAAAAAAGCCGTTTGTGAGCAGGCCCCACTTTGTCGTTGGTCGAAAGATTTGTTTGCCTGAGACGACGCCCCGGCGATGGATACCAAAAAGCATGAAAGTGGGCGCTGTGAAGAATCTTGTGCAAAATAGGCGATTGTTTGAAAATAGCCTCGCTTACATGCGAGGAGAAAAGAGGCGGCTGTCGAGAGACAGTAAAAAATATGGTGTCGATCCCGCTAAAATATGGCAAGCGCACAGATTGCGAAACGATAATTTCCTGTTTTTACGAAATAAGTAATGAACCAAGTGGTGCATCATTAACATGTGCAAACTGTGCAAAATAAAAAAAATATTGCGGAAGGTTCTCCTCTCCTCTACTCATGAAAAAAATTAACTGGTTGCTGGGGTATTGGTCAGAAAAATAGATAGATAGTATCAAAATAAATGATTCCTGCGCGGGGTGAACGCAGGGGGGCAGCATCTGGCCGTTTGCGCAACCTTTTGGAGATCCATCACTCTAAAGAAGGAGGCCTGTATGGCAAAAGTCGGTGTTTACGTCTGTCATTGCGGTTCAAACATTGCCGGCGTCATCGACGTGGCAGCGGTCCGCGATTTCGCGGCCACGCTGCCCGATGTCGTGGTTGCCCGCAAGGATCTGTTCATGTGCTCGGATTCGGGCCAGGAGATGGTCAAGCAGGATGTCCGCGACGGTCTGGTTGACCGGGTGGTGGTGGCCGCCTGTACGCCACGCACCCACGAGCCCATCTTCCGTGCAGCCATTGAGAAGGCGGGATTGAACAAATACCTGTTTGAGATGGCCAACATCCGCGACCAGGGGAGTTGGGTCCACGGCCACGACCATGAAGGGGCTACCGAGAAAGCGAAGAAAGTCGTGGCCTCGGCGGTCGGCAAGGCCCGCAATCTCGAACCTCTGGAAGACAAATATGTCCCGGTCACCGATGCGGCCCTGGTAATCGGTGGCGGTATCGGCGGCATCAACGCCGCCCTCCAACTGGCCAACATGGGGCACAAGACCTATCTGGTGGAGAAAAGACCCTCCATCGGTGGCGTCATGGCCCAATTGGACAAAACCTTCCCCACAAACGACTGCTCGGCCTGCATCCTCACCCCGATGATGGTCGAGGTTTACAACCATCCCAATGTCGAAACCCTGACCTACGCTGAGGTGGACGACGTCAGCGGTTATATCGGTAATTTCAAGGTCAAGATCCGGCAGAAACAGACCTATGTCGATTGGAACAAGTGCACGGGCTGCGGGGATTGCGCCACCAAGTGTCCCTCAAAAACCCCGGACGAATTCAATGCCGGCTTGTCGGACCGGCGGGCGGCCTTCATCATGTTTCCCCAGGCCGTACCGAAGAAGGCGGTGGTCGACATCGAGCACTGCCTCAACTGCGCTGGCCGGGAGATTGGTACCCTGCCCAAGATCAACGAAAAAACGGGCCGTCCCATCCTCGCCCCCTGCGAACGGGCCTGTCCGGCCGAGGCCATCAACCGTTCCATCGCCTATAACCCTTCCGGGGCGATCAAGGAGGTGGAAGTCGGGTCGATCGTGATCGCCACCGGCTATCAGGTGATGGACAAGGGTTGGTTCAAGGAGATGGCCCCGGCATCGCCCAACGTGATCACCGCCCTGCAACTGGAGCGGATTATCTCTGCCACCGGGCCGACCGAGGGAAAATTGCTGCGACCCTCGGACAAGGAAAAACCGCACACCATCACCTTTGTCTCCTGCATGGGTTCGCGCGATGAGCATTTCCACACCTACTGCTCGCGCTTCTGCTGCATGTACATGATCAAGCAGGCCCGGCTGATCAAGGAGAAGTATCCGGACATGGTAATCAACATGCATTTCATCGATGTCCGTGCTGCCGGCAAGGGCTACGACGAGTACTACACCGGCGCCCGCAAGATGGGGATCAACTTCTTCAAGGGTAAGGTTGGCGGCCTGGAAATGCTGCCCGATGACAAACTGCGAGTGCTAGCCTACGATATGGAATCGGCCAGCAATATCGAGTACGAGTCGGATCTGGTGGTGCTGGCCACAGCGGTCGAGTTGCCGCAGGATGCCACTGTCCTGGCGCAAAAATTAGGATTGCAGTTCTGCGGCTCCAACTTCTTCCGTGAACTCCATCCCAAACTCGGTCCAGTCGAAACCGCCACCGAAGGGTTGTTCCTCGCCGGTTGCTGCCAGGGCCCCAAGGACATTCCGGACACAGTGGCCCAGGCCAAGGGCGCTGCTGCTGCTGCTGCCGCACCGCTGGCCCAGGGCAGGGTCAAGATCGAACCAATCATCTCCGAAGTCCATCCCGAGCAGTGCAGTGGTTGCGGCATCTGCATTCCGCTCTGTCCGTATCACGCCATCAACACGATCACTTATGCGGACCGGCCCCGGGCCCAAATCGAGATGTCGGCCTGCAAGGGCTGCGGTGTCTGCACCTCGGCCTGCCCTTCGGGGGCTATAGTCCTGCATGGATACGAAGAATCGCAAATTTTCGCGCAGATCGATGCCTTGACGGCGTAGGAGGGACCAGACAATGCTAATAGACCAGAACAAAATTGACGAGGCCGTCACCACCATCATCGGGTACGGCGGCGAGCACATCCTCAAGTGCATCCAATGCGGCGCCTGCTCGGCGGTTTGTCCCGGGGTAAAGGCCGGTTTTCCACTGCTCTGCCGGAATTTGATCCGCCATCTGCTCAACGGACAACTGGAGGAAATCATCGAAGACTCTTCCAGTTGGGGCTGCCAGGCCTGTAATCGCTGCACCGAGGTTTGTCCGCAGGATGTGCGGCCGCAGGAGGTTGTCTTTGCCTTCCGCCGCTATCAGGCGAACCAGTTGGCCTTTTCGACCAGTTCCATCACCAGCCAGATGAACCTGTTTGAGACCGGACACGCCGTCTATACCGATCCCAGGGAGGCCAGGAAGAGGGTGGGGCTGCCGGAAGAAACCCCGACCTCGGCCTTTGACGAGCTGGCCAAAAAGGAAATCCAAACGCTGATCAGCAACAGCCCCATGGGCGAGTTGGGACTTTTTTAAGTTGAGGAGAGATTCATGGACAAAATCGGCTTATATCTCGGATGCAACATCCCGCTCAAGGCGCCGGACATTGAGCAGTCGTTTCGTAAGATCTTTCCGGTGCTCGGCATAGAACCGGTGGATCTGCAGGGCGCTTCCTGCTGCCCGGCCTGGGGCACGGCCCCGTCGTTTGATCTCAACACCTGGTGCGCCATCTCCAGCCGCAACATCACCATTGCCGAGGATCAGGGCGTCGATATCATGACCGGCTGCAACTCCTGCTTCGGCGTGCTGTCGGAGGCCAAGCATTTCATGGAGGATGGCGACCGGCGCAAGGCGGTCAACGCCAGTTTGGCGGCGGTCAACCGTGCATTCAAGGGCACCTCGGACATCTACCATGTCGCCCATGTCCTGCATCGCAAGGTGGGTGCCGAGAAAATAAAAGAGAAATTAAAATATTCTTTGGATGGCCTCAAGGTTGCGGTGCAGACCGGCTGTCATGCCCTGTGGCCCACCGATGTCTACAAGGTCACGGAAGACAACCCCTATTATCCCACCATGCTCCGCGAACTCTGCGAGGCGACCGGGGCCACGGTGCCGCACTATTCCCGCCTGGAAGGCTGCTGCGGCATGGGCGGCATGCGCTCCACCGACGCGGAAAAATCCCTGGGGCTGTTCCGGGAGAAACTGCTGTCGATCAAGGAGGAAACCGATGCTGATCTGATCGTCACCACCTGCTCCTCCTGTTTTCTCCAGTTCGACATGTCCCAGCCGATCCTCAAGGAGCGCGGCCTGATCGATTTCGACCCGATACCAACCTTCTACTATACCCAGCTGCTGGCCCTGGCCATGGGATTCGATCCCTCCCAGGTGGCAGCCATCTCGCAGATCGATCGCGGTTCGGTCATCAGCGAGATCCAAAGCGAAAAACGTCTGATCAAGGAGGTGGCCTGATGTCCTTTACGCCCAATATTGTCGGCTTTGCCTGTCAATGGTGCACCTATGCCGGCGCCGATCTCGCCGGGAACCTGCGCGCCAAGTATCCGCCGTCGATCAAGCTGATCAAGGTGCCCTGCTCCGGCCGGGTCGAGCCGGAGTACGTCATGGAGGCCTTTGCCAACGGCGCGGACGGCGTCCTGATCGGTGGCTGCCATTTCGGCGACTGCCACTACAAGACCGGCAACCACAAGACCGCCCACCCGATGAAGATCCTGTCCGCAC
>Ga0074197_1002131_pt1 | contig 14499 bp, 17 predicted proteins | sample EPASupsiteSAE305_FD_64526 | JGI IMG/M metagenome (GOLD analysis project Ga0074197, IMG submission 64526) | Bioremediated contaminated groundwater microbial communities from EPA Superfund site, New Mexico - SAE3-05 reassembly with SPADES | ecosystem: Environmental > Aquatic > Deep subsurface >...
ATATGGCTGTCTTGCTGCGACACGAGACAGCGAATTATCACGCTGAGGTTGTCGACTTGTCCGTGAAGAGTATTGCCATAAGAATCCTTGATGGTGGTATGCCCCCAGATGGGGATCTGATAACTTTCTGCACAAGCCTGAGAACCAGTAAAAAGACCATTACCCACATAGTTCTTAAGGGCCATATTCTCAGGACCATACCGGACGAGAACAAAGCTATTCTGGTTCTGGACACGGTTAACACCCATAGTTACCAGGCGCTTACCGATTTCGTCGAAAAATGGCTTGCTCTCACGCCACTCGGGATAGAAGTTGATCAGATGCCGGCACCTGATAGCCACGACGCCGATAAAACTATCAAGTCCGATCTATGCCAGTTATGCGACGAATCAACATGTGCGCTTGAATCGTTTCTCGACTCAACACCCAATCATTGGAGCGCCGTCCAAAATGCCTGAGGTATGCATAGCACCGTCAGCCAATTGGTTTGCCCTTATCGGGATTGGAGGAGGTTGCGTCTTCTCAGCGGCCATCTACTTTTTCTTCCATAAAGAGGAAGAGCGACAGATCCACAAGCGGCTCAACAAGGAAAAAAGCGCCAAGGAAAGGGCTCAGAAACTGGTGCAGTTGGGCGAACAACGTCTTAGGTCTATAATTTCCACATCTACAGAAGGGTTTTGGATGATCGATCCCGAAACAGGGTTGATCGCTGATGTTAATGATGCACTGTGTTCGATGTTAGGCTACAACCGTAATGAACTGATTGGTTGTTGCCCAACTGATTTCGTAGCCGGCACGACCCCTCAGTGGCCCAAAGCAGGAATCACCTCACAATATACCCACGAAATCACTCTCCGGACCAAGTACGACCAACTTGTGCATGCCCGGATCAGCTCCACTACCCTACCGACAATGCAATTTGCTTTTTTGAGCGATATTTCAGAGCGCAAAAGACACGAGGAAGAACTCTACCGCCAGGCCCATTACGATTCTGCTTCAGGGCTTCCAAATCGGCAGTTATTGACCAAGCACATGGATGCATTGATCAAAGCCGGCGAAAACTTCAGCTTGTTGCTGTTCGACCTCGACAATTTCAAGCTTTATAACGACACACTGGGGCATTCCTTTGGTGATCGCATCCTCAAAACCATAGGGAAGCGACTTTCATTTGAAGTTGAGCAGCACGGCGATTTTGTGGCTCGCTTGGGTGGCGATGAATTTGTGGTTGTTTCCAGGCAGCCCGGGCGAGACGACAATGATTTGGCAGCCCGCTGCCTTTCAGCCATTTCCGCCATTACAGCCCTGGACGGAGTCGATCTTTTTGTTGCAGCAAGTGCTGGCATTGCTTCTTATCCAAACAACGGCGACACATCAGATAAACTCATCGGGAACGCGGATCTTGCCATGTATGAAGCAAAATCCTGTGGCAAGGGGCGTTTATGCTTCTATACGCAAGAATTGGAGGGGAAAAAGGTAAAACGGCGCGATATAGCCAACCGTCTGCGCAATGCACTGGAACGCAACGAATTCGAGCTCCATTATCAGCCCCAGGTGCTTCCATGCACTGGGACTATTGTTGGTGCGGAGGGGTTATTGCGTTGGCGCCCTAAAGGAGAGAGAATTTATAGCCCCCCCAAGCAGTTCTTTTTTGTACTTGAGGAGACCGGCCTGATAGTACCTGTCGGAAAATGGGTATTGAGAGAAGCTTGTCAAACCGCCGCAAGGTGGCACAACGGGGGGCATTGTATTCGTCTTTCAGTCAACCTCTCTGCCCGGCAGTTCCAGGAAACAGACCTGGCCGCTACGGTAAAGAGCGTTCTTGGGGAAACAGGATTCGACCCTACCTACCTTTGCCTCGAAATTACAGAAAGTCTGTTACTTGATGACATAGCACATATCACCAACCGGCTTAGCCCCATGACTTCACACGGCATATCGTTCTCGATAGACGATTTCGGCACCGGATATTCATCGTTGAGCTATCTGCAGCGTCTGCCTATCCGAGAGCTGAAGATCGACCGATGTTTCGTCAAGGACCTCCCCGACAGCGCAGGGGATACGGCGTTGATCAAAACCATTGTTGCCATGGCTAAATCCATGGGATTGTCTACTGTCGCTGAAGGTGTGGAGACAAAAGCTCAGGCCAAGACTATTTGCGCCCTTGGGGTAGATTTTGCGCAAGGTTATCTTTATGGTAAACCCATGCGGCCAAGTGAAATGCTTGAAACCCTCTCATCTAAACCCCGCGGCAAAATCGCAACTGCGGCATAGAAAATAGGGTGTATGTACTAAGGCAGCAGCACCATCACTACCCACCAATAAATCCAAGCGTTACCAAGCTATTATCCAAAAAAAAACTTGACAATACAGTGATGTGCGTCTAAATGTTCCAAGTAACCAATAAGGTGGGGGTATTGTATATGTCTAGCATAGTGATAGCTGTCTCGAACAATAAGGGCGGTATCGGCAAGAGTTGCATAAGCGCCAACCTCGCCAATGCGCTCGGGAACAAGGGGAAGAAGGTGCTCCTGGTAGACTACGACTCTCAGGGGAACTCATCTGAACTCGTTCTCGGCCAAACGTCCCCACCCCATACGCTCTACGATGTTCTCGAAGAAGACATGCCTGTACGTAACGCCATTTCTGCCACGTCCTACGATAACCTGGATCTGCTCGCAAATGAATCGGCTACTGCAGCGGTTGAGGTTAAGTTGTACCGCAACATACAGGGTTCATATTACCTGCTACGGTCTCTCCTTGAACCGGTTCGCGATATCTACGACATAATCCTTATCGATTGCCCCCCTAACCTGGGAATGTTCACAATACAAGCTCTCACTGCAGCCGATGCGGTGATAGTGCCTATTGATGCCTCATCTAGGCATTCACTTCAGGGGCTGAATGCCGCAATCAAAGCGATAAAGGACATCAGCAACTCCTTTAACCCTGGGCTTCGTTTTCTGAGAGCAATTATCAACAAGGTCGATCGCCGCACATCTATCAGCAAGGCTATGGTTGAGCAGATCAGCCGTGTTTGGGCACAACAGCTCTTCACCACTACCATCCCCGTTTGTACTGCTGTCCAACAGGCAGAGACCGCGTCTGAGACCGTGCTACGCTACGACCCACATTCTACGGCATCCAAGAGATTCCGTTCTCTGGCCGACGAGTTATTGGCAACTGTTGCAGACATCGGACCTTCGGATGAAAGCTTACCACTGGGAGGTAATGCTTAATGTCCCGCAAACGACCAAGCCCTGTCGCGTTAGTTCAATCGTACTTTAACGAGGGTATGGGTGCCGAGTCTACCGAATTACTTGCTAAGGTAACTACCCCTGTTTCTCGGGAGAAGGAAGCATCTCCTCCCCCCGATATTAATTCCGAGCAATTTACTGGCAAACTATCAGACGGTTTAATATGCGACCGTCATACGGTCAGTGTGACCGACGGTCACACTGCTGAACAGTTAAACGGTCCTACTGCTAAACCGGCCAACACTCATACAGTTGCACCGCTTAACGGCCAGACCGTTGGACGGTTAACCCCTCGTACACTCGAACCGTTGCACACTAACACAGTCGTACCGCCCAACAGTCGAACACTCGACCAGTCACACAGTCTGTCCGTAGAAGAAACAGACCGTCTGTCAGTCAATACATATGACCAGCAGACGGTAGAACATCCAACCAGTGTCACGGTCGAACAGCAAACGCCTCAAACCGTCAACTATCAGACCATCCCACTTGACGTACTGACACTGTCTTACAATCAAGCAGCCGTCCTGGATTACCTGATCAGCTCAAACGGAATCACCAGCTATCGTACAATCTCAGAATCAACAAAAATAGGAATACCTTCGGTCCGTGATGCAATCTCAAGGCTTATCCGACGCGGATTCTTAGCGGAACCAGTAACCATAAGGAGTGCAACATTCCAAGGATTCTCATATGTGCTGAATGACTCGATGACGCAGCACTTTGTAACCCTCGGTGGCCTGGAACAAAGGAACTATCAAACGGTCACACATCATACGGGTCGAATAGCTGCCAAGACAGACCCTCAGACCCTCAGACCGTCCCACGGTAAAACACCATATAGTAGTAGTTTAATAAAAGAACTAACTACTACGAAAGACAACCAGACCGACAAACCGTCTGACGGTCAGACAGCTTCAATGGCAGACCCTCCAGTAAACCCAGACATCAGACAGTCTGATATTAAACCGTCTGATATTTTTATTTTGTCAGGTCCGGTCGGTATATACTGGGAAGGTTTGGGCCTACAGGAAAGCCAGGCAAAGAAATGGTGCGAGCAGTTTGAAATAGAGCCCGCTCAAATGAAGCAGCAACTGGAATGGGCGAGGTTTGATCTTGTTGTCAACGACAAACTGGCAGATGTACGCAAAGATGCGATAAGCTGGTTCTTTGGATGTTTACGGCAAACAGGCGGATGCTATAATCGTCCAGCAAATTACAAGAGCCCCGCTGAAATACGCGCAGAAGAGATGGAAAAAGCAGCGCAGGAACTGGCTGAGGCACGTAATCGACAATCTGCTGCCGAAAAAGAGCTGGCGTTCCAGAAGATCCTGTCCAACCAGGACTCTGCGGAGTACCAGCGGCTATTATCCATGGTTAACCAATTTGCAAAAGAAATGGGTGGAAAAGCTCTCGAAGCTGCGTTGAGAGAGGCTTACGCCAGTGGGACGCAAAAAAACTCTTGACAATCATAAAGTGCCATTTTAGGCTTGGCCCATATTATAGATCCCTTTCGGGAATTCGTCCTGCTCCTTGCAGACGAACACAAAGTTTGGATAGCCCAGACTTTACGCACATCGAAGCAACGATGTTGATGCAGGTAAGCCTTTTTGGAGGAGATGCAGCCCCAGCTTACCGTAGCCTATCGTGATTAATACCCACGATAAGATTTTACCTTCTTCGGGCGAAGAGGGTTGGCAATAGGGTTTTCACCCATTGTCGCGAATTGGACGTTAGTCCAGTACATTAAATACCCACCAATAACCTGTTCCGGCATTTGCCTGAACGGGTTTTTTAATATCCACATACTGCCACACCCATTGAGGTGACCTATAACTGGAGCAATGAAACGGGCTCCTGGCAAACAACTTACCCATGCGGGAATTGGAATCACATCAATATCCCTGCACGGGTATTTTTGTGTCCTCTTCCTGCGTGGAATTATTCCACTTCAAAAGGGAGAAAGACATGAAAATTCTGAACAAAACTCAAAGAGAACACCTGGCAAAATTGTCGTTTAAAGTGGTAGAAATACTGTTTGCCGGTGTAGTAGTTGCCGGTTTCATGAACGACAACATCAATGCGATCATCGGGAAGCTTATCATCGGTATGGTCATTATGCCGTTCTTCGTGCTGATCGGCCTTCTGCTCGCGGCAGACGATGAAAAAGAACCTCCTTAGAATTTAACTTGCTTCGACTATTCGATGCGGTTAGAATTTAATCAACAAGAGGAGGTAAAAGATGGACGTATTAATAATCGCCGCACTTTGGATGCTTCTTCTTCTTGGTGGTATAGCGGTTTATGATTATCGTAGCCGCCATAAGAAGCGTGCCCAATGACAGGCTTTGATGCTTTCTTAGCATCCATGTAAGTAACCCACAATAACGAGTAAAAAGGTGACACCTGAAAAGGTTTGTCGCCTTTTTTATTGCCCATTCGGGGAGACCAACCCCATCTGGGGCATGCGTTTCCTCTAAAAAACAACTGGAGGAAACCATGTACACGATTGAAATCAATAGCCGCAGATTCACTGTTACAAGCAAAGAATTGGCCTGCATCCGCTCAAAAGGGGTAAAGGTCAGCTTTGTTCTGTAACCAGCTCTAACCCAACTTGGGGAGATAACAATAACTCCCCGTTGGGAGTTCTGTGTCTCCTCACAACTTACAATTTCAAGGAGAAGACCATGAACGCGAGCCAGATTCGTGAATTGAAGCGAGTAAACGAAGCAGCTTTAAAGAATTGTCCGAAAGACGGAGCATCTATCCGTGCCATAGGCTTTGTCCTTACCGCAGGCATGAGCCTTGTCGGTTTGGTAACCATAGCCGTTACCTGCATGCCTTAACGACCAAGCGAAAGGAGAAAAACAATGGATGGATTGACGTTCTTTATTCTTAAGGTGGTCGAAATAATCTTCTCCTGATCAGGAGACCCACCAACTCATTCCCCAGGGAGCGCAGAATATCTCTCCCTGTGGGAGATCTGCGTCTCTCTTGGGCAAAACCACAGGAGGACGTGGAAAATGAGCATCATTACAAATGTCACCAGCGGTAAAAGAGGGCAGGGCAAGCTTGAGCAGTTCTTTGCAAAGGCGATCCCGGCGCTCGCCGCTCAGAATTCAGCCCATCTTGGAACTAGGTCTTCATTCGATGAGAATGGAAACTTCACCGGTTACTTCGGCGCCAGTGACCACTGCCCGAGGCAAGCGGTACTCTCCCGTCTACATCCCGTAGAACACTCATTAGAGACTCAATTGAGATTCGCATGGGGCCACCTGAGCCAAGAACTTTTCAGCCGTCTGTTCAAGGCTGGATCGTTGAAGTTCATGGAGGAAGTAGAAATTGTGCATCCGGAGTATCCAAACATCCGGTGTCACATCGACTTCCTGTTCAAAGGGAAAAACGGGAGATGGCACGTAGTTGAGAAAAAGGCTACAGGTGCAATCCCGGACGAGCCGTACAACTCGTGGGTGGAGCAGCTGCATTTCCAGATGGGAATGCTCAAGAGGTTCCACCCGGACTACAAAGAGGGAGACATTATCGGCGGGTCGATTCTGGCGGCTAAACCGCTGGCGAAAGAGGATCCAAAAAGACTCCTCAACGGTGTAAGGGAATTCAACTCCTTTGTACCGAACGACCTTGTCTATGAGTCAGAACTTAAAAAGAAGCTACACATGCTCGACGCAGTTGCGGGCCTGTGCGATCCGAAGTGCGAACCAGGCTTCACCTGTGCAGGGTATTGCCCGTATTACTCGGACTGCCCGGAATACCGTCTGAAAAAAATGGATTTACCGCACGATGTTGTCAGGGCAGCAGCAAAGTACGCTGAACTTGTTGAGTTAAAGCGTCAGCTGGAAAAAGAAATCAAGGAGAAGAAAGAACAGCTCCTTGGCTTCACTGGCAATTCGTTCCAGGCGGAGACAACAGGCCTGCGCATCAAGTCCTACACAACCAAGGATGGCTCCTTGGTGGACACGGATATGCTTAAAAAGAAATTTCCAGAGGTCTACAAGGAGGTCACAAAACCGAAAGCCGGTTCACAAAGGCTGGACGTTGATGTGATCGATCAGCTTTCCTTGTCGGATGCGTTGAATAACATCCAGGAGGATGTGGACGAACAACTATTTCATCAGACAGCAGCATAGTAGTGCCTCCAAGGCACACGCACCGCGCCCTGTCGTGGGAGAACAGAACAACGTACTCCCACAGGGGGGAGTGCGTGCAACCGAAAGGAGGACCCTATGTTTGCCCTTGAAGCGTACAACGAGGCCATCTGTGCAAAAGAATTCAACCGCGCAGCTGAACTGGCCACCGTCATGACTACTCCCCTAAAAGCAGTCGCCCGGCAGATATGGGACCGTTGGGTTCCTTCTTCGGCACCGTTTTAAGGGGGACATCATGCGAGACTTGAAAAATCTTCATACACAATCCATTAATTCGAACCGTTTTACTAAAGCGGACTTGCCGCTGATTGCGGTCAACCTGGCAGCATTATTCGCGATCATTATCATTGGAGTGGCATCGTTTGTAGTGTTCGCAGCTGTAATGAACACCGATCAGCCTCACATGCAGCAGGAGGTCCAGAAATGAGCATCTTTACGTTGCATGGGGCCAATCGTGTCCTCGAAAGAGGGATAACAATCGAAGCCATTTTAAGGATCAGCGACCAGGAAGATAACTTGAAGCGGGTAAAAGAGATAACTGCCCCGATAGTAAATGGGAAAGCTCTCAAAATCCGCTACAAGGGCCAACAGTATGTGGTGACCGCTTGCGGCATCACTACAAAGTTGACGGTCAAGGAAACACAGTTCGTCATAGGAATTGACGAGCAACATCCAAGGCCGACCATTGTAACTGCTTGGTCAACGGTATCGTAAAAGACTTCTAACTTAAACAATTCCTGACAGGGAGAACTTAGCAATCTCCCTGCGGGGCTGATTGCGTTCTCTCTGTCGCAGGGAAACCTGGAAAGGAGAACGCTATGTGGCAACAACTGGATCTGCTGGGCCTGTTGAGCCGGCAACCTGTAAAATCCAACCCAATTCAGCCTTCTTACTCCATAACTCACAGCCCTCAAAAGGGGTACAAAGTAGTCCTGGCCCCCGGCCTGACTTCTAAACCCCCGAAGAACCCTTGTTTTGACTGCCCTCTGCAGGGTGCTGACAAAAGCACCTATTCATGCATCCGCAAAGAGCGCCAGGACTATCTGAATCAGATAGGAGTGCCTGACCTCGTTGCGGTTAATACTGAGGACGGGCCTTACGGCTTGGGTTGTTGAGACCAAAACCCTACGGGACAGATACATATCCCCGTGGGGATCATGCGTCTGCCCTCCAAAAGGAGATACGACCATGGAAGAACTTTACCTTGAAAATGAAGAGATAATGGACTCCCGCGAATTCCCTGAGTGGGTCTACATGGAAATGGAGGTGTCATTATGAGCCCGAAAGCCGCAAGGCCACATGCCATGAAGGGATACACCGTTAGTCGTAACACTAGCGGTTGCGGGGAAATCTATACGACAGTCACCATAGACTCATCTACCGGACTTCCTGCGGAAGTATTTATCCGCTTTGGAAAAGCCGGCGGTTGTGGCAGTGCCATTGCCGACGGGATTGCTCTCCTGGCATCCTATGGCCTTCGTAGTGGACTGGATCCTCTCGATGCCATAAAGGCACTTTCCGGTATCAGCTGCCATCACGGCAATAACTCTTGCATGGCAGTTGTGGCTGAGTCCATACAGTTCGTTATGGCGGCGCTCCAAACAGGCCGCGATATTAACGACATTATCGAAGATTTCGACCTCGGGCTCTCCGAGGTTACTTCTGAAAAAACTTCTGACTGATGCCTCCTCGTGAGGCGTGACCAACCCCTGTCCAGGGAGAACAGCAGCACCTTCTCCCAGCTGGGAGAGGAGTGCGCCAAACACAAAGGAGACTTTTCACATGAAAGTACAGATCTCACAACTTTTCGGAATTACCGCCCCTGCCAACGTCTGTATGGAAGTAGGCGAGACCAACCATCCCAACATCCCCCAAGCAGAGAAATATGTTTTTCGCGAGGATCTTCTGCGTGACGTATTGGCTTGGGTACATGCTGGGCAGGGTGAGGGGCTTTATCTTACCGGTCCTACCGGTTCGGGGAAATCTTCGCTGATCACCCAAGTTGCTGCCCGGTTGCGCGTCCCGCTTCACGCGGTTAACGCTCACAGCCGTCTGGAAACCCCAGAGCTTATAGGCAGGCATGTGGTTAGAAATGGCAACATGGTATGGGTCGATGGTCCATTAACCGTAGCCATGAAAGAAGGGCATTGGTTCCTCATGGATGAGTTTGATCTGCTTGATCCAGCAACAACAGCAGGCCAGAACAGCATCCTTGAGGGGCGACCGCTTGAGATCCCGGAAACGGGCGAAGTGGTCGTTGCCCACCCGAATTTCCGGTATATCGCCACTGCCAACACAAACGGTGGCGGAGATTCTACCGGTCTCTACCAGGGGACGTTGCAGCAGAACATCGCCGCCATGGATCGCTTCCTGATCACCGAGGTCGGTTATCCGACTGAAGAGCAGGAAAAAAGTATTCTTGCCGGAGTTGCAGCGCGTATCCCCGAAAACTTTCGCGAATCGATGATCAAGGTGGCAAATGATATTCGCGATATGTTTGTCGCCGGGCAGAGCGAGGTGACTTTATCTACCCGGACTTTGTGCCGGTGGGCCAAATATTCCATGTTTTTCCGGGGGGTGAATGAAAAGGGGTTTGACCCCGCAGCATACTCGTTTGACCGGGCACTTGGATTTAAGGCTTCCGAAGAAACCCGAAAAGCCCTGCATGAAGTTATGCAGCGTACCTTCGGCAATTCCTAACGTCATCCTTCGTGATGGCACCCTGAACCCATAGGGGAGATGTGAAGTTAACCACGCACTCCCTGGGGGAGGAGTGCATAAAATTCCCACGGAGGAACGACATGACAACCACTACTCAAATCATTGATAACCTCGTTGTAATAATGCTGAACATTTCCCTCTGGCAGGGCCGCAAGAAACTTCGGTCAGAAGATCTGGAGGAAAAGGGGATAGCAACTTCTCAGCTCCCTCCTGAAAAGCTCGCCTCGCTTGGATCCAAACGCATCATATCTCCAGAGGCGGTTAACGTCTTTATGGCGTTGAAGCGTCGGGCCGAACGGGCATGTCTTGCGGCCGGAGTCCGTTTTCTGGGTGGCTATGCCATTCCCGAGGAGAGGATGCCGGCACTACAGGAAGAGTTGGAGAAAATCAGCAAGGAGTTCAATGAAGCTAAGGAACGATTTATCTCCCAGTATGAGACTACAGTCAATTGCTGGGCTGACGAGAATCCAGAGTGGCGGGAAGCAATAAGGAGGGCAGTCGATAGCCCGTTCCATGTTGCGGCACAACTTCAATGTGGGTTTACCGCATTGAAAATAAACCCTGCCAAGGGAGCAGAGAGCACTCTTGACAACCAGGTCAAGGGACTTAAGGGGCAGTTGGAAAGAGAAATCGCTCAGGCTGCCAAGGTGGCGTGGGAGGAAGCGTTCCAAGGGAAGCTTTCGGTCCGCAAAACCGCTCTCAATAAACTGGAATCTATTGCAGAAAAGCTAGATGGGCTCTCCTTTCTCGACTCACAAGTAGGGTCGTTGCACCAGACACTGACAGCAGTCATTGGTCAGTGCAAGGGGAAGTCTCCAATAGATGGGGCAGATCTCATGGCCATAAACGGAGTGCTTGCCACGTTACTGAATCTTGACCGAATCAGGTTCAGCTACGAGGCGGATGCTGCAAATCAAGCAGCAGCTCCAGTAGAGCAGGAAATCAAGCCTCAGACAGGCGGTGACATGTTCTCCGAGCTGTTTGGTGGTGAGTCCGCTCAACAACAGGCCTCAGCTCCTCCCATTACCAAACCAGTCATTCGTGTAGACGGTGAAAACTGGGAAAACGACGATCTGCCCTTCGGGGGAGAGGAAGCCGTTATCCCTTCCGGCCCTGTTGCCGCACCGACTATGTCTGCAGCCGCGAAACCTGTTGCCTTCGAACCTCCAACCGAGTGGTTCTAGGCCTGGACAATTCCGTCCACCCCCGTACCGGGATACTGCAACGCACTCCGGGTACGGAGGAGTGCGTTCGGAGGGCTGTTTACCATGCGGAAAAACACAAAACATAATCCCTTCTTGGGTTCTCTCAGGGCCGTAGCGATAGGCATCGGTAAAAGGGATAACATCAATATCAAGTTTGCGGGAAACAATGCCAAGACAGATGGGAGAACAATCTATCTACCGGCAACTCTTCCCGCAGACAATGAGGAGATGGAGTTGATGATGCGGGGTTTTCTCGACCACGAGGTTGGACATGTCAAACACACCGATTTCGGGATACCAGCTCCATCTCATCGGTTAATCCACACGATAACCAATATCGTTGAGGACATCAGGATTGAACAGCTGATGGGCCTGGAATATCCGGGTTGCGCTGTCAATCTTCGTGAATCAGTCGATTTCATGCAAAGCATCGGGAAGATCTCGTACACGGATCAGGCAGACGCCATTGGGGCAACCCTTATGGCGATAAGCTACGGTGCTCGAGTCAAGCATCTCCGAAACAACCTCAAAAAGGAGGCTGAAAGCTACCGTAGACTGGCCGGCAAACATCTCGGCCAGAAAGCTCTGTCGGTAATCGACATGGCAATCAAGGAAGCTGGCAGTCTTACTTCGACACAAGCCGCCCAAGAACTGGCAAAAAAGGTTTATGACCTTTTGAAGCAGATCTCTGAAGAGCCTCCCCAACCTCCACCTCCCCAGCCTGAAGAGTCCGAGCAGCAACAGGACAACAAGGACAAAGAAGGAGAAGGGCAGGGCGGTAAGGGCGAGTCCCCGGAGGAAGAACAGAGCGGCAAAGACGCTCAAGAGAATCAGGATAACGCAGGTTCAGGCTCTGATGAGCAGGACAGCGAAGGTCAGGATGATTCTCCCGCCGGCGGTGAGGGTAGTGGAGACCAAAATGAAAAAAATGATGACGATAGCGGCACAGGCGAAGGAGCTGACGGTGGAGAAGGTGACGACTCCTCGGATAGCAACGATTCGTCTGATAATGGTAGCGGTGCCGGTAGCCAGCAGGGTAACGATGAAAGTAACCCTTCCGGTGAAAAGCCTCAACCCGTGCCCACCTCAAAGCAACGTCAAAACATTGAGCAACTGCTTGAGGCCTCCGAGTCGGATCTTGAACAGACCGAAAAGGATCTTGACGTTGCAGCTCAAGCCGCCAACGAGATAAACCAAGGCACCCAAAATACCGGCAATGTTGTCCCCACCGATTCCTCGGGAAATACTGGAGAGGTTGAGGAGGTCAAAACCGGTTCTTGTGGTGATGCAGTGTACATCCAGAATCTTGCCCAAAAGACAGTGGGGCTTCGCGGAAAGCTGGCAGGGTTGTTTCAATCCACAAAGCTCAAGCGGGATAACCCGCAGTTAACGGGGTATAAGCTGGATCAACGCGCTGTACATCGACTAGCTGCGATGACTCCAGATACACGGATATTTCAACGTCGCAGAGAAAAGGTGAACGACAACACCGCAATTGCTATCGTAGTTGATAGATCCGGTAGCATGCGCGACGAAATCGGTTTGGCCACGGCTTCCGCTTATTCGGTAGTCAAGGCCACTGAGTCGATGCCCGGCGTCAAATGCGCCGTCGCAGCGTTTCCATATTCACATGGCAAAGTGTTTGGGCTGAAAGACTTTTCTGAGAAGTCTAATCCTAAACGCTTTAACATTGACGCAACTGGGGGTACCCCCCTCGATGTTGCCCTTCGCTGGGCCGGTCAAAAGCTTTGGCCTCGCCAGGAAAATCGCAAGATAGTTCTGGTGCTCACCGACGGTGCGCCTGACGATTATCATAAAACACAGAAAATGGTAGACCTCTTGTTGCAGTGCAACATCGAGTGCTACGGGATCGGAATTGGTTGCGGCACTGGGCCTATGGTCAAGCAATTCTTTGGGGAAAACTCCCAAGAAATTGCCACGATCGAAGACCTCGCCAAAGCCATGTTCGACACACTGGCCAACGCCATGACACGGCGTTGATATTTCAAATTCCAACCCAACGGGGAGACAGAACATTCTCCCCAGGGGAGTTCTGTCTTTTAAAAAAGGAGACAGACATGGAATTCATCTATGAGATGGCATCGCAAATTGGGTACGAAGTTCAGTGCACAAATACTGACCTTATCAGGATCGTTCCGAATAGACCGGCTCCCTACGTTGAAGGGTCGGTGGAAAAAATCGCTCGTTACTTGGTAAGGCTTTGCCGTTAACAAACATTTCAACCATCAGGGATGGCAGAACATACTCCCTGGTGGGGGTGTTCTGCCTCCCTAAGAAAAAGGAGAACACTATGAAATCAATAATTACGTTTCCGGAGCGAGGCCCATGGGGGCAGTCTTCATGGCGCGGCAACTGTAGCGGGCATGTCCAAAGAGAGCTCATTGAGCACTTTAAGCCAAAACTGTTTGTCGATGTCTGCGAAGGTTCCGGCACCAGTCGAGATGTCTGCAAGGAACTTGGTATCGAGTATCGGGGATTCGATCTCCATAGCGGTACTGATTTTACTGCAGACTATATTTACCGGCTGGTCGGAATCCCTGCCGATCTGGTGTTCAGCCATCCTCCCTACGGAGCGATGATTGATTACACCACGGTTGGCCAGTTCAAAGACCCTTCCCTCAAAGTTCGCGATACTTCCGCTTGTTCTTCGGTTGATGAGTTTCTGGAGAAATCCAGGTTGATGCTCCTTAACCAAAGAGAAGCTACTCGCGAAAAAGGCCACTATGTAACTTTGATCGGAGACATGAGGTCAAAGGGGGCCTTTCGCTCATTTCAAGCAGACTTTATCAACATGATGCCCATGAACGAACTTGTGAGCGTAGTGATCAAGGCACAGCATAACTGCGTGTCTGATCGCCGGCAGTATTCCGGTTCGTTTATCCCGATTATGCACGAGTATCTACTGGTATGGCAGAAGTCTGCAAAGACTCTTGTCCAGATAAGTTTCGATTCTCTGCGTGAAGCCAGGATTGCTGCAAATAACACCTGGCGATCTCTGGTGCGCATTGCACTCATGAAGTTGGGAGGAAACGCCAAGCTTGCGGACATCTACGAGATGGTAAGACGGGAAGCCGGTGAGAGGATTGCTGCCAATGCAAATTGGATGGCAAAGATCCGGCAAACCCTTCAACTCCAT
>Ga0074197_1002135_pt1 | contig 14477 bp, 11 predicted proteins | sample EPASupsiteSAE305_FD_64526 | JGI IMG/M metagenome (GOLD analysis project Ga0074197, IMG submission 64526) | Bioremediated contaminated groundwater microbial communities from EPA Superfund site, New Mexico - SAE3-05 reassembly with SPADES | ecosystem: Environmental > Aquatic > Deep subsurface >...
AGGTCTGTCGGTATTTTGCAAAAAGGGCTGACAGGCCTTCACTATATTATTTTTTAAATAAAAGAAAGAGGTGAAACAAAATGACAAAGTTTAAATTTAGGATCCCGCACACATACATACTGATTTCCTTTTTGATCATTCTTGCCGCAATAGGAACTTACACGATCCCTGCAGGCGAGTTCGAACGAATGAAAGATGAAAAAACAGGCAGAACCCTTGTTGTGCCGGGGACCTTCCACAGTGTTGAACAAAAACCGGTGGGTGTCTTTGATACTTTTATGTCTTTGCCAAAAGGTCTGGATGCAGCAAGCGAAATTATATTTTTTGTTTTGATGGTTGGCGCGGTCTTTCAGGTGATCAACGCGACAGGTACTATTAACCGTTCTATAAACAGATCTGTTGAAAAGCTGAAGGGCAGAGAGCATATTTTAGTTCCTGCCACAATGCTCGTGATAGCTGCCGGAGGAGCGACATTTGGAATGGCTGAAGAATCTCTTGTTTTTATTCCATTGGCTGTCGCTATGGCAAAAGGCGTTGGATATGACGCTGTAGTAGGTGTAGCTATGATATATCTGGGTGCTTATGTCGGATATACTGCCGGTCCGATGAATCCATTTAATACTGGCATCGCACAGGGAATAGCCGAATTGCCCTTATTCTCGGGAATGGGCTTTAGATTTGGATGTATGGCATTGTTCTACGTCCTTGTCTGGTGGTGGATAATGCGCTATGCCAAAAAAATCAAGATGGATCCCACTAAAAGTGTAGTATATGGACTCAGTTCATCTGCATCGAAGGAAGATATAATTCTTAATTCCGAAGAGAAACTTTCAGGGAAAGATATGGCTATACTCGCGGTGGTACTGATTGGATTCGCATTTCTTGCTTGGGGTGTAATCAAAAAAGGTTACTATCTCCAGGAAATAATCACGATCTTCATCATGATGGGTATTTGCTGTGGTTTGATCGGCCGTCTTAAGGTCGACGAAATTGCAGAGAATTTCGTACTTGGAGCAAAGGACATGGTCTTTGCTGCAATTTGCATAGGCCTTGCAAGAGCTATCGTTGTAATACTGAGCGAAGGAAATATTATGGATTCTGTCATCAATGGTCTGGCGGTGGTAGTGAGTTGGCTGCCAGCAAGTCTTTCTGCAATAGGTATGCTTTTGGTCCAGACCGCTCTTAACTTTATTTTTGCTTCAGGTTCAGGTCAGGCTGCGACGACTATGCCTATCCTTGCACCTCTGGGAGACATACTTGGAGTTACAAGACAGGTGTCTGTGCTTGCTTTCCAGTTCGGCGACGGGATCACAAACGCGATCTCCCCGATACAGCCCGTGCTCATGGCAGCAATAGGACTTGCGGGAGTACCCTACGAGAAATGGGCAAAATTTGTGTGGCCGTTGATGGTAATGTGGAGTGTTCTTGCAGCCGGGATTCTGATTTTTGCGACGGTTATTAACCTCGGGCCATTTTAAGCACAAAGCTTTTTGGAGTTGACCATCCAGGCTGGATAAGAATATTCGTCAAATGGCTCCCCGTCCAATCAATTTATCCGGGGAGCCATTTTGAAAATAGCTTTAGGAGGTGCGGTGTATGAAAATTGCAGTACTTGGAGCTGGAAACGGTGCACATGCTATCGCCGGTGACATGGCTCTTAGAGGCCATGAAGTGAGAATTTGGGAAAATCCTTCTTTTGCTGTTAATTTAAACCATATCATAAGAAACAACAAATCCATAAAATTAAAAGGACAAGTGCATGGCAGCGCTAAACTCTCAGTAGTATCAACTGACCCTAAAGAGGTAATTTGCGGAGCGGACATAATTTACTGCGTGATGCCTTCATTTGGACAGGAATCCGCTTTTGAATTCGTTTCACCGTTCATTGAAGAGGGACAAAAAATTGTTATTATGCCCGGCAATTTTGGTTCGATATCCCTATATATGAAATTAAAAAAAAGAGGCATTGCGGATAAGGTCCTAATAGGAGAATCTGACACCATACCTTATGCTACCCGTCTTCAGGTTGACAAAAGTTCGCTTGTCTTTGGAATCAAGGAAAGTATGTGGATCTCTGCTATACCCGGTAATCGTACAAGTGACCTGATAAGGGAAATCAAAGATGTTTTTCCTATAGGATTGAATCCTTTGCCGGATGTGATCTCAGTTGCACTTGCAAACACAAACATGATCCTTCACTGTCCGACTATGATAATGAATACAGGCAGGATCGAAAGCGGACAGAGATTCCGTTTTTATAACGATGGTATGACAGGATCGGTATGCAGAGTTATGGAAATGATGGACGCTGAACGCCTGGCAGTCGGCAAAGCCTGGGGATATGACCTTATTTCAGAATACGAGGACGCAATTTCAAATTATAATTTGGACAGGACTAAGCATAGCAACCTTCATGAGATATTTGCAGATCATCCTGTGTACGGAAACCATGGTGCGGACTCCCCGACTTCCATGACTTTCAGATACCTGTCAGAGGACGTTCCATTCCTTCTTCTGCCGCTTTCAGAGATGGCTATGCTGGCAAATATTCCTGTCCCGACAGTAGATTCAGTTATACAGCTTGCTCAGGTGATCAACGATACTGATTACAGGAAAAATGGCAGAGGTTTTGATGTTTTGGGTTTGAAGGGACTTTCTTACGAGGAAATTAAAAAGATAGTTTCAGGTGAATGACACGATCTGACAAAATATTTTTAAAAATCTTGAATAGATATTTCTAATAATAATTTGTGCGGAGAAGGTGTTAATAATGGCAATGGAGGCAAAATTTGTTTTTCGGGATCAGTTGAGCACTATGGCAAAAGAACGGCTTGAGCCATCTGAAATAGGTGAGATGATCAAATTAACTATCGAAAATGATGCAATATCATTCACAGCCGGAGAGCCTTCTGCTGATATATACCCACTAGCCGAACTAAAAGAGGCATTCAAAAATGTTTTTGATGAAACATCCCTTCTTGCATACTACAAGGATGATTTTGGCCTGATCGAACTTAGGGAGTGGATAGCTGCCCGGATGCTTGTCGATGGCATCGCTCCCAAATGGGTGAACAGTGAAAACATTCTTCTTACAAATGGAGCGGGCGAAGCGATCCAGCTTGTTTCGGAGGCGCTTATAGATCCCGGCAGTGTAGTTCTTGTAGAGTCACCGACATACACTGAGTCGCTTCTGACTTTCCGCAAACAGGGGGCACAGTGTTTATCGGTGCCATCTGATGATGAAGGCATAGTTCCTGAAGCCCTTGAAGATATTTTATCTAAGCGCAGTGTTCGTTTTTTATACACTATACCTAACTTTCAAAATCCAAGCGGCCGGACATCTTCCCTTGACAGAAGGAAAAAGATACTCCAGGTCGCAGAAAAGTTTGATATCCCTATATTGGAAGACGACCCATATCACTACCTTAGTTACGACAGAGTACCCCCTGACTCATACCTTAAACTTGCAGGAGAAGACAAAAGAGTTATACATACCAACAGTTTTTCTAAAACGGTCGCTCCGGGAATGCGCTGCGGTTGGGCGGTAATTCCAGGTTCACTGATAAAGCAGATGAATGCGTTGAGAGTGAGTGCCGGGCTCACAAGAGCTGCAATAGTACAAAAAGGGCTGGTTAATTATCTTAAATCCATTGATTTTAATGAAAGGGTAAATTTCTTGTGTGATACATACAGGGTCCGCAGAAATGGAATGATGAAAGCTATAGCGGATCATCTTGATCCGCTGGGGATAAAAACTAATTATCCCTCAGGAGGATTTTTTGTATGGGCCCAAGTTCCCTTTATTGATGACGTTAAGTCTTTTGCAAGGTTTGCTGTTGTAGAAAAAAAGATTGGAATAATCCCCGGCAGTGCTTTTTTTACACAGGATGAAGCACATAAGGGCAATAACAGCTTCCGCATCTCTTTTGCAAAAGTGTCTCCTGATGTTGCAAAAGATGGTGTGTTACGTCTTGCGGATGCATTTGACAGTTATTCCTCCAATCGTCGGTGATTTGTAGAAGAACCAGTTTCACTCAAATGTTGGGAGGTGTAATTTCTTGGATCTGATAGTTAAAATAATCAACGCAGTTACTTGGGAAAGCATGCTAATGATCTTTATAGGTATGCTCTTAATGTATCTCGCTATAAAAAAAGATTTCGAACCGTGTCTGTTGCTCCCAATGGGATTCGGTACTATTTTGGCAAACCTTCCCCTTTCTTCTGCGATCGACCAGATGGTAGGAGCGGAAGTAGTAGAAGGCGGACTTTCAATGTTGTTCAGGCTGGGTATCTCTACGGAGATATTTCCATTGTTGATATTTATTGCAGTTGGGGCTATGTGTGATTTTGCTCCTCTTATCTCTAATCCCAAGGTCTTTTTGTTTGGCCTTACTGCCCAGATGGGAATATTCCTGACAATGGGGCTGGCGATGATACTGGGATTCGACGTTTTCGAAGCTGCATCGATAGGTATCATAGGGGCTGCAGACGGCCCTACATCGATCTATGTTTCATCGCGTTTCGCCCCCCATCTTCTTGGTCCAATATCTGTGGCTGCATATACATATATGGCATTGGTCCCTCTTATACAGCCTCCTGTAATAATGGCCATCACAACAAAAAAAGAACGAATGACCAAGATGCCTCCCTCTTTTAAAGTTGTAACCAAAAGAGGTCTAATATTGTTTCCCATTGCTGTAACCATAATTGGCGGACTGATTGCTCCGGCGTCAATTTCCTTACTTGGCTTTTTGATGTTCGGGAATCTTCTTCGTGTGAGTGGAGTCACTGAAAGGCTGTCTCAGGCAGCTCAAAACGAGTTGGCAAATATTGTAACTATACTCCTTGGCTTTTCGATCTCGGCAACGATGACCGCTGAAAAATTTGTTAATGTCAGCACCCTTGCAATTATTGTAATGGGACTGGTCGCGTTTGTTCTTGATACAGTTGGAGGAGTTTTTACGGCAAAGTTAGTAAATATTTTTTTGCCTGAAGGTAAAAAAATAAATCCAATGATTGGTGCAGCAGGTATTTCAGCTTTTCCAATGTCTGCCAGAACTATACAGAAAATGGGTCAAAAAGCAGACCCTTCAAATTTTCTCCTCATGCATGCTGTAGGAGCGAATGTCGCAGGTCAGATAGGATCAGTTCTAGCAGGCGGGGTACTTTTGGCATATCTGGGAGGATAAAAAATATACCTAGTAAACACGAACTGCCGAGTAATACTCGGCAGTTCGTGTTTGTGTTATTTGCTCTTGCTATACCTTTATCCCAATATAAAATTAGGCAGCCATAGAGCGAGTGGAGGGTAGTATGTCACAGCAATAAGTGTCGGCATCCATGCAAATAGGATAAATTTTAAGGTCGTTGGTAGCATGTCAATTACATCAGTTTTCAGAACTCCTGAACCGAAATAGAGGCATGGTGCCGTTGGAGGAGAGAGAAGACCTATTCCAATGTTTACTCCGATAATTGCAGCAAAATGAATTGGGTCAACACCGAACTCTTGTAATATTGGTATAAATATTGGAGAACAGAGAAGTATGGCACTTGTGTCGTCCATTATCATGCCAATAACAAGAAGAATAATGTTTGTACCCAACAGAATAACATTCTTGTTGGTAGAGAAATTTTTGATAATATCTGTGATCATTCCTGGAAGATCTTCCATTATATATATTCTGCTTAACATCATAATACAGAAGATCATGACCATAATAACACCAGTTTGCGACGCAGTTTCAATAAGTGTTTCCACTAAGTCTTTTATAGTAAGTTTTTTATAAACAAAAAAACCTACAGGGATAGAGTAGATAACTGCAACAGCTGCAGCTTCCGTGGGAGTGAAATACCCACCGTATATTCCTCCAAGTACCATTATTGGCATTAGTAGGGCGGGAACTGCAGATACAGTTCGTTTTTGTGACATTTTGATGAATTCTTCCCAACTCATTGGGTCTCTTGTCTTTATGTTTGGGTTATTCCTTAATATAAAATAACTTGTTAATGAAAGTAAAAACATAAGCATGATCCCAGGTCCCACGGTCGCAAGGAAGCATGCCAGAAGAGATTGCCTTCCAGACCATGAATAAAGAATCATGTGAGCACTTGGTGGTATCAAGAGTCCAAGAGGAGCTGCACATGTAATAAGGGCCGCTGTGAAACCCTTGTCATATCCGGCTTCATCAAAGCGAGGTTTCATTATTGAACCAATGCAGGAAAGAGTTGCAAGACTGCTTCCTGCTATGGATCCAAAAGCCCCGGATGCGACTACAGCAACAACTGCAAGCCCGCATTTTACTTTCCCTACAAAGATATCAACAAACTCAACGAGACACTTTCCTATTCCGCTTTTATTCATCAAGAGCCCAACTGCAATGAAAAGGGGTACACAAATCAACACAAGAGAGTTGAGGATGCCATATCCATAGGTCAGAAGAAAACTGCTCTTGTATCCCAAAGATACCAATAAATAAAGCGTTGCGCCAAGGAAAGCGTACTGGATATATACTCCGAGCAAAAGCCCGAATATTATAATTCCTACTGCTATAAGGACAGATGTCATAATCACTTACTTCCTTTCCCAATAATTCTCAGGTATGAATCAATATCTCTTAGAGTGTACACAAGAAGATAGAAACTCATTAATGTGAAACCTATTAAAATTGACATTTGAGGGAAGAGGAAAGGTATGTTCCATGATGAAGTTACGGCTTGCGTTTCTATGGATCTAAGGATCATATTCAGAGCGAATACATTGAAAATTATGTTTATTCCTGTCTGGAATATTCCGGCGGCCACTTTCATAAGCGCCTGAATGTGTGTGCTGAACAACCTGGCAAGTATGTCTGCTTTGACGTGTGTGCCATCATACATTGCGTAAGACGCGCCGATGAAATACATCCAAAAGGAATCTATCAGGACTATTTCATCGTAACCAAATACATCTGCATGCAAAACATATCTAGCAAAAATAACTGTGCCCAATATTGAAAGCATTATAATTGATGTCCAAAGCATAATTACTCGTTGTATCCATATCAATAACGACCATAATTTTGATTTCATTATTGAAGTGATCATATTTGAAAGTCCATTCACGGTTATGCTCCTCTCGCCTAAGTGTCTGCCTGAGCAAATAGCGCTCAGGCAGACAGAGATAGATTGGTTGTGTTTTTATTAGTTGTTATTTTGTTGATTTGCTCGTTTCTACGACCATCTTGTCCAGATTTTCAAGAAAGTCTTTACCAAATACATTGTAATACTTTGGCCATACTACTTTTCTAATATGTGCGCCAAACTCAACAAAGTGCTGGTCGGGGTATTCGGCAACTTCAATCCCCGCTTTTTTGAGCAGCTGTGCATATTCCTTATCTTTCTGATCCATTATCTGAAGAGTTTTAAGCGAGTGTTTGTTAAATGTATCGCGGACTATTTTCTGTTCATCCTTAGAGAATGATTTCCAAATATCTTTGTTGATCATTATCCACATGGGAGGGCAAACACTCCTATTCGCATCCACGTGCTTAACAATATCTTTCCCCAGCAGATATACGTTTTCGAGAGGCTGGCCTGATGCTCCGTCAACCTGTCCTGTCTGCATGGCACTCCAAAGTTCAGATACATCCATAGTTACTGTCTGGTAGCCCATTGCTACATAGGTGTCTCTGTAGAGAGGCATTGCAGGTACTCTTATACTTCTTTTCTTGTTCTCAAATCCTGTGAACTTTTCAGGGCGCTTTCCTTTTGCAAAAATAAGGGTTGCGTATGATTCCGGCCATGGACCAAGACTGACAAGACCTAGTTCATTGAGAATCGAATCAATTTTTTTAGGCAGAGGTGAGTTTGCAGAAAAAGCTACTTTTGCCAGCTGCTTGTATCCAAGGGGAGCATAGTAGGGAAGGTTGAGCAAGTCCAGTCTTGGGTCCCAACGTTTTGTAAGCCATGTCGCTGATAACTCAATGGTACCCTGTCTCACTTCTTCAACTGATTCTTCGTAACCACCAAGCTGACCGCCAGGGTAAACTTTGATATCCACTTTGCCATTGGTAAGTTTTTTGATCTCTTTTGTTGCGTCAATCAAGCCCTGGGTCTTAAAGCTGTCTTCAGGGTCAGGCGCGTACATTCTTAGAGGTCTGGCACTTGCGATTGATGGTACACAAACTATGAATACAAGCAAAAGTGCTGCAATAATATAGTTTTTGGTTTTTGAATTGACAGTTCTCATTATGTGATCCTCTCCTCACTTTATTTGGTGTTAAACGGGTTGTGATAATAAACGATTAAAGTGACCGATTAAATTATTCACTCCTTTCAATGTAGTGGCTTATGCAGATATTATAAAAATTTAATTCAAGCCAACTAGTCTGGAATATAAAATAATAAACAAGCAATTTATTGGCACTACCATGGACCAACCATAAAGTGGGTATTAGTATAAAGACATTGCTTGATTTTGTCTAGAGGTTTTTTATTGCCGCATTGAAATATAAAACACAGGCCGGGACAGATAAATGCCTGTTCCGGCGCTATAATCAAGTGCAAAATGAAAATTGATTTTTAAAGTGCCCAGTAAGGGTGGGAAAATCTGGAAGTGATATGAGGGTAACTCTTTTCCATTAAGAAAATGGACTCAAGCATGTGTTTTTTTAGAATGTCACCAGCGAGAATAGGGTCCTTGACCTCAATCGCAGTTATTATTCTTTTGTGTTGCTCCCGGATATGTTCCATCCATCCTGTTTTACTTATCAAATCAGGATGCACAAGTATGTTGTTTCTTTCAACAAAAGAGTTGATGCTCTCGTTAATACGTGAGATGACTGGATTATGAGCTGCCTCTACTACAAGATAATGCAGAAGTGCTTCCCATCTGCTGTTTTGCATTTGTTCCTCTTTAGTTTGGTATGGGCAGTTAATGAAGTTTTCATAACATTCCCATAGTTTTTTCAAATCTTCTTCTGTCCGTCTTTCAGCTGCCATCCGAGCAGCCGGTACTGATATTATGATCCTTGCCTCCATTTGATAAGTAACCAGCTCTGATGGTAATGCCTGCAGGTTTTGTAGGTTATCAGTAATACCGAAATCATCTTGTTTTTTTACAAAAATCCCCTGACGCTCCCTTACCTCGATTGCTCCAAATCCAGCAAGTGTAATGATCGCTTCACGTAATACATTTCTGCTGACATTGAGTAATCTTGCTAAGTCTCTTTCGGAGGGTAGTTTATCACCTTCTGAAAATTTGTTTTCTTTAATTAACTGTACTAGCTTATCCTGGACTAGTTGTTTTTTGCTAACTGTACTATCTTTGGGCAAGAGTAAATTATCCATTTATGAACTCTCCTAATGTATTGAAATATCTGTTAAATTATACAGCCTACTTTAACAAAAAATTACCTGATTGACATCATTATAATCGAGCGTATAATTGTCAGCATTGGTAGTACCTATGGCAATACCAAAAAAATATATCACTTCCCTTTTAGAATCTGAAATATTGAATGGAGACACTTGGAGATCGTTAATGGAAAAGCACATAAAAAGTCTGCTAAAAATACACATAGCTGTTTTTTTATTTGGAATTACTGGACTTTTCGGCAAATTTTTAAACATGCCTCCGCAGTATATAGTTCTTGGAAGAGTATTTTTTGCAAGTATTTCAATAGGGATTTACCTCTTGCTAAGCGGATCATCTATTAAATTGGCCTCTCTGCAAGACTACATAGTTGTTATTGCAATGGGCGTTTTGCTTGCTGTACACTGGACCTCATTTTTCAAGTCGGTGCAAGTTTCGACAGTTGCCATTGCTCTTTTAACATTTTCTTCCTATCCAATTTTTGTCACTTTTATTGAGCCACTAATGTTTAGCGAAAAGTTAAAAAAAATTGACATAATTTTTGCCTTTGTAATGTTTATTGGAGTAATTTTGATCGTTCCCGAGTTTGACATGGACAATGATCTTACGGTAGGTGTTCTTTGGGGGATGTTTGCATGTCTTACATTTTCTTTAATGTCGCTATTGAACAGAAAGTTAGCTGCAAATTATTCTGGCAGTGTAATAACATTTTACGAACAGGCAACTGCAAGCATAGTTCTATTACCTATACTGTTATTCTACAAACCTTTAATGACAACCTTGGATTGGGGTTTGATCGTTTTGTTAGGCGTTGTTTTTACCGGACTGGCTCACTCCTTGTTTATTGGGGGAATGAAAGATGTCAGAGCACAAACTGCCGGAGTAATTGCGGGTCTTGAATCATTTTACGGTATTATTTTTGCGGTAATAATATTGAATGAAATTCCGTCAATCAGAGAAGCATTGGGAGGTTTAATTATCCTTTCTACCGCGCTGGTTTCTACCCTTATGTCATCACGACAGGAATCTTCAAATTGATAATAATTATAAAAATTATATATTGACAGAAAAATTTATTGGGCTATAATTTTTTACGTAAACTGGTACTGCCTCTGGTAGTGCCAATAAGTTAAATTCGAGGCTTGCTAAATTTCTAGTTGAGACTATTCAGGAGGGCAATAATGGAAAACCTAAAAGAGCAGCCGAAATACATGGAAAGAGTCAACAGGCTCAAAGAAAAAGTATTTGAGACATATCCTGAGATAGACCTTGAGGATGCGAAGCTCCTTACCGAGAGTTTTCTCGAGACTCAGGGAGAAGCTCTTGTAACTAGGAAAGCGAAAGCTTTTCTAAAGCAGTGCAGGGAAAAGACAGTAAAAATATGGGACGATGAACTGATCATAGGGAATTCAGGCAGTAAAATAAGGGGTGGAATACTCTCTGCAGATGTCTGCTGGTCTGTCCTCGACAGGGAACTTGAAACGATAAACACCAGGGAATATGACAAGTTCCACCTCCTTCCTGAAGACAAAGAGGCCTTCAAGGAACTTATACGTCCTTACTGGAAGGGCCGTTCCAACTATGAGGAATGGCTTGCAAGGATCCCCTCAGATGTTGCGGCACTTCGTGATAACGGAGCTCTTTATATTGATAAAAAGGCTGTCAGAGGCTGGGGAGAAGTTACAGCCGGGTACTCACGGTTTATAAACAACGGTGTTGACAAGATCGTCGAGAAAATAAAGAAACGCAAGGCCCCACTTGACCCTACTGTTCCCGGCGATTACGAAAAAGAAGTATACCTGGACGCTCTTCTTATAACTGCAGAGGGCATTGTCACCCTCGCTGAGCGCTATGCAACAGAGGCCGATCATCTTGCGGCTGTTGAAAAGGACCTCAAACGCAAAAAGGAACTTGAAACTATCGCTGAAACATGCCGCTGGGTACCTGCCAGACCGGCAAGGACCTTCAGGGAGGCTATGCAGTCTTTCTACTTCTACCAAATATGCATTTTCATGGAGCAGAATGCGGCCGCATATAACCCCGGACGTATGGATCAGTATCTCTATCCCTTCTATAAGTCAGATTTGGAAGCGGGCAGGATAACGCAGGAAGAAGCACAGGAATTGTTTGACTGTCTGTGGGTGAAGTTCTCTGAGCCCTGCCTTTTCCAGGACGCGAAATCTGCAGAATATGCTTCAGGATATCCGATGTTCCAGAACCTTTGTGCCGGTGGTGTAGACACAAACGGACAGGATGCGGTCAATGATCTTTCCTACATGATCATTCAGGCCACTATGGACACCCAGCTATACCAGCCTTCGCTCTCCGTGCGTTACAATATGGCGAAGAATCCAAACTCCTTCCTTAGGAAGATCGTGGAACTCATCAGTCTTGGTACAGGGTTCCCCGCATTTCACAATGACGAAGTCGGCATCCGCATGCTCATGAACAAAGGGATTCCTCTAAGGGAAGCCCTTGACTGGAATCCGGGCGGGTGTGTAGAAACAAACCTGGCCGGGAAGCTGCGTGGATATTCTGCCCTTGCTGACATTAATCTTGGAAGTGTAGTCGAGTTTACACTTTTGAACGGTAAGTGCAGGAAGAGCGGCAAACTCGCAGGTGCTCAGACAGGTGATCCGCGTGACTTTAAGACCTTTGAAGAATTTATGAAAGCTCTTAAAGATCAGCTGCACTTTGTGATCAGGGTCGTGGTAAAGGCAAGCCACATTATCGACGAAATTTGCATGAATAGGCCGGTCCCTGCTCTCTCACTGAGCTTTGAAGAGTGTATTGACAATGCGAAAGACTACGCCTGGGGCGGTGCAAAATACAACGCAGGAAATGGAATAATCTGCATAGGTGTGGCAGATTTTATCAACAGCGTTGCAGCCATTAAGCATGTTGTTTACGATACAAAACAGGTGTCCATATTGAGGCTTCTGGATGCTCTTGCATGCGATTTTGAGGGCTGCGAGGATGTGCTGAAAGCATGTAAGGAAGCTCCGAAATTCGGGAACGACGATCCCCGTGCAGATGACTTTGCGGCAGAACTCTTTACATATATTGCAAACGAGATAGAGAGCTACAGAAGCAAGTTTGGAGTTATGACTCCGGGTATACTTCCTGTCTCAGGAAACACCCCTTTTGGCGTTGAAGTAGGGGCTCTCCCTTCCGGACGCAAGGCAGGCAAGCCTCTTGCAGACGGAGTGAGTCCAAATGGCGGAACGGATGTCAACGGTCCCAGTGCAGTGCTTAAATCTGTGGCAAAAATGCCGCATGACCGTTTTGTTCAGGGAACGCTCCTCAATATGAAACTTGATCCTGAGATGATATCCAATGAAAATGGTGTACAGCAGCTTATGGCAATGCTGAAAAGCCTTTGTACATTGGGTATCTATCATGTCCAGTTCAACGTTGTCGATCAGAAAAAACTGATCGCAGCACAGAAAAACCCGGAGGAATATAAGAATCTTCTGGTGCGTGTAGCTGGATACACTGCTTTCTTTGTGGAACTTGGGAAGGATGTTCAGGACGATATAATATCAAGAACTGTACAGACTGAATCTGGTTCCTGCATTTCGTGCGGTTAGAAATGGGAAGATCTTCCGTTCCGATCGAGGGGAATGTTCTGCGGATAGAAAAAACTTCGATCCATGACGGGGAAGGATTGAGGACAGTCGTTTTTCTAAAGGGCTGTCCTCTAAAGTGTCTATGGTGCTCTACTCCTGAGTCGCAAGGTCCCTGTTCTGAAATCGGATGTATAAAGGATAAGTGCATCCTCTGCGGAGAATGCGTTTCTGTTTGCCCCCAAAAGGCTCTTTCTATCGATGAAAAAAATGGAAGAGTCTTGATAAAAAGGGTCAAGTGTGACGGATGTATGCTGTGTGTGAAAAAATGCCCCTCTTCAGCCCTTAAGGGTTACGGCGCGCGCATGACCTCTAAACAGGTCATTCACGAGATATCAAAAGACGAAGTCTTTTATTTTCACTCTGGTGGTGGGGTAACGATAAGCGGAGGCGAGCCTTTTGATCAGGCGGAATTTGTGCGTGAAATATTGATAGGATGCAGGGAAAGGGGAATAAACAGAGCCCTTGAGACTAGCTTTTTCTCATCATGGGAAAAAATTGAGAGTATCCTTCCTCTCTTGAACCTTCTCTATGTTGACCTGAAGCACGCCGATCCTGAGGAGCATAAGAAATTAACAGGTGTCGACAATAGGGTTATATTGGAAAATATCAAACGCGCAGACGCCTCTCCCCATGATTTTGACCTTGTGATAAGGACTCCACTTATTCCGGGGCTGAATGATTCTGATGATGCGATCAAAAAGTCAGCCGAGTTTATAAAAGGGCTTAAAAAGATCAAGTTTATGGAATTTCTGGCATATCACAGGCTTGGCACGGAAACGTACAAAAACATGGGGCTTGAATATCCCCTGCAGGAAATCAAGACACCGAGCCTTGAATTCATGAAGGGAAAAGCAACGATATTTAAAGAGATAGCGGTTGTCCCGGTGAAGATAAACGGGATACAGCTATAAATTTTTATCCAGCTGCATTATGACATCAACATAATTTAAATTACTTTATTAAACCGGCGCCTGTATGGGCGCCGGTTTTTTCTTTTTGAACTTAGTACCAATACATAACATATTTTTCCAAAAAAATGTTGATCTATGACATTATAGGGGCACATATTTTTAATATCGTGTATATATCAGACATGTATATGTGGTTGTAGTTTGTTTATTATAAAAGCCAAGATCTTCTGCAGCAGCAACAAAATTTATTATTTCAAGGGGTGTGCTCTCGATGAGTAAGAACAAAATCATGATAGTTGGCATAGGTGATATTGGAAAGCAGGTACTGAATTTTTTAGTTCGAGATCCAAAGTGTCCTGAAATTCTTGTTGGTGATTTCAACGTAGAGTTTGGTCAGAAACGTGTGAATGCTGCGGTATCGAATGCAACTGTAATGGGTATGTACCCCAGTGTACACTTTGAAGCGATGGATCTTACAAATATTGACAAAACAGCCGAACAGATCGCAAGATTCCAGCCCGATGTAATTATTAACTGCACTGTAATGCAGACTTGGCCCGTTATCAGGATGCTCCCCCAGGATGT
>Ga0074197_1002138_pt1 | contig 14456 bp, 12 predicted proteins | sample EPASupsiteSAE305_FD_64526 | JGI IMG/M metagenome (GOLD analysis project Ga0074197, IMG submission 64526) | Bioremediated contaminated groundwater microbial communities from EPA Superfund site, New Mexico - SAE3-05 reassembly with SPADES | ecosystem: Environmental > Aquatic > Deep subsurface >...
CTATGTCCACAAAAGTGCCCTCGGTGGGGCGGGTGCGGCCGCACCGAGCCCCCCGTCCCCCCCGGGAGCCCCGCCATAGGCGAATATGTCAAGGATCTCCTCAAAAAGGCGGGCTTGCGCCTCGTCGAAAAGCCCGAGTGGAACCCCTCTGTGCACAAAGTCCCCCGCGCGCGCGATGCCGACCCCTTTGCCCTCGATACCCTCGTCGCCCAGGACCCCGCGTACGGCGACATAGTCTGCCGCTGCGAACGTGTCAGTGAAGCGGAGATCGTCGCGGCGATCCGCGCGGGCCACACGACGCTTGACGGCATCAAATACTACACGCGCGCGCAGATGGGCCGCTGCCAGGGCGGATTCTGCACCTACAAGATCATCCGCATTCTCATGCGCGAGACGGGCATGAGCTTCGACCAGATCACCAAGCGCGGCGGCGACTCCGTCATTCTGAAGGGGAGCCTATGAAACAGCTCACTTTTGATGCGGTCGTCATAGGCGGAGGGGCGGCCGGCATGGCCGCCGCGCTCGAGCTCGACGCGCGCGGGCACTCGGTCCTCATCCTCGAGCGGGAGGATACGCTCGGCGGCATCCTCATGCAGTGCATCCACAATGGATTCGGGCTCATCGAGTTCAACGAAGAGCTCACGGGCCCCGAGTTCGCCCAGCGCTTCGAAGAGGAGGTCGGCTCGCGGCATATTCAGGCTTCGCTCCGCACCACCGTGCTCGACATCCGTGAGGAAGGTGGATTGAAGGCCGTCTACTGCGTGTCGCCCGCACAAGGCATGATGCGCGTCGAATCGCGCGCGATAATTCTGGCGATGGGCTGTCGCGAGCGCAACCGGGGCAATATCCGCATCCCGGGCACGCGTCCGGCCGGAATCTACACCGCGGGGCTCGCCCAGCGTCTCGTGAACATCGAGGGATATATCCCGGGCAGAGACGTAGTGATCATCGGCTCGGGCGACATCGGACTCATCATGGCGCGCCGCATGAGCTGGTCCGGCTGCAAAGTCCACGCGGTGATCGAAATTCTGCCCTATCCGAGCGGGCTCACGCGCAACATCGTGCAGTGTCTCAACGATTTCGGCATTCCGCTCCATCTGTCGCACCTGGTGACCGATATCTACGGCGAGGACAGGGTCGAGGGCATCGAGGTGACGCCGATCGAGTCAGGCGCTCTCATGCACGAGAAGGCCTTCAAAATCGCCTGCGACACCGTCCTCCTGTCGGTGGGTCTCGTGCCGGAGAACGAGCTTTCGCGCAATGCGGGGATCGAGATTCAACCCACCACGAACGGGCCCTGGGTCGACAGCGCGCTCATGACCACGATGCCGGGCGTGTTTGCCTGCGGCAATGTCCTGCATGTGCACGATCTCGTCGACTATGTGGCCGAAGAGGCGCGGCGCGCCGGCGCGAACGCGGCGGCCTGGCTCTCGGGCTATAGGCCCGCGCGGGAAATCCGGGCCAAGACCGGCTCGAACATCCGTTACGTGATGCCGATGCGCATCAACCCCGAGCGCGAGAACAGGCTCTACATGCGCAGTCTTGTCGTGAAGAACGACGCGCGGCTCGAAGTCCGCCTCGACGGCAATGTGGTGAAGTCGCGCAAACTCGCCCACGTCCAGCCGTCCGAGATGCTGAGCCTGACGCTCATTCCGGAAGACCTGGCGGCGGCGGGCCGCGACTCGACGGTCGAGATCGCCCTGGTGTGAGAGGAATTCTATGCGAGAACTGATCTGCATTACCTGCCCCATGGGCTGCCATCTCGCCGTGGACACCGACGAGCGCGGTGAAATGAAGGTGACCGGCAACCGCTGTGTGCGGGGCGAACAGTACGCGCGCGAGGAAATTTTCAATCCGAAGCGCGTAGTGACCTTCACCTGTGCCGCCGTGCTCCCGGACGGAAGCGTGCCCGGGCCGGAATCGAATCTGCCGCGCCGCGTTCCCGTGCGCACGACAATCGCTTTTCCCAAAGAGAGAATACCGGAACTTCTTGGGGCGCTGAGAGGCATGACTATTCGCCTGCCCGCCGTCCGGGGTTCGGTGGTATTGAAGAAGGCGCTCGACACTGAGGTGGATGTCATCGTCGCGCGCAGCATAGCCTCAGAATGACCTCATGAAAAAAGAGCGCGGCCCCCTCCGGGGCCACGCTCCCTTATATGGTTATGCGGGCTCTGACCGCGTTTACTCGCCTTCTTTGACAATTTCGATCTTGATGCCTTCGGGTGTATCGACCACGTCCTTGGGAGGGACGGTCACCTTGAGGATGCCGTTGCGGAAAGCAGCCTTGACCTTTTCCTGGTCGAATTTGTCCGCGGGCACGTAATACTTCTGTTTATCGATATCTTTCAGTTTGAGTCGCCGCTTGAAATAACGTACGCCCTCTTCCGGCTGTTCGGTGACGTCAATCTTTGCGGAGAACACCATGTAGTCGCCCTGGAACGAGAGGCTCATGTTTTTCTCGTCAAAACCAGCCACCGCGAATTCGAACACAAGGCTCTTGTCGGGGAGCATGTATACATTCAGGGGCGGGTACGAGTAGTTTGGATAATAATCGACATTGTCGTCCCCATGCGCCTCGAACCACGCGCCGCCGCCCATGCCGTGGCAGCCAGGTCTTTTGCCGGAGCCCTCGTCGTGTTCATCCGGATCGCCGGGACCTTCGAAACCAGGGGCGAAATTTTTCATCCGTTCACCAAAATCTTTTGCCGCTTCGAAAATGTCGTCGAAGATGGACCCAATGTCCATGTACGGTCTTTTATTCATATCTTCCTCCTCGCGGAATCCTTCCGTAGCCGCGGCTGTAGCCCGTCGGCTTATATTCGCTCCCCATGCGGGCGAGCATCATTGTTAGTTCAAATATAGGGATAAGAGTTCACAAAATCAAGAAAAATTATGAAAAAGGGCGCCGCGACCGCAAAAACTCATGGAATATTCCCAAGGTCTTTTATCATCGGTTAAAAATCGAGGCCGCCCGCGTGCGGGCGGCCTCGAGGTTACCGAAAGAATCGCAGCACGGCGCGTCGAATTTCATTCAGCGCGCCAGCGCTTCGTCACATACTACTTCGAAGGATACAGCAGCGGGAAATCGGTTTTCTCGCCGAGCGCCGCGAGGTCCGAAGGAATCACTTCCCAGTTGCCGATCGGCATCACAGTGATCGGACCTTCCTGCTTCTCGAACCATTTCAGCAGGAAGTAGCGGAGATCCTTCGTGGTGGCGCCATTGACGAGCTTCATCGAAAGAATGGTGTCTTTGTCGAGGCCCGCGCCTTTTTCAAGGTGGCCGCCGCCGCCAGAGCCGCGGTAGGAATTGATCGCCACAGTGTAGGTCTCGTCAGGATTGAACGCGCGGCCATCGGACATGCAGGAGATGGAGACGCGGTTTCCAGGAGGCTGGGTCACATCGACGACATAGTTGATGCCGGCGGCCGAATCATAGTTGTAGTAGCGGGTGGCGGTCATCGGCATGTTGGTGCGGTTGTCGAACACCAGTTTGCCTTCCTTGTCTTTCTGGAACGCGATGAGGTGGTCGCCGTCGTTCGGCATCGTATCGAACCAGTATTGATAGGAATACTCGAGGAAATCCTTGATCTGCTGGCCGGTGAGCGTCATGGTGTACAGGAAATTCTCGTAGACATAGAGGTTGAACATGTCGCGCACATACAGCGTGCCGTCGGGACTCGACGGAATCTTGGCGTCGGCCGAAAGGGGCGCCGCGAAGGAGACATCGGCCGGAGAGAGCCCGAGGCTCGGATCTCTGGAGAGATCGAGCTGGATTCTTTGAATCAGATCGACGAACGCGGAGTCGCCGAACATCGAATCGCGCGTGGAAATGACGCCGTCCATCTTGCCGATGGGGCGGTCGACCCATGTCTTGATTTCATCGAACATGGGCTGGAATTTGGCCATAAAGTCGGGATCGGGCTGATATTTTGTCATGTCGACGAGGCCGCCGCGCACCATCTTGTCCCAGCTTTGGGTCTGATCGTTCCAGGTGAGATTCATTTTTACGACAGCCACATTGCGGGCGCTGTTGAGCGGTCCATAGATGGGGACGACTTTTCCGCTTGGGTCTTTGACGTCGATTTTTTTCTTGTTGACCGGATCCCATCCCTGACCGGACCATCCCTGATGATCGTGGCCGACGAATATAAGGTCAAAGCCTGGCACCATTTCGGCGACGACCTGCGAAGCGTTCTCATTGTTCGGTGTGTCTCGGGTCACATTGCCATAGGTGTAGTCGACGCCGGCATGGAACAGACCGACCAGCAAATCGGGGTGCTCTTTTTCCTGAATGATGGGCACCCACTTCTTTGCGGTCTGCACCATGTCTTCGAACTGCATGCCGGTCCAGAACTGCGGCGGCAGCCAATCGGGAATCTTCGGCGTGATCATGCCGAGAATCGCGATCTTTACGCCACCTTTATTGATGACGGCATAGGGTTGGAAGTATGATGTTCCGTCGGGATTGACCGCGTTCGCGCACAGCACGGGCGCCTGCATTTCTTCGTAGAGCTTGTCGTACACGGCGTGCCCGGCCTCAATGTCGTGGTTGCCTACGCCAACGGCATCGTAGCCGAGGGAATTGACCGCCTGGGACCAAATATGCGGACCACTTGTTTTCTCAAAGTTGTAGTAGTAGACCGTGGGCTGGCCTTGCAGCGAGTCTCCGTTTTCCAGAAGAACGACCTCGGAATCCGATGTCGAGCGCTCTTCTTTGATAAGGCTGGCTACCTGTGCGAGCGATGTAGCGGCCGGTTTTGCGGTGATGAAATTGTATGGATAGATTGCGCCGTGGATATCCGATGTTTCGATGAACGTCAGATCCACGGATTTGCTTTGCGCCGCAAGCGACATGGTCATCGCGAGGAGCGCGCAGAGTATGACGAGAAACCTTTTCATACGACCTCCTTATGGAAAAATCTTGAGCATGGTAATGATACGCCGGTTTGCGTGAGTGCGCAACATGATTTTTGCGGTTTGCCGGCGTCACTCGGTGCAGAGCACGGTGGATCAAAGGGCTGAAGACTTTAGCATACTTCATATATATAAAAAATTATAGACGATCATATTAGAAAATTATTATATTAACCACATACGGAAGTGAAAGGAGCTTTCACATGCTAAAAATTGCCATTCTTACGGGAAGTACGCGCCCCGGACGCAACAACGAAGTAGTTGCCAAATGGGTTCTTGCCCAGGCCAAGAGCCGCAGCGATGCCGAATTTGAGATAGTCGACATCAAAGACTATAACCTGCCGCTTCTGGATGAGCCGATGCCGCCCTCGCTGCATCAGTACACCAAGGATCACACTCAGAAATGGGCTCAGAAAATCAGCCAGTTCGATGGATTTATCATGGTGACTCCGGAATACAACCATGGAACATCGGCAGCCCTCAAGAACGCCCTGGATTTTCTCTATGCCGAATGGAACAACAAGGCAGTCGGCTTTGTGAGTTATGGTGCCATGGGTGGTACCCGTGCCGTGGAAAGCCTCCGCCTTGTGGCGGGAGAATTGCAGATGGCCGACGTGCGCACCGCGGTCCATCTTTCGCTCTTCACCGATTTTGAGAATTTCAGCGTTTTCAAGCCGGCGCCGATCCAGACTGATACGCTGAAGACCATGCTGGATCAGCTTGTGCTGTGGGCCGGCGCACTTAAATCGATCAGAGCCTAGGGACAAAAGCGGCTCGGGAGCAAGGGAAAGGCGGTTTGGGAGTTGTCGTGCCTCGATATTGCGGGTTGAATTTCGAATTTGTTTGATTTTCTTTCGGGTTCCCTCTTATAATACAAATATTGTTGAGTACGAAAAACAGTGAGGATGAAGAGGGAGGTACCGCATGAGGCCGCGACGACTCGCCATGTTGATGATTCTGGTGCTTGTATTGGCAAGCCTCTTTGGGGCGGGCGCACAGCCTGTCGTGAGCACAAAACAGGATATTGCGGTGTTTGCCCTTGGTTATTATGGGTGGTTCATTCCGTCTCAAGCCTTGGGCACTATAGACTTGAAGATTCAAAAAGTATTCTCCGATATCGGCCGCTTCACCGTGTTTGGGACGACGCAGCGTCTCTCTTCCGATGGTTTACAGCAGTTCATCGATGCGCTCCGCCAGACAAAGCAGGCCGATTTTGTCTTGCCCGAGCAGTATCAGTTCGGGGAGGCCTTCCTGACCAAGGCCGAATTTGAACGTCTCACCGGCGCGTTCATCGTCGTCGTGCCGGTCGTGACGAATTTTGCGGTGTACTGGAATTCCAAGGCCGGGACGTGGAACTGCAACATCACGACGGGAATTACATTTATTGATGTCGCGCACGACGCGACAGTCCTATCGATTGAATCGATCGACACATCGGGCAGCGACAAGACAAACCACAACAATGCGATCATGTCCGCAATAAACGCCATTCCTTCTGAACTTGAATACCGAATACGGTCGATTCCGGAGTTCCAGATCAATACGCGCATTCTTGAGGCAAAAGGCTCGACGGTCAAGATTCAGCTCGGCGCCAACATGGGTCTTAAAAAAGGCGACGAGTACGCCATTATCGAAGAGCAGACAGTAGGTGGTATCGAAGATACACGTGAAGCAGGGCTCATCATGATCACCGACGTGAGCCAGCAGCTCTCGACAGGGCGCGTGCTCTACCGATCCGGCGCACTCGACGCGAATACGCAGCTTAAGGAAATAGCGCGGCGCGGCGTCGATCTGGATCTGTATTTCCACACAAGCGGTACCGAAATTCTGCCAGGGTTTCGGGCGACGGCTTCCCGGGGCTATTTCCCGCTTAGGCCATATGTCGGCGTTCAGATGCCAGTCAGCCTCGCTTTTAACGTCCTGACGGTCACAGTCATTCCTGTAAATGCCATTTTCGGCGCCGAATTCATGATGCCAATGGGCAGACTTCATGTTGCGCCGTATGCAGGGGTCGGATTTACCTACGCTCACCTTACTGAGGCGCTATCGGGATATGAAACTGACTACCTTTCGCATATTGGCTTCCAGGCGGGGGGGAGAGTCGGCTACCTCATCAACAGGAATATGCGGCTGTTTGCCGATGCAGGAATAGATTATTGGTTGTCGCTCGGCTGGCCCTTCAGTGATTACGGCGGCCTGACTCTCGGCGCGGGAGTCAGCTTCAAGCTGTAGTCCGAGCGCGGCAAGGGCTTCACAGCCGCGCGCCCGCTACATGCCGGCCGCGCGCCCCAGCATCGACACCAAAAAGGAGATGAGCCAGGCCAGCACCAGCGAATAGGCGACCTGGAATGCCAGCCACTTGTTCCCCGCTTCGGCCCGGATCGTGGCCAGCGACGCGAAGCACGGCGGCATTACAAGAATAAAGGCCATCAGCGCCAGCGCGATGCGCGGGGACCAGTCCGGGGCCTCGCGCAGTGATTGCCTCAGCGAGGGACTTTCGCCGCTCTCGTCGGCGGGCGCGCCATACAGTACCCCCAAGGTCGAAACGACAAGCTCCTTCGCGGTAAAACCCGGAATCAGTGCTATGCCTATTTTCCAGTTGAAACCGATGGGCGCGATCACTGGCTCGATGATCTTGCCGATTTGGCCGGCGATGCTGTGCTCAAGCTGATACTGGCGTACGAGCACTTCGACTCTGGCGGCGATTGCCGCATCGCTGAGTTCAGGCAGGGCCTCCGCCACCGATGCCTGAGCGCCCGACGCGAACTCTTCAATACCCTTGGCCTTGGGATACGAAGTGATGATCCACATCAGCACCGACACCGCGAGAATGATCGTTCCCGCCTTGCGCACATAACTCCATGTCTTTTCCCACACATGCCAGAGCACGCCCTTCAGTGTCGGCATGCGGTACGGCGGCAGTTCCATCACGAAGGGCATCGATTCTCCTCTGAGTACTGTCCGTCTGAGAAAAAAGGTAGACAGAATGCTCAGTACCAGTCCGCCCGCGTACATCAGCATCACCACGGTGGAAGCATTTTTCGGGAAAAAAGTGCCCGCGAGCAGCACATAAATCGGCAGCTTGCCGCCACAGGAGATAAACGGAATCGCAAGAATCGTCGCGATGCGCTCTTTCGGGCTTTTGAGCGTACGCGTCGCCATGATCGCGGGGACAGAGCATCCGAAACCGAGCATGAGCGGCATAAACGACTGCCCGTGCAGCCCGATCGTATGCAGGAAATGGTCGGTCAAAAACGCGGCGCGCGCGATATAGCCGGTATCTTCGAGAACGGAAATACAGAAAAAGAGAATCACGATGAGAGGCACGAAGGAGAGTACTCCACCCACACCATGAATTATTCCGTTGATGAGCAAATCCTGAATCATGGCGGGAAGCGTCGAATGCTGAACCACCGCTTCAAGATATCCGAACAATTGCTCGAGCCACGCCACCGGATATTCTCCGACCACGAATGTCAGTTTGAAAATTGCCCAGATGATAAAAAAGAAGAGCGGTAGTCCAACGATGGGATGCATCACAAAGCGGTCGATTCTCTCAGTCAGCGAAATGCCGCGCAATCGTTTGCGGTGAATCGCTTCCGAAACCGCGCCATGGATATAGCCGTAGCGCTGTTCCGAAAGAATGATCTCCGCGTCCTTGCCATAGTGGAGCGTGATCCAGTGCCAGGCCGCCTCAAGCGCGGCGTGAATTTTGGCCGCGCGCGCGTGATGTTCGATGCGTTTCCGGGCATCGGGATCTTTTTCGATGAGTTTTATCGCCATCCATCGGGGAGAGTAGGCCGCAGCGAAATCTTTGTCCTCCTTGAGGAGTTCAACCAATGCCGCGATGTGAGCTTCGATGTCCGCGCCATAGCTGGGCATGCGGGGTAATGTGTGCGCCTCAAATGTCGAGATCACCGTTTCCAGAAGCTCGCGGGCTCCCTCGCCGCGGGAGCCTACAGTAGGAACCATCGGCACACCGAGTGTCTTCGAGAGAATCGTATGATCGATGACGATGCCCTTTTCAGCGGCTTCGTCCGCCATATTGAGCGCGGCAACCACCGGCAGTCCCAGTTCAATGAGTTGAAGCAGAAGGTATAAATTGCGCTCGAGATTGGTGGAATCGAGCACATCGACAATGATGTCGGGCTTTTCGTTGAGCACAAAGTCACGCGCGACGACTTCGTCGAGCGAATATGCGGTGAGGCTATAGGTGCCCGGCAGGTCCACGATGTGGATGTTCCACCCTTGAAACTCGAGCGAACCTTCACGCTTTTCGACGGTAACGCCGGGATAATTCCCCACTTTGTGGTGCGCGCCGGTCAGCGCATTGAAGATGCTCGTTTTTCCGGCATTGGGATTGCCCGCAAGCGCAATGGTGAGTGCTCTCGTATCCTGCATGGATTACTCCTGAAAAAGCATAAAATTAATGACAACTATGGGGCTTTTTGCCAGAAACCGGGCGGCGGGACCGAATACCATGAGCCATATGAGAGAGCCCATGTCGGAAATGCGGCCGCAGATCGATGTGTGTGCGGGCCTCGGGTGTAGGTTTTTTTGCGGCGGTTTGCGGAAGCAACTCGACTTCCACGAGCCTCGCCTCATGGCGGCGCATGATGAGATCGTAGTCCCCGAGGCGAATCTGCATGGGTCCGCGGAACAGCGCCGCGCGCACCACTTCTCCCTCAGTACCCGATATGAAACCGAGGTCCGCGAGTCTTTTGCCGATCTCTCCGCCGAAAACGACACGCATCACCTTGAATTTCTCGCCGGGGCCAAGTTCCGCAAGCAGCATATTATTGTTCTCCTCGTTCTTTTGCCTGACATTCCGGGCATAGGCCCAGCAACTCCATCATATGGCCACGCGGCGCGAATCCATATTGAACAAAAATTTTCTGTTGTTCCCTTTCGATAACGGGGCTCAGGAATTCAATGACCTTGCCGCAGCCGACGCAGAGCAGATGGTCGTGGTGAGGGTGGTCGGCCAGATGCTCGAAGGTGCGCGCGCCATCTTCCTGCAAGGCTTCGCGCGCAAGCCCGGCGTCCGCGATGAGGCGAATCGTCCTGAAAACCGTTGCCTGGCCTATCCCCGCGTCGATTTTTTTCGCTTCGCGCAGAATATCGTCGATACTGAGATGCCCCTCAGTTTTTAGAAATGCTTCGAGAATGACCTCGCGCGGCCGGGTCATTTTCTGACCATGGGCGCGGAGATAATTTTCAAACTTCACCAACTCGTTCATGCAAAAAGCCTCTTACAATGAAAATGAAGGAGAAAAATACGACGGAGAATTTTATGTCACGACTTGTTGAGAATGATAATCGTTATCAATAGTAATTGTCAAGATATTCTTTCTCGGTTTTTTATCGGTACAAGCATATAGTTGTTGATGTTCTATTTTATTGGATTTCTTCTATATTTGAATATAATCCAGGCTGAGCATTTTGGCGCAATCTGAACTTCGTACCATGATTATGGCCAGTTCTGGCATCGAAATCTATCGGTACATCACCTTCAATGAGCGCTGCAATGAAATGCTCAATACTGAAACCTCTAAAGGTTCATCCTTTATATCGAGCCCTTTATAATCTGTAAAGCATGATCCTTTTTTGAACAGGGAGTCTTCTCTTGCCCATGCCCGAAAGTTCACCTAAAATCATACTATGGAAAAGCTCTATTATACCTATCAGATGATTCATAAGCTTGCGCAGTCGATTGCCGGCCAGGTCACGGAGAGTGGCTTCAACCCTGACGTTATCGTGGCGATCGGCACTGGCGGCTTCATTCCGGCGCGAATTCTGCGGACGTATCTCGGAAAGCCAATTCTGGCGGTGGGCATCGCGTACTACGACCTCAACGATAAACCGATGGACTATCCCCGCAAGGTGCAGTGGATCGAAGAGGCGGAGAAGAAACTGGCGGGCAAGCGTATCCTGCTGGTGGACGAAGTCGATGATTCTCGGGTGACGCTCGAGTATTGCACGAAGGAACTGCTCGCGTACCATCCCGCGGCCCTGGCGGTCGCGGTGCTTCACGATAAACACAAGGAAAAAAGAGGCGCGTTTCCACCGGGCGTGTCGAAGGTTTTCGTGGGAGAAGCGCTCGGCGATGTCTGGATCGTGTATCCCTGGGATGCCCACGATATCGATGAACAGGACAGGAATGCGGCGTTGGAACGTGGCGCCGAAACATGATACGATACGAAAGGATGCCGGCTGGTTCGATGTATCCGCCGGAAGGAGGAACAAACATTATATGAAACAAAAGAAAATATTGTGGGATTTTATTCTTGTTCTGATGATGGCATTGTTTTCCCCGAATCTTGCGGTGGCTCAGGCGAGTACAGCACAGGAAACAGGCCTTGCCTCGAATGTCGTGCGGAACGCGACGCTCGACAATGGGCTTGAAGTTTTCGTGGTGGAAAATCATGCGGTACCGCTTGTGACCGTGTGCGTCGCGTTCAGGGGAGGTGCCCTTGCGCAGACTCCCGAAACGGCGGGATTCTTTCATTTATATGAACACATGATGTTCAACGGGAACGACAAATACCCGACAAAGGATGCCTTCACCGCGGCGCTGAACCGCATGGGGACGACGAGCTGGAACGGCGCGACCGGCAAGGAATATATCAATTATTACATCACGGTGCCTTCGGAAAAACTCGCCGATGCGGTCGATTTCTGGGCCCACGCCGTCATGAATCCTACCCTCAACTACGCGGTGCTCGAAAATGAGAAGCTGGTCGTGCTCAACGAAATTCGCGGGTACCACAGCGATCCGGCGCAGATTGCGTCCAATGCCCTTGAGTCCCGCATGTTCAATACGTTTCCGTGGCGCAAGAATATCGATGGCCCTGAATCGAATGTCGCGAATGCCACGGTCGCCGAACTCCGTGACATGCAGAAGACTTATTATGTGCCCACCAATACGGCTCTGCTCGTGGGAGGAGACACGACGCTGGAGCAAGTGCAGGCGCTTGCGGAGGTATCGTTCGGGAAATGGGCGCGGGCGCCTCAGCCTGTGCTCGCTGAACCTGCGCAGGGCCCGATTCCCGATGGTATTCGGCTTGTGACCGCCGAGGATCAGTTCTACCGAGGGATCGCGCAGGTTCAGTTCCGCTGGCGAGGGCCCGATGTGACGCGCCAGACCTTCGATACCTACGTGTCCGATGTGCTGTTGTTTCTTTTGTCATCGCCTTCGGGACCGTTCAAATCGGAGATAATGCGGAAAGTATTCGGGCTGTACGACGCGGAGTACATCGATTTTATCTATCCGACCGCGCGCGACGGAGGGAACTACATTTTTTCGACCTTTATGCTTGTGCAGAAACCGGCGACCGAGGAGCCGGTACTTCAGCGCGTGGAGAACCTGCGCAAGACCGTGCTGGACGAATTCGCGCAGATCGCCAGGGATCCTCGCGCCTATTTTGGGGACGAGGCTCTTGAGGAAGCCAAGACGAAGCTCGTCGACCAGAATATCTACGCGCTCGAATCCGCGGGTTCCTTTGTGACGGATACGCTCACCTTCTGGTGGTCCACGGCTGGCACGGACTATTTTTTCAACTATGAGGCGAACTGCAAGAAAGTCACCTGGGATGATATTTCCGCGCTCATAAGGAAATATTTGACAGGAGAGGCGGGACAGGGCAGCGCTGTGGTCGCCGGCTCGGCGCCGGGCTCGTCGGTGAGTACGAGCGGCGCGCCTAGCGCTTCTAGTGTGCCGCCAGCGGCCACTCTGGTGCGGCTGCGCACGAGCACCTTCGGCGCGGATCCGCGCATGGAGGCGAAGATCGGTGAACTCGGCTACACCCGTGCCACCGCGCAGAACGCCTTCTGGTGGCAGCAGCGTTGAGGAGGCTGGCATGAATAATTTTATGAAACTGCATAGAAGTGGCGCCAAGAGGCCGTCGGTCTGCGTGCACCTTGCGCGATTCGCACTGGCCGCGACATTCGTACTGGTCGTCGTAGCGGGCGCGGGGGCCCAGACTGCCTTTGTGCGCGAGAATGCCCCCACGTTCATGAAGACAGTGCTTTCCAACGGTATTCCTGTCTACATGAAGGTACAGAACGCAAACAGGGTGTTCCATGTTTCGCTCGTGCTGAACGGCGGCTCTCTGGTGACACCTCCCGGGCACGCCGGCTGGGAAAAGATCGCGCTCAACACCATGGCGCGCAGTTCGCAGAACTATCCATACGAAAAGGCCGCGTCGATCCTGGACCGCACGTCGTCGAATATCGCCGCGGCGGTGCAGTTTGAATACTCGACTTTCGGCCTGACGACGCTCGATAAATACCGCGATGAACTTCTTGACCTGTGGGGCGACATGCTGACCGCCCCTTCGTTCAGCCAGGCCGATTTCGACAGGACGAAAGAGGATGCCTCGCTCGCGCTCCAGGCGATGGACCAGGATCCGTGGTCGATGACGCAGAAAGTGATGAATCAGGCCTATTTTAAGGATCATCCCTACGGCGTGAATCCTGAGGGCACCGAGCAGAGCATAGGGTCGATGATGGCCGGGGACGCGCGCCAGTGGTACAAGGACCATTTTTCGGCCGACCGGATTTTTGTGGTCGCCGTGGGGGATTTCAATCCCGCGGAGCTGGCGCGCGAGCTGGAAGAGCTGCTGGGAAGTATCCCGAATCTGCGGCTTGGCCCGGTGTCGAGGCCGGCGGACTTTCCGACGGGACCATCCGGGTCGCTCATTACCGAGGCGCACGATCAGTCGCAGGGAACGATCTATTTGAGGGGCGATTTTGCGGCGCCCGCGCCGGGGAAGGACGATTATTTCGCGACGGCGCTTGCCGCGCGCATTTTTTCGGACCTGCTTTTTTCGGTGGTGCGCGACAAGTACGGCGCGGTCTACACACCGTCGGCCATGATTCGGGTTTTTTCGGCAAATTATGGTTCCATCATGATGTATAAGTCGAACGCGCCGGACAAGATCAAGGAGTATATCGACGAGGCGGCGGGGCTGATGGCGCGCGGGCGGGTGGTCTCTGTGGACCCGACGAAGACCGAAGGCGACGGGTACATGTCAATTACCGACGCAATCGACACATACAAACAGCTCTATATGAACGATTATTTCGAGGCGGTGCGCAACAACGCGGGGATTGCCTCGCTGATGATTCGTTCGGTACGGCTTACCGGTGACCCCGCGGATTGGCTTAAAGATCAAGGCCGTATAGAGACGCTCGATTCGCTGGCCGTGCGGCGCGCCTTCGATACTTACTTTATGAAGGGCGCATTCCTGTGGGTCGCCGTCGGAGATCAAGCTCTGCTCGACAAGCTCAATCCCCGCGCGTTCGATTCAATGCACTGAGAGGCGCTCGATCGGCGAATGAAGCGCCGGCAACGCTTTCCCGATCCTCTCCGGAGCAGCCAGCGCGACTATCATCGAGCGCCGCGCCGCTTCGTCGATCAGCTCGCCAAGGCGGTGGAAGTCACCGATGTCCGCGGCCAATATCTGGTCGCGGATGGGCTGGCGCGCGTCCCGCGGATTGCCGGTGAGGTCGCTCCTGAGGGCGGTGAGACGCTTCGCGTC
>Ga0074197_1002140_pt1 | contig 14451 bp, 13 predicted proteins | sample EPASupsiteSAE305_FD_64526 | JGI IMG/M metagenome (GOLD analysis project Ga0074197, IMG submission 64526) | Bioremediated contaminated groundwater microbial communities from EPA Superfund site, New Mexico - SAE3-05 reassembly with SPADES | ecosystem: Environmental > Aquatic > Deep subsurface >...
GGTTTTGATACTGCAGATCCTACAAAACAGTATGCATTTCATTTCCACATCGGAGAGTTGTTTTGATAAAAAAAATCTACCTTTTTTTTTCAAATCTTTCTATATTGCTAATGCTCTTTGGGGCGGTTGTTTTCTTTATCCTATTTGGGCAAGATGCTATTTTATTTTTGGCGCAAAAGTACTTAAGTGAAAATGCTATTAAGTACAAAACTGTTGAAGGCAGGCTCTTTGACGGGATCGTAATTAAAGAGTTAAACTATAAAGATAGTATAAAAATAGATGAGATAAGAGTCTCTTACAATCTTTTAATGCTACTAAATCCTACTTTAGGATTGAAATACCTCAGTGCCGATGGAGTTCATGTAGACATTGATAAAATTTTACAACTTCAAAATCAAGACTCTAAGATACCCATCTTTGCGTTAAATATCTCACATGTAGATTTAAAAAGAGCCAATATCATCTATAAAGAGGAGTCCTATGCTTTTGATCTTAGCGGAGAGAATTTGAGTATTAGAGATACGCTGGATTTTGAGAGTGTAAAGCTCGATTTAAATTCGCCATACGCCAAAGCATCCATAACAGGTAAAATTAATTCAAATCGCCTGAAAGGAGAGTCCACTCTTGTCGTGAATGAGAAGTACTTGAAATTTATGGATGAGAAGCCTAAAAAACTTTATGCGGATGTAGATATATCTTTAAAAAATATGCATATCAAAACATCTGCCAATATGGTGACTCTAAAAAATATAGAGAACCTTGAGCTAAAGAGTGCCGACGTTGAGCTGTTCTACCGTTTTGAGGATGATTTTCTAACTCTTTTTGCAAAATATGGAGCCTTTTATGACGGTTTTGAGGCTTTTGCAAAACAGGAGATCCGTATAGGGTTTGACTCTGTCTACGAATCAAAATTAAATGTAGATCTTCTTAAAGATAGATACGAACTTCCTTTTAAAGATTTTGTACTAAAAACAAAAACAGACGATAACGGCACTAGAGCGGATTTTGACACAAAAGACTTCATTGTAAAGTTGCATACGAAAGATTATAAAAACTACTCATTTAAGGCAGATACTCTTTATGCGAATATGGATGGAAAATTAGAGTTAGGCAAAAATCTATTTTCAATCTCCGGTGAGCTTTATCCAAAAAAAGATATGCCATATTATAAAGAGCTAAAACTTGAGAAATTCCCAAAATTAAATCTTCTTTTATCTAAAAATCAAGAGGTTATAAAAGCCGATTTATCACGAGATCTCTTCTCTTTGGCACTGGAAAAAAATGAAACGGATGAGATCAAAGGTATCGCAAAAGTAGGCTCTAACAGTTTTTATATAAACGGAGATCTAAAGACAAAAGAGTTTAAAGTAGATTCAAATATAGACTCCCTCAAAACTCTTCTTAGGGAAGTTGACTTAAAACTATTTGGTAAAGAACTGCCATTTGACGCAAAGCTAAAAGCATCCTCCATTATCTCCTATAAAGATAAACTTGAAATAACGACAAAGGTTGACTTGTCGCATTATACGCTCAAACTTGATTCTCAAAATATATATAGCGGCAGAGATGCTTTTTTTGAATTTTTTTATACAAACAATGAAGTCACGCTTAAAAGATATAAACTTGAGATTTCAAATCATAAAATAGAGTCGCAAAAACCATCAAAAATAGTTATAGACAAAGATAAAAACTTAGTTCTTAGAGAGTTTTGGGTTTATGACAATCTTCTCTTTAGCGGAAAGATTATTCCATCAAACATGAGTGCAGATTTGCGTTTGAAAAGTGATAGTTTTCATTACGAGACAAAAGATATAAATGCAACTTTAAGCATGGATCTGCAACTTTTTATAGATGCAGGCATAGTTCAAAAAGCTGACGGCGAAGTAACGGTTTTGGACGGTGCAGTTATGTATGCTCCGCAAAGAGAGTATGCCATAGGCGATGAAGATATCATTATCATTCAAGATATAAAAACGCAAAAGAAGATGGCAGATAGAGATCTAAATATCCGTATAAGCTCATTAAAACCTATTCGTTACAAGACAAAAGAGGCAGATGTCACATTTACTCCAAACCTGACTGTCTATCAAGAGATGAGTGGAAAAATACAGCTTTTTGGGATGTTGCAAGTTCATGAGGGAAAAATTAAAATAAGCGATAAAGTTTTTGAAGTTGATAAGAGTGAAATCTACTTTTATGACGGTGCATACACAAATCCACACTTAAACCTAAACCTGCATTATTATACGCTTGACAATATAGATATAGAAATTTTTATAACAAACCGACTAAATTCTCCTGTAATACTGTTTGCTTCAAATCCGCAGATGAATCAAGATGACATAATGTCCTATATTCTCTTTGGCGGCACTGCTTCATCTGTTTTTAACACAACAGGCAGCTCAACCGCATCACTAAGCAGCGTGCTTCTCGGTGCAGGATTGAAAGAGATGCTTAACAAATCTACAAATCTAAAGATAGACACTTTAAATATCTTAACAAATCAAGACGGAACGCTTGGATATGAAATCGGAACAAGATTTAGCAAAAAAATTCGCATTGTGTATAAAAATGATGAGATCTCATCTGTTATACTGCAGTATAGCTTAAGCAAATCACTTAGAATTGATGTGGATATAAAAGAGACCGGGCAGGGAGTAAGTATTTATTATATGAAAGATTTTTAATTTTTAGCTGCAATATCTTTGATATTTTTCATTGTTTTAAGACATATTTTTGTCTAAATATAGATATATAATTTGTATATTAAAAATAGGAGATAAATATATGCAAAACCTTCTTATAGGGATAAATTCATTAGGTGCAAACACATTAGGTTACATTCATAAAACGACTAAGCTTGGGGAGTTAAAGCAAGTTAGTGAAATGTTATTGTTGAGCGATGCGTCTGATCGGAATTCTGTAGATTACCCTTTTGCAGCAATTGGATGTTCTCGTGCATTTAATATAATTAATACTAATACTACGAATATAAAAGATGAAGATGAACTATTTAACTATATCCAAAAAGCAAAAAAAATCATAATTTTTGTAGGTGTAGGCGGAGTTTTTTCAAATAATATTTTTATAGAATTGATTGAGAAGATTGATAGAGAAAAACTATATATAGTGGCAGTTTCACCTTTCTCTTTTGAAGGTAAAGCTAAAGCCGCATTGGCTAAACATATGCTGCAAGTACTTACACAGGCACATATAGGATGTGTACTTTATCCTAACGATGATTTATTAGATTGCAATAATACATTGGGTGTTGTAGCCCTTATGGAGCAATTTTTTGATAAAATCGTATCTGAAACATTCTATAACCAAGAGGGTAAGTACATTGGCATATGATTTGAAAAATAAGTTGGTAGTTGCTATCAGTTCAAGGGCATTGTTTGATCTTGAAGAAGAGAACAAGATATTTGAAGAAAAAGGGTTAGATGAGTACTACGCATACCAAATGCAAAATGAAAACAGTCTGCTTGAAAAAGGTACTGGATATCGCCTTGTAGAAAACATACTTAGAATCAACAACTATTTTACAAAAGATGAAAAACAGGTAGAAGTTATCATTTTATCCAAAAACAATGCTGCAATAAGCTTGAGAATAACAAATGCGATTAACTATTACGGACTTCCTATAGAGAGATCTGGTTGGACAAGTGGTAACAATTTATCGACATATCTTGAAGCTTTTAATGTAGATTTGTTTTTAAGTGCAAATGAGAGAGATGTCGCAGATGCTATAGAAAACGGTGTTGCGGCTGCAAAAATCCTACCTACTTCAAAGCAAAATACCGCCTCTTTGGGTGAACAAGTACGCATAGCATTCGACGGTGATGCGGTACTCTTTAGCCCCGAATCAGAACTTATCTATAAACAATACGGCTTAGAAGCATTTATAGAACACGAGAAGGCAAACAAAGACAACCCTCTCTCCTATGGTCCGTTTGCAAAACTGCTCCATACACTCTCTACTATCCAATCAAAGTTTAAAGACTCTGCTTCGCCAATTAGAACTGCTTTAGTAACTGCTAGAGGTGCGCCTACTCATGAGAGAGTTATCAAAACGCTCAATGTTTGGGGCGTAAGAATCGATGAGGCATTTTTTCTAGGCGGAAGTGAAAAGTCGCAAGTGTTAAAAGCTTTTGGTGCGGATATCTTCTTTGATGATCAAGATGTGCATCTGGAACTCTCCTCCTCGGTTGTGCCTAGTGCTAAAGTGATTCATAAAGAATTAGAACAATCAAGAGAGTGATTCCGCATATGAGAGAATCTGTTTTTTAACACTATCCGCTAACCACTGAGGCTCAAGCACTTTGATGTATGGTATATAGTAAAATATGAGAGGCATTATCTCCATCGCATCGGTTATGTGTACAACCAACTCAATGGAGCCGTCGCTCTCTTTGCCGACGATAGACTGGCTTTTAAGTGGTTTTCTCTCAAAGTACTTTACTATATCTTTGTCTATATACAGATGCACATCAAACAACTCTTTATCCAGATCAAACCAGATGGAGTTTGCTTTTTTTAACCTATCTTCGATATTGCTAGAGACTTGAAACAGCTCATTGGTAAGTGTCAGGTTTGCTATAGATTTGAGATGAAACTTTTTGAACTTGTGGTTATTGTTGACATCCAAACAGAGCAGATACCAAAACCCTTCAAAAAATGCGAGTTTAAGAGGTTTAACACGAAAGATACCTTTTCTATACTCAAACTCTACTTGCATTTTTGCTTTGATGGCATTTTCAAGCTTTGAAAAAGTCTCTATATGGCTCTCTTCCAAACTTTCGCTATCTAAGTTCGCAAATATAGGATGTTCAAGTTGTTGCGTGATCTTGCTAAGGAGGGAGTGCGCTTTGCCATAAAAAGAGATACCGCCGTTTTTTGCCATCTCATCAAGGATGCCAAGGATAATTCTCTCGTTAGAGTTGAGCGTATCGCTTGCGAGTTTTTTATCTATCTTCCAAACTCTACCCGATTTTACCGCTCCAAAAGGCTCAAGAACTTCATACAGATCTCTTTGTATGGTTTTTGTGCTGACACCAAGCTCTTTTGAGAGTTGGACAATTGTTACGCCATCACTTGTTCGATTTAGCAACTCATAGATGGTGTTGATGCGATCCCATTTCATATTTGTGGTAGGTTTGTTTATCTGAGGCATAGAGTATCCTAGGAAAATAAAGTTGTTTTATTATACAAAAGTTAGCATAAAAATAAGACAAAAAAGTGTCCTAATAGTCTGATATAGTTTTAAAACTCAAAGCAATCGTATGATGAGGATTTGGTGAAATGGGTTTTGGTATAATATTGAAAATAAATAAGGGATATTATGGATAAAAATATAGGTTCAGCAACGATTAAAAAATTATTTGAAAAAAAGATTGACATACCACATTATCAAAGACCCTATTCTTGGGAAAAAGAGCAAGTTGAGGATTTGATTGAGGATTTGATAGAAGCATTTCATAATAAAAAAGATAAATACCTTATTGGAAATATTATTTTTCATGAAAAAGAAAATCACAAATTAAATATTGTCGATGGACAACAAAGAACTATTACTTTGGCTTTGATACTTAGTGTTTTAAATGAATGCAGTTTTACAGAGTGTAAATTAAACCTAAATTCAGATCAAAAACAATCAGAAAATAATACATACTGCACATTTTTAAACGAAGCCGAAATAAGCCAACTAAGCGCAAAAAGACTAAAAGAAAATCATCAAATTATAAAAAATAGATTAAAACAAAACAACGAATTATATAATTTTATTTTGGAAAATGTAATAGTAACTTACATTAAAACAACATCTCAAGATGAATCTTTTATCCTTTTTGACTCGCAAAATACAAGAGGAAAGCCACTAGCAAGAAAAGACTTATTAAAAGTGCATCATCTTCACCACATGGAAAAAGAGAAGCTGCAAATAGATATTAGAGAAAAATATGCCAAAAAATGGGAAGAGATAGAAAAACAAAAAGGCGAAGATAGCTTAGAGTATATGCTAGAGTTTTTAATAGGACTTCCAAGACTTGCCATAAGAGGGGAACTTCAAAAAGAGCATATAAAACAAATAGATGTTTTTAAAGAACTTAAAACCAAATCGAGTAAAACTCAACTTAACAAATATAATCAACCAGCACTGTTTAAAAATTTTTATTTTGACTTTGAAAAAAGAGAAGTATCTTATGAATTTGTAGATGAGATAACAATAACTTTTGGAAACAAATTTTTTACAGATAATCTTTTGTCTATGCCTTTTGAAATATCGCTATCAGTCATAGGTGGAGAACGATTTTTTTGGTTTGTTTTAAAATATAGTGAATTGCTAGATAAAATAAAAGACAAAAATTTTTACAAAAAACTAGATAGCGTTGACGGCACAGGCAATTTGTATCTTAAAAAGATATACAAAAGTGCTTTGTTTTTTTACTCTGATAAATTTGGAGACTATAAATTTGATGAGTTTGCAATGAGCTTATCTAAATTATTTATAATCCTAAGGGTTTCTTATGATTCAATCAATCCTGCTACGGTAATAAATTTTATGTGGGATAAAGAAAATAAATTCGATATATTTAAATCCATATATCTAAATTCTGCAAGTGAAGATATAATTGATCAAATTGAGCAATATTTAATGTATGCTGATAAAAATAAAATTGAAAGTTTTAATGAAAAAAATAAAAACGATATAAGAAGTTATGATACGAAGAAACAATTTATAGATTGTTTTAATAAACAAATTACTAAAAGTTTGATTGGAGAAAAGAAATGAATGAACATATTATAAAAAAACTAGATGACAAATTAATAGAAAATTCAATTTTTAGAATTCCCCTCTATCAAAGACCGTATAGTTGGAAAGAACAACATATAGAACAGTTGTTGATTGATCTTTCTAATCATGAGCCTAAAGATAAAAAATATTTTGTCGGAAATATCGTTTTAAGTCAAGCTTCAAAAGAAAATGATAAAACTACTTACGATGTGATAGATGGACAACAAAGGCTCACTACTATTTTTCTAATATCTACTTTAGCTAGAGAAGGCAAGCTATTTTCAAGTCTTAAACTCTCTTATGAAATTAGAAAAGAAGATAAAGAGTTTTTGGAAGAATTAAGAGCTGAAAATGGCGAAGTTAATAAATGTAAAACAGAAAATAGTGCAAATCCTCAATTTAAAAGCAATATAAATACAATAAGAAAGTTTTTAAATGAAAAGAAATATGAAAAGCAAGATTTATGTGAATTGCTTGCTAAAGTCAATCTAGTATTTACTATTTTGCCAGAAAATACAGATATTACAAAGTATTTCGAGATTATGAACAATAGAGGAAAACAGCTAGAAAAACATCAGATACTAAAAGCTAAATTTTTAAATCGTTTAAATGGTAAAACTGCCAAATATGCAAAAATTTGGGATGCTTGTAGTAATATGGATGTTTATATAGAAGACTTTTTATTTAAAGATGCGGAAGATAAAAAAGCTGAATTTAGAAAAAAATTACTTACTGATTTTTCCATAGAAAGCATTTCAAGTGATAACAATACTGAAGCAAATTCAACAATTATTGAACTATTAAAACCAGAAAGCAAGGGTGAAGAAAAAGATTCAACTGAAAGTTTTAAAGAATATAGTTCTATAGTCAAATTTCCTATATTTTTACTTCATTGTCTAAAGTTATATGCAAAAAATGATATTACGCTTGATGATAATAAACTGATAGAACATTTTAATAATAATTTTTTTAATGGTAAGACACTGCCAGATAAGCAAAAAGAATTTATGAACTTTATGCTCAAACAAAGAATTCTATTTGATTATTTCATCTTCAAACGAGATTCTTCTGAGAATAAAAAGCCATTTTTTGAAGAAATTATATTAAATGAAAAAAATTCATTTAAAACAAACAATGAACTGCTTATGATTCAACTTTTGTTTAATATTAGTTCAAACTATCAAAGCCAAGAGTGGTTGAGTGTTGTTTTGCAATGGTTGAATACTAATTTCAAAATAGAGAACAATAAAATAGCAGATAATTTTTATTCTGATTATCTTAAGTTTTTAGAATGTTTTGATAGAGAGTTGGCAAAAGAGAGATTATGTAATGGCACACTAATAGATAAAATAAACAGCTATTTAAAACAAGAAAATACAGCTTGTGATGATGATAAAAATTTTGAATATAAATTAAATGAAATCTTACATCAAGGTACTTCAACACCTCACTATTGGTTTTATAAGCTGGATTATTTGTTGTGGAAAGATAAAAATATTTTGAATCAGTTGTCTAAAAGATTTGAAAAGTTTGATAAATCAAATTTTCGTCTTTCAAGGCTAAATTCAATAGAACATATTCATCCGCAAAGTAAATGCAAAGAGTGGGAAGAGCAAAATGTTGATAAATGTACAAAAGTAGATTGTTTTGGTAATTTAGCACTTATAAGCAATCATATGAATTCAGCTTTAAATGCACAAGAAGGTCAAAACAAAAGGCAAGATATTCAAAAACAACTAAACAACGGCACAATCGAAAGCCTAAAGATGATTTTAGTTTACAGCAAATATGAAAAATGGACTCAAGAAGAATGTGATACTCATCAAAAAGAGATGATAAATTTGCTTTGTTGTGATTTAGGGTTTAAAAATGATAATACTGAATGTAAAAGTGAGGAATAAACTATGACTATATCAATTCATTGTCAAACAATATTTAATGATTATAATTTTTTCAAAAGCACTTTGGATCAAATTTTAGATAAATATCCAAATATTCAAAAGTGCTTAACAGGCAGAACAACACCTACTAAATTTTCAAAACGATATTTTTTAGATAAAAATATCGTTTGTGAGCAACCAAAACTATCAAACTTAAAGATTCAAAGACAATATAAAATTGTGGAAATTTCTGATTTGTGTATTTTTTTTTATAATAAAAATACGCCATCAAAATACAATATTACCGGAAAAACTTTAGTTAGAGCCAATAATTTAAAAAAAGAAATTATTGTTTTTGAATATAAAATTTTGAATGCAGATAACGAATCTTAGGAAATCCAGATGACCCTCTCTAAATCCCAATACATCCGCGGGCTTCAATGTTATAAGTCTTTGTGGCTCTATAAACATAAACCCGAACTAAGAGACACACCAGATAAAGCACAAGAGTCGTTATTTAGCAACGGTTATAGCGTGGGCAAGGCGGCGAAAGAGCTTTTTGTAGGCGGTGTGGAAGTAGAGTTTGATGCCGATGATTTTGGCGGGATGATCGCTAAAACAAAAGATCTTATGCAAAGCGGCTATGAAGTTATCTATGAAGCGACATTTAAAGAAAACGGTATATTTGCCATGTCGGATATACTTGTAAAAAACGGCGATGGCTGGGATATGTACGAGGTAAAAGCAAGTACTGGAGTAAAAGAGTACCATATAAATGACGCTTCGGTGCAGTGGTATGCACTCAGTAATGCGATAAAGTTAAACAAAGCCTATATAGTCCATATCAATAACAGCTACACACGAGAAGACAAGATAGATGTAAACAAACTCTTTAACATTGCAGATATAACCGATGAAGTGCAAAACAGACAGCACCTCATACCTATGCACATTGAAGCGATGTTTTCGATGCTTAAGGCGGATATGCCGGATACAGACATAGGCACACATTGCAGTGAGCCTAATAGTTGCGATTTTAGAGGGCATTGTTGGTCGCATATCCCATCGCCTTCGGTTTTTGATCTATACCGTATGAATAGTACTAAAAAATTTGAGATGTACTACAAAGGAGTAAAAAACTATGAAGAGATACCAAATACTTTTGGGCTAAATGCAACTCAAAGGCTTCAAGTAGATAGCAACAAATCAAAAGAGGTTTATATAGACAAAAGAGTTATACAAAACTTTCTTGATAAACTGGTTTATCCTCTAAACTTTTTCGATTTTGAGACATTTCAAAATGCTATACCGAGGTTTGACACCCAAAGACCCTATATGCAGATACCTTTTCAGTACTCTCTTCACATACTGCATCAAGATGGCAGACTTGAACACAAAGAGTTTTTAGGTAATGAAAATCTTGACCCCAGAGAGAGCTTGATAGAGCAGATGTTAAACGACATCACGCAAAAAAGGAAGCATAGTCGCATATAACCAAGCTTTTGAGATAGGACGCATAAGAGAACTTGCAGCGTTTAAAACAGACAAAAAAGATGAGCTTTTATCTTTGGTAGATAGGTTTGTAGATCTGATAGTACCATTTAGAGGTACAGGATACTATCATCCCGATTTTAACGGCAGTTTTTCCATCAAGTCCGTACTTCCTGCGATGTTTCCAAACGATGATGAACTTAACTACAAAAAACTAGGCTCTGTTCAAAACGGCGGCGATGCTATGGAGACTTTTGCAAATCTTTATCTGCTAAAAGACAAATCTAAGCGAGAAGAGATAAGAAAAGACCTTTTGGCATATTGCCGTCTTGATACTTTAGCGATGGTTAGGATTTTGGAAAAATTGATGCAAATAGCAAAGGTTTAATTTGTGGACACATAACTGTCCTCTTATGATAGTAATATTTTGCAAAGTGATTGTAGAACATTCATAAATCACTAACTCAAAGAACGGAGTGCAAAATGAAACTCACTGATACACTTGAATTAGTCTCTTACAGAAAAGATGTAGATTATTTTCCCAGACGAAGTAAACCCTTTGACTACACAATAAAATATATTTTTTATGCAAACGACTATAGAGTAGAGTTAGAAATCCAATTTTCGATTATCGATTATACTTTATGCTACCGTCTGCCTATTATAAATTTTGGTTATGACGTACATATTGAAGAGTTTAGCAAAAAAAATGGAAGATATGTAAGTGTCGATGATTATGATGATGAAGATGGTCGATTCAGTGTAAAATACATAACAAACAAGCAAGATAGAAAGATATTGCTAAAAATAGTTCAAAAAAACCTTGAACACTATGTTAAAAGAGTTAATCCGCCGCTTATCATAAGAGGTCCGCTTGGTAACTTTAAACAGCACTCTGCTAGATACCTAAAAAACGGAGAGATTATCATTAATGCAGGATACCAACAAATTGTTGCCTCTTACAATGAAGTACCGGATATATCTACAAAAAAAAGTTTTAAAGATACAGTAAGCGAACTTTTTTATATCTATGCAAAAGATGAATTTGCAAAAGAGGAAGTTATAAAAAACTACTTGCTAAAACAAGACGCCATATGTCAAGAAAAAATAGCGGCATAAGAAGTTTTTAGATGTTAAAACTACTCCTAGAACTCAACGAAAAACTAAAAGCTATAGAAGAGTGCATAATTTTTAAATGCAATGAACTTGACGCAAAGCTATCAAACGAATTGTCTCTAAAAAAAGATGATATGGAGGATTATGAACTTGAGTTGGTGGTTAGTTTTTTTCATAAAGATTTGGAAGATCCCAGCTATGAACTAAATGAGAGCATGAAACACATCGTAACAGACTCTCATTATGGTTTTATAGGTAGCGAAGAGAACTATTTTTATTATCCAAAAAATGACTTTAGCTCAAAGTATGATTGTTGCGGACTTTTTTATAGGCTTTATAAGGGTTTGTCTGTAAACAACATTTTAAGTATAGAGACTATCTGGTGGGATATTATGCCAAAGTACCAGTATAAAGTCTTGTTTGAACCTGTTCTAAACAAAATAGCAAAACGATCCAATATAATCTACTCTAAAGATTATAATATTTATATACCACAAGCTGCAAATAGTGAAAAATTTGTGATTAAGCGGCTTGATAGAATCTATTTTTATTTGAGTGCAGAGTTTAAATCAATAAACGAGACATTTTTAAAACCACTTAGTGATGAAGAGCTATTCTTTTACCATTCTCAAGAGTATATCGATAGGCTAAAAAGCGATACCAAGCTTATGGAGTCCATACTACGAGTTTCTTTACCTGAGTACTTGTCGCTTGATATGGTACATAGATATATACTCTCGAGTATAAAAACTCAGTGTAGCGGAACGATAAAAGCAGCCGAGTTAGCCATGAGAGATGGTTGGGCTATCAATCTTGGAGGAGGATTTCACCATGCATACAAAGACAGAGGCGGTATGTTCTCCCCATACAACGACTACGCACTTGCAACGATACATTTAAGAAAAAGCTTTCCTATACTAAAAATAGCCTATATAGACCTAGATGCCCATGTGGGAGACGGTGTGATAGAGTTTGTAAAAAGCGATGCAAACTTTTGGGTGTTTGATATGTACTTTGCAATCGATAGAGATTTTGAAAAAGGGTTTGATTTGCGTTCAACCAAAGACTCTAAAATAAACCTTATAGCTTTAAACAAACAGACAAAAGATGATTTCTATCTCAATGTTTTGAAAACCAATTTGACAAGGTTTATAGATGCTCTAAACCCTGATTTTATATTTTATAACGGCGGCAGCGGCGATATGTTCGGCATGATGGACATAAGCGTAGATGGTATGATAAAGAGGGATCTCTTTGTTTTTACACTTGCAAAAGAGAGAAACATCCCTATATGTATGTGTTTAAGCGGCGGATACAGATATGAAAACTACAAAGCTGTATCACAGAGTCTTGCGGAAGTTGTGAAGATGATGAGCTAAGAGAAAATTTAAGACAAAAAATATCTTAGTATTACAGTAAAATTTTATTTTCCAAACCAGAAGAGGCGATAATGAATCGTAGAAAATGATGTATATGAAAATTCTCCATACAACAGACCTTCATTTTAACAAACATTGGTTTGAGTGGGTTGCATCACAGCAATCAAATTATGATGTGTTTTGTATTACCGGTGATTTTTTGGAAAGTTCAAAAGAAGAAACTCTAAGTGAACAAATAGAGTGGATAACAAATTGGATGAGAAGTTTTAAAAAACCTCTTCTTGTGTGCAGTGGCAATCACGATATAGAGGATCTTGATAATGAAGATTGGCTAAATAAGATTTCAAATGTTTATATTGATAATAGTATCAAAACTATTAACGGTATAAAATTTGGATGTGTACCATATATAGCACCTGATTTTATGGAGTTTGATGATTGTGATGTGCTTCTTTATCATATTCCACCGGCTGCTTCAAAAACAGCCATTCATAAAATAACCAAAGCCGATTGGGGAGATAAAGAATTATCCAGATTATTGCAAAAAGAGTTTTTAAAACCTAAAATTTTACTTTGTGGACATATGCATCATCCAAAAAACACAAGTGATATAATAAAAAATACCACTATCTATAACCCTGGAGCAGATAAGACAAAGTTAACTCCATTGCATTATATTATAGAGATATAAAAACAGACAAAAAGAATAGGAGTTATACATTACAAGTAAACCGCAAAATTAAAATAGGTAGAATATAAAAATAGTTATATCAATTGTAAAACAGCTACTTTTAGCTTAAAGCAAATATTAAACTAAAAACCGCATTTTTTTAAAATCCACTTAAATAAGTCACTTTTATGTCTTGTATTCTTTGTATACTTTTTAAAATAAAAAGGATGCAGCAATGGACTACCAAGTGTTAAGTTCTAAAAATATAGTAAGCAAATCACATCTTAAAATTAAAGTACAAAAAATTATGATAAAACAATTTTCACAAGAATTATCAGATAATAATGTTCAAAAATTTCAAGAAAAAAACAGCTGGGTAGTAGCATTGTATTTTGATAGAGATGACTTGAAAATGGATTTTAATGAAGGTTGGAGTTATGTTATATATCATTGGTTTTGTTATTGCTGTAGCAGGCATGAAAAAATAAAAGCACGCTATTTTGAAAGTGATTTTTATTTAAAAAACTATGTTTGTTATAGCTGTGGTAATAAAATTTTTTTATGCGATAGCGAACTAAAAGAGGTTTTAAAAGAAAAGGCAATAATTAGCTTTAAAACTAAAATTAAATATGATACCGTTTCAATAAAAACATATATAGATACGCCTGTAGTGACTTCATCTAATACTATTGAAAATTCAAGAAAATATTTTGATTCGTTTACTATTGAATCCATATTTTTAAATTCAGAGTATTACTATAAAGATATAGAGCATATGATATATGATAATAATATTTCTTTAGAAGAAAATATTTATAATTTTTTAATAGAAAATCTTAAAAATGACAATATAAAATTTAATTATAATTGTAAAAAATATAATATAAAAGAAAAATCAAAATATGAATTATTTAGAAAATATATTGTTAATAAATATATCAAAAAGTTTGAACTTTTATTGATTTATTCTGACTTTAAAAATGCTAAAAAATTTTCTAATAGACTTCTTGCATAACCCATCAAGGAACAGCGAATCCTCTGTCCCAATTTATCAAAGCGCAAATTAGATTAAATCGCAAACCAAATCTTTTTCGTCTATTTCTATACTTTTGAGCAACAATT
>Ga0074197_1002141_pt1 | contig 14448 bp, 9 predicted proteins | sample EPASupsiteSAE305_FD_64526 | JGI IMG/M metagenome (GOLD analysis project Ga0074197, IMG submission 64526) | Bioremediated contaminated groundwater microbial communities from EPA Superfund site, New Mexico - SAE3-05 reassembly with SPADES | ecosystem: Environmental > Aquatic > Deep subsurface >...
GGAGCCGACGGACTCTTTGGATGTTGAGCAACTGCAGGAGATAGTGCAGAAAGATATTACAGTCTGCGTCTCGACAGCCAAGGACATCATAGACGCCTATAGAAAATATTATCATATCAACGAAGAAGAATATCAATCCTTCTTCAAATTTGAAACCGAGGCGGAAGAGGAGACGGTTACCCAGGTTGACGACTTTGGCGCCTTGGTTTCCGATGCGGCGGAGGATTTCGAGATTGAGAGCGGCGGGGCGGACGAAGGCTCCTTCGAGCAGTTTTCCGCCTCAGACGCCCCCATCATCAAGCTGGTTAACGGCATCCTGGTTAAGGCGGTGCAGGACGGGGTCAGCGACATCCATATCGAGCCGTTTGAGAAGACCATGCAGGTGCGCTATCGCAAGGACGGCGCCCTGTTCAAGTCGATGAACCTGCCGCTGACGATTAAAAACGCCATGGCCGCCCGCATGAAAATCCTGGCAGGGCTGAACATCACCGAACGCCGGGTGCCGCAGGACGGCCGCATCAAAATTCGTCTCGGCCGCAACCGGGCGGTTGATTTCCGGGTCTCCACCTTGCCGCTGCTCTACGGCGAGGGCATTGTTCTTCGTATTCTGGATAAGGACTCGCTCAATGTCGACCTGACCAAGCTTGGTTTTACCGTCGAAACCTTTGCAGCGCTAAGAAGATGCCTTACGCGGCCCCAGGGCTTGCTGCTGGTGACGGGGCCGACCGGGTCGGGCAAGACCGTTACCCTCTATTCCGCGCTGAACTCCCTGAACACCGAAGACATCAAAATTCTGACTGCCGAAGACCCGGTCGAGTTCAACTTCAAGGGCATCAACCAGGTCAACGTCAACGCCGAGGTCGGCATGACCTTTGCCGCGGCGCTCAAGGCCTTTCTCCGCCAGGATCCCGACATTATCATGGTCGGCGAGATTCGCGACATTGAAACGGCGGAAATCGCGATGAAAGCGGCCATGACTGGCCATCTTGTTTTCTCGACGCTGCACACCAACGATTCGCCGGCCACGGTCAGCCGTATGGTGGATATTGGCATTCCTTCGTACATCCTGGCCTCTTCGCTGACCATGGTGCTCTCTCAGCGCCTTGCCAGGCGCTTGTGCGCGAAATGCAAAACGCCGGCGGAATATGACCCGCAAACCCTCCTGAGCGCCGGATTCAGGGAGAACGAGCTGGACGAATTGAAATTATTCAAAGCCAGAGGCTGCCCGGACTGCAACGGGTTGGGGTATCGGGGCCGGGTCGGTTTTTTTGAGCTGATGGAAGTGACGGAAGCGGTGGCCGAAGCCATTCAGGCAGAGGTTTCCGAGGAGCAATTGCGCAAGGTCGCCATGCAGGAAGGCATGTTTACCCTGCGCGAGGCCGGGTTGCAAAAGGCGCGGGAAGGCGTCACCAGCCTCGAAGAGGTGTTAAAACGGACCGTGGCCCATGAAGACAGTCTGCCGGCGTATCTGGTCAACCCGGATGTGGAGGAATACGAAGACGGGGACGTGGTGATTCAGGAAGGCAACAAGGATCGGGATTTTTTCAAACTGATTCGGGGCAAGGTGGCGGTGTTGCGTTCGGGGAAAAAGATTGCCGAAATTACCGAACCTGGCGAATATTTTGGCGAAATGGCGGCAATTCTGGAAGAGCCGCGTTCCGCCTCCATCATTTCCGTGGGGCGATGCACGATCAAGCGCTATCCGGGCGCCAAGCTGGCGGAGTTGATTGAAAAATATCCGGAGGTCTCCAAGCATTTATTCCGCACCCTGGTCGAGCGCCTGCACAAGACCGACCGGATTGTGGTGCAACTTGCCAGCGCGGCGAAAGCTCGTCCCCCCCAGCAGGTCATCCGCCAAGCATGAACAAAATTTCCGTTTACATCATTACTTACAACGAGGCGGACAAAATCCGCGCGGCCGTCAATTCGGTGCTGTGGGCCGATGAAATAGTGGTTGCGGATTCGTCCAGCCAGGACAACACGGTGGCCATTGCCGAGGAACTCGGGGCGCGGGTGGTGCAGATTCCCTTTCGCGGTTTCGGCGATTTGCGCAACCAGGCGATGGCTGCCTGCACCCATGACTGGATTTTTTCGTTGGATTCGGATGAACGGTGCACGCCGGAAGCCCGGGATGAAATCATGGCCAGCGTCGAGGCTCCGCAGGCAGACGCCTATTATATTCCCCGCAGAAATTTTTTCATGGGCCGCTGGATACGCTATTCAGGATTTTATCCCGATTACCGCCAGCCGCAATTGTTCAAAAAAGGAACTCTGGCGTTCAAAGACGATCAGGTGCACGAGGAGTTTTCAGTTCTTACCAACCGGCCGGTAGGATTTCTTCGCAACCCCATCTGGCAGGTGCCGTACAAAAACCTCGAAGAGGTGGTGCACAAAGCCAACAAATACTCGTCGCTCGGCGCACAGAAGCTTGCGCAACGGGGCCGAACCGGCTCTTTGCCGCAGGCCTTGGTGCACGGGTTGTGGTCCTTTTTCCACATGTATGTGTTGAAGCGGGGCCTCCTCGACGGCTGGCCCGGCTTCATCATCGCCCTCGGCAATTTCGAGGGAACGTTTTACAAGTACGCCAAACTCCACGAACTCCAGGCCGACTGGACGCCCCCGCCATCTCCGCACCTGAACCGCACGCCCTGAGTCAGCTGCGATACTGATCAATCCCGGTTTCGCACCAGGTCAGCCGGCCTTCGATGGTCCGTTGCAGGAGATCGTCGTTGAGGGCCAGCCGGTTCCGATTGTTCATCGGGTGGTGCAAATGATATCCCAAAGCGCGAAATTTCAGATTCTGGCGCTGCACCCCGCAGTTGAGCAACCGGGCCACAAATTCGGAATCTTCCCGTCCCCAGCCGACAAAGTCCTCATTAAATCCGTTCACCCGGAGTGCATCCTCCTTCCAAAAAGCAAAATTGCACAATCGGGTGCCTTGCAGTTTGGTGCTTTTCAGGGAAAACAGCCGGGAAAGCAGTTCAGAACGCAGGCAGTTTTTCTTGTTGCCGACGCCTCTGGCGCCCAGGGGAATGGTTAGGGCGCCGCGGGCAAAGACCTGCGCGGTCAATCTGTCGCCCAGTAATGCGCGCGGCCCCTGGACAAAGCACCCACGCCGGGCGACGGCCAGGTGGTCGGCTGCAAAGCGGCGATCCAGCAGGATGTCGCCGTCGATCAGCAGAATGTAGTCCCCCTGCGCGCGGGCGATGGCCCTGTTTCGGCTTTTTGCCAATCGATAGCCCTCGTCTTCCTGCCAGGAGTGCACCAGGGGCACCGGCGCTTGGGACGCCATGTTGCGGATGAGTTCGGCGGTGTCCGGCCTCGAACCGTCGTCGGCCACTACAATTTCCATCGGCGCCAGCGTTTGGTCAAAGGAGCTGCGCAACACAAGCTCAAGCGCCTCCTTCCAGTTGTAGGTGGTCACGATCAAGCTGACCCGCACGTTTTTTTTTATCATCGTCAATTTCTCAAAGTAAACCCATCGCTGCAGCGAACACCTGCTCCACGCTAATGGAGCGCATGCAGCTCATGTGGTCGCACACCCGTTTCCGACAGCAGAGGCACGGCACGTTTTCCGCCCGCACGATCACATTGCGGACCCCGTATGGGCCAACCCGCTCAGGGTGAGTCGGACCGAACAGGGCCGCCACCGGCACGCCCGCCATGGCGGCGATGTGCATGGGGCCGGTGTCCAACCCCACGTAAGCCGAGGCTCTTTTCATCAGGGCGACCGATTCCGTCAAGCTCAACTGCCCGGCCGCGATTGCGGCGCCGGAACTGGTCATGCGTCCTGTTATGTCGTGGATGTAAGCCACATCACTGCCGCTGCCGCCAAACACGGCTCGCACGCCGGCATCGGCAAATCGGTCGCAGAGTTCGCTCCAGCGCGTCTCCAGCCAGAATTTGGATTGCCAACGGGCGGCGGGATTGACGTAGACAAAACGATCCTCAAGGCCAATGCCGGATTGCGATAAAAAAGCGGCAACACGCTCTTCATCGGGCGTGCTTGAGCACAGATAAAAATCCGCAGGCACAACCGGGCAGGCGAAGTGCGATGCAAACAGCAGATTCTTATCCACCGCATGCACGGCGCCCTCCGGGACGTCGAGCAGCCGGTGCTGAAACAGGGTGTTCAATTCCCGAGCGTCTTTAAAGCCGACGCGCAGGCCGCCAGGATTCATGACGGCTATGAGCCCGCTGCGAAAGGAGGCGTGCAGGTCGAGGATCAAATCGTAGGGCGCGGCGACAAAGGATTTCCGCAAATCATGAAGGACGCGCAAGGTCGCTGCCAGCGCGCTTCCGTACGAAAACCAGGTGGAATCCGGGCTGCTGGTCGACGGGATGTGCATGGGATGCACACGGTCGACCGAATCGTCTTGGCCAACCAGCGCCGCATAGCCTTGTTCAACCACCCAGCCTATGGAGCACTGCGGAAAGCGGCGTTTGAGCGCGTGGGTCGTTGGGAAGGTGTGGATGACGTCGCCCAGGGAGCTTTGCTTGACGACCAATATCCGTTTGCCGTTTAAGTCCATGAATCCGTTTTAGCCAAAAAGCCGTTTGATTTCATTGATATGGTGATTGATGCCCAAACCGTGCCGATCCGCAAACCCGGGCTCGACCCTCATGCCCCGATCAAGTTGCCTGAGCGCGTCGACAATGGTTGCGGGCTGGTTGTCGTCCAGCAGCACAGAGGACTCCCCTTGCAACAGCTCTGCGGCGCCGACCTGTTTGGTGACCACAACCGGGGTGCCGCATTGCATTGATTCAGGGACGACCAAGCCAAACGGTTCGTAGTGCGACGGCAGGATGGTGTAATCCACAGCAGCGTACACCGGCGCCAGATTGGTGCAATAGCCAAGGTGGCGCACGTTGTCGGGGGGCGGCATGGAGATTTTGCTGCCGGCCACCAGGAGCTGATAACGCTTTGGATCCAGTGAGGCAAAGGCGCGCAGCAGTTCCTGCAGGCCTTTGCGCTGGTGGCCGCAGGACACAAAGAGGAAAGTCAGGCGACTGTCGTCAATGCCGAGGGCGGCGCGGGCCTGGGCGCGCTCGTGGTTGTCGAAAAAACGAAAGGCCGAGTCAATAGGCGGATAGACAACCTGTACTTTGGAGCCGTCGATCTGAAAATGGGCGAGAATTTCCCGCGCCACCGTGGCCGAGTGCGCCATGACGTGGGGGACCGTATGGAACATTTTTCGTTCAAAGTAGGTTTCAAACAGATCGTAGACGCCCCGCAACAAGGCGGTGCGGCGGATATGGCGGATGGTTTCCACATGGACGCCGCCGCACACCGCAACATGCGTGCTGCTGGTTCTGGCCATGCCAATGGCCAGATCATACTCCTGTTTCAGCGGCAATTGATCGCATTGCTGCAAAAAACGAAATTCCCGCATTTTCCGGGGCAGAATCGGCCTGATTCTCCGAACCGTGCAGCCGGTTTCCTTGACTAACTCGCGATCAACGGCGCAGGCATGCACAGTGACCCGGTCGCCTTGGCGTTGGAAACCACGGACCAGAGAGAGCAGGTACGCTTCCATGCCGCCCCCTCGGGTAAAATTGGAGTGAACGAGCGCAATATTCAATGGATACCTATTTGGGTGCAGAATGGGCGATGATAATGCGGTTGACGTGTTGTGTGAACGATGCCGTCGATTGGGCCGATCAAGCGTCCGGAAGCGCCTCATGCTCGCCTTTAAGCCGGAACAGGATAAGTGTTCCAGTGTCTTCGTGTCGCCAACGCCCCATTTCTTCAAACCGGTCTTGAAACTCGATGTTGGAGTGACCGAACGCCCCCTTTTTCCACGCCAACTCCTCCCAGAGGAAAAACTGCATGTTTCGGGCGCGCATCAATTGTTCAAGCGCGGCAACGGAGCCAGGGGTCACAATGCTGTCGTGATAACAAAGGGGGGTGGTGGAATCAGCGTTGGCGTAGAAGACAATCCAATTGTGCGCGATCGACCTTCTGCCGGCAATGCCGACAGGAAATTGGTTGTGGACCAGTTGAGCTGCTGCTTGGCCGATTTGAGGATAGACAGCCTTGTCGTCCTCAATTGAGCGCATGTTTTTCGGCAATGAAGCCAGCACTATAAATGCGGCGACCATGGCGAAGGCTTTTTTGGAATTCCATTGAGGTCGCGCCGCAAGCCAATTGAGCGCCGTTTGTATGCCCAGTCCGGCAAAAAGGAAAGAGGGCAGCAGCAATAAGGCAATGAAGCGATAGGTCATAACCCAGGTCTGAACGACATGGGCGCACAAAAGAACAAATGAGGCGCCAATGATCAGGAGGATGTAGAGAAAGTCGGAGCGGCGTCTGGATTGGGTGCAGAACACAACGCCCCCAAGGAGATAGAACGGCACGTAGGGATAAAAATAAGACTCCATGGCGTTGCTCAAAATGGACCCAAGCGCGATCAGCCAAACAACATGGTAAGAAGTCTCAAGAAAATTACCAAGCAACGAAAAACCGTACCCGCTGAACAATGTTTTCAACGCTTGGCGAAGTTCTTGGTAAGAGACCATGGGTTGGATAAATTTGTCGGCAACTTCATCCAACCGGATCAGGCTGAAAACGTCGACCCCGTAAAGCAGCAACACAGACCCGCCGGCGAGGGCCAGCAGCAAAAACGGCAGAAGAACGGTCAGCAAGCGGGACAATTTTCGTTCGCCTTGGGCAAGGACAATGCACAAGCAGGCAGCGGGCAGCAAAACCAAGCCTTCAATGCGGCTCCATGCCGCCAGCAGAATGAAGACGCTGCTGGTCAGCAGCCAAAAGAAGGACCGGCGTGGGGATTGCAATTGCTTGCTGTGCATGACGAACGCGAGCATTGAAGCGAGAAAAAAGAACCAGAAGGTTGCGTCCCGCATAGCGTCGGCGCTGTAGCGAACCAGCAAGGGCGTCAGGGCAAAAAGCAGAGTGGTGAGCCTGCTGACGGCAGGATCAAAAAAATGACGCAGCAGCGGATACAGCACTGCCAGCATGCCCATGCCGCAACAAAAGGAAACCCATTGGGCGCTTGTCGCCCAATGGGGCACAAACAGATGAAAAAAAGCAATTAGAAAGGGATACAGGGAAACATAGGGCAACTGGCATTGATTGAGGAGATCCCACTGGCCGCTGGCAATGGCTTTAGCTTGGTAAATATAGATGATGCCATCGGGGTTGATGATGGAAAGGTTGTTTAAGGCCCGGATTCGGATAAATGCAACAAGGCTGAACACCGCCCACCAAAAGATGATCTCGGCCTTTGGTGTTAGTGGCGAGCGTGTTGCCTGCTGTTTGATTGGTTGTTGCATCTCAGTGGGCTGTTTCTCAACGTGTCGGCTGTCTTTGGTGGGTTTATTGATATTGTTTTAAAATATTTATTCTGATGTTTTTTTCTTCGTAGCTTATGTTGGTGGATTCGTTTACTAAATTTTTCAATTTTTCAGCAGCGTTGCTCATGTCATTTTTTATATTTTCTTTGTTTATTTGTCTGTTTTTATTTTTTTTGTGATGGTTAAATGCTCTTTTTATTTCATTTTTGATATTTTTTAGAATTTTTCTTGCCGTAATTTTCTTTTTTATTGCATACGGGGTGTCTTTTAATAAGGTTGACGAAGGGCCGCTTGCCTGGTCTTCATGGATTCTGTATTTGGCGAGAGGTTCTGCTATGTAGGTTGGGTTGAATATGAAAAATGAAATTGCACATAGCCACCAGTCGTGAGGACATGTTTTTTCTCCTGGAATTGGAAGGAGATGGGGCTTTAACTTGCTGCTGAATACAATCGCTAATCCAGGGATTGGGCTTCTCGCGTCTTTGATGATCAAGTTTTGCGCCGTAGTTCTTTCTAACGGCAGGTCGAGTTTAATTAAATTTTTGAGGTCTGCTCCTATCGTTTCTCCTGCAACGTTTACGAGGTCGAGGTTATGATAGCAAAGGCCAATGGTGGCGTCGCTTGCAAGTTTGGAGATGCATTTCTTCAGTTTGTCAACGTGCCAGATGTCATCTTGATCGCACAAGGCGATGAAATCGGTGTCGCAAAGAGAGATGCCTCGTTCGAAATTGCGAATAAATCCAATGTTTTTATTATTTTTATACAGTTCAATAGTCTCTTGGTGTCTTTGAGCCCATTCTTCAGCTATTCTCATTGATCCGTCGGTGGAGCAGTCGTCAACTATCAGCACCTTGTCGGGAAGAAGGGTTTGGTTGAATATGCTTTGCAATTGTTCATCTAGAAAATTTTCGCCATTATATGTTGCCAATACAACGCCAACAGTTTGTTTCATTATAATATTTTTTAATACGATTGGAGAATGTTGACGTGTGCTAATTTTTTCTGGAAAATTATCTTTTTAATCGTCATGTAGTCGTGAAATGTGAACGGGGCAAGTTGTTTGTCGATGAGGTTCAATTATGGTTTGCCTCAATCGGGGAAGCATTTATCCCGCAGAAAATTGTAAATGATACAGTCCGCTGTATTCGCCTCGCAAGGCAAGCAACTCTCCATGCGTTCCTTCTTCCACCAGCTGCCCGTCTTTGAGGACAATGATCCGGTCTGCGTTTTGAATCGTTGACAGGCGGTGGGCGATGACGATGGTGGTGCGGTTTTGCATGAGATTTTCCAAAGCCTTCTGCACTTCACGTTCCGATTCGGTGTCGAGGGCGGAGGTCGCTTCGTCCAGAATCAGGATTGGGGCATCCTTGAGCAAGGCTCTGGCGATGGAAATTCGCTGCTGCTGACCGCCGGAGAGACGGGCGCCGGATTCGCCAATGATGGTGTCGAATCCCTGGGGCAGCTCCATGATGAAATCCAATGCAAAAGCTGACCGCGCCGCCTCGATTATCTTTTCCTCCGGACAGTCGGGCCGTCCGTAGGCGATGTTGTTGCGGACCGTGTCGTTGAACAGAATGGTCTGTTGCGTCACCAGCGCCATCTGACTGCGGAGTGAGGCAAAGGTGGCATGGCGGATATCCACGTCGTCAATGCGCACGGCCCCTTCGCTGACCTCGTAAAAACGGGGGAGCAAGTTGGCTAGCGTCGTCTTGCCGCTGCCGCTGGGCCCGACCACGGCCAGCACCTCGCCCCGGTTGACGCGGAGGTTGAGATGTTTAATGACTGTTTCGTTGTTTTCGTAATGAAAACTGACGTCTGCAAAAACTATGCTGCTCTTGAACTGCTTCAAGACAACGGCCTCGGCGGCTTCGCGGATGTCCGGTTGGAGATCCAGGAGGGTGAAAATCCGGGTGGATGCCGCCAGCCCCTGTTGAATGGTGGTGTTGATTTTGCTGACGCCTTTGACCGGTTCGTAGAGCATAATCAACGCGGTCAAGAAGGACATGAAGGAGCCAGGCGTGGAGTTGCCCTGCAATACCTGGGTGCCGCCAAACCAGATGATCATGGCCATGCCGATGCCGCCGAGAAATTCGATCATCGGATGCGAGAGACAACTGTACTTGGTCTCCATCATCAGGGTGTCCATGATGCCCTGCATTTTAGCCCCGAAGCGTTGTTTTTCAAATTGCTCCATGCCAAAGGCCTTGACGATGCGCACCCCGGCAATGGTTTCATGCAGTTGGCTGGTGGCCTCGCCAATTTTGGTTTGGTAGGTAGTGCTGATTCTCCGGAACTTCTTGCCGAAAACAACAATGGGCACGGCGGCCATGGGCAGGAAGAGCATGGACACCAGGGCGAGTCGCCAATCCATGAAGAAGATGACGCCGATTAGCCCAATCACGGAGAAAAAATCGCGCAGCGTCCGAATCAGGGCATGCGTCACCGACCCTTGCAGCATTGTGACGTCGTTCATGATCCGGGAGATCAGTTCGCCGGTGGGATGCTGGTGGAAAAAATGAAGCGGCATGTCATGGAGGTGGGTGTAAATCTTGTTGCGCAGGTCGCGAATCACGCACTGGCCGACCATCTCCAGGAGATAGGAATACATGAAAAAGAAGAGGCCTTTGACGAAAAAAATCGCAATCAGCCCTAGGGGCAACAGATGCAGCAGGCGAGCATCGTGATTCACGAAAATTTCGTCAAGCAGGGGCTTGACCATATAGGCCTGCAAGGCGTTGAAGCCGCCCACCGCAATCATGCCGCCCATAGCCAGCAGCAGTTTGGCGTGATACGGTTTCAGCACCGTTTGCAGTTTTAAAAAAAGGGTCTTGTTGTCCATCAAAAAGAAAAAACGAAAGTCGTGGAATAGAGAGAAATCTTCACAGCAAGATGTAACCTTGCGCTCTTCGGGCCAGCATTTACCCTATTTCAGACAAGTGCGCCAGCGTAGTTGCCGGAAAAAACCGTGGGCGTGTCGCCTCGACCGCTGAGCAAAGCCGTCACCTCGGCGCACTCCCGTTTGGCCTGTCCATGGCTGATGTCCACCACCAGATAATCGACGCCCGCCTGGACCAGTTCGTCCGTGTATTGCAGCAGTGAAAAGGCCGAGTGCGAAAAGGCATACAGGGTTTCTTCGCGGCGGTCGAGGTAAAATCGTTCGCCCCGGGAGCTGGCAAAGGTTCGTTGCCCCTGAAAATGCGGGGCGTCCAGGCGTGCGGAAAAGAGCGGCGGCCGGCCATAAACATGGAGCCCGATCTGCATCCGCTGGCCGTCTTGCAGCAGGGGGGATTGAGAAAAAAGGGCCAGGGCGGCGACAAGGGTCGCTCTATCCGTTTCCAGGGAAAATTGGACGCCGGCCAGCCCGCACTCGCCGTACATCCGCAGGGCCGGGCTGTTGAGCGCGTTGCAGCTGTAGTCGCCGTACACTGCGAGGCTGTGTTCGGTGGGCGTTTGCCCTGCGTCCGAAAACAGGGCCATCTGCCCGATCTGGCTGATTTGGAAACAGCTTGGCCCCAGGAGCCGAATCTGTTCAACCGCTTTTCGGACCCCGGGTAGTTGCGCTTCGTGAATCACCGTTGGCAAGGCCCACACCAAAGGGGGCAGCTTGGCGCTGCGTCGTTGTCGGACGTACAAAAAATATTCGAGATTGCGTTGGTTAAGGTCGATCAAAAACTTGGCAACCCTGAACGGATAGCGCTGCCCGAGCGATTCCAGAGATTGGGCCTTGAGCCACCAATGCGGCCCGGTGGGGCGCGTTTGGGGCGGACGATTGCGTCCGGCTGGTCGCTGGTTTGGCGAGCGGTCGCGTCCGTCGCGCTTATGCTTCGTGCCCATGGCCAGCGTCGTCAGGGTTTTTTCCACCAGGAAGGGATCCGGCAGGGGCGGCGGCATTTTGGCGGCGCTTCGCGTCAGAGCCGAGCGTTGGTTTTCCGCCCGCCCGCTGACGTCGATCCGAAACAACAGCCCATGCGAGGGTTGGCGAAAAATGCTTGGCTCAATGTCGGGCAGAGTGATGAGCGCCGTCTGACCTGACTGCGCCTGGTCAACCTGCTTGCCCTTCACCGTCAAGGCGCGCAGGGAAAAGCTCTTGCGATCTCCGCTCCGTTCCTCATACAGGCGCAAGCGGTCGCCCAGTTTGACCGTCGCCTGCAGCCCAACCTGCAGGGTGAGGGTTCTCGATCCCCGGTAGCCCTTGGCCTCGTCGATCCGGGTGACCTTGCCGATCACCTCGCCGGTGCTGCCCGAGAGCTTGGGCAAAATCATCCGGTCTTCCTTGCCGGCCACAAAAAATCCCGACGACCGCTTCCTGCCCATGGCGGCGTCCAGATATCGCTGGGCCTCTTCAAGCATGCCGCCGCGCTGTTGCGGCGCAGCATCAAGCGCGTTTAAGGCCAAACGATAGGCGCGAACCGTGTTGCGGACATACTCCACCGACTTGAGCCGCCCCTCGATTTTGAGGCTGACCACGCCTGCCCGCCGCACCTCGGCCAGATGCTCGATGCCGCTGAGGTCGTTCATCGAGAAAAAATAGCCAAGGCCCTTGCCGGGATGGCCGCCGACACTGCGTTTTCCCGAAGGTTGCCACTCATAGCGGCGCCGACAGGGTTGGACGCACTGGCCCCGCAAGCTGGATTTGCCGCCGTGGAGGCTGGAAAACCGGCACAGGCCGGAGTAGCTGAAACACATGGCCCCGTGAATGAAGATTTCCAGCGGCACGTCGCAACGGCCGTGGATGACGCGGATTTCATCCAGGCTGAGTTCGCGCGCCAGGACAATGCGTTCAAACCCAAGGCGTTTGAGGTGCGCGGCGGCCATCGAATTGTTGACGGTCATCAGCGTCGAGGCGTGGACCGACAGTTGCGGAAAAAAGCGGCGCGCCAGATGCAACACGCCCATGTCCTGGAGGATCAGGGCGTCCGGGCCGATCTTGGCCAGAACCGACAGCGTTTCCAATGCCTGACGAACCTCGTCTTCTTTCATCAGGCTGTTCATGGCCACGTAGATTTTTTTGCCGCGTGCGTGGGCGTGTTCGGTCATGGCCGCGATTTCGCCAAAGGTGAAGTCCCTGGCCAGGGCGCGAGCGTTTAAACCAGGCGCGCCGATGTAGACGGCGTCGGCGCCTTCCTGCAAGGCGGCCTCAAAGGCAGCCACGGAGCCGGCCGGAGCGAGCAGTTCCATGGGCGAAGGAGAGGGCGGTGCAGAATCGGTTGGCGTCATGCGATGGAATCCGGGAGGTTGCGTCAGAGTGCGGCTGCGCCTTGGCCCAAGGGCCGCGGCGAAAACGTCAAGACAGGGGAAAAAGAAGGCCTATTCGTGGGGCGCACTCAAAACCAACGGATAATTGAGGGGCGGAAGCGGCAGGATAAAATAAAAATTATTGCCTTCGGGCGTGGGCTCGTAGCCCACCAGGCCGCCGTGCATCTCGACCACCAACCGGATGAACGACAACCCGTGGCCGGTGCCGGGAACATCGGTGTTGTCGTCGCCGCGCATGCCTTCCTGGAACAAGCGGTTGCCTTGTTCGGTCGGCATGTTGGGGCCGGTGGTGAACACGTTGAATTTGATGCCCCGCTGGCCGGGGCGGAGAAAATTCTCGACCACTTCCCGGCCATAGGCCATGGCCTTGCGGGGCCGTCCCTCGTGATCGACGACCTCTTTGGTGTACTTGGCCGCATTGGAAAAGAGGTTGGCGTAGACCTGGGCCAACAGGCCAATGTCGACCAGAATCGGGAATTCCTCTTCGTGCATGTTGCGCGGTCGATCCACCACCACGCCGGCGGCCTGCAGCCGGCTGGCGTAGTGCTCCAACTGCGGCATGATCACCTCTTTTTCGACAAAGCAGCGTTTCGGATGGAGCACCAGATGGCCGCGTTCAAAGTGTTCGCGCCGGAACAGGCTCTCGATAAACAGGCTCATGTTGGCGTGGTGTTTGACAATTTCCTGGTAATACTTGAGCAGTTCGTTCTGCACGGTCTGTAGTTGGCCGCAGCAGTGGCTGCAAGGGCTGGCAAGCTGTTCCAGGTCGTGACTGCCGGCAATCTCCTTTTTCAGCTCGTCGATCAAACCGATTTTTTTCTTGAGCTGGTTGAACAAATGCCGGAAATACATGTTCGGCACAATGATGTTGTGTTCGATGTCGATGACCAGGGTGTTGATGAACTTCAACCGTTCAATGTTCTGACTGGCAATCAGGCGGTTGGCCAGGTTGTAGCCGATCCGATTGGCGTATTTGGCAAAGAAGAACTTGTCGGCCTCCGTGAGCCCTTCCTTGCGGTGGACTTCATACATCCCCAGTGTCCTGCCGCCGCCGCACAGCCCGTGCACATCCTCCCACAGCCTGATCTGCTCCGGCTCCTGCCGCCCGCACCCGTTTTCCTTGCGGCTATAGGGGTACTTGCTGAAAATCGGGGCAATGTAGGAGCCCGCCAGTTCGTAGGGGGTCTCCTGCATTTGGATGGGATAGCGCGCCGGCTCGGGCTGGGCGAGCACGCCGCGTTCGCTGGAGCAGACCAATTGCAGCCCGTCTTCCTCGCCCTGACAGAGATACACGGCGCTGGCGACGCCGACCAGGGCCAGCGGCACGGAAACGCAGATCCGGTAGAAATCCTCCAGAGAATCGTATTCCTGCGCCAGGTCGAAAAACGCTTTAAGGAAGTCGTTGCGGCCCTGGGAAAAGTTGTATTGCTCGTAACTCTCCGCTTTTTCGCGGATGCGTCGGCATACTATTTCCAGGTCGGCGGGAATGACGGGGGATGCCGCTTGCTCAGTCATGGCGTGGGAGGCGTCTCCTCAGAGGTCGGGGGTAAAGTCGGCGGTTAAAAAATCTTGGCCGTCCGGGGCCGGCGTCAACGCTTGGACAGCACCACCGCGTCGCGGTCGTCCTTTTCGCTCAACAGGACATCCACCCGTTCGTTGGGAGCGGGGCTGACGCTCATGCCGATATAGTCAGGCTGGATCGGCAGTTCGCGGCCGCCGCGGTCAACCAGCACCGCCAGTTGGATCGACAACGGACGGCCGTAATCCATGATGGCGTCCATGGCGGCGCGGATGGTCCGGCCGGTGAAGACCACGTCGTCCACCAGAATGACCCGCTTGTCTTCCAGAAGAAAGCCGATGTCCGATTTTTTGACGATC
>Ga0074197_1002149_pt1 | contig 14410 bp, 10 predicted proteins | sample EPASupsiteSAE305_FD_64526 | JGI IMG/M metagenome (GOLD analysis project Ga0074197, IMG submission 64526) | Bioremediated contaminated groundwater microbial communities from EPA Superfund site, New Mexico - SAE3-05 reassembly with SPADES | ecosystem: Environmental > Aquatic > Deep subsurface >...
CTCCGGTGATTTCAGGTACATGGCCTTCATCGCCTGGTAAAGCGCTTCGGCTTCCGGCTCAACGTATAGCCCGCACCCCACTTCTTCGATTTCAGACCATGGAGTCCCAGTGGTGGTTATCACCGGCGTTTCACAGGCCAACGCCTCCGCCACCACGTTGCCGAAGTTTTCACTGTAGGAGGGGAGAACAAGGACGTCTGCCGCGTGAAGAATATTAAGTTTTGCAGCGCCATATACCCCAGCAGAGTAGGCGATGTTCTCCGCAGACAAATCCAGCCCCATCCCCGCAAGGTACCCCTGTAAATCCGGGCCTACCACTTTCAATATATGCCCATTAGTTGCAAATTCCCTGCAAAACCGTCGATATGCCCCAATTAATATATCCAACCCCTTCTCCCTATCGGTCCTAGAGAGGAACAAAAAGACGAACTTCCCCTGTGGTTCTGGGGCTGGAGAGTCCATCTTGAGAGAACAGACCTCCACGCCATTAGAAATTTTCAATACACGATCGAAACCTAAAGCTTTTACATTTATGAATTCCTGTTCAGATGTCACATGGATATAGGCTGCCCGACGCATCAATGGCAAAACCAGAAACTTCAGATAGAATAATTTCTTCCACCTCTTATGATTAACACGCCAGGGCTCCACCCCACCCCTCGTAGAAACGATAAATGGCTTTCGAAGAATAACCGCATATATCTGGGCCAAAGAAACCAGCCAAGCAACTATCCCGTTAACAAAAACCACGTCACACGCCCTGACATCTCTCCAAAGCCCAAATATGGCTTCAAGCGAAAATCCGAAACGATGAAAGAACCTGGATTGATAACACTTATCGCCAGGTGAAAGAAAACTGGAAGCAGAACGCGGGGAGGAACTGGACGTTGCGAGTCTAAATTCCGCATGTCTTTTCAGGCTCAGGAAAAGTCGGCTACCACTCTCAACCACCCCGCCATAGTGATATTCAGGAATATAGTGGGTGTTTACAAAAAGGTATCTCATAGGCGAACCGCGCGCAAATAGCCGATAGAATTGGACGTCAAAAATGGCACCGGAGAGAAGGCCTTATCTAGAAGGACTGTGTGGAATCCGAAAGCACTCAATTTCCCCATGATTTCGCAGACATCCACCCCAAAGCATGGATGGACTTCCATGGAGATTTCCCTGCAAATATTTAGCCATTCCAGATTCGACCGGAACATAAATGTCTCTGCCCCTTCAATGTCTACTTTCATGAAATCAATTGCGCTGATCCCGAAGTCAGAAACAAGCTGATTAACTGAAATATTATTCCCACGGCATTCATCAGAAATGAACCCCGCTACGAATTCCACATTCGAAGCCCCATTGAGAGCCATAATCGCATCAAAAACACTCCCAAGAGCATCGCCATTACATTCCACGGACACAACTCTCTCAGAACATTTCGCGGCCAGTGCCGAAAAGACCCCAGAGTTTGCCCCCAAGTCCAGGACCACCGTGTATTTCCTGTCCCCAGCAAAACCGTAACAATTGTGCAGCAAGATCTCTCTGACCAAGGAAATTGCATGAGCAGGGAATTCGAAGAAAAAACCGTGACTTGTCAGCCTCAATTCCCTTGCAATTTTTGCATCAACCGGAGACAAACTCCGCAACTGAACGATCTTGGGAAGAACCCACACACACCAGAACAAATACTCAAAAACGAACGAAACACTAAAACTGCGAGCAAGCAGCGATATTTCCTTGATTAAGCGTATTACGTTAGAAATCACAAGATTACTAATGACCTGAGGCTACAAACTGCGCCCAGCCATTCTCTCCCTCTTTTCGAGGATAAACAAGTAAACCATCAACTGATATCCCGCAATCATTAGTGAATAAACAAACCCTGGGAAACCATCCAAAAATCCCAAGCGGAAAAAATAGTAGTAAAAAAAACGAAACCCCGGGCTAAACGGCCCCGATTTTGCCCCATATTTTTCAATAAGCCCATGCAATAGACGTTTCGCGCCACCAGATCTAAGTGGCTGCTCAGACAAAAGCGTTTCGGCTTTCCACTCAGAATACCTCAGGTGGCGTTGCCACCAACCGCGAATTCCGTTGCTTAACCCATAGTGAAGATATGGCTCCCTTATATAGCCAACATCGCTATCTGCCTTAAAGTATTCCCAAACATCTCCGACATATCGCACGTGGCCAAGACGCAAGAATCTGTCATGCCACACAGGAAAAGCCAAGGAGTGCTTGAGCCATTTCCCCATGAATATAAATTTAGGAGCAAGTCGATACGCGCAGTATCTATCCTCCGGAGTTTGCGCCACAGAACACAACCTGTGCGCCAATTCATGGGTAACGACCTCATCGGCATCAATAAACAGAACCCACGGGGTCGATATTCCTGCATTATCAAGGGCCCAATTACGCTGCTCTGAAATAACAAATTTAGCAGGGCGGTTAATCATAACCCTTGCCCCCAATTGTGAAGCCACAGCACAAGTTTGATCGGAACTACCGGAATCAACGACAACAATCTCATCCGCCCAGTGCAGAGCATCAAGACATCTCACAAGATTCAACTCCTCATTCATAGTGAGAATTACGACTGTAATCCCACTTTGGGTTTCATTTCTTGGGCAGTCCCTTTGAACAGGCATCAAACACCTCATCTATAGTAATCAGATTTATACAACTATTCTTAAGCTCACACCGTTCCTTCATGCAGCCAGAGCATGGCATTTCTTTTCTGATAACAATATGCCCTGCCCCATAAGGGGGCCACTTCCAGGAAGCATCTCGAGCGGAGAAGAGCGCGACACAGGTAACACCTGCTTGCGCCGCCAAATGCATTGTCCCCGTATCATTACCGACATACATATCACATTTGGAAAGCGCCGCAAAACTCCCAAGGACATCAGCCTTCCCCGCCAAATTAACACCTCTACCCCATCTAGCAAGCAGAGAATCACCGACATCTTTTTCGCTAGGGCCACCAAACACTACAGGGAAAATATCCTTTTCCGCAATAAGGCGTTCCCCCAGAATGCCAAAACTATCTATTGGCCACTTTTTCGACTGCATATTACTTCCAGGAGCAAAAGCGACCATTGCCCTCCCAGCCAGAGAAGAGGCCACGCGGCCCAACAGCAACGCGGCCAAATCGCCCACATCCCCCGGCACCTTAAACACACTCTCCGTTGAATCGCCAGGCACGATTTCATATTTCTTCAAAACATTCAACAAAAAGTCGCGTTCATGCAATGGAGCAGACTTCTCTATACCGCGAAAGATCTTATAGCTAGTTCCGACCTTACGTGGGATTCCCATAAAGTAGAACAGAACTCTGTCGCGCAGGAATTGCCACCAACTGCGACCACTTGGAGCCAAATAAATCAAGATCGAATATCCCTGCCGCCTAATCGAGAGGAACAGTTGGAACAACTCAAACAGCCCGGCTCCTAAAGTGTACGGCAAGTAGCTATCAATGAGAGAAGTGTGGCTAAGGATGTCTTTTGAGGTTACCTGTCCCTCCCGTTTGTCGTAAAGGAGTGTGATATGCGCGTCCGGATAAGAGTCTCGAATGGCCTTAAACGCAGGGAGGGCAACAATTGTATCGCCCAACAATCCTACTCGGTGAATTAGTATTTTGGGACCAATCCTTGCCGCAGAGTCTCGGGACTCCACAATCAAGTCTCGTTTTTTCCACCGCTCATATACGAACCTTGCCCATCCCCGAACATTTCGACCGGAAAACTTTTTAGCATCCACCTTGGATATCCACTTATCCATCGGCACCCCAAAACCCTGTTTAGGGCGCGCAACTGCCCCGGCAGCGGCATCTCCCAAAACAGCTTTTACAAAATCCCCCTTAGAAAGCGCGCCGTCCACCCCACGACACGACAGGACCTTCTCGAAAAAAACTGTGTCGACAAAAGGAGTCCGTATTTCCAGTCCATGCGCCATCCCGGCCCAGTCGGCATCCCGCAACAACTGACTACGCAAATACCAATTAATTTCCAGTGAAACCAACTTAAAGTGGTCCGATTTAACTTTGTCGGAAAACTGGCGCAGGGCAAAAGATGTCCGCAAAGCAGAAAGGCCCTCGTCAAGAAAATCCGGAGAAAGGAATTCTGGGGTTTCCCAAGGGAGGAACAACCCACGCCGCAACAAATAGGCCTCAGGAATACTATGCCCATATTCAAGGAGACTCGCATATTTAGGGGATGTTGCAAGTTTAAACAGCGGGGCGGAAGCAGTTCGGAACGCACGCGAGAAAGCTGGCAATTTCTTGAAATTCCCCAAAAGCGAAACCAATTTCGGAATCTGGCGAAATCCAGGATACCCACCAAAAATCTCATCCCCTCCCACCCCGGAAAGTGCGACCTTTAGCCCAGTTGCCTTTGCGGCCTTGCTGACAAAATATGTATTAACGCCGTCAACAGATGGCTGATCCATGGCGTCAAGTATCTCATCCAGGTCTTTCTCAAACTCTTTGGCGGATATCCAAGAGGTAACGTGCTTTGTTCCAAGTGTTTTAGAGATTCTTTCCGCGACAGGAGTCTCATCCGCGACAGTTCCCCTTAATTCTTTAAAGCCCAACGTTACCGTATGGATTTTCCCTTCCTGCAATTCTGATGCAACAGCCGCAATTGCCCCTGAATCGATGCCGGAAGAAAGAAAGACGCCCACCGGCACGTCTGCCACCAAATGTGCACGGACCGTATCATAGAATGATTCCCGCAAACCTTTAAGCGCGAAGGTTCCGCCCTCCATTCGCTCCTCAGCTGCAGCGATAGTTCCCGCCACAGAAAAATATTGCGTCTGAGAATCCCGCCCAGCAGCATCAACCCACATATAACACCCGGCTGGCAACGCCCTGATTGCCCGATACATCGTCTGTGGCTCAGGAACAAAACCCCACAACAAAAACCCGACATGCCCACCCGGATCCGGCTCGGCGGAAACTCCCCCGCCACGAAGCAGAGCCTTTACCTGAGAGGCGAAGCGAAAAGTCTTCCCATCGTTAGCCCAATAAAGAGGTTTTATCCCAAATGGGTCACGGGCAACGAACATACGTTGGCGGCGGTCGTCCCATATCGCAAACGCATACATCCCGCGCAACCGACGAAGCATGTCCGGCCCACTCCTGTCGTATAGGCGCAAAAGGACCTCAGTATCGGAATGAGAAGAGAATTTATGCCCTTCTGAAATCAATTCATCTCTAAGTTCCTTAAAATTGTATATCTCGCCGTTATAAACTATGTGTCGGCCAGAAACCTCATCGGACATTGGTTGCGCAGCAGTTCCAGAAGTGTCAATTATTGACAGGCGTCTATGCCCCAAAGCGACTCTCTTGTCCTGGCTAATCCAGACCCCTTCCGAGTCAGGGCCACGCCTAGACATACTATCGCGAATAGCTAAAATTTCAGAGCGAGAAACGCTCCCGCCCTTATAAGAGAATATGCCTGCGATTCCACACATAAATCGATAATCCACTAGCGGTCGACTACTCAATTAGCAACCGCAAATCTCGTTCAACATCCCCTGCACACGTTCGTGATAAGTTTGCCCAGAGAGCCACTTCCCACGCAATAAGATTCTCCGGCGAATTTCATCCGGATTTGGCAAAAGCTTCCGAAGGAGGGCTAGCATTTCATCCTTGGTGTCAAAATAGCCAACGCCTGAATCTTCCGGGAAAAAGTGCAACTGCTCCGCTGTTCGATTTGAGAGGACGCACGCGCCTGCGGCGGGCAACTCAAATGTCTTCATGGAATGACACGCCCCGTGATTTGTGCGCAAAAAATTAACCACCAGTTGCCCAGAAGCAGCTTTGGCCATAAAAGCGTCCAAGGCGATTGAGCGGCACGCCGCCAGCCGAAGAGACCTGGATAGAGCTTTCCCCCAATCGTGCCCGTGGATAATGAGGGGGAATTTTGATAATGGGTCAAGCCAGTCCTCAATCATTGGGCTATACGTACCGAAATAGTAGATGTTCCCGTCTGGCCCCGGCACCTGCGGCTGAGAGCGAAGATGTGTATAACGACAATAGCCAAATGGGATTCGCACGACCCGTTTGGCTCCATTCTGAAAATATACCGGAACCAGGTCATTAGTGGGGGTAAAGACACATTTAAAAAGCGGAAGCGCCTTCCGTATATCCCCCCAATTAGCCGCAGACAAAGTAAATGGGGAATCCGAAAAATAAACATACAATGAAACACCTTTGGAATGCAGTTCCCGGATTTCACACGCAGAAAGGGATGCCATCCCGTAGAAGATCACGACGCTATTCGTCGGGTTATCCCCAATGCTTTTCAATAAGGACCGATATTGAGATTTACGATCGACACGAAGTTCAATGCGCGCACGGGAAATGAGTCGCTCAATGAGAGAGCGCCCATATCCAGAGCGCCCATTGTCGACTATACATACGCCTTTCCCATAAATATCCCGAAATGCCAAATAGTGGAAATATGCAAGCCCAGATCGTGAGGGGGCATTTGTTACAAGTGTAATTTGTTTCATAAGCGAGAAATGCGCTCCCCTTTCACGGACAACCTCTGAAGGCTAGAGAGAAACACCTCAACCACTCTAAAAAACCTATAGATTGGCAAACACAAAAGCGTTCTTAGATAGAGAAGCCCTGCACGAACGATTGGCAAAACAGCTGAGGGGAATGACGGAGCACTTTCCCACAAAGAGTTAATCGTACTCGGGAAATGGAGTGGAGAATGTTTGTTTTTTATTGAGTGCGAAAGGAACTCCAAGAAAGAATAGTCCCATGCCCGGCAGCGCCGCGCCGCTTGCCCCTCACCTTCCGTGACGATGGCCCGACTAGTCACCCGCAATCTAGCTCCGGCACGGGAGAGTTTAGAGAACAGATCGGTATCCGCCTTATGTTGTGGATACCTCTCCACATTGATCGGAGCAATTTTAGCAAGCCATTTAGCAGGAATAATTGTCGCGGCAGTGGTAAGAAGGGGCACTTCCAGGGATGCTCCCTTCAAAAATTCCGGGTGGCTGGCGAATAAATGCCCTGTGAAGGGACAAACCCAGCCTTTCCACCAATCCCAAACCGTTCCGAAAGAATAGATGACACGGACCTGCCTATCCGTAAGAATTGCGCTTACAATGGCCTCTCCGCCGGACTCGTTTACAAGAGCCTCTACACACCCCGGCAGCATTATAAGGTCATTATTCAAACTTAAGACATAATCCGCCAGCGGGAATTGTGCCCTTATGTGTTCAAGCCCCACTTGGACCCCACCGCCGAACCACAAATTCCCATCTCCGCGCAAAACAGTTGCAGCAGGATACATTTTCTTAACCCACTCAGAAGTCCCATCAGTAGACCCATCATCAACAAGAACGATATGGATCCGCATTTTCGGGGAAGATGCGGGGATAGACGCCAGACATTTTGAGGTTAAGCACAATCGATTATGAACAACAATCAGAACCACAACCGCAGGAGTCACTGGATTAACTCGCATGAGTAATCCTCCCCCCACGCTCAAGGACTTCCAATATTGAATCAATAAACTTACGGGGATGTGGAAGTTGGACACCGTTATGCCTAGCCCCCCCGGCGGAACCCAGGGCATCCAGCAGCGCAAGCGAAAGAGATTCTGCGCTACCGGACCTAAACACACGACCGGCGGAATATGGGACGACCAGGTCTGGAGCACATCCGACCTTGTCGCTAACTAGCACCCCAAGCCCGAATTGAATCGCCTCGTTAACAACAAGTCCCCAAGTTTCTCCACTTTGTGATGGAAGAACGAGCGTATCAGCGACAGAGTAGTATTGGCCGAGTTCAGATTGATTTTTGAATCCGACAAATATTGCTTTACCCGGCAGGACATCCTCAGCCAATTCCTGGAATTCCCCCCTCAAATCACCATCCCCAACGGCAAGGAGCCATACACGCGAAAGCATTTCAGGGGGCAGTTTCGCCAAGGCTTCTGGAATAATGGTCGGATTTTTAGGGACAGACATTTTGGCACAGTAAAGCAGAACATGTGCGTCGTCAGGAATCCCCAAACTTTCACGTATTTTTGCTCTCTTTGGACGCCATTTCTTTACCTGGAGATCGAAATAATCCACATCTATCGAATAGAGTGCGATCAGCTGGCGTTCCTCTGGCACCCCCATCCTCTTATAGTGTGCCGCGGAATTAATCCCGATAGGGAACACATAATTGAATTGGCTATAGAATAATCTCAGAATACTCGCCCGAACAGCTGCCTTTATCACCCCCCTGTTGAGGGCGACATCCGTAGTTTCCGCTCTGAGCATAAGACAAGACACGCATAGGCGGAGGAAAACAGTAGCACAACTGATAAACGAGGGCAAATATCCAAACACCAGAACAGCATCCGGCTTGAAATTTCGAATCTCCAGCGCCGCCATCATCCCCCGAAAAAAACCCGACAATCCACTTAAGCCTGACAAGTGCGTGTCGGACAAAAATGTAACAGGGAAACCCTCCGCAGGATTAGAGTCCCATGAGAATATCGCATTAAAATTGGGATCAAGCGCAGGCCTCGCTCCGTGCGGGGACCCAAAAAAAACCCGCACCTCCAAATCTGGGGCAGAAGCTAGCCCCCGAAAGACTGGCGCAAAATACTGAACAGGATGTGTAGCCAAAACAGCAAGTCTCATAAACTATTATACTGACCAATGCTTTCCAGTTGAGGTTCCTTGAAAAGAAGTCTTGACATAAACACAAGGCCCCACAAGACTAAAAGATACTTGGGGTAATCATAAAAGAAGTTCCAAATCATCGCCAGAAGGCTGCCAAAAGGAACTCCATGGATGAACGTGGTCACAAAAAAAAGCACCATCAAGCCCCAAAGACGAGTCGTTTTTCTTGCGGCATTCCGAACACCATACCGGACAAAAAACGATATAGCAAGAGCGTAGAATGGATAACCCAAAAAGACTCCTGTCCAGCCAAAGCGTCTATACAAATCAGCTGAATAACTTATGGTTATTGAACTTCGCTCATTGTGAATCCCGGTATAGAGCTCGCGGATGTAGTCCCCATCCAACAGAGAAGGTTTGTCCGGGAAAAACATATTTGGCATCCACAGATACAAGACTCCTTCAAACCTCTCCCAACCTGCAAAAGGAATAGTGTCCGGAGTATCCGCATATATAATGGGGTCATTACACCCGAGCATTGCCCGCCCGACGACATTCCCGGCGTCATAGAACACGCCCCCCCCACCCCACCCTTCCCCATGGTTCTCAACCAACAATCGGATTCTAGATCCTACGTCCTTTAGATCCGTAGTCTCGAGAGCCCCACTACCTCGGAAGGCCCCAAGTATCGGAGTAAGCAGAAACATCACAACTATCAAAAAGGCAAAGGAGGCAAATACACGTTTAAATGAGCCACCGACCATCCAGTATCCCACCACAATAAAAACAAACGGGAACAATAGTCCGCCGCGGTTGCTATTCGCAAGCTGAAACATAGAATAGACGATTAAAAGCGAGATTATCGAATATTTTGTGAGCCTCCTACTGGAAACGTAAGCATATGGGATAAGCAGGAATGCAATATACTCCAACTTCGCAAACGCAACGAAATAGCTCCAAAAGCCATATCGCGTTTCCAGGATAATATCTCCGGCCCGGCCGCGATCCGCCACGCCGCTGGAAATCAGCATGTACTCCAAAATAACCGCGAAAGCTAAAATTGAAAAGGCAATAAAGCGAAATCTGTACCCTTTAAGCACTTTCGGCATGGTTCCGGCATCAAGAATTACTACAGGAGGGTTGTGCCGGTTTACCATCCAGTAAATAAGTATTAAAACCAGAAAAGTCGCAGTGGATACGAGATGGGTTATCAAAATTGCGTCAAATACTTGGGAATATATATCTTCTGCAAGCAAAAAAGGGGCTAAACTCCCACCAAAGAAATTTGCAACCGCAAAAATAGACAGCGGCGGCAATATGAAAGCGTCGAGATTTCTCCTTTCCACATAATACGCCACAAAAATATAGGAAAGAGAAACAAAAACCAAGGACAAATGCACTGAAAAGAAAAAAGCGACTGCGGCCAGGGCGAGACAAATCCCCACTGTAAGTCTGGGATAATTAATTATGCGCCACAGAGAGCGCGGGAGGCGGGATTCCTGGGTTTTGCTAATTTCTTCCATATATCCCGCCGTAAAAAAGCCACGAGGCAAAAAAGTAAACTAAAATGGACACAACCACACTACCTGTCCAATGATAAAACCACTCGAACCGTCCCAACACTTTTTGTGCCTTTACAAGCCAAATAAAAGACATGGCCCACATAATAACTCCGAGCCAACATGCCCCCATGACCCCAAAATTAAGGATTAGTGGTGGCCCTGCAATAACAGTAACCCCAAGCGCCAAGATTGCCATTTTAAGAACGAAATCTACATGGCCAATACTAGTCAAGAATGGGTATGTTGGGAAGGTAATGCTGCCAAAAACAGCCGCCCCTAGCGCGACAACCGGGACCAATGGGGCGATTCCGTCCCATTTTACCCCCCAAAACCGGATTACCAGCGGAAGTCCGACCAAGAGGATGAGAAGATAAATCGCTTTATCAATCCAGGTTATAAATTTGACAGCTCGCGCCAATACTTTCCGACATTTTTCCGGATTTGTTGGGTAGTTTTTAGAGGAATATGCAAAAAGAAATCGTTCTGAAATGTTTTGCATAACACCTAAAGCAGCATTCCCCACAGTTTGTGCCCTGTCGAAAAGGCCCAACGCAGGGGCACCGGCAAAGGAAACGATAAACCCAGTAGTAAGCATCCCCCTGAGATTGTGAGTCCACTGTGCCCCCTGCAAAGTAAAGCCATAACGATATGCATCACGAATCTCACCAGAAAACCACTGGCGCCATGGCAAACCTGAAAAAGAAAATGGGATCCGGAGAGATTGGACATAACTAACAACACACCGCGCTGCATGGGCAACGACAAAACTCCACGCTCCACAGGAAGCCATCGCGGAGACAACAAGCGCTATATTGTAAGAGAAGTTCTCAGTCAACTCCATTCGGCCTATTGCCCTGAAATCCATTCCCCGCTCAAGCGGGGCCGTTGCCATCTGCCGTCTAAAATACAACGGTTGCAACCCAAGCATTACAACAACCATCGGCAACGCATTCATCCAGATATCCGAAAGGAAAAACCTACCCACTGACCAAACCCCAGACAAGACGAGAAGAAGAAATATAACATGCGCGACCTGAGTAAGAAGAAGGTGCCCCTGAAGCACTGGCGTTTCTTTTAGATCTCTCCGAATAGCATATGCCCGGAACCCCCCCTCGCAAGTTATTAACAAGAATGCGAATATCCCGAGTGACAATGAGGCCAACCCCATATCCTCAGGTTGCATAAAACGCGGGATTAACAGCATTGCAACAGATGTCATTGCCATTCCACCGCCTACACGCAATGTCAAATGCAGCAAGCCCACACGTGCGAGAAAATCGCCTTGAGAAGACTGGCCAAAGCCATCTCCCCCCCCGTATCCCTCCAAGCTTTTCAGAAGTCTCACACAACCCCGTTATACTTTTTCATTAGTTCTTGACGAGACGTTCGGTTTGCTCGAGCGCAATCCGCCAGGGTCATCTCATTACGAAGGTCACTTCCCCTCCAGTATATTATGGACACCAAAACGATTCCGCTCCATAATTCCCTAACCCCTAAACGCCCCCGCAACCATCCGCCACGGGAAATGAAGTAGTATATGGAAATCAAGACACGCTTTATCGCCTCGAAAGCGGAATAAGACGTCCCATCCACAAATCGCTGATCAGCCTCTGTAATCCCGTAGTTAAGATTGACCTGCATCGTCCGCTGAGCATCATAATCCCGAAACTGGTAAATGCAATATTCAGGGAGGTCAACCCCTATTCTCAAGACACGATTTTCCGGGACAGCCGGCTTAAAGAATTGATGAATCCTCAATTTATCAAGATCCAGTGACCCCCGCTTAAAAAACCGCAGTGTATTTGAGACCTCTTTCCACCATGGGTAATACGATATCCCATGTGTAATATTTCGCCTGCTATTCATCACAATATCATAAGCCCCTGCATCTGCTATCTCCGAGAATTTTTGAAGCAACGGCAGCGGCAAGAATTCTCCAGCCAACCCTATCAAGATATACTCTGTATCCGTAATGTCATAAAAATGTTCAATTAGGGCCCGAGACTCCTGCCTGGGACCAGAATGAAGATATACTGGGATACCATACCTCGCGTAAATAGCCTGCGTCCGGTCAGAACTATGATTATCCGATGCCACCACACGAAACAGGCCATGATAATTCTTTATTGCCAACTCAATGCGGTTCTCTTCGTCTTTAGACATAAGAACCACTGTTATTTTTTTCGACATCATACTATAACCACTTGACATATTCGAGAAGAATCACCTTAAAGCAAAAAGCAGGAAGTTGTCGTCGTATTCACACGTCCTCACGTATGCCTCAAAAAAAAGAATTTAACCCGTCCTATAACAGCCGCAGACATATCTGATGGGAGATTAGAGGAGCCCGGTTAAACTTCGGGCATATGCGATCAAATAATTGCCCGAGGATTCAATTGAGACTTTGAGAACAGAATGTCCTCGACGTATTGGGTCAAGCCTTCATTGCATGAGCCTTACTGTGATGCCGTTTGTCTGCGTCTTGAGCATCAGGGCCATAATTGTAGTTGTACTGATAATAACCATAGTAAGAATAGGACAGCCCACCGAACTTTGACATATTGACAACAGCACCCAAAACCTTTATCCCGGACCCCAGCAATCTCTTAACTGCAGTCTTTATCATCGGCACCCGTGTCTTCCCAAAACTAGCGACAAAAACACAGTTATTCACATATTTGCCCCATAGCAACACGTCACTAATAGGGAACATCGGTGGGCAGTCGATGATAACACGATCGTAATCCTCACCAGCCCAAGCCAAGAATGCGCTGAGCCGGGGAGTATTAAGAAGTTCCGCGGGATTAGGCGGACGTGAACCACAAGTCAAAATAGATAGACCGGGGACATCGGTAGACTGTATCAGAGGCCGAAGGTCTTCAATAGTCCTACCGACTGCCAGGAAATCACTTAAGCCTTTCAAATTAGAAATACGAAAAACTTTATGCAAGTTAGACCTACGAAGGTCTCCATCTACGATAAGAGTCTTTTCTCCAGCTTGGGCGATAGCTACGGCCAAATTGGCTGCCACATAGCTTTTACCCTCTCCCTGTATGGTGCTACTCACAATGATAGCCTTGCTCTTACTTCCGACTTCGGCAAAGTCGACCATAGTCCTGAGGTTCCGAATGGACTCCCCTATAAGAGAATGTTCCTGAAGAAGCAGGTGATTATAGGCGGTTTGGTCCTTTGTTTGCCTTGTCAACGGAACAATGCCTAAGAATGGCAAGCCCAGTTTATCCTCAACATCTTCCTGCGTCCTGACCGTTTGGTCAACAAACTCCACAAGTGCAGCGGCAAAAAGACCAAGCAGAAAACCACCAACCACTGCCAGAATCATGTTAAACTTCTTACGAGGCCTGATGGGACTTAGAGGCGGAACAGCCGCATCTATCAGGCGTATATTATTCCCCATCAGTTGTCCAGAAAGGTCAATCTTGAGACTCTGAATTATCCGGTCTGTCTCCGACTTGATTTGAGATTGCAATGTATTAAGATTAGCCGTCAGCGCCAAGACTTGCGGATGCTTGGGAGTATAATGCCCAGAGGCCTCGGCTATTTGCGCTTGGAGCTTAACAGCCTCCCGTTTAAGATCCTGGACTAACGTATTGTTGACAACCGCAGGCAAAGACTCATAAATCGCCCTAGACTGCGCACCGCTATCACTCTGCAGAGCGTTAAGGACATCCTTTGATATGAAAAGCTGGTTGCTAAGGTTTTGTTCGATATAAACGTTGGCAACAGCATTTGCAATTTCGGCCGCCTTCAGGGGGTCATAAAAATTTACCCGCACATACACAAGGCGGCTGCGGGGGACTGGAGCAACGACAACCGGGCCCAAGAGTTTCCGGTAACCATAAACCCCCGCAAATTCCGGAATTTTCTCCAGGGAAAGCCGCTTATAGACAGTCTTAAGCAGAGCCTCACTCCGGAGCAACTTATACTGCGTCTGATAATAATCCTCATTACTGCGCTCCACTGCGGGTCCGCCCTGATATATCACATTATTCCCGCGCTCTTTCTCAATCACTAACAGTGCTTGGGCCTGATAAACTTTTCTAGTATTTAGCGTTATGATGGCTGCGATTATAACCACGGAGAGGAAAACCGAAAGCACTATCCACCGCCGGCGCAGTATCAGCTCGGTATAGTAACTAAGGTCGAATTCTATTTCTTTTTCTTCTGCCATAAGGGTAGTCCACCGGTTATCCCAGGGCGTG
>Ga0074197_1002154_pt1 | contig 14391 bp, 25 predicted proteins | sample EPASupsiteSAE305_FD_64526 | JGI IMG/M metagenome (GOLD analysis project Ga0074197, IMG submission 64526) | Bioremediated contaminated groundwater microbial communities from EPA Superfund site, New Mexico - SAE3-05 reassembly with SPADES | ecosystem: Environmental > Aquatic > Deep subsurface >...
CTATTGTCAAGGTGCAGAAAACACTATCGGGGTCTGTCATATACAATCCCTTTATCCCCTTAACCCTCTCTATGTTGCCATAGATATAAAAATGTATCTCGCTGAGTGGTTCTGGTAGGTTTGGCGACACATCCAATTCCTTGTCAAAAGTGCCTTCGGTAGCCTCTAATTCGTTTGTAATTTTGCGTATGATACTCTCCCGTATCGTCTGCAAGTGGCTTGGTTTAACATCGTATCTTTCCATTAGCTGTAAAGTTTATCGTTTCTAAACTCGTTCATCGCCTCGTTCGGGTGGTATGGTGCATATTGCTCGTTCAAGTCTGTTGCTACCTCTGCTATCGTTCGCTTGGCAGAGTGGAGTACAATAACCTTATCTCTCAGTTTAACCTCTATGCTGACAGATAGTCGTTCGGTTTTCGGCATCGGCTTTATGTCGAGGAATTTGTAATGGGGGATAGTGATTATATCCCTAAGGTCTTGTTGTAGTGAGTTCATTTCAGTTTAGATAAATACCATTTATAAAATTTCGCAGTATTGTTGCCTATGTGCCAACCAACATAAGGGGCAAATAGCATTTCGGCAATATTTTCATAATTAGTGTCAAGGAAACACAGAAACCATAAACCAAGTAAAAATAGGCAAATAATTATTGCCAAAATAAATCCGATTGTTTTCATTATTCAAAGAAATTTTTTAGTTTATCATTTAATACCACTTGTGAGCATATATACCGCATTGTCATTTCAACGCTGCTATGCCCCATAAGTTTACTTATAGTGTAAATATCAGCACCACGCAATAGCAGATTAGTCGCAAATGACCGCCTTGCCGTGTGAGTGCCTACAAAGAGATACTTCTGCCCCGAAACACTCTTGCCGCCCTTAAAAATCTTTACCTCTTGGGTAATCTTCGCTTTATGGCAAAGTTTCTTGATTTGGTCTATATAGGTGCGTTTACAAGGTCGTTTGAGGGTTGTAGTCGTTCTTATCAGTTGTTCGATTATCGGCTTCACGGGAACGGATACCGCTATCTTGGTCTTTTGGCTAACATAGGTCAGTTCGCCATCTTGGATATTAGTTTGGTCGAGGTTGATAGCATCGGAATATCTGCAACCCGTGTAATACTGCAACAGAAACATAGACTTGGTAAACTCCTCATTGTTGCTTTTGGTGGGTAGTCTTACAAGTCGTTCAACCTCTTGTTCGGTCAGATAAACCGCAGTAGAGGCTTGCTTCTTCACTCGCATAGAGTCGGCAAAGTTTTTCGGCAATACTACCTCTTCGCTATTTTGGTTCATCACAGACTGGATAACTGCCATATAAGTTTTTACGGAGTTTGCCGATAGTCGTTCAAGCCAATCACTCTTTATGGTATGTAAGTTAGACTTGGTTAAATCTTCCCAATCGGGGGTATGGCCTATAACCTCGCCAATTTTGCTTATCAAGTGAGCATATTCGGGCTTGTTTTTCGTTAGGTAGTTTGCAAATGTTGTCATAATATCGGTTTATTCATCGTTTTTAGCCCTTTTAAGCCACTTTCCCGTCTGATTGGGTGTGTTTACTCGTTCGGTTGAGAAAATGGCTTATTTAGGCTTGTTTTTAGCAACGGGATTTACTGGCTTTTCGCTTTCAAAGACTTATACTTAAAGACGCTTTTACTTGTTACTTATTGTTTTCTTCCCCTTAGACTTGTTGTACTGTTATCAATCGTTCGGATAGTGCCTCGCAACAAATCTTTTAGCTAATCTTGGTACAAATATAATAATTAAATCTGATATTGCAAATTTATTTTTAGTTTAATCGTAACATATTATCATTGCGGTTGGTTCATCAATTAAAGTTGTTCCGTCACCCAATAATATTTTTACTTTTGGCTCGAATATAATTCCGTTCGGGGCTTGAATTTTTACGGGCAACTCCCGCAACTCAGGTGATAGGCTCTGTAATTCTAAAATAAAGTCGTTAATTGTCTTTTCCATAATCTTATTTTTTTATTCGTTTATAATTCGCTTACATAACCCTGCATACACTTTTGTCTGTTGTCTATGTAGTCATACCACGACACATAAGATTTTAACAGACTTCTGAGCAAATAAAGGTCGCTTGAGTATATTATCCCCCTTACTTGTTCGGTCTTATCGGGGTAAACATCCCTTTGTATTAGTGCTAACTCGGTATTTTTAAACTCGGTGGGTACAAGTGTCTGCATCTCTTTTAGTCGTTGTTCGGGTGTGTTTCTCACCAATAGGGCATAAGAATATTCTGCTTTCATAGTCGTTCGGGTTATTTGGTTATTTTTGTTCTTTACATTTTTTACAAAGAGTAGACCTTAATACAAAATCATATTCTTGTGGTAGTAAAACTAGTTTACTCTCTTTTGAAAGTATAGCTAAAAAGTTTTGTAGCAGGCTACTTTGTTCGGATGTTAGCCCTATTTGTACTATTCTTCCGTCCTCTTGTTGTTGGGCAAGTCCTATCTTTCCAACCTTAATTTCATCAATAGTTGCCATTTTCTTTTGGTGTTAAATTTATAGTAATTCTAAATAATTTTTGTATTGAAATTAGTAATTCTTTTTTTGTGCTGATATAAAATAATTAAGTTAGGACTCATTCATATTAGCAAACACACTATTCCATAATTTCTGTGTTTTCATCGTTCAATCTGTTTAATCGTTCGGTTTATATATTGCTTTGTGTTATCCAATAAGATTTAATATATATTTAACCTTACCTTTATCGTTATTGCGGGTTAATTGACTTGTAAAAGCCCACCCAAAGTCCCACTCAAGGAATTTTTCATCTGCAAAAATACATTTTCTTAAAAATTTCCCGTTTTTATTGATTACATAAATATAATCACCTTTATTTATTTCCATAATATTAAATATTAATTTATCCGTTTTACATTTTCAAATTTATATCCCAATTTTTTAACTACTTCCGCCATTGGTTTGGTTAATTCGGAATAGCTGTATTTTTTACCTCTGTACTCGGTGTGCAGAAATATAATCATATCGTCTGCATTTTTAGCCTTGTAGTATCGGGTATTATCCCCGCTATCTGTTCGTTCGGTTGCTCTTACATACATAATTCAGTCGTTCGTTATTGTCGTTCGGTTGCGTTTTTCGCTTTATTCTATACTATTAGTTTAGGTTTACCTAATTTGTTCAACTATGCCTCTGTAATTGATATTTCAATTTCAGTTAATTCGTTATTAATAGAAACAGACGAAACCCATAAATTGCCAACCTTAAAGTCATAAAAATAATGGTCATTGTTGGCATCTGAAAAGAAAATATTTTGTTGCAATACCTCTCTTTTGATTTCTTCTAATTCTGTTTCATTCGGTCTATATTCGCTACCATAGCCCCTTTTCTGTGTCTGAAAAATGTTTATTTCCATAATATTGTAATTTAGTTGTTCGTTTACTTAATTCTTATAACCCATTCTGTGCCGGTATAAACCTGTTCGCCCACTTTTAGGCTTAGAATATCCTGAATATCTGAGGGAGTTAAGGTGTCGGGAAATTCGGCAAAATCGGCAAGTAATTTTTCTTCTGTGAAAATTTCACCTTCTGAGGTTTTAAATGTTTTCATAATATTATACTAATCTTGTTATACCCTCTGTGCATATAAATATATCTCTACCCAAATTTAGGTTAGATACATATTCCGCTAACTTTCCATTGAACATATCGGCACTTTCATATATACCCTTCAAATAAATTGTAGAGCAAGAGTTTTTTGTTGCTGGAATAAATTCTAATTGAAACAAGTTATCCCCATTCTTTTGAAGAAAATAAATGGACTTTCCGCAAATTAATTCCTGTGAGGAGTGTTCTGTATTAGTAATATTAAGCAAATAACTTACTAATTCTAATCTGTTAATCTTTTTCATAACTCTGTTTTTTAAAATCGTTAATCGTTCGGTATTGCACCCCGTCAAAAGTTCAACTTTTTCATCACTTTATTTGCAAGTAATTAAACGGGGCTGTTCGGGTTACTTTAGTTGCTGAACCTTTTTCATAGCTTCTGTAACCTCTTTTTTGCTCAAGTGTCCCATAACATCGTCTGTAATGGGGGTGTTATAACAAAGCTCTCCGTCCAATAAAACCGCTAACTCGTATGTATCCCTTCCGTTTGAGTAAAAGCAAGCACCAAAAATAACAGAAACGCCATATCCGTTTTCGAAATTCATTACTGCCTGCTTTGCATTTGCGAATTGTGGCATACTATTTACAGAAATTGGGTGCGGTTTAAAATTCAAATGTTTAAAAGTTTTCATTTCAATATAATTTAAAAGTTATTAATTCGTTCAATCGTTCAATTCGTTCGGCCATATTAGGCCATTACAAAATTTGTGTTAATACATACAGGCAAAAGACAAAGATAATACCTGTAATAAGTCCAAAAAAGAGTTCAATCGTTTTATTCAGTGTTTTCATAGTGTTATGCAGATTAAGATAAAAAAGAGTGCGACAACTGCAAGGACTTGGAATAAATCTAAAAAGTATTTTTTCATAACATTTAGTTTTAATTTGTTTAAACGGGCATTTGCCCGTCTGCTCACAATTTTTGGGAGTTGCAACCCTTAAAACTAATTATGTTTATAAAACTCTACTGCATCTGCCTTGCTACTCTCTAATTCTGCCAAGTCTTTATATTTGCAGATATAAACATCACCTTCGCAAAATGATACACAGGTTAGTTGCTCTTTGCTAAAACCTTCCATTTGCCCACGGGGAAAAAATAAAACCTCAAAATTATTTGCCCTTAACTTTTCAGCAATAACTGAAACTGCAACTACTGAATCGGGAATTAAAGAGCGAAACTCGTGTATTGTTTTCCCGTGCATATTTTCGTGTGTGCCTATTTGGTCTGTAATGTAAGAATATAAAATTTGCTCTGTTGTTTTCATAATACTATAAATTTGAGTTAATAAATTCTGTTGTTTGGTTTTGCTTTATTCGTTCGGTTGCTGGGTACTATATTAATTTGTAGGTTTGATTATTAATAATTTAGATGGGTACTTGCTGGGTACTATTTCACAAAAATAGCATAAATTTGTGACTAAACAGAAAAGCAAAACCCGTTACTTGTTTCACAATAGTACCTGCCGATAAGCCCGTTTCTCTCTTTAAATTGTTCAGCAACTACTATTGCGTGATTGTCTGATATTGCGTTTAATTCGAAATATTCTGCTTTCTGCCCGTTTCTTACTTTAAATATTAATACTTTTGTTTTCATTGTCTTAGTTGTTATTGGTTTGTTTTCTTGATACAAATGTAATACATAAATTCGATATATGCAAATAATTGGAAAAATAAATTGCTAATATTAAGCCCATGCAATAGGCAAACTCAAAATAATTTAAGAAAATCAAAATATTTTCAGATATGCGAAAATAAGCCTATTTATGTGATAAATTATATTCCATTGGAAAATAAATAACCACAAAATAAAATTGATTATCTTTGTAGTCTAATAAATTATAGTTATGGGAGTATATAGCCAAAAATTAATCAACAAATGTAAGACGCACGGCCTGAACATAGAGGAATATATCTTTTGCAGTCTATTAGATTATGGGATAAGTAAGTCAGATGCCTACATTATCGTATATAAGCCCACAACAGGGCAGATAACAAAAATAAATAATGAAGTCGCAAAGTTATTAAAAGAAGAGGGAGTAAAACTATATCTTACTTACTTGTCTAAACTTAAGGACCAAGCGGAAAACGAAAGCATAAAAGCAGAGACAAAGATAAGAAAGCAGATTGAAGCGGAATATCTACAAAGGTATGAAATGAGAACAGAAGTTGATAAGGTTAATGGAACAGAGCAGACACAACAATACAAGCCAAAAAACAGGACTAAAGAGGATATAATAAACGAACTGAACCAACTTCTCGAAAGCGAATCAGACTCTAAACTTAAACTTGATTATTATAAGCAGCTAGCAGACTTACAAGGAATGAAAAAAGAGCAGGACAAAGAAGATGAAAACACAATTCATTACTATTTTCCAATAACCTGTAAAGACTGCAAAAATCTCGAAAGGGAGTAAATTAGAATAGTATCACTAATCAATATAAATAGTAAAAGCAGATACCAATATAATTGCTATTGAAATATATTTCTAATGGAAATAGTAAAAGAGGGTACTAAATAGTAAGAGGGGAGATAGTAAAAGCGTTTACTAAATATGGAACCGCCTATAAATTTAAATTAGATTAGTATCACTACTTAATTGTCACAAGTTGTCAAAATAGCTAATCAATATTTAACCCAAGTAAGCAGAAGGCGCAACCAAGGCAAATATGCTAATAAATAGGCTAATATGTTGCCGATTATATCTATAATGTGAAGATTATCCCTTTGTAAATCAAATATACCCCCGCCCCCCCTTTGCATAACGCTAAAGAACGGGCGATGTCATTCCATCTATAATTTTTATTTTTTTCCCAAAAAATGGTATCTCGAAAAAAGTGGGTTAATTAGCTGATACTCATAGGGGTTATTAAAATCACTATTGTAAATTAACGATTAATGTAGGCAAAAGTGTCGTATGGTACATCTGTAATATATTGATATTCTAATGTATGTACCTTTCTGTATGGTCTGTATGGTGATATTAGAAATGATTATGTAAGCTAAGGAATATACTATACGCAAAGTTTGTTTTAATGGTACATTCATACATCTCTGTGATTTATAGATTGTTGTCTATACATTCAATCATACATAAACTGTTAATTTACAGTACACTTTTTGATTAAAATAGTGTAATTATATAGAGTTTTACAGAGAATTGGGTTTGTAATGTATTGTTACTAAGATTATTAAAATTTGATTTCTCAATTTAGGTGTTTTTGCTGATTTTCGTATTATTTTTTCCATTTATTTGGTTTACAATAAGTTAATCATACATAAACTAATATTTTTGCTGTAAATTGACGATTTTTGCTTTTGTATTTTGAAATTAAGAATTTATTTATTAGCTTTGTGGAAAGTTTAAATGAATGTATTTTATGAAAAAGATTATTAAGAACCTTAGATTTTTGTTTATGCCCTCCTATTGGATTATGAATAACCAATACGATAAAAGGGTTGATACTCTCATTAATGACCTTATGGATGTGTATTATTTTGCCTCAGTTGGGACTCATACTGCTAAATTAGGCGATGTAACTATTTGGATTACCCACCATCCCTATGCCTCTTTCTGCATCCATAATGTTCCCGAACTTGAAAACCTCCGTCCAAGTAGATTAACTATCTATCGTGCCAAGCGAAAGTTGATAAACGACACTAAACCTACCCCAAAGATTTCGCCTATTGATGTTGCTATCCTTGATATTAGAAAAGAAAACTTTTAGCTATGATAACAACTACTACCATCACCCCGACTTATTACGATGAGTGTACTACTTATACTAAAGAGGAATTTAAGGCTCTTTTCTGCAATAAGATATATCCTCCGATTAACCCCATTTCCGAGGAAACTGCCAAGGCACTAAGGAGTTTTATGGACGAGGTGGATAATGCACTAACTGAGAAAATCGCTAAAGACATTATCAAGCAGTCTGCAAGGGCTAATCTTATCAAGATAGCAAGGGTTGTGAGTGTTGAACCCGAATTGCTGACTAATATTTTTGACGATGCTGAGGAAGGCGGTGTTTTTGGCGGACTTGGAATTAGAATACTCACATCTTACGGCATACCTATCCTGTCTACAATGCGAGAAAATGGCATTACAAGCGTTTACGATGCTATAAACTACCTTATGTCCCCCGATAACCCGAAAGGCTTTTATTCCGCCTATAATAAGCTAATAGAGATGGATAATAAGCGAGAAGAAAACAAAAAGGCGGTAGAGAAGCTGAGTAATGAGATTAAGAGGGTTATCTACTCTTGCCTTTGGCCATCTTCTCCCGTTTGGCAAGACTGTACTAACCTATTAAACGAATTAGAACATAAATTAACAAATACAGATATGAAACAAGTAACAATGACTTTAGAAACTGCAAGGGGGCTTTATAAAGATGCTACCCCTGAGATGAAAAAATGGTTGGAGGAGAACTTTAAGAAAGAGGAGTTGGTGGATGACTATACACCCAAGATTATATTTGAGGCTATCCCCTCTTTTAAACTCACAATAGATGGCCTTTCTAAAAAATCCTTAGAGAGTGTTGCTAATGATATTAAACTCCGCCTTCTTATGCAAGACTATTGCGAGCAAACGGGGTGGAAAATAGGCTATGAGGCATATTGGACTATTTGCCGTACTACCAATGGCGATATATGCTTAGATATGTCCGATGATATATACTCTCCTCTACAATTCAAAACAGATGCACACGCCCAAAAATTCATTGATGCCTACAAAGACCTACTATTAGAATACTTTAATGCTAAATAAGATGAAAAAGACTACAAAACAAGTGCCTTATAGATGCCCAATATGTAATGGCAACGGATGGGTTACGGGCGGTTTTTATAATAGTGTTGGCGAGACAACCATATCGTCACTAGCTGCTGAGATTTGTCGTGCTTGTAAAGGAACGGGCATAATTTACACAGAGGAAGTAAGCGTAGAAATAGATGCAACGGCACACTAAAATCTATATGGACTATCACGGCTATGGCATAGACGACTACATTGCTTGTGAATTGTGTGGTAAAAGAGCCACTTCTATCCACCACAAGGAGTTTAGAAGCCATAGATTTAAGGACAGAGATAACATTAACAACTTACAGGCACTATGTACGGAGTGCCACGACAAAATACACAATAAATGAAGATACTAAAAGAGTTTAAGCAACCCATTTATCCCTTTAACCTATATGTTGCCGTTGGCGATGATTTGGAGTTTACAAACAGGAAGTTTGTCGATTACTACGATGCAGATAGGCTCAGCCTTGCTTGGGAGAATGACATTGCCTTTGTGCAACAAGTTATCTCTAAAAAGCGAGAGTACGGGGTGCTGATATGTTTCCGTAGTCTGCAATATATGAAGGTTGGTGTTATTGCACACGAGTCTTGCCACGCTACAAAGCGGATATTCGACTACATAGGTGCTGATGCAAGACACCACGAACCCTTTGAGTATCTAATGGAGTGGATTGTGAGATGTTGCGATGAAGTTAAGAATCCTAAAAAGAAAAAGACAAAGAAATGAAATGGTTTAAAAACACACACGAGATTATTGAGTTAGTTCGACAAAACGAAGAACTCAAAAGAGGTATTGGCGATATTGTGCTATATATAATTGAGGCTAATAAAGGTAGAGAGCATATCTGTATTGAAAACAAAGAGGTAACTGTTATATTCAGCCTCTTAGCAGATTGGAGAAATAGAATAATGCGGTTAGACAAAAAGAAAACTAAAAAGAAATGAAAAAAATACTATTTTTACTGCCGAAGCTCAGCGATGCGTGCTCGTTTTATAGAGGCGGGGGTATTGCCCCCGACCTTAGACGAAAGGGCTACGACATAGATGTTATGGATATGACGGGAATCATAGATTGGGCGTTTCTAATCAAATACGACATAGTAATGATTCAGAGGGCTGCGAATCCGAGTATCTTGAGTGTAGCAGCACAGATAAAAAGAATGGGTATAAAGCTAATCCTTGATTATGATGATAACCTCTTATCAGTTCCCCTCGACAACCCCGCCTATATCGGCTACGCCAATAAAGAGGTAAAAGAGGCGATTATAGGCTGCCTTACATTGGCAGATGTAGTTAGTGTTACCACAGAGGACTTGAAGCAGTCTTACCTACCATATAACAAGAATATTATGGTTATACCCAATGCTCATAACGACTCATTGGTTAAGAGAGAGAAAAAGAAACGGGAGAAGATAGTATTATGGAGAGGCACTAACACCCACCAAAGGGATATAATGACCTACCAAGATGCTATAAACAAGGTTTCGGGACATTGGACAGATATTCGCTTTTTGTATATAGGATATGTCCCTTGGTTCTTAAATATCGGCAAGAATACCGCCTTTGCGGGTGCGGTGGATACTATGCTATACTTAGAGCAGATACAAGCAGTCGCCCCAAGTATTATGCAAGTGCCTTTACACGACAGCCTGTTTAACCGATGCAAGAGTAATATAGCTGCCATAGAGGGTGCATTTGCGGGAGCAGCGTGTCTTGTGCCTGAATGGTGGGCGATGGAGGGTGCTATTAAGTACAAGGACAGCAAGTCTTACTACGAGGGGATAAATGCCTTGCTAAAAGGTGAGGTAGATATAGAGAAAAGCAATAACGCTTCTTGGGAATATATACAAGCTAACTTATTGCTGAGTAATGTGAACAAGATGCGTGTAGAACTAATAGAGGGGCTATGAGATATAATATTATAGGCGGAGGTCTTGCGGGTTGCATTATGGCGAAACACTTAGATAGCATTGTTTACGAGAAAGATGTTATCGGAGGGCTATGCTATGACCGAAAGCAATACCAAAAGTTTGTGCATATACTCCACACTAATAACGATGAGGTTTATCGCTTCTTTGCCGACCATTGCGACCTACGGGAATACCATATCCGCTTTCTCTCTTATGTGAATGGCGAGTACAAGGCTTGGTATCCAAAGGAGATAACCCAAGAGGTGATAGACACACAAGTATATGGCTACTCTCAGAAGATGTGGAACGCACCACCACCTAAAGAGGCGTTGGCAAGAGTGCGAACCTCGCCAGATGAGTATTTCTTCCACGACAAGTATCAGGTTATCCCTAATTTTAGGCAGTTGTGGAATAACTTATTAGGTGGCACTCCCGTAGAATATCGCAAGGTACTTGACGGGGATATAGATGGCAAGATTATACTTACCGCACCCATAGACGAGTATTTTCACTATTGCTATGGCAAGTTGCCTTATAGGGGTATCAGCAGCACCCATATCAAGACCGAGATAAGACTACAAGCCGATTGTGTTAATTTCCCCGACACTACACTCCCCTTTACACGCTTGGTGGATTACGGCCGTATGGGGTTCGAGGGAGGCTACATTGGGATAGAAGTCCCCTGCGAGGATATGCACTACCCGATAAGAACAGATGAGAGTATGGCTATGTATGAGAAGTATAAAGCCCTTGCCGAGAGTAAGGGGATTATCTTAGTCGGCAGATTAGCTACTTTCAGCTATATGGATATGGATAGGATTACGGAGCAATGTTTAACTATAATAAAAAATTTATGAAAAGAGTATTAATTACGGGAATTGGTGGCTTTCTGGCTCACCATACGATGGAACACCTACTTATTAACACCGATTGGGAGATAGTCGGTATAGACTCTTGGGCGCACAAGGGCGTTTCCGAGAGGGTTATTGATAGCGAACACTACAAGGCTAATCGCCACAGGGTTTCTATCCACACTCACGACCTTACTGCACCTATCTCCGATGTGCTTAAAAACCGCATAGGGCATATTGACTATATCTTGGCCATTGCATCACAGAGCCATGTCGATAGGTCTATTACCGACCCCGTGTCGTTTATTAAAAACAACATAGACCTTATACTTAACACCCTTGAATATGCGAGAGAGGTTAAGCCTGAGAAGTTTTTGCTTATCTCTACTGATGAGGTGTATGGTGCAATAGAAAATGGCGGACACCCCGAATGGGATAGCATCATTCCAAGTAACCCTTATAGTGCAAGTAAGAGCGCACAAGAGGATATAAGTATCTCATATTGGCGTACTTATGGGCTTCCACTAATTCTAACAAATTGTATGAACCTAATAGGAGAGAGGCAAGACCCTGAGAAATATCTGCCGATGTGCATTAAGAAGATTGCCGATGGTGAGACCATATCGGTACACTCACAGAATGGACAGATAGGCACAAGGTTTTATCTCCACGCAAGGAATTTCTCTGATGCGATGCTATTCTTGCTGAATAATATCACACCCGCTAAGTATCCCGATGCAGACCGCCCTGATAGGTTTAACATTGTCGGCAAGACTGAACTGAATAACCTTGAATTAGCACAAAAGGTTGCCGATATAATGGGTAAGGAGTTGAAGTATGAGTTGGTAGATGTGCATAGTACAAGGCCTGGCCACGACTTGCGTTATGGACTTGATGGCTCTAAACTTGCAGCACTTGGGTATGACTTTCCTGTTTCTTTCGATGATAGCCTACGGACTACCGTTGAGTGGCATATGAAGCGTGAAAACGAAGAGTGGAGGAGTCTGCGATGAGACGACCAAAGGTTTCAGTTATCTTTGCCACTTATAACAGAAAAGAGTTATTGGAGAGGACATTAATTACACTCACCCAACAGACTGAAAAAGACTTCGAGGTGATTGCGATAAGTGATGATTGCTCTGATGGCACTTACGAGATGCTACGAGAATGGCAAGGCCGATTGGAGATAAAGATAATTACACTCAAAAAAGATGGTCAGTGGAGAGATTGCTCGTCAATAATCAACTTAGGGATTTCGATGTCAAGGGGTAGGGTGTGCCTCTTGACTCAACCCGAAGTAATGCTCGGCAGAGATGTGATTAGATTAGCGGCAGATACACCAGATTGGGAGTTTCGTAACTTTAAGCCTTATATGCTACACCCTACTTGGCAACCGCAGATAGATAACTTCGATTGGAGGGGGCAAGGTGTATTGGCATTAAGGGGTATAAGTGACTTTTATACCTTAGCTGATTCCCCTGCAGTGACTAAAGAGGATATTTACTTACCACAGAATGTAGAGAAAAACACTAATTTCTTATCTTGGACTTGTGGTGCTATGACACGCAAGACTTTATTTGATATTGGGGGGTTGCAAGAATATGAACTATGGGGAACAGTAGATGTGGACTTTCGCGACCGCAGAGATGTTTTAGACATACCGACAAAAACGATGATGCCCGATGATAGTCTTTGCGTACACCAATACCACGATTCCCCAAGAAATATGGCAAACTCTATGGCGATACTTAAACATTATAAAAATAAACAAGAGGCGATATTATGCAATCTTTAAATTTAAACTTAGGTTGTGGCTCTGACATAAAGAAGTCCACCACTACCGAGAAATGGGTTAATGTAGACATTGATGGTGATTGTGACTTAAAACACGATATAAGGACAAGGTTGCCCTTTGAGATGAATAGTGTGGATTTTATCTATGCTTGTCATTGCGTAGAGCACTTCACACGCTTTGAGTGGGCGGTTATGAAAAAGGATTGGTACAGAGTCTTAAAGGGCGGGGGAAAGATTGAGATAAGGTGTCCCGATTTGGAGGTTGCTTGTCGAAAATTCCTTACCGAGCCACATAAGTTTACGGGAGTGGTTTCAGCACACGATATGATATATGGCTCACAAGATGTTATTTGGCAAATGCACCATCAGGGTTTTAACAAAGACAGAATAAAAAAGGAATTGGAAGATGAGGGTTTTACTGTTACTGAGTGTTATAACACCCCTCCGATGAATGATTGGCAGTTGGTTTGTGTTGGGGTAAAGTAATATGAGTACAGACAAACCTATTCGAGTAAACTTTATTTTTGAAAACCTATGAAATATCAGCGATTACGACATAAGATAGCTACAAGGTCTATGCAGTCGGACATAAAGAGGTATATCAATACCCTTGACCTCAGTAAGTGTTTGGGCGAGACTTCTTTTTCCAAGAGGATAGGGGCTATGGCCTTTATCTTCCGTGATGCAGTGGAAAAGAGTAGCGTGTCCTCTTATAGTGGTAGCATATACTTTTTTAACGGGCAATACTACGAGAATGTGTCAAAAGAGTTTTTCTCAGATACCATATACGACTTGCTCTATGACACGGGTGTGGATAAGGGCGATATTGTCTATCGTGGTCGTGATGTAGTTAAGTTAGCCGAGAGTGTTGTCCGTAAGAAGGTCTTGGAATACGAGCCGTATAAGATAGCTTTCTCTAATGGGGTTCTTGATTTACGGGATAAGTCTTTCGGGGCTTTTTCCGATAAACACCATATCTTCGGGGCAGTGGATTATGCCTACCTTCCCTTTCAAGATACAGACGAGGATGCCTACCTGTGGATGCGATTTCTTAAAGAGGTGTTACCCGATAAGAGGTCGAGAACTTTGCTGCAAGAGTACTTAGGGCTTCTCTTTTTAGACCGCAACGAGGTTAAAGTAGATGCTATGCTCTTTATGATAGGGCGAGGCTCTAATGGTAAGTCTGTTATCTTTCACACCATAACAGGGCTTCTTGGGGCTGAGAATGTATCCAATTTCGACATCGGAGAACTGATAACAGGGCGGGATAGACTGCTGAATATAGCCCTTATGAACGGCAAGAGGCTTAACTACTGCTCGGACTTATCAAGCAAAGACATCAACTCTGAGTTATTTAAGAGTCTTATAGCGGGAGAGCCACAA
>Ga0074197_1002155_pt1 | contig 14391 bp, 14 predicted proteins | sample EPASupsiteSAE305_FD_64526 | JGI IMG/M metagenome (GOLD analysis project Ga0074197, IMG submission 64526) | Bioremediated contaminated groundwater microbial communities from EPA Superfund site, New Mexico - SAE3-05 reassembly with SPADES | ecosystem: Environmental > Aquatic > Deep subsurface >...
TGACCACCAGCATGCTCGAGCGCCTGGGATACAAGGTAACGGTCCGCATCAGCAGTTATGATGCCCTGGAGGCCTTCCGCAGCCTCGCCGACCAGATCGACCTGCTGATCGCCGACCTGACCATGCCCCAGATGAGCGGACTGCAGCTCTACCGGGAGATCAAGAAAATCCGGCCCAACATCAAGGTGATCATCTGCACCGGTTTCAGCGAACAGCTGGACAGCCGCAAGTCAAGGGCCATCGGCATCGAGGGTTTTCTCTACAAACCGGTGGTCATGGGAGAGCTCGCCCGCTGTGTCCGTTCGGTGCTTGATGAATGACTCCCAGCCCCTTTTCCAGGGCCGGTCGTCAGTTTCTTGACGTAACATTTCCCAAAAACTGGTACCCTGCCCAGGCTGTTCCCGGAATGCCAGGGGCCCGGGAGAAGAACCGGGCCCGCCGATTCCGGCGCCCGCCGGGCAATCACGGCAAACTCCCCAATTGCGTTTATATCAGTATCATATCCATTGGCGGACGCCTGACAGTCGTTCGCAATCAAGTTCGCACCGGAGAGGTGTATGAAAAAAATAAAGGTGAACGAAGAGACCACTCTTCTGGCGGCATTGATCAAAAGCGGCTATTCGCGGACCAAGGTCAAACAATTGCTCAAGTACCGGGCCATCAGCGTCGGCCAACTGCCGGCGACCCGGCTCGATCAGGTGGTGGCCCCGGGCGAGGTCCTCACCATTACCTCGGAAAAAGAGGGAGGCGCCCAATACCCGCCCTGCCCCGGCCTTGATATCATCTATGAGGACGAGGACATCCTGGTCATCGACAAGCCGCCGGGACTGCTGACCATTGCCTCGGAGACCGAAAAGACCAAGACCGCCTATCACAAGCTGACCGCCTGCATCGGCGAGCGGACGGGCGGCAAGGAGCGGATCTTTATCATCCACCGGCTCGATCAGGGCACCTCGGGCCTGTTGGTCTTTGCCAAGAATGAAGAAGCCAAGCATGTTCTCCAGGGCGCCTGGCAGGAGGCCCGCAAAAAATACCGGGCCATCGTCGAGGGGGTACCGCAAAAAAGCAGCGACACGATCTCAAGCTACCTGTGCGAGTCGAAAATCCACCGGGTCTATTCGGTCGCAATCGACGACGGCGAGGGCAAATACGCCCAAACCGAGTACCAGGTGGTGCAAGCCGAGGGCGAGTACGCCCTGCTCGACATCACCCTGCTCACCGGCCGGAAAAATCAGATCCGGGTGCATTTGGCCGATATCGGCCATCCGGTTGCCGGCGACAAGAAATACGGCGCCCAGACCGACCCCATCAAACGCCTGGCCCTGCAATCCTACTTTCTTGCCTTCAATCATCCGAAGAGCGGCCAGCCGATGGCCTTCACCCTTGATATGCCGCCTAAATTCAAATCCCTCCTCCACCGCAAAGGGCCGGCCAAAACCTGAGCGCCGCCCAGGCAGCCGGAAACCGGCATAACAAGGTTTCCGCGGGCAAGGCGAGGGTTCTCGCACGCCCCCTTCTGGCTACGCGCCCCTCCCCCAGCACGCATCCCGTTTACAAAACACAAAAAAAAGGCGGTCCGAAGACCGCCTGGGGTGACGACAAAACAACTGAGATGGGGGTGACCCCATCGATACTGCTCAGACCAGCAGTTCCAGCCCGGAGAAAAAGTAGCCGATTTCAAAGGCAGCGGTTTCCGGGGCATCGGAGCCGTGGGTGGCATTGGCCTCCAGGCTGTCGCCGAATTCGCGGCGCAGGGTGCCTTCGGCGGCATTGGCCGGATTGGTTGCCCCCATCAGGTCCCGCCATTTCTTGATCGCCCCTTCTGCTTCCAGGACCATGACCACACAGGGGCCGCTGGACATGAAATCGGTCAGTTCGCCGAAAAAAGGCCGTTCTTTATGAACATAATAGAAGCCCTCGGCCTCGCGCTTGCTGAGGTAGAGCTTTTTCATGCCAATGACCTTGAACCCTTCGGCTGAGATCCGGCTGAGAATTTTCCCGGCGTTACCGGCGAGAAAGGCATTGGGTTTGATAATGGCGAATGTTCGTTCCATGGCTCAACGTTCTCCTTGCTTAACGTAGTGTGCGGAAGTGTGCTTCTCGAGAAGCAATTGTTGCGAATGTGCCGGGAACCTATACCATGAACCCGGTGCCGAGGCAATATCCCCGGCCCTTCTTTGCGGCACAGGATTGGTGTTTCCCCGCGGGGAACCCGGAAACAGGCTGGGGGATGAGCCCGGTGCGTCCGATCCCATCCCCCGAGAAAAAGCCCGTCAGCGTCCAAGCGCCGACGGTTGCAAACAGGGTTACTTTTCGAGCAGCACGAACTGACCGTCCTTGACGGTGAGCATCGCAAAGGCATCGAGCCCCAGGCCGCCGTGGTCGGTGGCCGAGAAATTGAAGGTGCCGGCCGTGCCGATCAGACCCTTGATGTTTTCCATGGCCGCGCGAACTTTCTCGCGGTCATCGCCGCCGACCTTGATCGCCTTGGCCAGGATGGTCATGGCATCGTAGGTGTGGCCGCCGAAGGTGGAAACCTTCTCGTTGAATTTGGCCTCATAGGAATTCTTGTATTTGAGGAGAAATTCCTTCTGCGGACCCGCCGGCAGGGCATCGGCAACCAGCAGGCGGCTGGCCGGGAAAATAATGCCTTCAGCGGCAGCGCCGGCGGCCTCGGCATATTTGATATTGGCAAAACCGTGGCTCTGATAAATAGGCACCTGCCAACCGGCCTGGCGGATATTCTTGGCCAGGATGGACTGGGCGGGAACGATCGACCAGTTGACCACCGCCTGAATTTCCTCGTTGGCCTTCAGCTTGGCGACAATCGCCGAGAGGTCGGTGGCGCTCTTGTCATAGACCTCTTCGGCAATAATGGTGATGCCGAAGTTCGGGGCGTTCTTGGCCAGCTGCTCCTTGCCCGCCTTGCCGAAACCGTCGTTACCGGCAAGCACCGCAATCTTGCTGATCCCCTTCTTCTGCATGGTCATGAAAATCTGCTGGGCCGCATAGCTGTCGCTCGGCGCGGTCTTGAACACATGCGGCGTCACCGGCACAACAATGGCTTCGGCGGCGGAGCAGGAGATGAGAATGGTCTTGCCGTCCTCGGCAATCTTCTTGATATTGAGGCTCTCGCCGCTGGTGGAGGGGCCGATGATCGCGAAAACCTTGTCTTCTTCGATCAGCTGCTTGGCGAAGGAAACCGCCTTTTCAGGGCTGCCGCCGGAATCTTTGACAATCAGCTCGATGGTCTTGCCGTTAATGCCGCCCTGGGCATTGATTTCATCGACCAGCATATTGAGGGATCTGACTTCGGGACCGCCTAAAAACGCGGCGGGGCCGGTTTCAGCCAAGATGGCGCCTATCTTGATCGACGCTGCCTGGGCAAAGGAGTTCATCACCAAAAGACTCAGCACAAACAGGCATCCGGATCGCAGCATCCGAAGCACAACACTTCCCTTTCTCATCCTCTTCCTCCTCAGTTATTGAAAAAAGCATCGGCCTGGAAAAATTTACAGGGTTGTTATGCCAAATACTCTTCTCCAAGTCAATGAATACCGGATGCGCCGACCGCTTTGGGCACAAAAGGCGGACAAGGAGAATTTTCTTCAACCGATGGCGAAAAAGAATGAAACAACGGAAAGATGCGATTCGCAGTTACGCGAGCTCCTTATTTCGACCGGTTGCACGGCAAAAGGCGGGTTCAAGACCCGCCCCTGATGCTCGCATGGTCTCCGCCACCCCCCGCTTTTGCTGCAAACGAGGTCGCCGGTTTCCGCTTTACCTTAAAAATCCCATCCCCCCGTGATCATCACCATTCTGCGCGCCACAGGTGCTCATGGCGAATGAACGGGGCTGGAAGACTTCAAGAACTCCCGGCTCGGGCATACGGACGATATTGAAGATATTTTGTGAATACCAGACCCCCGCCTGCCGGCCGTCGGGGGTGACAATGACACCACCGTAATACTCGCAGCCCCTCAAATAATCGGTTCTGTACCAGTTCAGCCAGCCGTTGAACATCTCCTGGGTAAGATTCGCCTGCGCCCATACCTTGGTGCGAAGGGTGAACTGATTGTTGATGGCAATGATCGAATCAGGCGCGGAAGAAGAACCCAGGTAATAATAAGTGTGATTGGGGAGAATCCTGCCTGATTCAAAGTCTTGTTGAACACCCGCGGCCACTTCCCACTTGCCTCCGGGGCCGTTGGCGGCGCAGCCGGTTGAAAAGGCGCCAACAAGAATCAAAAGAAGAAAAGGAAAAATATACTGTGATTTCATAGGAGTCACCTCGTTGATTTCGCAGGGTTCGGCATGCGAGACTTTTGCAACCGCCTCGTAATAAATATGTTGCTTCGAGCGTTCCTGTCAAGTTCGCTGCCATTCTTTTTCCAAGATACGGCCAGAAAAAAACTAATATAACTCGAAGCTTGCCAAGCAAATGATAATGATTATCTAATAAAGGTAAGAACCTGGAACAAGCATGCCCAGATGCATCGGAATACCTGAGCTTTCCATGGAGGTGCCCCATGTCGATAGTAGAATACAACGGAAAAAAGATCAGAGTCGACGAAAACGGCTTTCTTGTCGATCAAGATGATTGGAACGAGGAGGTTGCCGTGGCGTTGGCCTCTCATGAGGGGTTGGACTCTTTAACAACCGAACAAATGGAAATAATTCGGTTCATGCGGGAATATTTCCTGAAATACAAAGTATTCCCCATACTGAACAATGTCTGCCGGATAACGCATCAGCCCAAACACTGTGTGGACGAGCAGTTCATCAATCCGGAAAAAGCATGGAAAATAGCTGGTTTACCAAAACAAGACGGCGTTCACTTTGTGAGCCTGGATGGTAAGCACTATTTCATGGAACCCTATTGTTGAAATAAAAACCCCAACGCTCTTTGGAGCAGGAGGAATGAATATGTTCAACGAAACTCAATTATGCGAAAGAATCACCTCGCTCTATCCTGAGATAGGCGCCTGCGGATCCGATATCAATGTGACCTATAGTCAACCGGAGAAAGCGTGGGTTGTTCACCTGGAAAAAGGGACGCATTCCCTGGATCATTTTCTTGAGATGATGGATGCTGAGCAGTGCATGGAAGGAAAACAGTGCGTTGCCCTTGGCCTCGAAATAGCGCAGCTGCGCAAGAACGTCGAAGGCAAACAATTTTAACCATACCTTTGGTCGGAGCCGTGCTTTGCAGAAAGAATAAAGAAGGTTGCGGAAAACAGGGTGGGCAAGCAGAAGATACTTGTCCACCCTTTGCATTTTGAAAGGATCGCTGCGGGAAAGCGGCCATCGCCACGCTATTGCATCGAATGCAAGCCGATCATGTTGCCTTCCGGGTCGATCACCAGGGCAATAAAACCATACTGGCCGATGGAAAATTTTTCCTTGAAGATGCTGCCGCCGCCTGCTGCAGCCCGACTTGCCTCGACGGCGCAGTCCGCGCAGGTAAAGTAGACCAGGGTGCTGTTGCCGCCGGAGGCGCACCCCTCCATCTTAACCAGAGCGCCCGAGGCGCCGGCGCCCTTCTCGTCCATGGGAAAAGCCCACATTTCCATTTCCATTTTTTCTTCCATCTCCGGACCGGCCAAAGGGACCAAACGGACCGAGAACACGGATTCATAGAAGGCCTTGGCCCGATCCATGTCCTGCACATATATTTCAAACCAGACAACAGGATTATTTGCCATGACGCCCTCCCCTGCAAATGGTTATTCGCTGCAATGCATGGAAATCCGGAACGAATTTCCTGCTGCTCTTCTCCTGCAAGATAAAGACGATTGTCCAGCGGACACGAAACCGCTGTTAATGGCGGCCCCGGCCCCCATGGGAATCTCGCCCGCTCCGGTCGTCATCGTCATGATGTTCCCGGATGTACACTTTTTTACTCGGCCGATGGCGGTATTTCCGATATTCGTAATAGTCCGGCTTATGTCCCGGCGAGCTGTAGTAGTGCCCATGATCACGGCGATGCTTGTGATAGTGGGGTATGTAAACGTCGCGATACCAGTCGTCGTGGACAAAATAGACCGGCCGGCCGCAGGCGTCATATCTGTCGCAGTACTGGTACCATCTCTGGGCATGCAGGGGCGGAACGCGGAGATAAATCGGCGGGTACCAGACATTGACCCGCCGCACGATCACCGGCTGTTCGTAGATCAATCGCGGCGGCGGATAGCTGCCGATATCGATGCGGCCGTAAAACCCCGGATCCCCTATACTGATTGACACCGAGGCCTTTGCCTCTCCCCCGGCAAGGGCGATCAAGGCGGCCAGAATTGTGGTAGCGGTTAAAAGAAATCTCATAATGTCCTCCCTTGAAAATTGTGGGATCAATGGAATCTGCGACCAGTAAAAGGATCGGACGGCGCGATCAGCCGCCCCTGGCGCGAGCTTCGGAGGCCTGTTCGCGGGGCGCGACCTTGGCCAGTTCGGTCAATTCCTCGGCCAGCAGGTCCAGCATGTCGTCCACCGACATAATCCCGACCAGCCCGCCATCCTGCCCGACAACAGGGATACGGCGTATTCCATGGGCCCGCATCCGCCTGATTGTGCCCACCACGTCTTCTTTTTCATCCACGCTGATCAGTTGCGGGCCCATGATGTCGCCGACCGTCAAGTCATCGATCGACAGGGACTTGGCGATGATTTCGATAACGATATCGCGGTCCGTGACCATGCCGACCGGCAACCGCTTCCCCTCCACCTCGTCCACAACCACCAGATCGCCCACATGATAGCGGCGCATGAGTTGCGCAGCCTCTCTGATGCCGGTTGTTCTGGTGGCAAACACCACTTCCCGATTGCAAAATTCTCCGATACTCATGGCAAGACCTCTCGATAGATCGGTGCGTTCGCGTCTTTTCGTTATTAGCGGTGCCAGATCCGGCCCGTCAATATCACGGATCATCCTGTTTATTATCATTAGGTTGATACAGAAAGGAAATCAATGGGGGTAAATTCCAGAGAAAATGTATAACAAAAATATCCAAAATGAGCAGAGGTACAGACCGTGGCCCGGATGCAGCGGAAACCGGGACCGGCCTTGGGCTTTACTTGCTGAGCGGGAATATCCACCAAAAAGATATAAAAAAAAGGAGGTAACCGGAGAGGCACCTCCTTTTTTCCGACAGGCTGGAACGGGATGGAATCGGGTCCATCCGGCCCGATGAACGGCGTTATTTCTCTATTTTAGTGATTTTCTTTCCATCGATGGTCAGTTTGAGATCATCGCCGCTGTCATAGGTCTTCTCGGACAGAGCAAGGGCGCTGTCGGGTACACCGATAACAGTCAGGATTTTCTGACGCTTGGAGTAAATGGTGACGGTTTTTTTCTCCTTGTCGATGGCCGGAAATTTTTTATTGGCGACCCTGGCATCTTCCGGCTCGACTGCATCAATTTTTTCAACAGGGGTAAAATCGATGGACTTGAAGGAAGTGGAAGCGTCATCGTAGTATTTGAGCTTGTTTTCCTTGGTATCGAGTTTGATGCGTTTGCCGAATTTGGGAAGCTCGGCGCCGGCAGGAAGGTCGAAGGTGAGCGGCGGCAGTTGAAAATTCGGATTGGCCTTGTCGTTGGCCGCATCCTTGATGATCGTGATGGTGTTTTTCTCTTTATCAATGGCCACGCACCTGCCCATTACCTCTTCGGCCATCGCTGCCGAGCCCAAAAGCCCCATTGCCGCCACGCTCAAAAACAAAAATTTACAGAATTGTTTCATACGTTTGCCTCCATGGTTTTGAGAGATAAAAATGGAAAAAACGCCCTGTGCATTTTTCCGCTTACCCCGACTTGCTTGTTTTCTGCACTCCTCCACAGTTCACATAATCAATAAAATATAATCTTTTTATCTAAAAAATTGATAGATGAATATACGTTTCGATTTTAAAAAAAACAACAAAAATCAGACAGTCTCGGGTCAATGCGGAGGCAGCCCACAGCCGGGCGAAGTTGTCGGGGGAAGGAGCGAGAATGCGGATGGATACGCGGAGCGGAGAAGACACGTTCCGCGCGGAGGAGAAACGTTCCCGCGCGGAGCGTGGGAACGAGGGGCCCCGCAGGGCCACCGGTTATTGGCGCAGGGAATACACCCTGCCCGGACTATCCTTCAGAATTTTTGGCCGTGGTCTCGCTGACAATTTCCAGTTTGACGAGCGCATTTCCGGTCTTCTTCATCCCAAGTTGTTCGGCGGCCGCGGTCGACAGGTCGATCACTCGACCGGAACGCCATGGTCCGCGATCATTGATGCTCACTTCGACCGATTTGCTGTTATGGACGTTGGTGACCAGCACTTTGGTGCCAAGCGGAAGCGAGCGATGCGCGGCCGTCAGTTTGTTCTGGCAAAACTTCTGGCCGCTGCTGGTCTTCCTGCCAATGAATTTATTGGCATACACGGAGGCCAAGCCATCCATCTTTTTTGCGGACTTGGCACAGGCTGAAGCAGGCGGTTTGGTATGTTTGGTGGAGGTAAGCGATGTTTTTTGGGCCTTGGGCGAGGTGGCTGCGTGGAGTGATTGCCCGATGGAAATTTCGATCATCGCCAAGCCGATCATTACCATGAAAATGAGCTTGGTGGTTTGCATAATGTTGTTCTCTCAAGTTGAAGTCGTGGTGGCTTTTTGCTTTCAAGATGAGGGAAAATAACAGAATTTCCATATATTGCAACACAAACCCGTTCAGCCCCCCTTGCTTATCGGGAAAAGTTACTGAAAATTCAGGACATTTTTTTTACCTGCGCCGCCCCAAACAACCCCTCTTTTCCGGTGCCGGGAAGAGGAAAAACGGAGCCGACGAGACGGGATTTTTCCCTTCCCGCGGAGCGGAAAAGACACATTCCCACGCAGAGCGTAAACGTTCCCACGCAGAGCGTAGGAACGAGAAAAAAGACCCCTGCTCGACGAATCGTCGGAGGCCAGCCCCTGTCAATTTCGAAGAGTGAAACGACGAGAAATCTCCCCTTATCCCGAGATTTCTCCCTGCGGTCGAAATGACACGACCTGGCCAGAGGTCGTAGGGTGCGCCGTGCGCACCGGAAGAGAGGGAAGGTGCGCACGGCGCACCCTACGACCCGTTGCCTTTATATGACAGCACGCAAGGGCAAATCAAGCGACACAACCAGAGAGGGCAATTTAGGTAATGCTCGCCCCGCCTGGGTATTGTTTTATTAAAAGAAGCATATCCGGGGACGGAGGGGGCCATTGCCACTGAGCCGGGCGGCGAGGGCCGGGACCGGAGGAAGGGGCAAACTGTTTGAGCGCAGCGAGTTTTTGCCCCGCCGGTTCCGGACCTTGGCGACCGGGGTTGTCTCAGTGGCTTGGCTGCCCTTTCTTTTGATTCTTTTCTTTGGGCACGCAAAGAAAAGAATGCCCCTCCCGCAGGGAGACCGTGGTTGTTGACCTATCTACGTGGTGCAGAAAATGTATTCAGACTTGAATTCAAGCAATCGGTGGGTAAGCAAAAAGACGCTTACCCACCCTACCCGGCTCTTTTTTCCCTTTCCGATCTTTCGGGGAAGTTTATTTATTGACAACCGGAGGCCATATAGAGGTTAGCCATTCGTGTTGCTACGCTTCATGTTTAAAAGCATTTTTTCGTTGACCTTCATGCGGGTTTGGAGCTGTTTGTCAGAAAGAACTCTCTTTCGTATGGTGTCGATTGAGAATTTGCGCTCCCATTCATTGATCCAACCTTTTTTATAAGCATATTGTATTGCCTCGGCATTCAATGACTTTTGATTGTCCTTCCTGACGCGTTTGACAGCTTGGAAAATTAGATCAGACGGTAACCCAATGAATTTTTTAACACAACAATTGCCCACAGTCGCGACTTGAGCATTAACTTTGTTTCTTAAAATGCAAATTTCAATAATCGGGAAGTGCCCACAAAGACAAGATTCAGGTTCATCTGTTTCGTAGATTTCATCCAATGTCCATTCAAGTTTGGCGATGTCCCAAATTTTAGAATTTGACTTCTGGAGAATTTCTTCTGTGAGTTTGTATTCGGACATGACCGTTCCCCAGAGCCTGATATTTGTAATAACCGGCCAGCGTAGGTACAAGCGTTGAAACTTCTCGCATAAGCCGTGCTTTTACTGTTTGTTATATTTTTTTATATTCCTTCGTTGGTCCAGATATTTCTTTATCAGTGTAATAACATCCGCCATTCCAAGAGCAAATTACATTTTTGCAATAGTTACATTTTATTGTGTCTTTATCTCTTATTGGTGAATGATGATCTGTTATTTCATACTTTGCGCCACATATTTCACATTCTGTTATATACATTTGAAACCTCAATTAACAACAATAAAGTAATGGATAAAATAGAAGTTCTGGCCCAAGGCTAACAGTCATAATAGGACAAAGATTGTATCGAACATCCTCTCCATATCATCCCCCATCACGAACACTTAGAATACCCGCAATCCCGACACACCTCACACCCCTCCTCAAACACCAGCTTCCCCTGACACTCCGGACAAATCGAGGCAAACCCATGCTGAGTCGCGGCCATGAACGACTTCAACAGTTTCCCCAACTGGGCGGGCAGATCGAGCATATGCCCGCTGGAGCGATCCAACTGCTTGATGATCTCATCCATGGGAATCTGATAGCGCAGGGCCAGGGACACCAACCGGCAGGTGGTGGTCCACATGGTTGATTTATCTTTCAAATCCACCCGGTTATCAAAGGGGAACTTGGCAAAGACCTCCATGGGGTTCTCGTCCTCGTCGAAACAGACAATCAGGTAGATGGTGTTCTGGTTGATATCCTTGAGCCGATAACGCTTGGCGCTGAGCACATCGGGCAGGGTCGCCTTCTGGAAGAGGCCTTCGGATGAAACCGTGGCGCTTTTGTCCTGCCCTGGAGCCATGGTGTTGAGCACCTGATGGTCGCGGGAGCCGTCGCGGTAGACGGTCAGCCCCTTGCAGCCCAGCTCATAGCCCAGCATGTAGGAGGTGCGGACATCCTCGGCGGTGGCATTGGTTGGCAGGTTGATGGTCTTGCTGATCGAACTGTCGACGCCGTTCTGCTGGAGCATGCCCTGCATGCGGATATGCTGTTCCGGACTGATATCCTGGGCGGTGCGGAAGATCTCCTGCCAGCGGACCGGAATCTCGGGATGGCCGATGACCGTGCCGCTGCTGGCCACCCGTTCCAGAAGCTCGGCGGAATAGAATCCTTCCGCCCGGGCGACCCGCTCGAAATGCTTGTTGACCATCAACAGGCGGTCGCCGTCCATGACGTTCTTGATCATGACGATGGAGAAATAGGGTTCGCAACCCGAGGCGCAGTCGGCGATCATCGACACCGTGCCGGTGGGCTGGATCGAGGTCAGGGCGGCGTTGCGTCGGGCCGGATAGAGATTGATGCCGGGATCATAGGCGGGAAAAGGTCCCTTGAGGGCCGCCAGTTCGATCGAGGCGGCCTCGGCCTCCTTGCGGATAAAGGCCATGACTTCGGCCGAAGCTAAGCGCCCCTCCTCGCTGCCGTAGGGCAGTTCCAACTGGATGAGCATGTCGTGCAGGCCCATGATCCCCAGGCCGACCTTGCGGGTCTTCTGGGTCATCTCGGCGATTTCGGGGATGGGGAAGCGGTTGCAGTCGATGACGTTATCGAGGAAGCGGACCGCCAGTCGCGCGGTTTGGGCCAGGCGTTCCCAGTCGACCTTGCCGCCCGTGACATACTGGCCGAGGTTGATGGAACCGAGGTTGCAGGACTCGTAGGGCAGGAGCCACTGCTCGCCGCAGGGATTGGTGGCCTCGAAGTCGCCCAGCTGCGGGGTGGCGTTGTCGCGGTTGGCGGCATCGATGAACAGAACCCCGGGTTCGCCATTGTGCCAGGCGAGGTCGACGATTTTGTCGAACACATCGCGGGCCCGCAGCGATTCGACGATGTTGCGGTTGGAAGGATCGATCAGGTCGTACTGCAGGTCGTCGCGCACCGCCTCCATGAACAGGTCGGTGATGGCGACGCTGAAATTGAAGTTGGTGTAGCGGGTCTGGTCCTGCTTGGCGACGATGAATTCCATGATGTCGGGATGATCGACCCGCAGCACGCCCATGTTGGCGCCGCGCCGTTTACCGCCCTGCTTGATGGTTTCGGTGGCGGCATCGAAGACCGCGGCAAAGCTCAGGGGGCCGGAGGCCACGCCCTGGGTGGACTGGACCGCCGAATTCTTGGGCCGCAGCCGGGAAAAGGAGTAGCCGGTGCCGCCGCCGGTCTTGTGGACCAGGGCGCCGTTGCGGATGGAAGTGAAGATGCCGTCCATCGAGTCTTCCACCGGCAGGACGAAACAGGCGGAAAGCTGGCCGAGATCGGTGCCCGCATTCATCAGGCAGGGCGAATTGGGAAGGAAATCGAGGTAGTAGATCATGTTGAAGAACTGATCGTTCAAGCCTTCATAATCTTCCAGATCGCGATCGACCAGCGCCACGGCGTTGGCCACCCGGCGGCAGAGGCTTTCCCAGTTCTCAAGCGGCTTGCCCTGCTCGTCCTTAAGATAGTAGCGCCGTTGGAGCACGGTTTCCGCAGTATCGGTTAATTGCTGCCGTGGTATGCTTCTGGTCATTTTTCCCCTCATTTCGCTTGAATTCGTCTCTGCTCATCCCCTGCCCGACCGGTCCCGCCCGGCGCCGTATATCGCGGTCGCCACGGTGGTCAGTCCGTCATTGCCAGGGCAACTTATCACAACATATAGAGCGTATCAATAATAAAACATGCAACATGTAGTGTTTTTAAACAATATCCTGTTTTCAATGAGTTCAGCCGAAAAGCCTCGATTTTCCGCAACCGACCCGGATAAAAGACCCGAACCGGTGCCGGCCAAGACCACGGGAGACACTCCCGCAGGAAGCCCGAAATTGCGTCCGGCTAAGAGACGGTGCACGCGGGGTCGGGGCGATTGCTCCTCCTCGCAACCCACCGGCGCAACCCGTACGCTTGCTCCTTGCGCATTCCTCCAGGTACCATTATAGTGTTTGATATTTTTCATCATAAAATTGAAAATTAACATAACAAATCAACAAGATAAAGAAAGGGCAAACGATGAGGGCCCCGTGGTCGGACGCAACGCCGGTCCCTACCCGGCCAGCCTTCTTCTCCTCACAACCAAAGGACACCTCTTCCCATGCTGAAAAAAATCCTCCTCTGCGCCTCCCTGCTGCTGCCTCTTGCCGCCCATGCGGCCCCGGACCTTAAAAAAAATCACGTTTCCGGGGATCTCAACTGGTCGGTGCAGACCACCTGGACCCTGCCGACCCAACCCCTTGATATCGCCCAGTCGCTGGACAACAAAAAGGTTTTCATCCTCGGCGCCGACGCCAAGGTCCATATCTTCACACCGGACGGCAAAAAGATGGGCGAGATGCCGGTTGATCCCAACACCAGCGCCATCGACATTGCCGCCAGGGGCGAGATGCTCTACCTGATCAACAACAAGAGCAACAACTACACCGCCATCGACGTCAGCTTCACCCAGAAGATCGATATCACCGGCGCACCGGTGCAGGGCAAGATTGACGCGCCGGTCACCCTGATCGTATTCTCCGATTTCGAATGCCCCTGGTGCGGCAAGCTGGAGCCCGTGCTGAAACAGCTGCTGGACAACAATAAAGACAAACTGCGCATCGTCTTCAAGCATCTCCCCCTGCCCATGCACCCGAATGCCGAACCCGCGGCCCTGGCGGCCATCGCCGCACAGAAACAGGATAAATTCTGGCAGATGCATGACGCCCTCTTCCAGACGACCGCCTGGACTCCGGAAGTGATCGAACAAACCGCGCTGAAAATCGGCCTGAACATGGAAAAATTCAAGGCGGATCTCAACAACCCGGAGATCGCGATGCAGCTCGCCAAGGACAAGACCGACGCCCAGATGGCCGATGTGGCGTCCACGCCTTCGATGTTCATCAATGGGCGGCCGGTGCGGGATCGAAGCCTGCCGGCACTCCAGACCATGGTCAACGAGGCCCTGGCCTCCGGCGGAGCAAAATGAGTTGAAAGCTTCCGCCGCGCTCAATACCGAGACCTCAAAAGAACTCGATTTCGCCGATAATGCGGTCGCCCAGCAGCTGTTCGGCGACCTCAACCGTAACCTCCACACCATTGAACAGGCGACCGGAGTGCGGATCAACGCCCGCGGCAACAGCCTGGAGATCAAGGGCCGGCGGCACGCGGTCGATCTGGCCGCCTCCACCCTGCAGCAGATGTACGGGCTGCTGCTCAAGGGCTACCCGGTGTTCAGCCAGGATATCGCCTTTGGGGTCAAGATCCTTGAATCCTCGCCCCAGGCCCGGCTGGAGGAGATCTTCCTCGACAAGGTCTGCATCACCGCGCGCAAACGGGTGATTTCACCGAAATCGATCAACCAGAAG
>Ga0074197_1002161_pt1 | contig 14351 bp, 9 predicted proteins | sample EPASupsiteSAE305_FD_64526 | JGI IMG/M metagenome (GOLD analysis project Ga0074197, IMG submission 64526) | Bioremediated contaminated groundwater microbial communities from EPA Superfund site, New Mexico - SAE3-05 reassembly with SPADES | ecosystem: Environmental > Aquatic > Deep subsurface >...
AACCTCGATGCCGCAAGCGACGACCCAAAAATTACGAACTCATGACTGCCCCAAGGAAGAAAATGAAGGAGATCTCACACCGGAACAGATATCGTGCTAATAATGCTTAAACTAGCGCCATTCGGGACACTTCCCAGTTTTTACGCGAAAGTATGCAGTCATTTCCTCCCTTGACAACCAATTCTCACTGATATGTTGACTTATAATCCAGGTAATGTGACCGTATACGACGGTATTGCGGGGCCGTTCGCAGCGAAATCATGATCAAAGAAGATACTGTGACAAGGCTGCTTGATAACGAAAACGAGAGCGGGGAGCTTAATCGTTAACCTGATCAACCAGAATAACTGACTGCTCGCGCCTAATCATGATCAAAGAAGATACGGTGACAAGGCTGCTTGATAACGAAACCGAGAACGGGGAGCTTACCCGAAAGGCCGTCACGCTTTTGGCCGAGGCCGGCGCAGTGCAGGGAACGCTGCATCTGCCCGGCATGCGCGATGCGTATCGCTGGCGGCTGGAGCAGGTTGTGCTGCTGGCCGGACAGGCGCTGGAAGGTGCGGGGGAAAGCCGCGAGGCGGCGCTGCTGCATTGGGTGCTGGTGCAGGCTTGCGCGGCTCGGGCAGAAGATGCGCGCTACGGTGCGGGGCAGCTTTCTCGCGGTGCTCAGCGGGCGCCCACGCTGGAGGATTGCGACGACGGCTGGCAGCGGGTAGAGCAGATCGCCAGTACTGCCGAAGAGGCTGCAGTGGCGGCCGCAGGTTTTGCCCAACGACTGAATACGGACAAAGCGAGAGCGATGGCCCTTAGAGCTGAAGTCGCTGCAATGTCTGCCAGAAAAACCGTCCAGGAACGCAACCGCGCCTATACCTTCCATGCTGACCCCGGCTTTTCGTTTGGCGAAGGCTGGTACCTGGCTGCGGCGGCACTGTTTGCCGGCCTTTCCATCCAGATCAGACCCGGTGCTGCCCACGAATTGCAGGCCAGACGATTCCTTTTCGATGCCGGGTTGGGGGGAGCCCTTCGCCCCTATCGGCCTCGACCGGCCAGCCCCAAGCATCTGACACATATCATTGCCGAGGCTTTTCGAGCTGACGCACAACAGGCACAGGGCACCCTGCGCACCGCTTTTCTGGGTGACGAATCAGCGTCGGCTCCCTTACGAGCATGGATCGATGCCAAAGTGGGGGGGACGCCAGGACAGAAGGTGCTGTTGTGGGTCCGAACAGGTGACCACCATGTCCAGCGCAATACCTGTTTTGATGAGTTGCGTCAGATTTCTGAACTGGTCGTGAATGCCGGGTTATCCCCCATCTTTTTCGGCGATAATGTTCCGCGAGAGCTTGTCCCGCCAGGGGCGGTCAATCTGACCCTGTGCTGGAAAGAACCGCTCTTCCAGGGGCCGGAGATGCGCCGGGCTCAGCTTCACCTGTTTGAAGAGTTGAGATGCCGACACGGCCTGCTGGGCCAGATTGGCGTGACCACCGCCGGTATGGATGGACCGGCGCTTATGGGGTCGCCCACCCTGTACCTTACCCGGGAACACAACGTCCGGCTGGGCAAGTGGGTAGGAGCCGTTCCGGGATATCAGGAGGTTGTGCGGGAACCGGGCTATTTCGAAATCATCCGTACCACCCTGCATCAGTGGCAGCAGTGCCCCCCCGGAGGCGAGGCCATTACCATTGAGGCCCGCAAGGTGGTGACGTTTAAGCCCGGCAGTGTGCTGAAAAGCGCACTTAACGGTGAAACGACGTAATAGATGAATATGAGCAAAACCAGTTGCAGGTCTATCCGTGTATCAGCTGTTGGCTGATAGTATCGGTTCTTATACCGTAATAGTAGTCGCTTGACATTTCTGATCCCCCGGCTATTATCTGTCCTGAGTCCGTGGACACGGGACAGATGGAGGCGATTATGAAAAGCCAGGACATAGTACTGCTTCTTAAACTCATATCACTGCATAAACAAGAAAGAGAGCATGATTCTCGCTCTTTTGCAGCACTCTATACGGTGCGAGCCATTGCAGAGCAGACCGGCATCAGTAAGTCTGAAGTCAGTAATTCGCTCAATAGATGCACGAAGATTGGTTTGGTAAAAGCAGATCGCAAGACTAATTTCCCACGCACCAACAGTAAAAGTCTGAAAGAGTTCATTATCTATGGCCTCAAGTATGTGTTTCCGGCTGAGGTAAAAGAGATAGCGCGGGGTATTCCGACCTCTTTTGCTGCACCCGTTTTGAAAGACAAAATCATGAGTGCAGGTGAGTTGATCTATGTCTGGCCTGACGCAGAGGGTAAAAATAAGGGGCAGACTATTCTGCCGCTTTGCAGGTCAGTTGCACATGCTATTGCCAGGGATCAGCTATTGTACGAGCTTCTTGCTCTGGTGGATGCTATTAGATTAGGAAATCCAAGAGAAGTAGAAGTAGCAGTAACTGAACTGGATAAAAGGATGAAGGTTGTATGACCGCTCCTGAAGAAGCTAAAAAGATGCTGCTTCTGGTTGCCAGGGCGTTAGGGCAGAACCTGCTTGATGAGGTTGCCTTTGTCGGCGGCTGTACCACAAGTCTGCTGATAACTGATGAATTCAGTTTAGAATCGTCCAGATTTACTGATGATGTTGACGTCATTGTTGATATCGTAGGACAGTTAGAGTGGTACAAATTCCAGGCCCTGCTTAGAGACAAAGGCTTTGCGGTATCACCGGAAGACGAAATACTGTGCCGTATGCGTCTTGGAGGCCTGAAAGTTGACTTTATGCCTCAAGATGGCGGCATTTTAGGCTTCACCAACCGTTGGTATGAAAAAGCACTGGTGACCGCTGAATCGTATCAACTAAGTGATGACATAACCATTCGGGTTCTGACACCACCTCTGTTTATTGCAACCAAGCTTGAAGCTTACCGTGGAAGAGGCAACGACGATCCACTGGGGAGCAAGGACGTAGAGGATATCCTCACTTTATTTGATGGACGTGCTGAACTGGTGGCAGAAATTCTCAAGGCAGATCCTGATGTGCGAAACTACATTTCAGAACAGATGGAGTCTCTGACAAACAACTGTGATTTTGATTATGCGGTGCAAGGCTCAGTCCGGAGTGATCAAGCCAGGGAAAAGATAATCTTTAAACGAATTGAAAATATTACCGGGATACAGTAATCGCAAGAAACAGAGATGAAAATCACTGAAAAGTCCCTCAAGGCCCACTGTACCGGATTGAACTTCGGGATACTGAATAGATACCGGAGGATGAGTCAGGGCAGAGTGTATCTCCACTGCCAGGATTGACGTCATGCTGGAAGCTGAAACCCTGTGGCTTTCTCAAAGGTAGCTGACTGAGCTGTTCGGTAAGGGCAAGAGAACTATCAGTGAGCATATTAAGAACATTTTTGAGGATGAAGAACTCCCCCATGAGGCAACTGTTCGGTTTTTCCGAACAGTTAAAAAAGAGGGAGCTCGTGAAGTAAGCTGTGATGTAGAACACATTTAATCTCGATATGGTTCACCCCCTTGGCTAGCGTGAACGCAGCCTGTCTGGTGTGCCTTTTTCAAGTCCTGCCCAATCTCCCGGCCCACTTCTCCCCTTCCAGCAGCAGAAACACCGCCACTGCCGGTAACAGTACCAGCCCGAGCTGTTCCCAGGTAAGGGCCGTGGTGCGGAAAAATCCCTGCAACTGCGGCAGCCAGATGGCCAGCCCCTGCAGCAGCAGCACACTGGCGGCCATGGCCAGCAGCGGCAGGTTGCTGAACAGCCCCATCTGCAGGAACGAACTGCGGAAGGAACGCAGCCCCATGGCCTGGGCGATCTGGGCCAGGGCCAGGGAGGCAAACAGCACGGTCTGCCAGGGACCGCCTGCCTGCCAGGTGAACCAGGTAACCAGCATGCAGGAGCCGCCGATCAGGCTGCCGGTCAGCACAACATAGCGGATGGTACGGCCATCAAAGATCTGACTGTCCGGCGCAATGGGCGGACGCTTCATAACATCCGGTTCTGCCCGTTCCAGCCCCATCCCCAGCCCCAGCAGGCCATCGGTCAGCAGGTTCAGCCAGAGCAGTTGCAGCGGCGTCAGCGGCATCCCCAGCCCCAGAAACGGCAGGATCAGTACCGCCAGGATCTTGCCGGTATTGCCTGCCACGGAAAAGACCACAAACTTGCGGATGTTGTCGTAAATGGTGCGACCTTCCTCCACCGCAGCCACAATGGTGGCAAAGTTGTCATCCAGCAGCACCATGTCCGAGGCTTCCCGGGCCACATCAGTGCCGACTTTGCCCATGGCCACCCCCACATCAGCCTTTTTCAGGGCCGGGGCATCATTGACGCCGTCACCGGTCATGGCTGCCACACCGCCGCTGCGCTGGATCGCATCCACAATCCGCAGCTTGTGCTCCGGCGCCACCCGGGCATAGACCGAAACCCTGGACACCGCCTCATCAAACTGCTCCGGGGTCAGTCGATCCAGCTCAACACCGGTCAGGGCGCCGCCTGCATCATCGATCCCCACCTGGCGGGCAATGGCACGGGCAGTCAGGGGGTGATCGCCGGTGATCATAACCGGCCTGATACCGGCGGTCAGACAGCGCTGCACCGCTGCTTGCGCCTCCTGCCGGGGCGGGTCGGTCAGGGCTGCCAGACCGATACAGACAAACTCCTGCGCCAGGGACTCCAGGCGATCATCAGCATCCGGCTGCAGCACCCGCAGTGCCAGGGCCAGCACCCGTTGCCCCTGATTTGAAAGCCGGTCTGCAGCTGCCAGCAGCGCCTTGGTATGATCATCCGTCAGCGCGACGATCTTGCTGTTCAGCACAACTGCGCTGCACAGTGCCAGCACACTGTCCAGCGCCCCCTTGGCTGCCAGCAGCTTACCCCCTGCTGGCAACGAAGGCAGCGGCAGAAGGCCGGGGGCCAGCGCGGTAATCTGATGCACGGTGATCATCCGCTTGGTGGTTGAATCAAAGGGGATCTCGGCGATCCGTGGCAGGGCCTGTTCCAGTTCACTCCGGTACAGGCCTGCTGTTGCGGCGGCAGAGACCAGGGCGCCTTCAGTGGGATCACCCAGTACCGACTCTTCACCATCTGCAACCTTCAAGACCGCATCATTACAGAGTGCGCCGATCATCAACAGCAACCTGTCCGATGCAGCATCTTCGGCCCCACCAACAATACTATCCGTGTTCATCAGCCCGGTCACGGTCATCCGGTTCTGGGTCAGGGTGCCGGTCTTGTCGCTGCAGATCACGGTGACTGAACCCAGCGTCTCCACCGCCGGAAGCCGCCGGATCAGGGCATGGCGTTTCAGCATCCGCTGGGCCCCCAGGGCCAGGGTGATGGTAACCACCGCAGGCAGACCTTCCGGGATGGCAGCTACCGCCACACTGACCGCCAGCAGCAACATCTCTTTCAGCGCCTCGCCCCGCAGCATCCCCACCCCGAAGATCAGGCCTGCCACCACCACCGAGACCACGGCCAGCACCTTGCCCAGCCGGTCCAGCCGTTTCTGCAGCGGGGTCCACTCCTGCCCCACCTGCTGCAGCATGGTGGCGATACTGCCCAGTTCGGTCTGCATGCCGGTGGCCACCACCAGCGCCACAGCCCGGCCAGCAGAGACCAGGGTGCCCATAAACAGCAGGTTGCGACGATCACCCAGCGGCAGTTCATCGGTTGCAATCAGGTCAGTATGCTTTTCCACCGCCTCTGACTCACCGGTCAGCAGTGCCTCCTGCACCCGCAGGCCGTGGGCCTCCAGCAGGCGGCAATCAGCCGGAACCACGCTGCCCGCCTCCAGCAGCACGATATCACCGGGCACCAGCTGCAGAGAAGGAAGCTCCAGCACTATCATATCCCGTCGCACCCTCACCAGCGGCACAGCCATCCGCTTCAGGGCGGCAATGGCCCGCTCTGCGCGAAAATCCTGGGCAAACCCCAACAGCGCAAACAGGATCACGATCGCAAAGATGGTAGCTGCATCTTTGAATGATCCCACCAGACCGGAAACCACGGCCGCAGCGGTCAGAATCAGGGCCATGGTGGAGGTAAACTGCTCCCAGAGGATCTGCCAGGGGGTACGTCCGGCCTGCTCGGTCAGTTCATTCTGCCCATACTGCTGCAGACGACGGTCAGCCTCATCTGCTGCCAAACCGCTATCAACGGCTGATTGCAGCGCTTCCAACGCCTGATCAACACCCAGGGTATGCCATACTGTCTCAGGTTTTCTGTTCATGGCTGACAGTATACCACCAATGCGTCATTTTCTCTAAGATGGAGGTTAACTATGTAGTAATACAAAAAGGGAGAACCGATACCGGCTCTCCCTTTTGTCAAATCCAGATTATGTAGCAACCTACTTGCAACTCTATCTCATAGATACCTGTCTGTGGTCATCAAAAGGAATACTGTGCGCTAACAACCGGCCCGCCGCCCAGTCCCACCAGTTTATTATTATGCCTGTCACCGGCATTGGTATAGGCTGCCACCAGGGTCAGGTTCTTATTGACAAAATACCCGGCATGCACATTCCAATAATCAGCATCTTTCCACGCCCCGTAGTCAGGCCCCTGCTTATATTCAAAGCCGAGAGCCAGCCAGCTGACCGGGATAACGTCGATATTTGCGAAGAATATCTCTTTTCTCTTGTTGTCGAAGCCCAGGATACCGTTGACATATCCCTGTGTCGTGAGGACACCGGCAGAAAGTAGCACCGGCACCGGTGTTTGCGTGATGGTCTTTGAGGCAACCAGATAGGCGTCAAAACCGTTCTTGTCGGAACCAGCAACCTGACCGGTGGTCTGTTTAAAGACAGAACCAACAGAGACCGCCGGTATCCAGACCTGCCCAAATGCATTTTCATCCAGGACACATACTTTAGCGCCAACGTTACTCTTGTGGATGTTCTTTACACCGCCGATTGCGATCAGCTCATAGCCATACGACACCTCAACCCTCTTGTTGATGGCCGTAGCGACTCCCATTGTGCCCCAGTCGATGTCCTTGTCATTCAGGTTTACATAGAAAGCGCCGATTCTGGGCTTGGCAATCTCCACCACTGAGCCAACCTTGAATCCAGGTTCATCGGCCGGAGCAGCAACATATGCCAAAGGGTTGAATGCGATGCCGCCATACCCCTCAAGGCTGACAAAAGGCGCCCCGGCAAATGCGACGCCGCTGCATAGCGTCGTTGCCAGAGCTAATGCTATTACTACTATGATTTTATTTGTTTTTTTCATCATGTCTGTGTTTCCCCCTCCTTCAAAATTTCAATCGTCATTACACAACCACATAGGCCCGCAACTCATCCAGAAGTGCGTTGATATCACCGGTAAAGCGGCTCGATTTGAGGAATTTCTCAATAGAACCCCAGAACGGCTCGCCGCAGCGGAGGCAGCGAAACCCCTTTTCAAGAAAGAATTCATTGGCCTGCGGATACTGCTCCAATAGTTCTGCAACACTGGTCTGCGCCGTAATATCAGCACTATCCATACGGTCCCCCCATACAAAAAAGACTGCACGATGCCGAAAGAACTCAGGCATCGTGCAGGGAATAACGTTCTAGTAGAACCCGACCTTGGTCTCAGTCATACTGATAAAGATATTCTTCATCTGGGTATAGTGATCAAGGATCACCTTGTGGGTTTCACGTCCTATGCCGGAGTTTTTGTAGCCTCCGAACGGTGCGTGGGCAGGCAGGTTGTTGTAGTTGTTGACCCACATCCTGCCGGTTTCAACACCTCTGGCAACACGCAGGGCACGATTGATATCCTTGGTCCAGACCGCGCCGCCAAGGCCAAACTCGCTGTCATTGGCCATGGCAATGACCTCTTCTTCAGTCTTGAACTTGATCACCACCGCCACCGGTCCAAAGATCTCTTCCTGAGCAACCCGCATGTTGTTGGTCACATTGGTCAACAGGGTTGGCCGCATAAAGGCCCCTTTATCAAGACCGTTTTCAACGACCCGAACCCCGCCACATGCCAGGGTGGCGCCTTCATTGACACCGATTTCAACATAACTCAGGATATCTTTAAGCTGCTTTTCATCAACCTGGGTGCCCATCATGGTATCTTTTTCCCACGGCAGCCCGACTTTTACCTTGTTAAAGGCGACTACCGCCTCTTCCACAAAGCGGTCATAGATATCTTCATGGACAAAAACCCTGGAACCGGCGCAGCAGACCTGGCCCTGGTTGAACAGAATCCCGATCTGCAGCCCTTCAATCGCTTTTTCCCAAGGGCAATCAGGGAAATAGATGTTGGCTGACTTGCCGCCCAGCTCCAGGGTTGCCGGGATCAGCTTCTGGGCTGCTGCCTCGGCAACCTGATAGCCGATGCCGGTGGAGCCGGTGAAGGCCAGCTTGCGGAAACCGGTATGTTCCAGCATATAGTTGCCAGCCCCGGAACCTTTGCCGGTAATGACGTTTACTACACCCGGCGGGAGAACCTGATCCAGCAGCTTTGCCAGCTCCAGCAGACTCAGCGGGGTGGTGGATGAAGGCTTGATAACGGTACAGTCACCAGCTGCCAGAACCGGCGCAATCTTCCAGGCAGCCATCAGAAACGGGAAGTTCCAGGGGATGATCTGGCCAACAACGCCAAGCGGTTCACGCAGGATGATGCTCATGGTCGAATCGTCGATCATGACCGCCTGCCCCTCGTCGGTTCTGATAGCACCGGCAAAATAGCGGAAATGATCGGACGCCAGCGGTATATCGACAGCCATGGTCTCACGGATCGGTTTGCCGTTGTCCATGGTTTCGACCATGGCAAGCTTTTCAGCATTGGCATCAATCAGGTCGGCAATCTTCAGCAACATGGCCGAGCGATCCTGGGCGCTGATCTTTTTCCAGCTGTCCCAGGCCTTCCAGGCTGCCTTGACTGCACTGTCAACGTCTTCCTTGCTGGCGTCGGCGCAGGTGGCCAACAGCTCACCGTTGGCTGGATTGTAGGTTGAGGTGGTCTTACCTGTGCTGGCATCCACCCACTTGCCATCAATATACAACTTGTAACTGTCATCCATCGGCTTCTGCATAACGTCCTCCCCATAACCAGATAAAATGGCCTGCCTGTCCGGCAGGGCGACCAGCAGATGCCGGTCTTGATGAGTAGTCTTAGTGCAGGCGCCGTGCCAAACATAAAACCATGTTTTTACCCTATCAACCTGACCGGAAACAAACGTATACACAACAACAGGTTATTCACCTGCAAAGGGGCAATATCACCCAGTCCACCGCGATAGCTGTAGATGCGGCTAGAGTTGACAGGCCTGGCACACCTGTTCCAAAATGGAACAACTGTTCAAAGTTATTGTCACGCTTCTGCGCACCGGATACAATGAGCTTCACTCAATAAAACTCTTTTCTACCAATCTTCGGGAGATGGGTATGCAGCAGGATTCCCAGACAAACAGCACCATCATCCATCAGGCACGCTCCCGCCTGCTGGCTCAGGGAATTGTGCCCAGCGAAATGCTCCCTGAGACGATTGCCCGCTCCTGGCAACGCTCCCTGGCCTACGGAATACCGGCGGATAACAGTAAAACCTCCTCGCCTCTCATTACATCCCGCGAACTGCATGACCTGACCTCCCATAACCGGCTCTTGCTGGAAAACGCCCGCCCGGTCATGGATAACCTGTATGAACAGATTCAGAATTCCTCCAGCATGGTGATCCTTACCGACAAGACCGGCATTATCCTCCACTCCATCGGCGACACTGATTTTGTCAACCGCGCCGACCTGGTCAGCCTGCGGCCCGGCGGTATCTGGTCGGAGAAGACACAGGGCACCAACGCCATCGGTACGGCACTGGAAGAACAGGCACCGGTTAAAGTCACCGGCGGAGAGCATTTTATCTCGGCAAACGGCTTTCTCTCCTGTACAGCCGCCCCGGTCTTTGATCCCTACGGCAATCTGATGGGCGCCCTGGATGTATCCGGCAACTGCCTGGCCGTTCAGCAGCACACCATGGCCTTGGTGCGCATCTCAACGCAGCAGATCGAGAATCAGATGTTTGCATCCGGTTTTACTGCAGACATTGTCCTACATTTTCATCGCCGTCCCGAGTTCATCGGCAGCCTGTACGAAGCCATTGCGGTCTTCAGCCCGGACGGCAGGCTCAAGGCCGCCAACCGAAGTGCTTTGCTGCACCTTGGGCTGGATCGCTACACCTACCGACAGGCCGTCTTTTCTGATCTGTTTGACCTCCGGTTCAACAGTTTATCGGCCCGTATCGGCCAGTTAATGACGCTGCACACTAATACCGGTATGAGTCTCTTTGCTCGGGTGCGGGCTCCGCTCTCTGCAGTACGGGGAAACGGTTTACGCCACGAGACACGAGAGCAAGCCGTTGATATAACGGCGCTGGAAACCCTGCATCGCGGTGATGCAACCATGCGAACAGCAATTGATCGTGTACGCAAGGTACTGAAGCACGATATTCCGGTATTACTGGAGGGTGAATCGGGAACCGGCAAGGAACTGTTTGCCCGAGCCATACACACCTGCGGGCGGCGGTCTGGCGGGCCGTTTGTGGCGATCAACTGTGCGGCAATACCGGAAGGTCTGATTGAATCGGAACTGTTCGGCTATCAGGAAGGGGCCTTTTCCGGAGCCAGCCGGAAGGGACATGTCGGCAAGATCCGCCAGGCTCACGGCGGCACCCTGTTTCTGGACGAGATTGGCGACATGCCGCTGGCATTACAGGCACGCCTGTTGCGGGTACTGCAGGAACGAAACGTCACCCCGCTGGGCGGCAGGGAGTCGTTCTCGGTTGATATTGCCATCATAGCTGCAACAAACAAGAAACTGCGCGAGGAGATCTCGTCCGGTCATTTTCGTCAGGATCTGTACTATCGGTTAAATGGCCTGATTGTTTCACTGCCGCGTCTACGGGATCGGGAAGACCGGTTAGATCTGGCACAGGCCATTGTGGAGGAACTTACCGACCCCAGGCAACAGGTGAGCATCAGCCAGGAAGTTTTTGAGCTGTTTGAAAAACATCCCTGGCCGGGAAATATCCGCCAGATGCACAGTGTACTGAGAACGGCAATCGTACTACTCGACAGCGAGACTGACATCACCAGTGCACATCTGCCGGAGGATTTTCTGGACTACTTCAATCAGCCTTCCCTGCAAGACGGAGCAAAACCTGCCGTAGAGAACGGCACGCAACTCAGCCTGGACCAACTTGAAGTAATGGCCATCCAGAAGGCCTTGCATGAATGCGGCGGCAATATCTCGGCAGCAGCCCGCAGACTGGGAATCGCCAGAAACACCTTGTACCGCAAGCTTCGGGAAGATTACTCCGACAACTTCAGCGCCTGATTCCCCCCATAGGGTATGCCATACTGTTTTTTTGCTTGCTGTTCATAGTGCTAAGTTTACCACCAACGCTTCACTTTTCTGTTGGATGATAGTACACTGCCGACCATGAGCAAATCAGCCGCTGTCCTGTTAATCTGCTTTACCGCTGCCATTCTGGGGTTTTCCACCTGGCAACTTTTTCTTGGCAAGCTTGAGGCAGCCTTTTCCGCCCTGCCCTTTCTGGTAATCCTCTACCTATTTGTCGCCCCCTGGAAAAAGCAGACACCGCGCAACGAACAATCTTAATCTGGAGTATCTGATGTCCGCATCCCGTCTATTTGGCGCTATCATCCGCCATCCACGTATAGTGCTGGCCGTTGCCCTGCTGCTGGCCGTTTTGTCAATTGTCTACACATCCATGAAGCTGGAATTCCTGACCGGGCGTGATGACCTGATGCCCCGGCATGCGGCGTTTCAGCAGGATTATCAGGCCTACAGGGCTGCCTTTGGTGATCAGGAAGAGATCGCCGTGGTGATTGAAGGCGCTGATCCGGCCCTGGTCAGCCGCTTCAGCGACGCCCTCTATGCACGATTGTCCCAGGAAAAACGCCTGTTTCTTGAGGTGCTGTACCCCGGCGGCATGCCCTATTTCCGCCAGAACGGCCTGCTGTTCATGTCTCTTGATGAGCTGAAGGCTATGCGAAGCACCCTTGAAATGGCAGGTCCGGTGCTGCAGGACCTGGCAGCTGCCCCTTCGATCCAGACCCTGTTCAGCTCACTGACAGCCCAAATTGACGACTACCTGAAGGCGCCATCACCCGACAAACTGCAACGCCTGACCTTTACGCTGGGTACGCTGGACAAAGGCTTTGCCGGGTTTGACGGCAAAAAGAGCGCCCTGTCCATGGACTCGTTCCTGACCGGCAGCAGTAACGGCACACCTTCTGCCCTGGAAAATGCGGGCAGGCAGCAGGTAATCGCCATCCGCCCCTTAAAGGAGACCGACAGCTTTGTACCGGCTGAAAAGGCGATCAAGAAAATCCGTGAAGAGCTGAATATCCTGCGTCAGAAAGCCGAATTCAAGGGGATTACCGCCGGGATTACCGGTGTACCGGTGCTGGAGTATGAAGAGATGGCCACCAGCATGGATGACATGACCATCGCCTCGGTCCTGTCGCTGGTGCTGACTGTTATCCTGCTGCTGGTTGCCTTCCGGGGGGTCAAAAACACCATTGCCTCCATGGTTGCGCTGCTGATCGCCATCAGTATCGCCTTTGGCCTGGCCACTCTCTTTGTTGGGCACCTCAACATCCTCTCCATGGCCTTTGCGGTCATGCTGCTGGGACTGGGGGTGGAGTACAGCATTCAGGTGGTACTGCGCCACCAGGAACTGCTCCAGCATGACAACTTTGAAGCAGCGCTGCAGGAAAGTCTCAGTTCCAACCTGCGCCCGGTTTTGCTGGCCTTTGCCACCACCGCCCTGGCTTTCCTGACCTTCCTCTTAACCGACTTCCGCGGCATTGCCGAGCTGGGTCTGATTGCCGCCATGGGGGTCTTTGTCTGCTTTGCTGCCACCTTTACCGTGCTGCCTGCCCTGCTGGTCATGCTGCATAAAAAATCAGAAACCGGAACTTTTAAGCCTGTTCAACAAAACTCAAGACCGGGTGTGCAGAAACTGTTTGCCCGGCCCGGTCTGATTGTGGCTGCCACTACCCTGTTGGCCCTGGCTGGCACAGCTGCCCTGACCCGTGTGCCGTTTGACTTCAACATGCTGAACCTGCAGGCCAAAGGGCTGGAGTCGGTCACCTATGCCTACAAACTGATGAAGAGCAAGGAAAACTCCGGTTACTTCGGCGTCTCCATGGCAAAGGATCGTGACGAGGCGGTCAGGCTGACCAAGCGTTTTGAGGCACTACCCAGTGTGGACCATGTGGTTTCCCTGCCAGCCCTGGTGCCGGATCAGCAACCGGAAAAACTGGCTGAGCTGGAACGGATCAAGAAGATTATGGCAAAGGTGCAGCCGGTAGCCTACGAGGAAAACCTGCGTGTAATGGAACTGCCGGCCATCTTTGAAGGGTTCCGTGAGCGGGTGGAAAAGCTGAAGCTGAGCCTTGAGGCGCAGAAGCTGCCTGAGGCACAGCCGATAGCCGCCTTCCTGAAGACCCTGGACAGATTCTTTGCCGGACTGGAAAAGGAAAAGGACGGCAACGCCCTGACCATGCTGCGTGAAATGCAGGAAGCCATGTTTGCACCGCTACCGGAGAAGCTGAAGCTGCTGAAGGAAAGCCTGCAGGCCAGGGCCGTGACCGAGGCTGATGTTCCCCAGACGCTGAAGCAACGTTTTGTGGGCAAGGATGGCCGTCTGCTGCTGCAGATCGCCCCGAAAAAAGAGATTTTCAACGAACAGCCACTGGCTGAATTTGTTAACCAGATCAAAACGGTTGATCCCCACGCCACCGGTGAACCGGTCAGCGTCTATGAATCATTCAAGATCCTGAAGCTCTCCTACCTGCAGGCCTTCCTGTATGCCCTGGGGGGAGTGGTGCTGATCCTGCTGATCGCTTTCCGCAGCCTGCGTTCCACCCTGCTGGGGGTTACCCCGCTGGCAGTGGGCCTGCTGCTGATGGTGGGGGGGATGTGGCTGTTCGGCCTGAAGTTCAACGTGGCCAACATCATTGTCATGCCGCTCTTGCTGGGGGTGGGGATTGACTCGGCCATCTACATCATCAGCCGTCACCTGAAGGGAGAGGAATCACCGGTGGAGGTGGCCACCAGCAGCGCTGGCAAGGGGGTTTTCCTGAACGCCCTGACCATCCTGTTCAGCTTTGGCGCCTTAATGGTGGCCAGCCACCAGGGGGTCTTCAGTATCGGCGCCGTCATGTCATTGGGCATGACCGCCATTGTACTGGCGTTTCTGGTGTTTCTGCCGGCGTTGCTGCTGTTGCTTGAGAAGCGAAAGATCTGACTACGACAGTGTCACCAATATACCCTACTAGCCAGGCAGCCCACTCCTGCTCCTATTGTTAATACTGTCAAACGTTGTTTATATCATTTGAAGGAA
>Ga0074197_1002167_pt1 | contig 14315 bp, 11 predicted proteins | sample EPASupsiteSAE305_FD_64526 | JGI IMG/M metagenome (GOLD analysis project Ga0074197, IMG submission 64526) | Bioremediated contaminated groundwater microbial communities from EPA Superfund site, New Mexico - SAE3-05 reassembly with SPADES | ecosystem: Environmental > Aquatic > Deep subsurface >...
TTCGGCGGGCGTGCGTTGCGCTGGGGTTGCTCGCTCTTGTCGCGTATTGTGGCGGCCCCCTGGGTGCGTTTTCCGGCCCCAAGCCTTTTTTCAATTCCGCTGTTGGGGCGGCGGCGGTCGCCGCCCGCCAGTTCATTGTCACCGATGACAAGTTCGGCGCGGCCCACTGGCTAGAGGCAGAGACCACGCGGCGCGTCAGTACCTTTTTCGAGAATTTTCCCCATATCGCCGTTGTGACGGGATTTATTGGTTCGACCGAGGATGGCCTTACCACAACCTTGGGCCGGGGCGGCTCGGATTTCACCGCCGGCATACTGGGGGCCTGTCTCAATGCCGAAGAAATTCAGATCTGGACCGATGTCGACGGCATCATGACTGCCGACCCCAAGGCTGTTCCGGACGCCTTTGTGATTCCTGAGATTTCCTACGTCGAAGCGATGGAGATGTCGCATTTCGGCGCAAAGGTACTGCATCCGCCAACAATCCTTCCGGCCATGTCCAAGGGCATTCCCGTTCGAATTCTGAATACCTTCAATCCTCAGGCTCCAGGGACGCGCATTGTCAGGGAAGCGGTACCGAGCACCTGGCCTGTCCGAGGCATCGCCGCGATTTCCTCGATTTCTCTTCTGTTGCTGCAGGGGCCGGGGCTCCCAGGCGTAACGGGCATTGCGGGCAGAATGTTCGCCGCGCTTGCTGCGGCGAGAGTCAATGTCATACTCATCACTCAAGGCTCGAGCGAGCTCTCCATCTGCTGCGCGGTTCTTCCCCAGGACGCAGACAGGGGCGTCAGGGCACTGAGAGAGGAATTCCGCTACGAGATCGGCACCGGGACCATCCAGATGCCGGCTGTCGAAAAAGATTTGAGCGTGATCGCGGTGGTGGGGGAGATGATGAAGCACCGCGTGGGTATCTCGGGGCGCGTCTTCAAAGCTCTGGGGCGGAATGGCATAAACGTGGTTGCGATCGCCCAAGGGTCGTCGGAGCTCAATATTTCCATAGTGGTGAGCGCTCAGGAGCGAAACAAGGCGATGAGCGCCATCCACGATGCTTTTTTTCTGGCTGGCGTACGCACGGTCAATGTGTTTTTGGTCGGCACAGGCCTCATCGGCGGAACACTGCTCTCGCAGGTCGCGGCGCAGCACAGGAAGCTTTTTCAGGATCGATCGATCCGGGTGCGAATTGCAGGCATAGCAAATTCACGCAGCATGCTGATCGATTCCAAAGGGATCGATATTGATCATTGGCAAGAAACACTGACTGCCCAGGGTCATAAGACGGATCTTGGCCATTTCGTGCAAGCGCTGCTCAAACTCAATCTGCCGAATGCCTGCTTTTGCGACTGCACCGCCAGCGATATCCCCGTGCAGTTCTATGAGTCGATGCTTTCGGCGTCGATTTCCGTGGTAACGCCGAACAAGCGAGGCAACAGTGGCACCCTCCAGCAGTACCGAAGGCTCATTGACCTCGCGCGCGAAATGGATGTCCCCTATCGGTACGAGACGACCGTGGGTGCCGGCCTGCCTGTCATCGGCACAATTCAGGACCTTGTGGCTTCCGGCGACGAGATATTCAAAATAGAAGCGGTTCTTTCGGGGACGATCAGTTATATTTTCAACAATCTCGGGCCCGGGCTTGCTTTTTCCGAACTCGTAAAGCAAGCAAAACAGCTCGGCTATACAGAGCCAGACCCGCGCGACGACCTGAGTGCAAGAGACATTGCACGAAAGGCAATTATCCTCGCGCGCGAGGCAGGATACGCCTTTGAAGGGTCGACGGTGCAGATAGAGCCCCTCATCTCGGAGAGAATCTCCAGGGCCCCCTCGATTGATGCATGCATGGCTCTGTTGCCCGAGATGGACGGTGTATTGGAAGGACGCCGCACGGCGGCTTCTCAGAAGGGTACAGTGCTGCGCTATGTCTCTGTGATTACGCAGCGGGGGTGTCGGCTCTCGCTCTGTGAATACGGGCCGGATAGCCCGTTCTATAGCCTGACAGGCACCGATAATATGGTTGTGATCACTTCAAAGCGATATTCCCAGAATCCGCTGGTGATACGCGGTCCGGGAGCGGGTGCCGATGTCACCGCAGGCGGTGTGTTTGCCGATATTCTGAAGACTGCGGAATCTTATCTTTAATTGTTTGTATTATAAATAAAAAGGCCGCCAAACGCGTGTGAGCGTTTGGCGGCCTTTCTTGTATATGCCATTACTGCGATGCTGCGACGCGCCGCGCTTTTCGCGAGCGGGTAACTTGGCTTATCACCATGATCGCGACAAGGCCCATGCCGATCAGGTCAGTAGTAAGGCCGGGATAAATCAGCAATACGCCACCCGCAAATCCTACGATTCGCTCGTACCAAAGAGTGGTCGTCATAAGCCATCCATTGACGGCGGCCGCTATTGAGATAATGCCGACAACGCTCGTGATGAGCATCCAGATGAAGGAGATCGCATTGACATTGAACAGGAGCATCTGGGGATTCATCACAAAGATGTAGGGAACAAGGAATGCAGCAATAGCTAGCTTGGTTGCATTGATGCCGGTCTTCATCGGGTTGGCCTTAGCGATGCCTGCGCCCGCAAAGGCTGCGAGCGCGACAGGAGGCGTGACGTCCGCGATGATGCCGAAATAGAAGGCGAACATGTGCGCCGGCAGGATGATGCTCGCGGGCGCTACGGCGTACGGATCAAGACCTGCCTGCCTCGAGAGCAGCATGATGATGGCAGGTGCCGCGATAGTCGAGGTAATGACGTAGTTTGCGGTAGTCGGAACGCCCATGCCGAGTATCAGCGAGGTCAGCATAGTGAAGAAAAGCGTCGGTACTATACGTCCGCCGGCAAGGTCGACCAGGACTGAGCCAAGCTTGAGGCCAAGGCCTGTCAGCGTAACGACACCGATGATGATGCCTGCGCACGCCGTTGCCGCGAGCACTCCCAGCGCGGAGCGCGCACCGGCTTCCAGCGCCCGCACAATCTCGATCGGCGGGATCCGCGTACTTTTCTTCAGCCAGGAGGAGACAATTGACAGAATGATAGCCCATAGGGCTGCCTTCATCGGAGTATAGCCTGTGACCAGAAGATAGATGATTGCCACAAGAGGAATTATCAGATGACCTCTTTCCAGAACAATATTTTTCAATTTTGGCAATTCATCGCGGCTCAGGCCCTTGAGGCCGCTTTTTTTTGCCTCGAAATGAACGCCTGCCCATACGCCGAAATAATAGAGAATGGCGGGCACGACCGCGGCGCCGATGATGCGCGCGTACGGAATATTGGTGAATTCGGCCATTAAAAAGGCTGCGGCTCCCATGATCGGGGGCATGAGCTGGCCTCCGGTCGATGCGGCGGCTTCCACCGCGCCCGCAAATTCGGGCTTGTACCCCAGGCGCTTCATCATTGGAATCGTGAAAGACCCTGTGCCAACGACATTCGCCACCGATGAACCGGATACCGTGCCCATCAGCGCGCTCGAAAGCACGGCGACTTTTGCCGGGCCCCCGGCCGCCCAGCCGGCGACCGCATTCGCAAGGTCGATGAAGAGTTGGCCAAGTCCTGTCCTCTCCAGGAATGCCCCGAACAGTATGAACAGAAAGATGAAGGTGCTCGAAACGCCAAGGGGAATGCCGAACACGCCTTCCGTCGTGAAATAGAGGTGCTGAATAAGCGTTTCAAAGTTTGCGCCGCGATGTGCCAGTTTCCCGGGAATATATGGCCCTGCAAATGCATATGCGATGAAGACAAGTGCAATCACGACCATAGGGACGCCCACCACTCTTCGCGCGGCTTCAAGGACAAGCAGGACACCGAGGATGCCAAACACAATATCGAGTGGCGTCGCGGTCCCCGCCCTCAGCACCAATTTTTGATAATTCACTATGATGTACATGGGGGCAAGCGCGCCAAGCACCGCCAGCACCGCGTCCACAGGATGAAGCTTCGTATGCGACCATTTTTTGCTTGTCGGGTATAGAAGATAGATAAGCGTCAAGCCGAAGGAGAGGTGGATGGATCTCTGAATCATCGCATCCAGAACGCCAAAAGTTGCCGTATACAGCTGAAATACGGAAAACGCAATCGCCAGCGCGGAAATCACCTTCGCAAAGAAGCCCGCATAGGTACGATAATTGGCTTCCTTGTCGAATTTCTTCAGAACTTCCTGCGCATCGGATGCTGCATTCTCTTGTTGGATTTTCTGGGAATCACTCATTTTGGAGAAGTCCTCCCATTGTGAAATATCAGCATTCTCCCCGCGGAGAGCGTAATTGCTGATTCTTGTGGTACCCATCGTGTAAAGGGGAAAAGCGTCCCCCCGACAATTATGCCATGATCCGGAACAATCGAAACACGGATGGGAATGTGCGAGAAAGTACGGTGCATGGTCACGACAAAACGGCCATTTTCTATGGTAAAAGCTTCGCCGCCGTCAGAGGGCATACCCACTCCGTACGTGTCGTACTTCACTTTTGTCAATTCCAAATTTGTTCCATGCACCTCGAAATATTCATCGACCGGTGTTTTATGCACCGAATGGATAAAATGATGGATAAACTGTCCATCATAAAGGGGGAGCCGCGCAATCGTCGCTCCCCTGTCGCTCTTGATGATCAAAACCGGCACAAGCCGAATATGCGATGCAAAAACGAGGATAGCAACAATGGCGATGACAGCAATCAGAATCAATATGCCGCTGCGTTTCCTCGTGTTTTTCATACTGCCTTGTCTAATAAACGGCGCGGAACGGATTGTCCCGCGCCGCTATTGCCAGAATATTCTCAACTGAGGCTCTTTCAAAAGTTGGTTACTTTTGAAATTGGCTCAACTCTACAAAGAATTATTTCAGGACGCCCTTGTCCTTGTAGAATTTCTCGGCACCTGGATGCAGAGGAATCGACATGCCTTCGAGGGCGGTTTCAAGTTTGACATTTTTGCCCTGGGCATGTGCGGCGATAAGCCTGTCGGTGTTATTGAACAGAGTCTCCAGAAGCTGATAGACGAGGTCGGCGGGCAGCTTGCTGCTGACCGCGAGCATCGATTTGACCGCTACGGTGGTCACTTCTTTGGTCTGTCCCTTGTAGGTTTCCGTGGGGACAACTTGGAGCGCATAGAAGGGGTATTTTGCCATCAGTTTTGCCGCGACTGCTCCGTCGATCGGTACAAGCACCATCTTTCTGGACACTGAAAGATCCTGAATTGCCGCGGTCGGGATACCGGCGGTATTGAACGCCGCATCGATGTTGCCGTCTTTCATGTTGTTTGCGGATTCGCCGAAGGAGAGGTACTGCACCTTGATATCGTTATAGGTGAGGCCTGCCGCTTCGAGAATCTGGCGCGCGTTTGCTTCAGTCCCGGAGCCGGCGGCGCCAACCGACACCTTCTTGCCTTTGAGGTCCGCGACTGTCTTGATGCCGCTGGATTCGAGCGCGACAAGCTGAATGGTCTCGTTGTAGAGACATACTATGCCGCGCAGGTCTTTGTAGGCTTGGTCTTTCAGAAGCTCGGTGCCGTTATACGAATAATTGGCCACATCGTTCTGGGTGAAGATGACATCAACATTGCCGCCTTTGAGCAGATTGATGTTGGCGATGGATGCGCCGGTGGACTGGGCTGTGGCGTTCATTTTGGGAATATTCTTGTTCCAGATGTCTGCAAGTGCGCCGCCGAGCGGGAAATAGGTTCCCGCGGTACCGCCCGTGGCGATGGTGATGAACTGCTGCTGCGCGAATGCGCTGGTAGCCAGCAAAAGACAGAATACGATTGCTGCGATCTTTTTCATGCTTTTTTACCTCCTGTATAGCATTTATGCATGAAATGAAAGTGATAATGGCGAAATTATACACTGTCTTAGCGCATAATGCAATGAATAAAAAAGCTCCCGGAGAAGGAGGCTATACCGGGAGCACCGGGGGGTTCATTCAGCACGGTGTTGCTCATCACGCGTCAGTCGTATATGGTAACTATATCGAACCTTTCAGAATTGCGGCAAGGATTGCTGCCTGGGAGTTTATCGAATGGATACCGGAGACTGCCTTTGATTTCATTTGAAAATTGGAAGCGTGGTTTTCTTATAACTGTCGCCGGCCAGCGACTTCTGTGGCACACCACGAAGCGGCCGGCAGTTTTTGTTCATAGAACAGGGGAAATGAAGTCGGCATGGAGAGGGGCGGGGACATGCATGTCGGCGATTGTCTTGGATGGCGGCACATCGTTTGCATTTTCGAGCAAGCTCGTAATGCGCGAGGAATTCCGGGGTTTGGGCACTTTTGCTGCGATTTTTTCTTTATATTTCTCTTCACCCGATCCAGAGATTGATTCCCTGAGACTTCGATTCCATGATGTCCCGCGCGCCCAATGGAACGGGCTTGGTCCGCGGGCTTCGCATGTCGTGCATGGCCGGATCGAGCTACCCTCGCAAGTACAGACGGCGGCCTTTGCGTTGGACGGCAGGTTCTTGCAATGCCAGTCTACAGGTGCCCGTTCACTGTATTTTGGCGATGGATCATTTGTGCTTACTCTGGACCTCCCCGCAGAGGTGCATGTCGGATATGCACACAACCCGGCAGAGGCGTGCTCGCTCTGGCATGGCTGGGATCAAAGGGTACAGAGTCAGAGGGGGGGCACGGAACCTCTCACCCACGGGGCTTCTCAAGAAGCCGTACGGATCATGTCTAAGGATGCTGCGGGTCTTTTGGGCTCGCTCTCTTTCTCCGGTGCGGAGCCGGAAGCATTTCAGCACCTGAACCTTTCCATTGCGAAATCGGCTTGTGGACAGGAAGGCTGGAAAATAGCCGATTTGATGTTATGTCAGCCCGATCTGACGCTGCCCCCGATATTCCGCAGGGAAATCCCCCAAGGATTGAATATATCGGGCAACAGAATGCGCGCACAGAATCGTTATGCCAGAATACGGTCAGGATTTGCGCAGTACTGGGAATTCTGCGTACGGCGCTGGGAAGAAAAAGGTATGCCTGCGCTTCAGCATCCATCGATTTTACTTCCTCATGAGAAAACCTTCGCGAAGAGGGACGATCTGCTCTTCTCAGGACCGGACCTCATATTTTCTCCCAATTTGTCGGGTAGAGGCGACGTGTGTTCTCTTATACTCCCTGAAGGGGCGTGGATTCATCTTTGGACATCGAGGGTGTATAGTTCCGGAAAAGTGATGGTACATGCGCCCTTCGGGGCTCCGGCGCTTTTTTATCGGGCAGAGAGCGAATATGCGTGGCTCTTTGATTCAATTCGGCAAATAGCGAGCAGATTATGACCATTGTAGGAGCGTATTTTTCCGCCCTTTTCGGGAACTTCTTGTTATCCTTGGGCTTTTCTCTTCAGAAGAAACATATAAGCTGGCTTTCCGCAAAGCGGCGGGGCGAGAAAGTCCGCCGCGGCGAGATAATCGGCTGGACAAGCGGTTTTATTCTCATGAATGTACAACCAGTCTTCAATTATCTCGCCCTCGGCAAATTGGCGCCCAATATCGTAGCAGCGATCGGCGGTTCGAACATCATTTTCACTATTTTGCTTTCGTATTTCATGCTGGGGGAACAGATACCTGTGGGCAAAATCCCTTGGATCGTACTTATGACGGTATCCCTGGCATATGCGGGGTTTGTGGGACAGGAATCTTCACAACATTTCAAAGCCGATGCGTTTTGGATTGCGTTTCTCATTCCGGCATGTTTTGCGATGCTCATGCTGCTTACGAGCCGGCGCATGCGTCCTAAGCAGGTTGGGATATTCCTCGGAAGTGCGGCGGGGGCTCTAGGCGGGTTCCAGCTGCTTGCGCTGGAAGCACTGCGAATCACTCATGGTGCGGACTTTTTAAGCTGGATTCTTTCACCTTATCTCTATGTGTATATTTTTTGTGGCATTGCATCTTTCTTTATCAAGCAGGTTGCCTTTGGGCGCGGGAAGATGACGGCTGTCGCGCCCTCATTTTACGGGTTGCTCGTGCTGTATCCTTCCATAGCGACGTATTTTGTGTCGGAAGTGCCGCTTCACGTCCCGCAGCTCTTCGCTTTTGTGGGCATCAGCCTGTCGATTGTCTTGATTTCGCTTTGAAGGAAACTGTTCCCAGGCGATGTCTCAGGCTGACCGATTCGAGAGCTTTCAAGAAACAAGACGGGGCTATCTGCGGGCCAGCAGCACTGCCGCCTGTGCTTCAATCGCCTCGCCTCGGCCAGTGGCATCAAAGCCTTCTTTTGTCTTTGCTTTAAATGAGACGGCGCCTGACGGGAGTCCAAGGATTTCTGCAATAGAGGCGCATATCTGTTCCCGATAGGGGCTGAGCTTTGGCGTTTCACACACTACGGTACAATCAAGGTTTACAATTACCCAACCTTGCTTTTTGACCATTTTGAGAGCTCTGCGCGCCAGCTCGGTCGAGTCGGCGTTTTCCCAGGCAGGTTCGTCAGGGGGAAAATGGGTGCCAATATCCCCAAGCGCCGCCGCGCCGAGCACTGCGTCGATGATCGCGTGCCAGAGTACATCGCCATCGGAATAGCCTGCTTCGCCGCGCCTGTTCTCAATGCGTACTCCGGCGAGAAGGAGCGGCCGGCCTTCAACCAGCGGATGGATGTCGTATCCGATGCCTGTACGCAGTTCCGAACCGTTCATAATGTCTTCCTTGAAGGTGATCTTCCGATTCTGTCGCTCACCCTCGACCCAGAAGACCGGGCCGACATAATGGTCCCATATCATCGCGTCGTCGGTGGCGCTGTACTTTTCCTGAAGTGCCAGCTCGTGGGCGGCCAAAATTTCAGGAAATGAAAAAGCCTGTGGGGTCTGCGCCGTCATCATGTGGGTTCTCGCGGGGTGAGTGTGGATGTACTCTCCCTCGACTATTTTGGGAGTTTCGGTGAGGGGTATGAGGGGGAGGCTTGCACCGCGGGCCTGCGCGCATTCGAGAGTCTTCAGGATGAGCTCGCGCGAAATCCAGGGGCGCGCGCCGTCATGAATGAGCACGATATCGGGTGCACAGCCGAGAGCAGCGAGCGCGCGCAGTCCGAGCCGTACGGATTCCTGGCGCGCTGCGCCGCCTTCCACAATCGCAAACCCCGCGTTGAGGCGTGACAGAGATGGCATCAGCGTCGATTTTGTAAAGAAGGCCTCAAATTCAGGTTTGGCACCAATCGGACAGGTGACGACGATTCCCGCGCAGAATTCTATAAAAGGCTTGATCGCGCGCTCGAGGACAGTGATGTCATCGAGGATTTCGAATTCTTTTTTGGTCCCGCCGTAGCGTGTGCTCAAGCCAGCCGCGGTGACGAGAGCAAAAGCTCGTCTCCCGATGGGCAATGTCGGAGCGCGGACCGGTCTTGGAGCTGAAGGGCTCATTTGTCCAGGTTTTCGCGAATAATCGCGACGATTTCTTCCTTGGGGCGGCCCAGCGCAAAGGCAATCTCGTCCTGCAGCAGATTGAGTGCCGATTCGTAGAGTTTGCGCTCGAGGATTGGCAGTTCCTTGATTTTCGAACGCTGGTAGAGCGAGCGGACGACCGCCGCGATATCCATGATCGAACCTTTTTTTAGCAGGTCGAGATTCATCTGATACCTCAGTTTCCAATCGGAAGGGATTGTGGAGGCCGCCTGAGAAATGTAATTGAGCGCTGTTTCCGCCTCTTCCCTGGAGACAAGGGGGCGAATTCCAAGCGCATCGACTTTATCCACGGGTACCATGACGGTCATATCGGAAAATTCAAGATAGATTATGTAGTAGAGAGTTTTTTGGCCATTGAAAATTTTTTCCCGAATTTCCATGATGCGGCCGACACCCTGGCTAGGGTAGACAACGCGCTGGTCGACTAGAAAGGTTGCAGTCTGGTCATTTGGCATAGATAAATTATCATAGCAGAAAATTCGAAGATAGTCAAAAGCTCTGCATGAAGGCACAAAAATCTTTTTAAGATTGTTTTGCTGCACAATAAATTGGGTTTTGCTGGCGGTTGCATGACCCGAACTTGCTGGCTTGTGCAGAGAGCATTGGGCACGCTATGGTAATGCCGAGTATGGAAGAGGCAAAGAAGGACGGAGAGCGGGAGCCGCTTACCCTGGGGAGTCTCGCATTTCCAATCCTCCTTGTTGTGCTTGTCATTGCAGGTTTTTTGCTGAAAGACAAACTGGCTCCTCTTTTGTCCAAAAGGGAAACGATGAGGACCTGGGTGCTCTCCTTTGGCGCCTTTGGCTGGCTTGTATTCGTATCGCTGCAAATTCTTCAGGTAGTAATATTTGTCATTCCAGGCGAAGTGATGCAAATTTCGGGCGGCTTTATTTTTGGGTTCTGGGGAGGGCTAGGGCTTACCACACTGGGCATTACGATTGGTTCTGCGCTTAATTTTCTCTTGGGTAGGCTTTTGGGGCCGCGCTTCCTGATGACGATTTTGAAACGGGGACAATATGAAAAACTCCGGCAATCTGCCGATGACGCAAGAACTTTTGCAGGGCTTATTCTTTTATTTGTGATTCCTGGCATTCCGAAAGATGTGCTGTGTTATTTTGCGGGGACGGGGTCGCGCTCATTCTTGCCTTTTCTGATCGCTTCGATGATTGCGCGCATGCCGGGCATCATCGGAACTACCCTTGCGGGAAGTGCGGTCTATAGGGAGAAGCTTGGACTGGTGATCACACTCGCAGTGTTCACGGTAATTCTTATGATTGTGCTTATCGCGTTTCGAAGCCAAATCGAGGCCATCATCAAAAAGCACATGCAGGGGGAAAAGCCATGAAGCGGCGGGAGAGGGCGCTGCACAGACGCTATTGGATTGTAGGAATTCTGTGTTCGCTTATCTTTCATGGACTTGTGATTTTTTTGCCTCTGCGGTTTAGCTCTGGTCGGGATGCTCTGCCCCGATCGCTCAACATCGGGCTGATTGGGCAGATTGCCCCTGAATCGAGGCTCGAGACTCAACAGATGCCAAGGAATCTGAAAAAAGCCGAGACGGAAAGTCCGGCGCAGAAAGGTGCTTCTCAGCAAAAGCCGAACCCAGAGAGTAGCGTGAACGGCACTACTGCAGATAGAAAAGTTGTCCCGGAGAGCGTCGCAGAAGAGGGTCCGAAAGAGGCTCCACAAACACCTCATGTGGCTTCTGTGCTACCGGCCGGGCCTGCAAGTGTGGCTGACGTCCATGCGGCCGAAGTTGAGCCCCCGGCGGGAGCTCAGGCGTCGCTGCCGGTTTCTGCACCAGTGACCCAAGAGCCTGTTAATATGCAAAGTCTTTACGAGGAAAGTGCAGTCCTGAGGGAATTGGGCAGCATTGCTGAGGTGCCTCTCGCCGGACAGGATAGCGCTGACTCCTCCGATCGCATGCCTAAGGACGCGCTTTCAAAGGAAGCTTCCAATTCAGCTTCAGCGCCACCGCCTGTCGCTGCGCGCGCGGAAGAGGCGAAGAAAGAGGTGTCGCCTCATGATACGGCAGTTCCAGCGCCCATCCACCTGGAAGAGACCGCGAAGTTAGTAGAGACGAACACCCCGGCGGCAAGTCGGGCCCCGGCCGCTGCACTGGCTAGTGCATCCAGAGAATACTTTGCCCCGTCGGGTGACTTGTTTGTGCAGGCGCGGAATTTGTCGGGTTCCTCTCCGTCAAAGGTGAGCGTAGCTGACAGCACAAGCTCACCCCGATCCGATTCAGCCGAAGCGCAGGCAGCTTTGCATGAAACTGTTCCTTTGCAGTCCGAGCAGATGGCCGAGCTGGCGGCAGAGCGAATAGATGCTTATCATACAATAAGATATCAGGAGAGGGCGGTCTCTGGGATCTCGCAGGTTCAGTCGCCGCAGCAAAATGCAGGGCCACGCGATCCGGCGCGGCACGAACTGACGAGTCAAGATCAATCGGAGAGGGAGGTCGAACGCCTCGCAGAAATTTCCCCCGCGGTTCCGCCTGAAGAAAATTCCGCTCCTTTCGAGATTGCCGCTCCGGCAGCGCAGACAGCGCTGCGGCCAGATGCGGAAATGATGCCTCCGGCGGTATCGCCCGTGGTTCCGCCGAGTGCAACCGCCCTCGGCGGAACTCCACCGGGCGAGAGGCCACTCAGCGACGCGGTGTCGGATCAAAGCACCCCAGCCCAGCCGCCGGCCAGGCAGGACACCGCATCTTCTGTTGCCCAGCTCAGCCTGGCCGATTCAAATCCACCGCATTTTGACACTGCGGAGACGCTTTCGCGGCGAATTATTGCCGCATTGTCGGCGCAGAAAGAATATCCTGTCGCGGCGCTCAAACGCAAAACCGAGGGTACTGTGAGGCTTTCCCTCGATGTGGCCCCGAACGGCAGCCTCGTTATGGCGAAAATTCAAACCCGTTCAGGGAGCGCAATCCTGGACGAGGCCGCGCTGAGGCTCGTGCGGGGCATTTTCCCTTTGAGTGTCAGGTTGGCCTCTGCGGTGTCGCTGGTGGTTCCGGTCGAGTATCGGATTCCGAAGTAGCGTTTATCATTCTCTGACAGCGACGTTGGTGATCATCTCGCCGCTCTTGCCGACAGAGATTGCGGTGACCTCGCCTTTGGAGCTGACTCTGTATACCGTCTGTGCCCCGTCCGGCACATAGGAGTATCCATCGTACATGTTCACGTCGAGCGATCCGAAGGACTCTCCTTGGCTATTCTTTATTTCAGTGAGCCGGCCTGAATCGCCGGCGGACTTTGTCAGGTCGATGATCCATGTCCCGCCATAATTCGTTCCGATGAGGTGTGCCGTGTCGAACGCGGCGAGCCTGCCCACCGAGAAATCCGTTTGAACACTGGTGATGTCGGAGCTGCCCGAAGCATCGAGTGGAATAAAGTCTATCGACCCGGGAAGGGCATTCCAGCTTGCGTCATAGCCGCCCGTATTGGCGACGAATATGCCCTCGTCCTCGCTCCCGTTGTTGTCCCAGTCATATTCACCGGACAGGAGCCCCGTCGTGCCGCCCGCGCTCGTTGTGAACGTAAGTTCGACTGCGGTACCCGCTGCGTTGAGCCGGTACACCTTGCCGTTGCCATTGTCCGTCACAAACACGCGGCCGTCCCCGCCATCAGACACATAAGCGATGTCCTGGGGGTGAAATCCCGAGTCGAAGCCCGTAACCTCGCCGCCCAGTGCCGCCGAGGGATTACTCGGGTCAAAGCTGTACACGGTATTGGAATAGGTCCCCATGTAGTCGGATGAGCTTACATACCCCTTTGTATCTGATACGATGCAGATGTATTGGGCGCTCAGTTTGTCTCCGATCAGCTCCGTCGTAGGATTTGAGCTTGAAAGATCGAACCAGTAGAGCCCCGGGCTTGTATTGCTGTAGCTTCCCACCGCGATGAATGCCTTTGTACCGCGTATGATCATCTCGCCGGTCGAATTCTGTTGCGTGCTGACGAGAGCCACTGAAGCACTTTGTGCATTGTCCGTGTCGATTTCATAGACGCTTCCGTTTTTGCTATCCACCGCGAACACATCCGCGGTGGAACCTTGCGTCGGCAACAGCAGATTGCATCCCGTCAGCGTAACCAGAACAAGCATGAGACCGACAGCAAAAATTGAACGCTGTTCTTTTGACAAGAACTTTTTCATAAAACCTCCTATATGTATTGATCTTGTGATTCGTTATTTCATTGCACAGGTGCTTTTTGTCCCTGGATATGCATGGTGAATTTTGCCGAGACCGAAAAGCCGGGCATGGGATAGCCCTGTACGATCTCATATCGCTCGTCGAAAAAATTCTGGAACGAAAGTTCGAAATCAGTGCGGGGGCTGAGCGCCCATTGGAGCTTGGCATTGGCGATGAGCGTTGCCGGCAGATATGCTAGATTGCCTGTGGTGGTGTATCTGAGGCTTTTATAGGTGAACATGAACGCGCTCTTGAAATTTCTGCTCGACCGCACTGCGCTGAGAGATGCCGAGTGGACGGGCACATACGGCACCCGCTTGTCATCCGCGAGCGTGAGGTTCCCTGAGAGGACAAAACTGTAGAGAAACGTATAATTCCCGCTGATCTGCCAGGTACCAATATTTGATGAAGCTTCTGCCTCGATTCCCGGATAAAGCGCATTTCCGTAATTTGTTGGTTTCCAGGTACCCGACGCATCGGGTTGCCACAGAATGACGTCCTGGACATACCGCCCGAATGCGCCTATGGACCATGTTTTTTGCTCGTCGCGGTGTGCGACTGAAAGATCGCCTGAAAACGCGGTTTCGGGCTCAAGGTCGGGGTCGCCTTCCGTGCCGCCCGACGCGGGCCAGTACAGATCAGCGAAGGATGGTGCCCTGTATGCGCTCGAGATTGAGCTTCGAACCACGGTATCCTTCGCTAGGTCATAGAGGAGGCCGAGACTGGCCGAGACCCCAGAGGGGAAATCA